>Ga0209526_10000123_pt1 | contig 44037 bp, 43 predicted proteins | sample JacPinW_OM2H0_M1_FD_188566 | JGI IMG/M metagenome (GOLD analysis project Ga0209526, IMG submission 188566) | Forest soil microbial communities from Algoma, Ontario, Canada - Jack Pine, Ontario site 1_JW_OM2H0_M1 (SPAdes) (version 2) | ecosystem: Environmental > Terrestrial > Soil > Boreal... | reverse complement strand
CCCTAGAGGTTCCCTCCCCCTTTGGGGGAGGGCAGGGTGGGGGCGCAATCAGGCCACCGCCCGATCGCGGTCACGGCTACGGCAGGCGAGGATAGTAGAAGGATGAAAGTCCTGGTCGCCGGTGGGTCGGGCTTCATCGGCGCCCACCTGGTGAAGAGCCTGGTGAAGGACGGCCACGAAGTCGTGGTGCTCAGCCGCAGAGGGGAAACCGAGGCACCGCCGGCGGGCGCTCGCTTCGTCCGATGGGACGGGCGCCGCGCCGAGGGCGATTGGGTCAGCGAGCTCGGCAGTGCGCAGGCGATCGTCAACCTCGCCGGTGCCAGCATCGGCGGTGGTCGATGGACCCGGCGGCGGATGGAGGTGCTGATTTCCAGCCGGCTCTCGGCAACCGCCGCCCTGGTGCAGGCGCTCGAGCGGACGCCGGCTGAGCGTCGCCCGCGGGTGCTCGTCAACGCGTCGGGTATCGACTACTACGGCAACCGAGGCGACGAAGTCATCACCGAGGACGGCGCGGCCGGTGATTCATTTCTCGCGCGACTCAGCCAGCAATGGGAAACCGCGGCACAAAAGGCGGAACCGCTCGGTGTCCGGGTCGTCAAGATTCGCACGGCGATGGTGTTTGGCCGCGAGGCGCTCGCCTTTCGGCTGTTGACGCTGCCGTTTCGCCTGTTCGTCGGAGGTCCATTGGGCGATGGGCGGCAATGGTTCACCTGGATCCACATCGACGACATCGTCGGCCTCTACCGGCTGGGTCTTGAGAGTCTGCAGGCGAGCGGGCCGATCAACGCGGTCGCGCCCGACGTGCGCCGCGAAGCGGAGGTCGCAAAGGAAATCGGTCGCGTCATGCACCGTCCGGCGTTTTTCCCGGTACCGGCGTTTGTCTTGCGCCTGGTGCTGGGCGCCCAATCCCAATTGCTGCTCGACGGCCGGCACGCCACCCCGGCGAAGCCGCAGGCGCTTGGCTACCGCTTCAAGTTCGGTGGGCTTCACGAGGCCCTGGAGGACACGATCCGCCGCCGCTAGTTACTCGTCTTGACAAATACACGGATTTGTGTAAGGATGGTCAGCGTTGTCGCCGGCCCATCCGCTCGAGGAGTCCCCCATGCGCCCATCGTGGAAGCTCGCCCTGATCGGTGGCGAGGTCACCGTGCTCGCGGCCTTCACCGGAATCGGGATTCACCTGGCGATGCAGCCCCACCGCATCGCCTTTCGGCCGCCCCCGCTGGTCCTGCCGACGACCCAGCCGGCCGTCATTCCAAGCCTCGGCACGCCGCTCGTTCCACCCCGTGTCCCGTCGGTCCCGGTCGCCAGTAGCCCCGCGCTGGGGCCTGCGCTCTTCCGACAGTTCGGTGAGCAGGATCACCACCTGCTTATCGAGCAGTGGGACATGCTGCAGCGCCTGACGGGTGCGATCGAGCGCTACGTCGAAGCTCGCATCGCCGAGCGATTCGGAACCAAGCGCTGATGGATCAACTCAAACATCTCATCGAGGTCTGGACCGGCTACGCACAGGGATTGACGGGGAGCATCGGTGCGCTCGCCTTCGTGTGCGCGTTCATCTGGAAGATGATCGCCATCGAGCCCCGTAGCGTGATGGAGGCCAAACGCTGGATCGGCCGGATCGTCTTCGGCACCATCGGCGTCGAGATGGCCGGCTTGCTGGTCCGTGTGCTGGTGGATTCGGTCAATCACTAGCCGGCTTGAAGCCTCTACGCGTTGTCATCTCCCTCCCCCGCTCGCGGGGGAGGGTCGGGGAGGGGGCAAACGCCCGTGTTAGAGATCTTCTCCGGGTTGGTCACCGGCTTCTTCAACAACCTGATCAACGACGTTCGCGACTCCATCGGCAGCAGCGTCGAGACCTACCTGTTGAGTACCCACGACGTCTCGACACTAACGGCGCGCCCCCTGACCGACGAGCCGGCGCTGCAGGCGATGTTTCACCTGACGCTGGCCATCGCCGACCTGCTGCTCGTGCTGATTTTCACCTGGGCCTTTCTTCGCAGCCAGTGGGAACGCAGCTTCCGCGCTCATTACACCTTGAAGGTGGTACTGCCGCGGGCGATGGCTGCGATTGCGATGGCGCATTTCGCGCTGCTGTTCGGCCAGATGGTGATCGATCTGAACAATGCCCTGGTGCACGCGGTCTGGACCCAGCCACTGCCCGGCGGGCCGCCGCGTCTGCCATGGACGTTCGCCCTCACCAACGGGTTCGGCTTACCGCTGTTCGAGATCGCGATCCGGCTGGCGATCGCGGTGATGCTGGTAATCGTCGCGTTTACGTACGTCGTGCGCTTCGCCCTGCTGGCGGTGTTGCTCGCCGTGGCGCCGCTGGCATCGATGTGCACGATCCTTCCAGAAACCAAGCGCTATGCGCAGTCGTGGCTGCGACTGTTCTTGCTTACCGTCTTCATGCAGTTTGGACAGGTCCTGGTGCTCCGCTTCGCCAGCTTGTTTGCCGACCAGGTGGGGGCACGGCCGCTTGAAGCCCTCTACGGGGTCGCCGTGCTCTACCTCTTGATCAAGGTGCCCGGGCTGATGAACGCCTCGTCCCATGTCGAGTTGAAGGCGCAGCACTTCGCCGAGGGGCTGGCGAAGAAAGCCATCAAAGGCGCCGTGGGGACGGCCTCCAGGGCCTCGAGCGGATGATGCTGCTCACAACGACGCGGCTGGCAGTGTTCGCGTGGTCATGGCGACGCCCCTTGCTCGCGTTCGGCGTCGCGGCGCTGATGATGCCGCTACTGATCGCCGGGATGGTGGTCCAGGCCCGGCAGGAGCAGGCGGGCACGCTCCTGATGCCGGTCAAAGATCCGACCATCACGCAGCCCTTTGGCTGTACCGCGCTCGAGATCGAGCCATGGTCGGCCGAATGCCCCAGTCACCACTTCCACAGCGGGATCGATTTGGCCGCGCCCCTCGACACGCCGATCTACGCGGCCACGGCCGGCACCATCACGATGGACCGCGAACGTGGCGGCTACGGCCTCTACGTTCTCGTGACCCGCGATCCTCGGCTGAGCACCCTCTACGGACACCTCGACTGGCCGCTGGTGCATCCGGGTGACGCGGTCGCGGCGGGACAGGCCATCGCCCTGATGGGATCGACCGGCAACAGCACCGGACCGCACCTCCATTTCGAGGTGCGCATCGCAGGCGTGCCGGTCGATCCGCTCCCGCTCCTCAAGCATCCCGCAACGGGAGGTGGTGGTTAGCGATTCTTGGACCTCTGCCCCTCTGGGGGCGTACGCAGAGTCAACTTGGAAGGAGAACGACATGGTCAACCGTGTAATTTTGGTCGGCCGCCTCACGCGCGATCCCGAGGTCGTGATCAGCCCCAAGGGCTTGACGATCGCCAAGCTCCGACTGGCCACCAACAGCTACTCGAAGGACGACGACGGGAACCGGCAGGAGGATGTCCAGTACCACTCGCTGGTCGCCTTCGACCGGCTGGCCTCGATCTGCCAGGAGTTCCTGACCCGTGGCAAGCTGATCTATGCCGAGGGCAGGCTGCGCAGTCACGAGTGGGACGGCAAGGACGGGTTGCGGCGGTACACGACCGAAGTGGTGATCGACCAGATGAAGATGCTGAGCCCGAAGACAGAGAGCGCCGCTGCGAACGGCCAGCCCGAGGCGGAACCGGCAGCCGAGCCGGTGGGCGCCTGAGGGACGAGGACGACCGATGATCCCCGAACCGCATCCCTATGATCCCGACGATCCCACCACCTACGACGAAAATGCGGAGGATCTCGCCTACCTGGTCCCCGACCGGGGCTTCCGGCGCGATCAGCTCGACATCGACGATTATCCGAGCTACTGAGGTCCGAGTCGGCTGACGACCCGATAGCATTTGCCCACGCCGGGCTGTCCGGGGTGGGCTTCGCTTATTTCTCAGGAGGTGGCTGCCGATGACGCTTGGCGTTGGGATCGTTGGCCTGCCCAACGTCGGCAAGACAACGCTGTTCAATGCGCTCACGCGGGCCGGCGCGGGGGTTGCGTCGTACGCCTTCAGTACGGTCGAGCCGAACACCGCGATGGTGGAAGTGCCCGACAAACGGCTCGACGTGCTGGCCCAGATGTACAAGCCAAAGAAGGTCACGCCGACGGTCATGAAATTCGTCGACATCGCCGGCCTGGTGGCCGGGGCCAGCCGCGGCGAGGGGATGGGCAACCAGTTTCTTTCGAACATCCGCGACCTCGACGCGCTGGCCATGGTGGTCCGTTGCTTCAGCGATCCCAACGTGCAGCATGTGGACAGCAAATTGGACCCGCGGCGTGACATGGCGATGGTGAACCTCGAGCTGGCGCTGGCCGATCTCGACGTGGTCAACAAGCGGCGGGAGAAGATCGGCGGCACCGCGCGGCTCAAACCCGCCGCCAAGGAGAAAGAGGAGCTCGAGCTGCTCGACCGCCTCGCCGCGCACCTCGACGAAGGCAAACCGATTCGGACGCTGACGTTCGAGGCCGAGCAAGCAAAACTCCTCAAGAGCTTTTCCTTTCTGACTGCCAAGCCGGTCCTTTATGTGGCGAACATCGGGGAAGATCAGATCGGGAAGGCAGCCCCGGAACTCCAGGCGGTGCGCGAGGAGGCGCGGGCCGAAAATGCCGAGGTCATCGCGCTCTCGGCCCGACTCGAGGCGGAGATTCGCGAGCTGCCCGATGCCGAGGCGGCGGAGTTCCTGGCCGACGCCGGGCTGAGCGAGCCCGCCCTGGGCACCTTCATCCATGCGGCGTACCGGCTGCTGAACCTGGTGACCTTCCTGACGGCGGGAGAGCCGGAGGTGCGGGCCTGGACCGTTCGCCAGGGGGCGACGGCGCCGGAAGCCGCCGGGGTGATCCACAGCGACATCGAGCGTGGCTTCATCAAGGCGGAGATCGTCGCCTTCGATGACCTGGTCGCCGCGGGCACCTACCTGGCGGCCCGCGAACGCGGCAAGGTGCGCCTCGAGGGACGCGACTACACCATCAAGGACGGGGACGTCTGTCTGTTCCGTTTCAATGTCTGAGCGCTGGCGCCTTCTGCTTGACCCAGCGGCCCAGGGCGCGTGGAACATGGCCGTGGACGAGGTCCTGCTGGAGGGCGTGGTTGCGGGCACGACGCCGCCGACGCTTCGTTTCTACCAATGGCAGCCGGCCTGCCTGTCGCTCGGGTACTTCCAGTCGTTCGAGGTCGTCAACCTTGACGGCTGCCGGGCGTTCGGCGTCGACATCGTCCGCCGCCCGACCGGCGGCCGGGCCATCCTCCACGATCGGGAGCTCACCTATAGCGTGGCGATGCCGGTCGCGATGCTGGAGCACGATGGCGGCGTCCTGCCCTCCTACTACCGGCTCAGCCTGGCCTTGCAGGATGGGCTGCGCGGGCTGGGCGTCCCGGCTGCGCTGGCGCCGGTAGCCGACGCTGCCACGACGGCGAACCACGGGCCCGTCTGCTTCGATCAGCCCTCGGCCCACGAGATTCTTCTCGATGGGCGCAAGCTGGTGGGGAGCGCGCAGGTGCGGCGCGGCGGAGGCCTCCTCCAGCACGGGAGCATCCTCATCGAGCCCAGGATCGCGACGCTGATGGCGTGCCTGCAGCTACCCGGGCGCCCTTCGGGGTCGGCGGGATCGACGGCGCTGGGGTGGGAGCAGATCGAGAAGGGCGTGGCAGGGCTCGCCGAGGCGGATGTGTCCAATCCGGCGCAGATCGCCGTGGCGCTTGCTCGAGCCTTTGCGATGCGCTTTGGGGTCACCCTGTTCGAAGCTCCGCTTCGGCCGGAAGAGGCGGCGGCGGCCCAGGTGCTGGCCCGTTCCAAATATCAGGCTGCCGGATGGACGCAGCGACGGCTGCCCGAGATGGCCACAAACACAACAAGGACCAGATGAGGAGGGGCATTGCAGCGGCGATGGCAGGACGGCTGCAGGAATCTGGCCCTTGTTGGCTCGCGGCTTCGGGCACACGCTACATGTTGTACCCGTGCGCGTTTGTACCACAGCCTGTTGGACGTGTCAAGCGCTTATCCACGTTCGCGATAAACTCCACTCGGCGTACGCACGCATGGCCCGAAAGAACAGACGCTCGCAACTCAGAAAGCCTCAACGCGGATCATCCGGAGGCCGCCCCGCCCGCCCGGCTGGCGTTCCTCCGGTTGCTCCTGCCCAGCCAGGCCAGCCGGCGCAGCCGACCCAGGTTCCACAGCAGGCCGCCTCCAGCCCGGCGCCCGTAGCCCGGCCGCTGCCCCGGGGTCCGCGCGGCCGTCAGCCGGCGGGACCGCTGCCGCCACAGGATGCCGCGATCCCGCTCGATCGGGTGCCCTACTTCCGGTCGGATCTGCGACGGATCGCGATCACGGCCGGGATCATGTTCGTGCTCCTGATCGCCGGCTCGATCGTGCTCCGCGGTTTGCTCCAGGCGTGACCTTTTTCGGGGAAGCAAGAAAGCCGATCGCCTAACCGTTCTGGCACAAAGGTTCAACAACTTGCCAGGAGGTTTGCGTGTTCGATAAGAGATCCGCGCGTGAAACGGCCGCTCCGATCGTCGCCGAGACGGTCCTCAGCAATCAGATCAAGCTCGAAGGCCGTCTGCAGTCGACGTCCAACATCCGGTTCGACGGTGAAATGCTCGGCGACCTGACGACCGAAGGCGATCTGTCGGTAGGGGAGCACGGACGGGTCAAGGGCAACGTCAGCGGCCGCAACGTGGTCGTCGGCGGCAGCATCCAGGGCAACGTCAACACCACCGGCCGCCTGGAGATCTTGTCCACCGGCAAGGTGTTCGGCGACATCGTCGTCGGCTCACTGATCATCGACGAAGGTGGCATCCTCCGGGGCAAGAGCGCGGTGCACTCGGAAGAGTCGGCCGCCGCCACGGTCTCGGTCGGAATGCGCGCCGAACCGGTCGCCGCCTAACCCGTCGGGTTTCATTCGTTCATAAGGGTCTGGCCGGGCCGGACCCTTTTTGTTTTTGCCGATACTTAGTAGGTCGTGATAACGGGCGATCCGGTCCAGTTCGTCATCAATGCGCTGTATCTGATTCCAGCCCTCCTCGTTGGGCTGATCGGACATGAGTGGGCGCACGCGGCCGTCGCCGTCGCACGCGGCGACCAGACGCCCCGACTCGATGGCCGCCTCTCCGTCAATCCCAGCCATCATCTCGACCCGCTCGGTACGGTCGCCGTCCTCCTGATCGGCTTCGGATGGGCGAAACCGGTCCGGATCAACCCCTTTCGCATGCGCGGCCCCTACGATGCTGCGCTCGTGGCGCTGGCCGGCCCCCTTGCCAACCTCGTGATCGCTTTCGTGCTTGCCATCCCGATCAAGTTAGTGCTGCTCGCCGGAAGCTTCGACGCCTCGTCGCCACCCTGGCGGCTGCTCCAGACCGCCTTTATCCTCAATGTTGTCCTGGCGGTCTTCAACCTCCTTCCCATCCCACCACTGGATGGCTACAGCTTCCTCTCGTCCCTTTTCCGACGAACGTTTCCGGAATTCTTCGTCCGCATCGACAACAACCGCCAGGCCATCATGCTGGTCTTCGTACTCGTGTTGGTGTTCAGCAACTTTCTGGGATTGCGCATTCTCCAATTCATCTATACGCCCGTTGCCCGGTTCATCCTCGCCTTGCCGCCATTCCCGATCGGGAGTTGACCGTGGATACCTTGCGAGCCCTGCCCAGCGTCCATCAAGTGCTCGAGGAGAAGCCCGCGGCGGCGTTGGTTGCCGCGCACGGCCGACCGCTGGTGCGGTTCGCGGTGCAGCGCATCCTCGAGGAAGAGCGTCGCGGCGGGGCGGCTGCTGAGCCGAAGGACCGATGGTCCGCCATCGAGCGGGTCATCCGAGAGTTGCGCCGTCCGCGTCTGCGGCCCGTCGTCAATGCCACGGGGGTGATCCTTCATACCAACCTCGGTCGGGCGCCTCTGGCGGCCGCGGCGGCCGAAGCCGCCGCCGCCATCGCGGGTCGGTACTCGACCCTCGAGTTCGATCCACGGACCGGCCGTCGCGGCAAGCGACATGACCTGGCCGGCGACCTGTTGCGCCACCTCTCCGGGGCTGAGGCGGCCGCCGTTGTCAACAATTGCGCCGCGGCGGTGCTCTTGATGTTGACGGCCCTGGCAAAGGGAAAGGAGGTCATCGTCGCCCGTGGCGAGCTGGTCGAGATCGGCGGCGGTTTTCGGATGCCGGATGTGATGCGCCTCTCGGGCGCTCGCATGGTTGAGGTCGGCACCACCAACCGAACCCGCGCTGAGGACTACGCAGCTGCGATCACGCCCCGAACGGCCGCCATCATGAAGGTGCACGCCAGCAATTTCCAGGTGATCGGCTTCACCGAGAGCGTCGAGGTCAAGGAGCTGGCGGCCATCGCGCGTCAGCACGGCGTGCTGTTGCTGCACGACCTCGGGAGCGGGGCGCTGCTCGACACCGCGGCCTACGGCCTGGCGGAGGAACCGCGTATCCAGGACAGCCTGCAGTCGGGAGCGGACCTGGTTGCCTGCAGCGCGGACAAGCTGCTCGGCGGGCCCCAGGCGGGCCTCTTGCTCGGTCGCGCGGCCCTCGTGGATCGAACCATGAAACACCCGCTGGCCCGTGCCGTCCGCGTGGACAAGCTGACGCTGGCGGCGTTGATCGCCACCCTCGACCTCTACGTGACGCAGTCGTTCTCGGCTCTGCCGGTCTGGGGCATGCTCGGCGCCACGCCGGAGTCGATTGCCGCCCGCGCCCGGGCCTGGCAAAGCCGGCTGTCGGAGCTTGGCGCGGCAGTCGATGTCGCCCCCGCGGAGTCGACCGTGGGCGGCGGCTCGCTGCCAGGGGAGCGGCTGCCCACAACCGTGCTCGCCATCACCCCTCGCCGCGGAGCCGCCGAGCTGCTCAGCCGTTTGCGCGACCACGACCCCCCTGTCATCGGCCGAATCGAGCAGGAGCGGGTCCTCCTCGATCCGCGCACCGTGCTCCCCGGCGAAGACGATCTCGTCGTCGATGCCGTGCTCGCCGCGCTCGAATGACCGACCAGCTCGCCGAATCGTTCGTGGTGGGCACGGCCGGTCACATCGACCATGGCAAGTCGTCCCTGGTGAAGGCGCTCACCCAGATCGACCCCGACCGGCTGGAGGAGGAGAAGCGCCGCGGCATGACGATCGACCTCGGGTTCGCCTACATGCAGCTGCCCAGCGGCCGGCGGGTCGGGATCGTCGATGTGCCCGGCCATCAGCGATTCCTCAAGAACATGCTCGCGGGCGTGCACGGGATGGATGCCGTCCTGCTCGTCATCGCGGCGGATGAAGGACCGATGCCGCAGACCCGTGAACATCTCGCGATCGTGGACCTGCTCGGCATCGAGCACGGGCTCGTGGTCCTGAGCAAAGCCGACCTGGTGGATGACGCCTGGCTCGGTCTGGTGCGCGACGACGTCGCCACGCTGCTCGCGGGGACGTCCCTGCAGCGGGCACCCATCATCGCCGTGTCGAGTAGCACCGGTGCCGGACTGGACGGCCTTCGGGCGGCGCTCGACGCCGAGCTGGCAAGAACCGCCCAGCGCCCGGATGTCGGGCGACCACGCCTACCCGTGGATCGCTCGTTTGCCATGTCGGGGTTCGGCACGGTGGTCACGGGCACGCTGGTCGGTGGAGCGCTGCGCCAGGGTGCCGAGCTCGCCGTCCTTCCTGCCGGCCGGCGCGTACGGGTCCGTGGGCTGCAGCAGCACAATCGACCGGTCGAGGAGGCGCGACCCGGAAGCCGCACCGCCGTGAATCTCAGCGGGCTCGACCATTCTCAGGTTCGGCGGGGTGACGTGCTGGCGCTGCCCGGGACGTTGCCCGCGAGCCGGCGCCTCGACGCGCGCCTGGTCGTACTGCCGGGGGTTCAGCCGCTGCGTCACCACCAGCGCCTGCTGATGTACCACGAGACCGCGGAGGTGATGGTCGAGCTCGCCCTGCTCGAGCGCGATGAGCTTCGCGGTGGGGAGGGGGGCTGGGTTCAGCTCTTCGCCACCGAGCCGGTGGTGGCGCTTGACGGCGACCGGTTCATCCTGCGGGTTCCCTCACCGGCCGCGACCATCGCCGGCGGCGTGATCGTCGACAGCGCCCCACGGCGTCACCGGCGTCGCGATGAGGCAGTCCTCAGGGACCTCCGTGCCCGCGAACGTGCTGACCCGGGCACGGCGGCGGTCCTGGAGCTCGGCAAGCACCCGTGGGGACTTAGCGACGCGGAACTGGCGGCTCGACTCGGCCTGACCCCCGCTGCGATGGCGACGGTTCTGGCGCCCCTCCTCGATCGGAACGCGGTTCGCCGGCTTACCTCGCGCTGGTTGACTCGGGACCAGTGGGACCGAGCGGTGACCAGGGTGACCAGCGCGCTGCACACCTATCACGAGGCACAGCCACTCCGGCGCGGGATGCCGAAGGAAGAGCTCCGCAGCCGCACCGCCATTCCTGCCGAGCTGTTCGCGGAATTGCTGGCTGCGCTGGACGCGCAGCGGACGGTCGTCGACCGTGGTGGCGAGGTCGCCATCCCCGCCCACCATCCGGCGCTTACTCCGGATCAGGAGATCGCGATCGGCGCCTTCGTCGCCGAGCTCGAAGTCCAGCCCTTCAACCCACCGCCGCTGCCAGACCTCGTCCGCCGTTACCAGCTGACGCCCGCGCTCCTCCAATACCTGGTGGCGGACGGGCGGGTCGTCCGGGTCAACGACGAGACCGTCTTCGCCCGCTCGGCATACGAGGATGCCGTTCGCCGGCTCCGCGTCCATCTCCGCGAGCACCGGACGCTCACCGTCGCGGCCGCCCGGGACGTGCTGGGATCGAGCCGCCGTTACGTTCTTCCCTTGCTCGAATGGCTGGACGCCCAGAAGATCACGCGCCGGGTCGGAGATGACCGTATCCTGAGGGGTTGATGCGGGCCGCCGGCGTTTCGCTGTCTCGGGTCGTCCCTGCCGGCCTGGCCGTGATCCTCGCACTCACCGCCTGCGGCTCGCCGCCTCCGGACGCGACGACCCTGCTGAAGCAATCGAGCCAGCGGATGCTCCACCTGAACGGATTTCATTTCCAGATGCAGATCACGGGCTTCACCGGCAGCGGCGAGCCGGTCCAGAGCGCGCAAGGCGATGCCCATCCGCCCGACCTCCACGCCCGGGTCAATCTGAAGGAGGGCGGTATTCTGCTGGAGGTCGAGGTCGTGTTCGCCGCCGGCAAGATCTATCTCAAGTCCTTCACCGGCGGCTGGCAGGAGTTGACGGCCGACCAGGTGGCCCAGTTTTTCGACGCCCGAACGCTCTTCGATGCACAGGCCGGGCTGTTCGCGGCGATGGGCGACACGACGTCGCCGGCGCGTGGCAACAGCGAAAAGATCGGCGGCCACGACACCTACCCGGTTGATGGACAGGTTGCAGCCGGCCGGATGCACCAGTTGCTGACGCTGATCCGCGACCAGGGCACCTATCGGGCCACCTACTGGATCGACAGCGCGGACAGTAACCTGTGGCGAGCCCGCCTGACCGGCAACCTCTTCGACGCATCGAACAGCGCAACCATCACGTTCGACTTCTCCAGCCATGATCACCCCGTTTCGGTCACACCGCCTCCGCTCGGTTAACCGCCCGGCCCTGCTCGCGCTGACCGGGGCGGGGCTGTTCCTTGCCTCCCTCGACGCCTACGTCGTCGTCACGGCTCTGCTGCCGATGCTGAAGTCGGTCAACATCGCGGTCAACCGGCCGGAACAGGCGACGCCCATCATCACTGGTTTCTTGCTGGGCTACCTCGCGGTGATGCCGGTTGCCGGCGGCCTCAGCGATCGTTTCGGCCGGCTGCGGCTCTTCGCTGCCAGCCTGGCGCTGTTCGCCTTCGGCTCGTTTCTCACCGCGAGCGCGCCGTCGCTGTCGCAGCTCGTCACCGGCCGGGTACTCCAGGGCGCCGGGGGCGGGGCCCTCGTGCCGGCGGTGCTGGCGCTGGCCGCGGACCTCTATCCGGCGGGCGATCGCAGTCGCGCTCTCGGCGCGGTGAGCGCGCTACAGGAAGTGGGCAGCGTCCTCGGCCCCCTCTGGGGCGGCCTGATCACGGCCTCATCCTTCGGGTGGACGTGGATCTTCTGGATCAACATTCCGGTTGCCGCGCTCCTCTTCTGGGCGCTCTGGCCGGAGATCCGGACCGCCGGCGAAGTGCGGCGTTCGGTCAACCTCGACTGGCTGGGCGCGCTGCTGGCCACCGCGGGACTGGCACTCCTCACCCTCGCCCTGTACGCCGCCAACCCCGAACAGAGCCCGGTCGGTCAGGGTTTCATCTGGCAGGCGCCCCTTGCCATCGTGTTTTTCGCGCTGTTCGTCTGGCACGAGCGTCGAACGTCACATCCGCTGATCAACGTCCGCCGCTTTCGCGACTCGTCCTTCAGCGGATCGGCGCTGACCAACGCGATCGCCGGCGCGGGTCTGATGGTGGCTCTCGTCTACATCCCGGTGCTCGCCAACGCCGTCTTCTCGATGAATGCCAGCAGCGCCGCCCTGCTGCTCTTTCGGCTGATGCTGGGCATCCCGATCGGGGCTCTCCTCGGCGGCTGGCTGGCGCAGCGGCTCCGCAGCTACCGTTATGTCGCCGCGCTCGGTCTCATCCTGGCGGCCATCGGATTCCTGATGCTGTCCGGGTGGAACGAAGGCTCGCTCACGCCGCACCTGCTCGGCCTGCCGCTGACGGTGGCGGACGGTGAGTTGTTTCTTACCGGTCTGGGTCTCGGCATCGAGATCGCGCCGGTCAGCGCGGCATTGCTCGACGCCGTCGGCGAGGAGGAACGCGGTGCCGGCGCCTCCTTCCTGATCATCATGCGACTGATCGGCATGCTGGTTGGCTTCTCGCTGGTGGCCGGCTTCGGCCTCTGGGAGTTTCACCAGGCGACCGCGCACCTGTTGCCTCCGCTGCCCGGCTTGAACCCAAACTTCGCAACCCAGTTCGGGATCTACACGCTCAAGGTCAAGCAGGCAATCTTCGACGAATATCACTTGATCTTCCGCGCCACCGCGATCGCGCTCTTCATCGGCGCCCTGGTCGCCGCCGGAACATTGCGGCCATTGCCCCGCCCTCGCTGGCAATAGCGGCGGTATTCTGAGCCGCGGTAGCCCCATGGCCTTGATCGGCATCGACCTGGGCGGCACGCAGCTCCGCGTCGCGGTTGCGGATGATCGCGGCCGCCTGAAAACGGTGGTGCGGCATTCGACCGAGGCTGCCCGCGGGCGTCAGCACGTCATCGACCGGATCGTGGCGGCCGTTGCGGAAGCGCTGGATGCGGACGGCACCTCTGCGCGGCAGGTGCGGGCGCTGGGGATCGGGCTCCCTGGACCGGTGGACCCGGCCGCGGGCATCGTCATCAGTCCTGCCAATCTGCCGGGCTTCAAGAACGTGCCGCTCAACCGGATCCTGACCCGGGCGACCGGCATCCCCAGCTACCTTCATCACGACGCGCACCTGGCCGCGCTCGGTGAGCATCGGCGAGGGGCGGCACGCGGCGCCAGCGAGATGATCTATGTGACCGTGTCGACCGGCATCGGAGCCGGGCTGCTGTTGCGTGGTGAGCTCTACGCCGGCGCTCACGGGATTGCGGGTGAGGTCGGGCACATCGTGGTTCAGCGAGACGGGCCGCTGTGCACCTGCGGCAATCGAGGCTGCCTGGAGGCGATCGCCAGCGGCACGGGGATTGCGCGGGCGGCGCGCGAGTCAGCCCCGGGAACACCCCGCAGCGCGCTGCATGGGCTGGCGCACCCCCACGCCGAGGATGTCGCTCGCGCCGCCCGCGCAGGCGACGAGCTGGCGAATGCCATCCTCGAGAACGCCGGCACGTACCTCGGGCTGGCGATCGGCACCTTGGTGAACCTCTTCAACCCGCAGCTGATCGTGCTCGGCGGGAGTGTCATCAAGGCCGGAAGCTTGCTCCTCGGCCCGATGCGGCGAACGATGAACGCCTCGTCGTGGAAGGCGTCCCGCCGCGGGCTGCGGATCGTACGCCCCGCCCTGGGTGATGACGCTGGATTGATCGGCGCCGTCGAGTTCGCGCGACTTCGCGCCGGGCATGCCCGCCCGGCTTGATCCGCCGGCGCTCCCGGATTGGGCGCAGGCGTTCGCTGCGGTCCGCAAGCAATCCGAGGAGCTCGGGGTGCGCGCCCTGGTGGTGGGCGGTTATGTGCGCGACCGCTTGTTGGGTGGGGAACGCGCAAACCATCTTCGCGAGGTCGACGTCCTGGTCGAGGGCCAGGGCGCGATCCGATTGGCGAGCGCGGTGGGCGCAGCCTTGAAGCTGCATCCGCCAGTGATCTTCGAGCGGTTCGGCACCGCGCATCTCGACATCGACTCGGGGCAAGCGCTGGAATTCGTGTCCAGCCGGGTCGAACGGTATGACCGCACCAGCCGGAAGCCCGAAGTCAGCCCCGGCACATTGAAGGATGACGTCGTGCGCCGCGACTTCACGATCAACACGCTGCTGATGGAGTGGGACGGGACGGTGCTCGACCTGACCGGTCGCGGCCTCGATGACCTGAAAGCGCGCCGGATCGTCACGCCGCTCGAGCCGCAAACGACGTTCGACGAAGACCCGCTGCGCATGCTGCGCGCGGTTCGGTTCGCGACCACCCTCCAGTTCACCCTCGATCCCTCGGTGGAGGCCGCCATCCGCGATCAATCCGGGCGGCTGCAACCACCGACGGTCTCGATGGAGCGCATCCGGGACGAGTTCTCGAAGCTGCTCCTGGCCGAGCGGGTGCAGGCTGGCCTGGAGCTGCTGGACGCGACGCGGCTCCTGCCGCGCATCCTGCCGCAGCTGGAAGCCGGCAAGGGCATGCAGCAGGGCGGCTGGCACAGCCACGATGTGTTCGGCCATGGCGTGCTCGCCGCGTCGCTGGCTCCGGCGGAGCTGGTCACCCGGCTGGCCGCGCTCCTGCACGACGTCGGGAAACCTGCGGTGCACGAGCTCCGCGACGGCAAGCCGACCTTCATCGGCCACCAGGATGTTGGCGCGACGATGGCGGGTCCCGCGCTCCGCCACCTGCGCTACCCCGGCGAGGTGATCGAGGCCGTCACCACGTTGATTCGCCTGCACATGCGTCCCATCCAGTACGACCCGCAGGGGTGGGAGGACAAGGCGGTACGCCGCCTGGTGCGGGACGCCGGCGACCAGCTGGACCGGCTCCTCGCCCTCGCCCGCGCCGACATGCGTGCGAGTCACTATCCGGATGTGAAGAAGATCGACGATCTCGAGGCGCGCATCCGACGGCTCGACGCGCAGGCGATTGCCGCGATCCGCTCGCCGCTCACCGGCGAAGACCTGATGGCGCGCACCGGGCGTCCGGCCGGGCCCTGGATCAAACGGGTCAAGTCCGCGCTGGAAGACGCGATCGTCGACGGAACGCTGGAGGCCGATCCTGAGTCCGCCTGGCGATATCTGGAGGCGCACCCCGACTTGCTTTCCCCGTGACCGCGATCCGTCGCTGGCCATGGCCGTTCTTGTTCCTCCTGGCCGGCGCGCTCATCGCCACGACTCGCGTCCTGCCGGCGTTCACGGTCAGCCCGACGCTGGTGTTGGTCGTCTTTTTGCCGCCGCTGCTCTTCGACGCCGGCTTCTCGATGCGGGCAGCCGCGGTGCGTCGCGAGCTGATCTGGATCCTCTTATTGGGTCTGGCCGGTGCGCTGCTGACGGCGGCCCTGGTTTTCGGCCTGCTCCGCTTGGCCGGCCTTCCCTCCGATGAAGCGCTAGTGCTCGCCGCCATCCTCTCGGCGACCGATCCGGTTTCGGTCTTCGCGACGTTGCGCCGGCTCCATACGCCGGAGCGCCTGCGGGTCGCGCTCGAAGGCGAGAGCCTCGTGAATGACGGGGTCGCCGTCGTGCTCTTCGTGGTCGCGCTCGCGGCGGTCCAGCGACGCCTGCTCGATCCCCCGGATGTCATCGGCCTCTTCGTCTCGCTGACGCTTGGTGGCGTCCTTACGGGGGCCGGCTTCGGCCTGCTGATCCGCCGGGTGCTCGTGAGTGTTCCGAAGCCACTCCAGATCGCGATCACCGTCGCCGCCGCCTACGCGTCATATCTCCTGGCGGATTGGATTGGTGCCAGCGGTCTGCTCGCGGTGATCACGATGTCCGTGATCCTCGGTACGGCCTATGCTCCGTCGACCCATCATCAGGTTCATCGCTTCTGGCGCCAGCTGGGTTTTTCGATGTCGAGCGTGGTTTTCCTCTTGATCGGCCTGCAGGCCCGCCTCGACGAGGTGGTGCGAGTCGGAGGCCGGTTGCTGCTGCTCATCGCGTCGGTGCTCCTGGCGCGTGCGCTGATGGTGGCGATGGTAACGCTCGCGCGGTCTGATCTGTGGCCGTGGTCGTGGCGACTTGCACTCGTCTGGGCCGGGCTACGCGGGGCGCTCTCACTCGCGCTCGCCTTGGGCGTGCCCGCGGAGGTCGCCGGCCACGACGAAATCGTCGTCCTGGCGTTCGGATTCGTCCTCGTCTCGCTAGTTGTTCAGGGTCTTTCCACAGGCCCGGTATTCCGTCTCCTGGGGATATCGCGACAGACAGCTGTCACAACGGTTCGTTAGGCTGATGCTCTGCTAAAATCTGCGGCGCCACGGACGCGTCTTGATCATCCAGGGCTCGGCGCGACCTAAGTTTCGCGGGGAATAGGGGAAGCATGCTGCTCAGTCTTCGGCTGCTCCGGCGGATCGCTCGGGAGCTCCCTCGCTATGGAAAGCTCACCTACTGTCTCTATCGAGATCCGCGCGTGCCCCAGCGCAACAAGCTGGCGCTGGCGGCCGCCATTGCGCTGATCCTCAACCCGGTCGTGGATGTCCCCCTGCGCTTGCCGATCTTCGGCGAGATGGACGCGGTCGCCTTGACCGTGCTCGCGGTCCGGCTGTTCGTCGAAAAGGCGCCCAAAGACGTGGTCGCCGAGCACCAGGAGCGGATCACGCTCGGAACCAGTGTGTTCGATCAAGATCTCAGGCGTACCCGCGAGGGCGTGCGGGGACGGCTCAACGAGTTGCGTGGTCGCGGCGTGGCGGTCATCCGCGCGCGGCGGAGGAGTGCGGTATGAAGGTTGTCCTGACCCAGGACGTGAAAGGGACCGGCAAGGCCGGCGAGACCAAAGACGTTGCCGACGGCTTCGCCCGCAACTTCCTGATCCCGCGCAATCTGGCCCAACCCGCGACCCGCGGTGCGCAGGAGCGGGTGGACCGGGAGAAGGCCACCTCCGTCCAGCGCGAGCAGCGCGAGCTGACCGACGCAAAGGCGTTGGCCGTCCGGATCGAGGCCGCCCAGGTGGTGTTGAAGCTGCGGGTTGGGAAGGACGGCAAATTGTTTGGTGCCGTCACGAATGCCGACGTGGCGGCGGCACTGAAGCAACAGCATGGGATCACGCTGGACCGCCGCAAGATCGAGTTCGAAGAGCCGGTGAAGGCCATGGGACCCAGCACGGCGCAGGTGAAGCTCCACCATGAGGTCACTGCCCGGATCCCGTTGATGGTCACTTCCGCTTGACGGTTGACCTGAGACGCTCGCCGGCGCCGCCGGCAACCGGCGGCCGCCTACCGCCCCAGAACCTGGAGGCGGAGGCCTCGGTGCTCGGCTCCTTGATGCTCGATCGCAATGCGATTGTGCGGGTGGCCGACTTCCTGCGGCCGGACGATTTCTATCTCGACCATCACGCCCAGGTCTTCCGGGCGGCGCTGAACCTCTACGACCGCGCCGATCCGATCGATTTGCTCACCCTCGCCGCCGAGTTGGAGAAGATGCTGGTCCTCGAACGCATCGGTGGCCAGGCCTTCCTCGCCGAGTTGGAGAGCGGCGTGCCGACCGCGGCCAACGTCGAGTACTACGGCCACCTGGTCGAAGAAGCCGCGACGAAGCGGAAACTGATCAGCGCCGGTGGCCGGATCACGGCGTTGGGGTTCGACGAGAGCACCCCGGCCAGCCAGGCCCTCGATACCGCGGAAGGCGTCATCTTCAACATCGCCGAGGGCCGCATCACCCAGGACTTCGTCGCCCTCAAAGACATCCTCAAGACCACCTGGGATCAGATTGAGCAGATCCACAAGGATCAGTCAGTCATCTCCGGCGTGCCAAGTGGCTTCAATGATCTTGATGCGAAGACTGGCGGCTTCCAGAAGTCAGACCTGATCATCATTGCAGCTCGCCCAGGGGTGGGCAAAACCAGCCTTACCTTGAATATCGCACAGCATGCCGCGATCCAGTACAAAATTCCGGTCGCGATCTTTTCGCTTGAAATGTCGGAACAGCAGCTTGTGACTCGGTTGCTCTGCAGTGAGGCTTCCGTCGACTCATATCGGCTTCGCACTGGACTCTTGAAGGATGCCGAGTGGCCGCGCATCGCCCAGGCGATGGGTGCCCTTTCCGAAGCGCAGATCTACATCGACGACTCGCCAAATGTCTCCGTCATGGAAATGCGCACCAAGGCGCGTCGACTGAAGTCGGCGAATAACCTGGGCCTGATCATCGTCGACTATCTTCAGCTGATGCAGGGGCGCAACCAGGAGAACCGCGTGCAGGAAGTCTCGGACATCTCCCGATCGTTGAAGGGTCTCGCTCGTGAGCTACAGATTCCGGTCATCGCGTGCTCGCAACTGAGCCGCGAGCCAGAGAAGCGAACCGACCATCGTCCGCAGCTCTCGGACCTTCGTGAGTCGGGCACGCTCGAGCAAGATAGTGACCTCGTGCTCTTCATTTATCGCGAGCGTTTTTACAACGACAACGTCGCGGAAGACAAGCGCAATATCGCCGAGATCATCATCGCCAAGCACCGCAACGGTCCGACCGGAAAGCTCGAGCTCCTGTTCATCGACGAGCAAACGAAGTTCGCCAACCTCGACCGGAGACGCGGGAGCTAGGGATGGTCACGATCCTCGTAGGCGGCCAGTGGGGCGACGAGGGGAAGGGCAAGATCATCGACCTCCTCTCCGAGCGCGCCGACATGGTGATCCGTTCGCAGGGCGGCAACAATGCCGGTCATACCGTCGTCAATGCGGGCCAGGAATTTCGCTTCCACCTGATTCCCTCGGGCATCCTCTATCCGAACACCACCTGCGTCATCGGCAATGGTGTGGTGCTCGATCCTCGGGTGTTGCTCGAAGAGATGGCACAGGTGCAGTCGCGCGGGATCAGCACCGACCGGCTGATCATTTCCGACCGTGCCCATGTGATCATGCCGTGGCATCCCGTCCTGGACAAGCTCGAGGAGGAGCAGCGCGGCGATGATCGGCTGGGGACCACCTGGCGCGGCATCGGCCCTGCCTACGCCGACAAGATCAGGCGGATCGGCTTCCGCGCCGGCGACCTGCAGAAGCCGCGCTTTCTGCAGAAGAAGCTCGGGTTCGTCCTCAACAAGATCAAGAACCCGATCCTGCAGGAGCTCTACCACGTCCCGCCGCTCGACCCGCAGGCGGTCCTGGAAGAGTACACGGCCTACGGCGAGCGGCTTGGCTCCCACATCAAGGACATCTTTCCGATCGTCCATCAGGCGCTGGCGCGCGGCGACCGGATCTTGCTCGAGGGTGCGCAGGGCAGCATGCTCGATCTCGACTTCGGTACCTATCCCTACGTGACCTCATCGTCGCCCACCGCCGGCGGCGCGCTCACCGGATCCGGGATTCCGCCGACCGCGGTCGACCTGACGATGGGCGTCATGAAGGCCTATACGACCCGGGTCGGCTACGGGCCGATGCCGACCGAGCTGCTCGATGCCCTGGGGGAGCAGATCCGAAAGGTCGGCGTCGAATATGGCACGACCACTGGACGTCCGCGACGGGTCGGATGGTTCGACGCCGTGGTCGCCCGCTACAGCGTGGCCCTCAACGGCATCCGCTCGATCGCGTTGACCAAGCTCGACGTGCTCGACGAGTTCGACCCGATTCGGATCTGTACCGGATACATGAGCAAGGGAGAGCTCCAGGCGTATCCGATGTCGAACATCAGCCACCTGAAGCACTGCGAGCCGGTCTACGAAACGCTGCCCGGGTGGCGGTCATCGATTGCGGACGTCCGCCGGCCCGAGGACCTGCCGAAAGCGGCGCGACGCTACGTCGACCGGCTCAGCGAGCTGTGCGGTGCTCCGATCGACATCGTGTCAGTTGGGCCCTCGCGCGACCAGACGATCTGGATGCAGGGTGGGCCGTCGAGCTTAGCGGTGCGTCAGCGCGAACACGAGCCCAGCCACCCCTAAGTACCAGAGCACCGACACCGCACTCAGCAGCAGCTTGGTCCGGCGGTCGAGGGACCCGGCACTCCAGGTGAGCCACAGGCCGACCGGGTTGAGGAGCAGCAGCGCCGGCACGAGGATCAGTAGGCTCTGGACCCCGCCGCTCAGCGGCCCACCGCGGGTCGCCGCGCTGCGCATCTGCCGAACCAGGTCGTTCGAGTCCCCCTGGTTGTCGAACGATCGCACCGGGCGGGGGCTGGCTCCCCGGCTATAGGCGGTTGCCACCGTCGAGGTGGCCAGCACCGGTTGCCGCACTTCCGATCGGACGGGCGCCCATAGCCGGTGTGGGTCTGGCTCCCCGGACTCGACGGTCAGGGTGCGCAGTGGCGCCGGGCTCTTCGCCAACTTGGGGCGCTGGCGCAGGATGGCCTGTACGCGCAACACGACCGTGACCACCGCACTCACCAGCAGCAGCCCCTGCCAGGCCGCCTCCTGACCCTCTCCATACCAGCGGAGGATCATCGTCGCCACGCCTGCCGCCGCTCCGAACAAGAAGGTGAATCGCTCGGGAAGAAGCACACGCCGCCGGTCAGCGGCGATGTAGCCGGCCAGGAAGAGCGAGGGGCCCGAGGCAAGCTGGAAGCCGAGGTCCGAGCGGATCGCGATGGCGATCGCCGCAATGCCGCAGAGGAATCCGACGACCACGCCCAAGGAAATCTTCCGTGTGTACCAGAGATAGGTCACGCCGAGCAGCACGGCGGCAGCCGACGTGACGCCGATCGGTCCCGAGACGTTGCCGACATAGAGCTTGACCGGATCGATGACGATCTGCAGCTTGTACCAGAGCAGCAGCGGGTCGTCCAGGCGGTGGCTGTCGAACGGATTGATGAAGCCAATGCCGAGCTGCCGCTGGATCAGGAAGAGGATTCCAAACACCACCAGCGCTGGGTGCAGCATCACGCGCTGAAGCTGCGGCCAGAGCACGGTATCGATGACGATGAAGAGGATCACCATCGACGCGGCAATCCAGGCCGGCGTGCGGGGTGAGAAAAAGACCGCGATCAGGACACTCGCCACCAGCGGGTGCGTCGCTTTGAAACCCACCCAGGCCGGTAGTCCGATGGTCAGGCGCGCCAGTTGAAGCGCGAGCAGGCAAACGATGCCGGCGAGAAACGAGATCGCAAACAAGAGGAGGGCGTCTTGCAGGAAGAAAAGGATGGCGGCGATCACCAGGGGCAGCAGCGCCAGGGCGTACGCGAGGTCGTAGCCAAGCTGCTCCGGCTGGACCAAGAGCAACTGCGGGACACCATGCAGCCCTCGCCAGAGCTGTCGCACGTCGAGCATTGTAGTCGAGGTTCGGGCGAATCACCCTCCAACTTGGACGCTCGGTCCAAAAAAGCCCTGACCGGACCGGCGCGGGGTGTCTGCTATCCTTACTCCGTTTTTCCGGGCACCCACGTGAAATTTTCGCGCCGCAGGCTTCTGCTTACGCCCATTACGCTGGCCGCCGGGTTGCTCGTCACCGTTGTTGCTGCGTCGGCGGCGGACACGCGCTGGACATCGACCGGTGCCCAGCAACCCGGCACGCCGGATCGCCCCGTCTGGTCGATCGCCGTCTCACCAGCACATCCATCGGTGCTGCTCGCCGCCACCCAGGGTCGGGGCGTCCTGCGCAGCACGGACTCCGGTGCCACCTGGAGCTCCGCGATCGCAGGCATCGACAGCGCCTGGGTGGTGCGCTTCGACCCGCAGCAACCGGCGACGGCCTACGCCGGCACGCAGACCTCAGGGCTCTACCGGTCGCTCGACGAAGGAAAGACCTGGACCGCGCAGAGTCAGGGGCTGAACGATATGGATGTCCGGTCGATCGACGTCGGCAGCGGCCTGGTCGTCCTCGGTACCGCCCAGGGCGTCTACTACTCCAGCGACGGGACCAGCTCATGGCATTCGCTCGGCCTCGAGGCGCTCGACATCGCCGCGGTGGCAGTGATCGCGAAGACGAGCGGCGTCACCCTGTTTGCGGGCGCTGACAACGGGACGGCCGGTTCCGGCTACCTGCTCAAGTCCGAGGGACTCGGTGGCAGCTGGGCGGTCGTGAAAGGCAACTTTCCCGGTGACGCAGTGGTCACGTCGATCGCGGTCGGCTCGGCGCCGTCGGGTGGCGCCGATCTGCCGGTGCTGGCCGGCACGTCCGAAGGCCTCTTCCGCAGTGATGATCGGGGCGTGACCTGGAGCCCACTTGCGGGCCTCCCCACGACCGACGTCAACCTCGCGCTCTTCAATCCGGCGAACCCGGATCAGATCTATGCCGGCAGCGACGGTGACCAGGGAAACGGTGGCGTCTTTCGGTCGCTCGACCGGGGAGCCAGCTGGAGCACCTTCGGCGCCGGCCTCCCGGTGAAGCCCCGGATCACCGCGCTGGCGCTCCAACCGCTCAACCCGGCGCAGGTCGTCGCCGCCGCGTGGAACCCGACGGACGGCTCGGCGGGCGCCTACCGAATCCAGGACCCCGCCGCGACGGTGGCGGGGGTGACGCCTACGGCGGCGCCGTCAGCGACGAACCACGCATCGGCCACGCCGGGGGCCAGCGCTGCCGCCCCGACCCCCGTCCGGCGCACCACCGGCACGCCGGCCTACGCCACCTACGGCGTGGCGCTGGCGGTGCTACTCGCGTTGGGCGCCGTCATCCTGGTCCGGCGCTGGCGGGTTCGGCGTGACGACGAGCGATCCTACCGTCCGTGACCGGCTGTCACATCGGGGCGGGCACCGTTAACCATCTTTTCACCGGTTCAGGCTGGCGGTTCCCCGCCGGCCACGCTACCCTCTTGGGTACGGTCCGCCGACGGCGGGCTGAGGAGGTCGATCGCGGCTGCTCACCACCCGGTCGAGGCGAGTCCTGATCATGGATTCGGCTGAAGCGACCCTACGCACACTTGGCCTGGAGTTGCCCGACCCGCCGAAGGCGCTGGCCTCCTACGTGCCGGTGCAGCAGGTCGGCGACCTGCTCTACACCTCGGGCGTCATTCCGAGCTGGAACGGCGAGGTCCAATTCCACGGGGTGGTCGGTGGCGACGTCAGCGTGAAAGACGGCGCGCGAGCCGCGGAGATCTGCGCCCTCAACATCATGGCGCTGGTCCGCGAGCATGCAGGGTCGCTGGATCAGGTCGAGCAGTTCATCCAGCTGAGTGGCTTTGTCCGCTCGGCGGCCGGCTTCGAGGAGCAGCCGAAGGTCCTGAACGGCGCCTCGGACCTGATCTTCAAGGTCTTTGGGGAACGCGGACGGCACACGCGGCAGGCGCTCGGGACCAGCGAGCTGCCGCTCGGGGTGCCGGTTGAGATCTCGGCGATCATCCGCCTGAAGCGTTAAGCCGCCAACGGCAGCCAGGCGGTAAACGTCGCTCCCCGGCCCGGTTCGCTGGAGGCCTCGATCGTGCCCTGGTGGGCCTCGACGATCGTCCGGGCGATGGCCAGCCCCAGCCCCGACCCGCCGGCCGACCGGTCGCGCGCCTTCTCGCCCCGGTAGAAGCGATCGAAGATATGCGGCAGGTCCTGGTTCGAGATCCCTGGGCCGGTATCCTCCAGCCGGATCGCGGCCCGGCCGTCCGCCTGAAAGACGCTCCAGTGCTGCTCCGCGCCGGGGGCGTACTTGAGCGCGTTCTGGGCCAGGTTGTTCACCACCTGTTTGAGCGCCTCGGGGTCGGCGCTGACCGTGACCCCCGGTTGCAGGTGCCTCGATTCCACGGCTCCCTTCTCGGGCAGGCTCAATTCGTCCAACGCCTGGCCCACGAACCGGTCGAGCAGGACCGGCTGGCGCCTGGGCGCCTTGTCCGATTCGAAGCGGGTCAGGGTGAGGAGGTCGTTGACCAGCCGGGTCATCCGGGTGCTCTCTTGCTGCATGGCCGCGAGTGACGCCTGGAGGGTCGCCGGATCGACGACGTCCCGCCGGCCGAGCACATCGATGTAGCCGGCGATCGAGGTGAGCGGCGTGCGCAATTCGTGCGAGGCGTCGGCGACGAAATGTCGCATCTGCTCTTCGGACTGCCGGCGAACCTCGAACGCCTGGTCGATGCCGGCGGCCATCGAGTTGAACGCGATCGCGAGCTTGCCGATCTCGTCGCCCGTCTTCGGCACCGACACCCGTTGCTTGTAATCGCCTCCCGCAAGGGCCCCGGCGGTCGTCGACATCTGCTCGAGCGGGCGCAGCGCGCGGCCGACGATCAGCGGGCTCAACAGTCCGGCGACCAGGAGGACAAGCAGGGAACCCACGATAGCGAGCTGGCGGTCGGCGCGGAGCGTCTGGTCGATCTCGGCGGTCGGGATCGCAAGCTGGGCAATGGCCAGAGGACGAGTGCCGTTCCTCACCACGTTGAGCACCACCACGTAGTTCGTCGTGCCATCGCTGCCGGTCGCCAGGTAATAGGCCTTCGGCTTGCCTCGGGCGGCGTCGATGTACGCCTGGGTGGTCAGGCTGGGGATCTCCGCCGTGCCGAGGCTTGCGGCAGTAAAGGCGACGCGGCCACCGTTCAGATCGAAGATGGCCGCCGACGTATTACGAGAGTGGAGCTCGGTGCTGAACTGCTCCGAGAGGATGAGCGCGCGCAGCGCCGCGGCGGGCCGGCTGGCGTTGGCCTTGCGGAAGGCCGCGAAGACCGCCGTGTACTCGCTGGCGAGCACGTCGGCGTTGGTTCGGAACAGGACCTCGCGCGCGGCGAAGTACTGAGCGACGCCGCCGGCGAGCAACAGTACCGCGAGCAGGCCGAGATAGAGGAACGTGAGTCGCCATCGCAACGAGCGAAACCGAGCCATGTCTAGCCGCCGCGGCGCGACCGACGGGTCATCCCTTGATCCGGTACCCGACACCCCGCACGGTCTGGATCAACTGATGCTGCTCGTCGCCGAGCTTCTGCCGGAGGTATCGGATGTAGACCTCGACGTTGTTCGCATCGCCGAAGAAGTTGTAGCCCCAGACCTGGTCGAGGATGCGATCCCGGGGCAGCACCTGGTTCGGATGCATCATCAGCAGCCGCAGAAGATCGAACTCGCGAGCCGACAGACCGATCGGGCGCCCGTCCCGCCGCACCTCACGGGTGGCTTCGTCCATGGTGACGTCCAGCACCTGGAGTTGCGGCCCGGCCGTCGGATTCCGGCGGCGCATGACCGCCCGGATCCGGGCCAGCAGTTCGCCGAAGTCGAAAGGCTTGACCAGGTAGTCGTCGGCGCCCACCTCCAGCCCCTTGATCCGGTCCTGGACCTCATCCTTCGCCGACAGGATGATGACGCCGGTGTCCTTGTTGCCGCGGATGGCTTCGGCGACGGCGAGGCCGTCGAGCTTCGGCATCATGATGTCGAGGACGACCACGTGCGGTCTGAACTCGCTGATCAGGCGGAGCGCCGCCTGGCCGTCCGGCGCGGTCTGCACCTGAAAGCCCTCGTATTGCAGGCCGAGGCGGATGAAGTCGACGATGCTGCGCTCGTCGTCAACGACGAGCACCCGCGGGCTGCGGGACGCCGTGACCTCGGGAGCCGTCTCCGCCATTTGAGCCCCAATATAACGTCGGTTTTGGCCAAACCCCATCTTCTCGGCGGCTTCTCAGGTGGCTCTCAGAAACGAACTTCCGGCGAGCCCTTGAGTAAGCTTTCCCGGTGCAGCCGGCTGACGCCCCCAAGCGTCCAACCGTAGGCCGCCGGCGCGCCTGGCTCCTTCCGTCGCTGGTCGGCGGGTACCTGGCGGCCGTGACGCTCTTCATGGTTTTCGTGCTGCACCTCTCGGTATCTCCGGAGCGGCTCCTCCTCTTGATGCTGATCGCGGCGTTGATCCTCGGCCGGGCCCGCCTGTTCCTCGCCGATTGGATCCCCTTCCTGGTTCTTTTCTTGTCCTACGAGTACCTGCGCGGACTCGGCGGCAAGCTCGGGATGCCGATCCACGACGTCACCTCGATCGAGCGAGCGATCAGCTTCGGCCAGGTGCCGTCCGTGGTCCTCCAGCAGGCCTTCTACCACGCGGGCCACGTCAGCTGGTACGACATCGCCGCCACGATGTTCTATTTCCTGCACTTTGCGTTTCCGCTCGGGCTTGGGTACCTGTTCTGGATCGTGGACCGGCGGACCTTCTTGCGATTCTCGCGAGCGCTGATCGCGATGTCCTTCGCGGCCTTTGTGTTTTATCTTTTGCTACCGGTCGCGCCACCCTGGAAGGCCGTTCCCGGCATCCTCAAGATCATCGACCACACGCTGCCGAGTTTCACCGACATCCCCGGGATCCCGGTGCCGGCCACCGTCTACCACTGGCTGACGCCCAACCAGTACGCGGCCATGCCATCCCTACACGCCGCCTATCCCTTTCTGGGCACGCTCTTCGCCTTACGCCTCTGGGGCCGCCGGGCGTGGCCGGCGCTCGTCTACACCGCCTGCGTCTGGCTCAGCATCGTCTATCTGGGCGAGCACTACATCGTCGATATCATCGGCGGCGTCATCTTTGGCCTGGCTGCCTTCTTCGGCGAGGACTGGTTCACCGAGTTCTGGCGGCGGCGGCGGTCGCGACGGGAGGAGGCGGAGCTGGCTACGAGTGCCAGACTTTCTTCATGATCGCGCGCGCCAGCTTGTCCGGGTCGTGGTGGGTGGAAATCCGCGGGTTGACCACGTCGACCAGGATGGCATGGATGCTGCGCTGGTTCACCGTGGCCGGATCGTAGACCACGCGCTTGATGCCCGCCGTCTGGGCTGACGGGGGCAGCGGAAAGTTGTTGTTGCTGTTGACCACGACGAAGTCGAAGATGTTCGTTCCCAGGTGGCCTTCGATCGCGGTGAGGTGATCGCTGACCCGGAAGGCGTCGGTTTCGCCCGGCTGGGTGGCGACATTACAGATAAAGACCTTGATCGCCGGCGAGGCTTTCAATGCCTCAGCCATTCCGTCGACCACGAGGTTCGGCAGGATGCTGGTGTACAGGCTGCCCGGGCCGACCGTGATGATCTCGGCGTTCAGGATCGCTTCCTCAGCCTCGGGGTTGATGGTCGGCTCCGGCTCGAGGAACACCCGCTTGATCGCGGTTGCTACTGCGACGTGGCCATCGCCGTCGCCGTTGGCATGCGGAATGCTCGACTCGCCGACCCGGGTCTGCCCATCGGCCATTTCGGCCATCAGCGTCACGTCGCGCAACGTCGAGGGCACGATCTGTCCGCGGACGGCGAGGACCCGCCCGGACTCCCGGATGGCGTGCTCGAAGTCGCCCGTGATCTCCGCCATCGCCATGATGAAAAGATTCCCGAACGAGTGGCCGTTCAGGCTGCCTTCCTTGAAGCGGTGCTGGAAGAGGGTGGTCATCAGCGGCTCGACGTCGGCCAGCGCCGTGATGCACTGGCGGAAGTCGCCGGGGGGCAGGATCCGGTATTCCTGACGGAGCCGCCCCGAGCTGCCGCCATCGTCCGCCACCGTCACGATCGCGGTCAGGTTGCCGGTGTACTTCTTCATCCCACGCAGCAGGGTGGAGAGGCCGGTGCCGCCCCCCAGCGCCACCACGCGGGGTCCCTTCTGCAGAAACCGGTAGTTATAAATGATCTCGGAGAGGGCCCGGTCCCGACCCGGCAGGAAAGGCCCCAGCACCGACTGGGTGAGCTTGTAAAGAGCAAACAGAATGATCGACAGGCCCAGGGTCCCGAAGAGCGCCGCCCGAACAAAGTAGGGGATGAACTGGAGCGTCAGGTAGTAGGTGACGCCCGGAAAGCGGAAGCCGGACGAGTAGAAATTACGCAGCGCATAGCCGATCCCCAGGCTGATGATCACCATCCCCAGGATCAGGAGGCCAAGCCATCGTTTGACGTGGAGGCCGGGGGTGAACCAGCGCACCACCCGGGGGTTCATACGTAAGGGTGCCACCGGCGCCCCAAGCTTAGCACAGCAATTTTTGAACTCAAATTGGCCGCGTTTCGTTACATCCAAAAGGCCCTATGCCGGTCGGCAAAGCCGGGCATATAATCGACTCGATGGCGATCAAAGCAGAAGGCGTCACGCGCGCGACGGAGGCCCGGCGGAAAGAGCAGGACCAGTACTGGGTCTACTTCGACGGGGAGTTCAAGCGGTACGGCGACGCACGACTGGGTTTGATGACCCACGCCCTGCACTACGGGACCGGGGTCTTCGAGGGCATCCGCGGCTACTGGAGCCCGGAGCACGAGCAGCTCTTCGTCCTCAAGCTCCGGGAGCATTACAGCCGGATGCAACGTTCCGTGAAGGTGCTAAAGCTCAAAATTCCGATGACCCTGGATGAGCTCTGCGACACCAGCATCGAGCTCATCCGGCGCAACAATTTCCGGCAGGACGTCTACGTGCGACCGCTCGCCTTCAAGAGTTCCGAAGAGATCGGCGTCCGGCTCCATAACCTCAAGGACTCCTTCGCCATCTACGTCACCCCGTTTGGCAATTACGTCGAGATCGAGCGTGGCATCCGCTGCATGGTGTCGAGCTGGCGGCGCATCGACGACAACGCCGCGCCGGCCAGGTCCAAGATCACCGGGATCTACGTCAACTCCGCCCTCGCCAAGACCGAGGCGATGGAAAACGGCTTCGACGAGGCGATCATGCTCACCCACGAGGGCCATGTCTGCGAAGGCAGCGCCGAGAACATCTTCCTGATCCGGGACGGGAAAGTCTTCACGCCGCCCACCTCGGACAACATCCTGGAGGGTTTGACCCGGCTTGCGATGATGGAGTTGTTGCGGAATGAGCTCAACATGGAAGTCCTGGAGCGCTCCATCGATCGCTCCGAGCTCTACATCGCCGACGAGATCTTCCTCTGCGGCACCGGCGCCCAGATCTCGCCCGTCGTCGATGTCGACCGCCGGCCGATTGGTGATGGCCAGGTGGGGCCGGTGGTCAACCAGCTGCAGAAGCTCTATTTCGAGATCGTCCGCGGACGAAACGCCAAGTACCGTTCCTGGCTGACCCCCGTCTACTAGCGGCCCTCGGGCCGCCGCACCTGCTTGGCTGAGTGTGAAGTGAAGATTGTCGTCGCGCCCAACGCCTTCAAGGGTTCGCTAACGGCGCTCGAAGCCGCGGAAGCCATCGCCGAGGGCGTCCGGATTGCCGCATCCGATGTTGACCTGGTGCTGGTGCCGATCGCGGACGGCGGTGACGGCACCGTCGATGCGCTGGTCGCCGCGACGCACGGCGAACGGCTCACGCTTGCGGTCCGCGGGCCGCTGGGCGATCCCGTCGATGCCGACTACGGCCTGATCGACAACGGCTCGACGGCCGTCATCGAAATGGCGAAGGCGGCCGGGCTGGCGTTGCTGCCGCCCCAGAAACGGGACCCGCGGGTGGCGACGACCTATGGCGTCGGCGAGCTGTTGCAGCACGCCTATGACAGCGGCGCGCGCCGTTTCATCGTCGGCATCGGCGGCAGCGCAACCAACGACGGCGGCGCAGGCATGGCCCAGGCACTCGGATACCACCTGCTCGATGAAAACGGGCACGAGTTGCCCTCCGGAGGTCTGGCGCTGAAACGGCTAGCGCGGATCCATACGGGCGGGGTTCACGACAACTGGAAGGAGACAGAGGTCGAGGTGGCTTGTGATGTCGTCAATCCGCTGACCGGTCCCAACGGGGCGAGTGCCGTTTACGGTCCGCAAAAAGGGGCGACGCCGGAGATGGTGGCCGAGCTCGACGCGGCGCTCAAGCATTTCGCCGAGGTCATCCGCCGCGACCTGGGTATGGACGTCGAGCAGCTGCCGGGCGCCGGCGCGGCAGGTGGGCTGGGCGCCGGGCTGGTGGCCTTCACGGGAGCCAAGCTGCGACCGGGCGCCGAGATGGTGATGGAGGCGCTCCATCTCGACGAACGGCTGAACGGCGCCGACCTGGTGATCACCGGCGAGGGCCGGCTCGATTCACAAACCGCGCGCTTCGGCAAGGGACCGGCCGCGGTAGCCCGTCATGCCCGAAATGCCGGCATCCCCGTGGTCGCGATCGGAGGCAGCGTCTCGGATGAGACCGAACTCCACTTGCTCTTCGATGGCGTGGAGGCGACCGTGGTCGAGCCCTGCTCGCTCGACCAGGCGATCGCGCAGGCGCGACCGCTGCTCGTGCGGTCGGCGACGCGGCTGATGCGGCTGCTGTTAACCGGCCGGCGGTTCGCCTGAGCGTACTCCGGCGCTAACATCGGGGCTATGCCGCACCGCCACGCCGACGAGTACGTTCACCGCCACGACTTTGGCGCAGATCCGCATGCCCACCGGCTGGTCGAGGTCGTCGAACATGCGCATGGGGCGCACGGTGACGACGGTCACAGTCACACCCACATCATCATGACCGACCGGTCCGAGCGCGCCAACACCGGCTCAGACCACCGGCACCGACTGAAGGAACCATTCGAGCACGATCACGCGTCAGCGCCTCAACGACACCGTCACCGGTTGGGTGATCTCGAACATGAGATCGCGGACCGCCACTGGCACCCGGTGGAAATCACCGAGATCGAGATGGTCATCGAGCCACGCGAGCCCTGAGCCCTACTGGACGTCGAACTCGTTACCTTCGGGATCGAACATGTTGACGAAATACTCGCCCCGCTCTTCCACGACCCTCCCTTTTCGGCCGCCGAGTGCAACGAGCCGCAGTACCTCGGCTTCGATTCGACCGCGTCTCTCGTTGGGTGGCGCACTCCTTGGCCCGCCGACGTTCAGGTCAAGGTGGACGCGATTCTTGACCGTCTTGCCTTCCGGAACCCGTTGGAAAAAGATGCGCGGGCCAACTCGATCTGGATCGACGATCGCGCTGGCCGAGTCCCACTCGCTTTCGGGAATGCCCTGTGCCTTGAGAAAGGCCTCCCAGCTGTCGAATCCAGCTGGCGGATCTTGAACCTTGTAGTGGAGCGCCTCAGCCCAGAAGCGCGCTAGCTTGTCCGGATTCGCGCAGTCGAAAACAATCTGAACGCTCGTGGCGGCCATCGAGCAAATATTCTGGCCTCGTTAGTGCTTGCGGTAGCCGCCCTGGACGCGCCCATCCATGAAGGAAATCTTCGGATGGCGGACCCTCGACGTCAGGCGTCGGGTCACAACCGCCGTGTCGAGCTGCACCACCACGTCGTTGCGCTGCAGGTGCGGCGGGTTCGGGTACCGTTCGGTGCAGGCCGGGCAGGAATCGAGGTGCTGGGCCACCATCTTGCGTTGCTCGCGGCGGAGCGTCCCCGGAGGGAAGTTGTCGAGCAGGTAGGCGATGGTCGGGCAGCGGGTTTCTTCGGTCTGCGCCTTGCCCTCCATGAACAGAAATTCTTCTTTGAATCGCCGGCGGGCCCGGTGCAGCAGGGTTTCGACCGCGCTCTCCGAGACCTTCATCTTCCTGGCGATGTTCGCATAGCTCAAGCCCTGCAGTTCGCGGAGCGTCAGCACCAGCCGGTATTTCTCGGGTAACCGCCGGGCCACGGACCACACGGCGTCGCGCAGCTCGCTGATCTCGAGCGCGACCTCGGGGCTCTTGCGGGCGTCCCCGTCGGGTACCTGTAACACGGAATCTTCGTTTTCTTCGTCATCGATCTCCTGGGCTTCAGGAAACTTTTTGCGACGGCGCAGCTCGTCGTAGCACAGGTTGGTGGCGATCCGGTGGATCCAGGCCGAGAAGTTGAAGCTGTCGTTGATGCGATGAATGGTGCGGAGGATCTGGAAGAAGGTCTCCTGGGTGAGGTCCTCTGCCAGCTGCCGGTCGCGCAGCAGGCGGAACGTCAGGCCGTAGATCGCCTTGTGGTAGCGCTTGAAGAGGGTATCGAAGGCGGCCACGTCGCCGCCCAGATAATCGCGGATGAGGTCGAGATCCGAGGGTCCTTTGGTCACTCGCGTCACTACCCTCAATACCACCCGGACTCGGCAAAATCGTTCGACGTGAGGTCCCTCCCGCCGAGTCGCGGGGCGAATCATAGCACCCGTTCTTGCGCTCGTTGCACGACTCTCAGACGCAATTTCCAGCTTTGTCACACGGCCGCGATCTTTTCGCAGGAGTTCCGCGAACGGCTCGTTATAATGCCGCTGACGTCCACATCACGAGGGCCAAAAATGGGCACTACGGGGGCTGGAAAAGCCACCACCGTCACCATCCGATTTCTTGACGACGAGATCATGGAAGGGCGCGTGAGCGCCATCAGCCTGGACCAGCCGAACATCGAGATGGTGATGTCGGATCAGGCGAGCAACAATGAGCGCGCACTCATCCCATTGCCCTCGATCAAGCGCATCACCCTGAAAGCGGGAACGCCAAGCCCGGAAGAGCAGACCCGCGCCGACCGGAAGGTCGCGATCCGGTTCCAGGACGGCGAAGTCTTGAAAGGCTACCTCGACGGGGAGCTGCAACATGCCAGCCACGGCGTCACAATGCGGCTGATGACGGTCGAGAAGGATCGGATCGAAACCCTGGGGATCCCCTACACCGCCCTCAAGGCGCTCTTTTACCTGAAAAGCTGGGACACCAGGCCGCCGGAGTTCGACGGTGAGGAAGACCGGCATCTGAGCAAGCGGCTTTCGTCGCCTCTCGTGGACCTGATCTCCGACATGGGTCAACTGGACAAGCTTCGCAAACGCGGAGCCATCACCGAGAGCGAATTCCAACGAAAGCGGCGCAAGATCCTCGATAATATTTAACACGCGGCCCTTTTCACGCCGGGGGCCGCTTAAGGCCACGCGGCCCTTTTCACGCCGGGGGGCGCTTAAGGCCACGCGTCCCTTTTCACACCGGGGGTCGCTTATCACGCGGCCCTTTTCACGCCGGGGGCCGCTAAAAGCCGCGGTCGTTCTGCTGGCGCTCCTGCCAATCGTGGGCGGCTGCAGCTCGCTGCCGTCCGTGCACGGGATATCCCTGGGCACGGCGAGCCCGCTCCCGTCGCAGTACCAGCCCGAGCCCGCCCGCCACGAAGGTGGCACGCTGGTGGTGGGCGACTGGGAGAGCCCGACCAATTTCTCGCCGCTCTTCAACGAAGAAGTGCCGGCGGCACAGGTGGATGCGCTGCTCTATGCCGGCCTGGTCCAGCTCGATGCCAACCTGCAGCCGGTGCCCGATCTCGTTGAGCGCGTGCCCACGCTCCAGAACGGTGACGTGACCTGGAACCGCGCCGCCGGCACGATGGACGTCACCTATCGGTTGCGGGCTGGATTGCGTTGGTCGGATGGCCAGCCGCTTACCGCGGACGATGTCGGCTTTACCTGGCACCTGATCGTCAACCCGCAAGTGCAAGGCGTCCTGTCGCCCGATGGCTACCGGGCCATTTCCCGGATCGATGTCCACGACCCACAGCGCTTTACGCTCCATTTCGACCATATCTATCCCAAGTACCTGAACCTGTTTCCGGCGGTGCTGCCGCAGCATCGCCTGGCGGCGATCGCCCCGGCCCAGCTCGCGGGCGACGCCTTCTGGGCGCGGCCGGACGTCGTCAGCGGGCCTTTCAAGATCTCGGAGCTCGTTCCCGACGACCACGTCACGCTGCTGCGCAACGATGCCTGGTCGCAGGGGCGGTCGGGGCGCCGGCCGCACCTCGACAGCATCGTCTACAAGATCTATCCCGATTCGGGCCAGCTGCTCGATGCCGCTCGTGCCGGGCAGGTCTCGGTGGCGCTCGAGCTCCCCGACGACCAGCTGGCCACCCTCGCGAAGACCGGCGCCTTGACGCTGCAGCTCCGGTCGCAGCTGGCCTACGAGCAGGTGACCTTCAACCAGGCGAGCCCCAACCCGCTGACCGGCCAGCCACCGCCGTGGCAAAACGATCCCGCGCTGCTCCAGGCGCTGCGCATGGCGATCGACCGGCCGGGCCTCGACAAGACGTTCTTTCACGACCAGGCGAAGCTCGCCGAGTCACCCATCCCCAGCGCCCTGACGTCATTCCACGATCCGGGCGTCTCCCTCAATTACGACCTGGCAGCGGCCACCAGGCTGCTGGACAGCGACGGCTGGACGGCGGGATCAGATGGAATCCGCAGCAAGCAAGGCAGGCGACTGAGCTTCCACCTCGTGACCGCGCTCGGCAGCCCCCTGCGGAGCGCCATCCGTGATGCGTTGATCGCGCAGTGGCGGAGGCTTGGCGCGGAGGTGATCGCGACCGAGGCGCACCCCAGCGAGTTGTTCAGCGGCTACGCCCAGGGCGGCCTGCTGGAACGCGGGCAGTTCGAGGCTGGGCTGTGGACCTGGAGCATCGGACCGGACCCGGACGGCGTTTACCCGCTCGAGCACTCCTCGCAGATTCCGAGCGTTGAGAACCAGGGGCTGGGTTCCAACTTCGGCCGCTTCACGAGCGCCGACCTCGATCGCAACCTTGATCGGGGCCGGACCTCGCTCGTGACGATCGAGCGAGCGCGCTATTATGCCGCGTTCGAACGGGCCTACGCCCGGCTTGGCTTCGAACTGCCCCTGTTCGAACGTGTGCTCGTGGTGCTCGGCAGCCCCCACCTGCACAACCTTCTTCCCAACCCGGCACCGGACACCACGCTGTGGAATGCGGCGGACTGGTGGGTGGACTGAAGCTGGGGTGTTAGACAGTCTTAGAAATTGCGAAGTTTCGTTGACCCTCTCGGGTGGCCGCCCGTAGAATGCTGCCCGACATCGGCGCCGCGTCCGGCACGGGCGCTCGCCTCTCACTTCCCGTGAATATCCGGAAGGAGGTCGCATGACCGGAGCCAGCCCGCGATGGTGGAGGGTGCTCGCCGTGGCGGCCACCGCCACGGTGCTGCTGGTTGCTTGCGCTCCGAGCAGCAGCACGGCCACGACCTCGCCCCGGTCTGGCGGAAAGGTGACCGTGGCTTCATGGCAAGAGCAGGACAGCCTGCTGGCCTGCAACATCACCGCGGCCGCTTCGCACGCCTGCGCCTACATCAACCCGGCGATGGAGGGTCTCTTGACCGTCAAGGCCAACCAGGACGTTCCCAGCAATCCGAAACTGTCCGACTACTGGGCACCGGAGCTCGCGACCGAGGTGCCCACCCTGGAAAACGGCGACGTCAAGGTGAGTGGCGACAAGATGGACGTCACCTGGAAGCTCCGTCACGGCGTCAAGTGGCATGACGGGGTGGCCTTCACATCGAAGGACGTGAAGGCGACCTTCGACTTCTGGTGGCTCAAGTACCGCAACAACAACCCCACGCCCATCGTCTCGGTCAGCGGCTGGGACCAGGTGGACAGCGTCGACACGCCTGACGATTTCACCGCCATCGTGCACTTCAAGAGCGTCTACGCCGCCTACCTGACGCTTGGTACCGGACCCTACGGCGTTCTGCCGGACCACCTCCTGCAGCAGGTGTGGGCCAAGACCGGGAACATCACCTCGGACAAGGTGACGGTGAACATTCCGGGCGGCTACAACGGGTCGGATACGCTGGACAAGGTGATGGTCGGCACCGGACCGTTCATGTTCAAGGAATGGGTGACCGGAGACCATCTCACGCTGGTGAGAAATCCCCACTGGTGGGGCGGCGGAAATCGACCCTACCTCACCGAGATCCGCGTCAAGTTCGACGCAGACGCCAACACCGAGCTCAACGAGTTGCGCACCAACACCGTCGACATGGCGCTGGACCTGCGGCCCTCACTGCTCCCGCCGCTGTCGCGGCTGAGCGATGTCACGACGGTGACCATCCTCGACAGCGCCACCGAGCATCTCGACATCAATCTTCACAACACGTTTCTCAAGGACGTGACGCTTCGAAAAGCGATCCTGCTGGCCATCGATCGGCAGAAGATCGTGGACACCTTGCTGCTCGGCCGGACGGTCGTCCCTCCCGATGCCTGGATGTGCATCCAGACCGGCGCCTGGTGCCTCGACCCCAACGCGAAACACACGCAGTACGACCAGAAGGCGGCCAACGACCTGCTGAACAACGCGGGCTACAAGCTGCAGGATTCCGGGCCGTGCAAGGGGTTTCGGACCGATCCACAGGGGCGCTGCGTGCAGCTTCACCTGATCACCACCACGCTGCCGTTGCGCGAAGAGCAGGAGGTCGTGATCGCCTCCGACCTGGCCGGCATCGGCATCCAGATCATCAAGCCTTTCGCCAACGTGCCCGCCAGCCGGATGTTCGGCTCCTGCACCAGCGGTGGCGTGATCTACAGCCACAACTACGATCTCGCGATGTATACGAACAACTACAGTTACCCGGCGGAGCCCGACTCGCTCGCGTACACCGCCTACCACAGCTCCCAGATTCCGACGGACGCGAACGGCTGCGTGGGGCAAAACACAACGTTTACGAGTGACCCCATGCTGGACGAGGCCCTCGACCAGGCCAGGCTCTCGGTCAAGCTCAGCGACCGGAAAGACAAGTACATCGTGGCCCAGCGCCGGCTAGCCGACCTCGTGCCGGAGATCCCGCTCTACCAGGCGGTTGACGTCGAGGCCTACAACAAGAAGCTGGCGGGATACAAGGGCAACGAATTCTGGTGGATGAACCAGACCGGCGACTGGTACATCAACCAGTAGCAACGCCACTCCGTTTCCCTCCCCCCATCTCGGGGAGGGTCATGATGGGGAGGCCCCAGTGACCAGCTACGTCGTTCGCCGCATCCTGCAGGCGATCCCACTCCTGCTCGTGATTTCCCTCGTCCTCTTCACGATTCTGCAGCTATTGCCGGAGAAGCCCTGGGACCTGCTGTTGCGCAACCCGCGGATGACGGCCGCCGATCGCGCCCGCCTCCTCGCCTACTACGGATTCAACCAGCCATTCTTCGTGCAGTACATCACCTACATGCGCAACCTGCTCCACTTCGACCTCGGGTTTTCCTATTTCAGCCATCAGAGCACCGTCAGCCTGATCGCCGAGCGGCTTCCCAACACCGCCCTCCTCATGGGGACCTCCTACCTCTTCACGCTGCTGATCGCGATTCCGATCGGGATCGTCGCGGCGGTCAAGCAATACTCGAAACTCGACAATCTCCTGACTACCGGCGCCTTCATCGGGATCTCGTTACCCCAGTTCTGGTTCGGGTTGATGCTGATCATTTTGTTGTCCGTCTTACCCTACGAGCATTTCGGCTTCCGGATCTTTCCGACGGACGGCATGTGGGACGCCGGCCATGAAGGCAATCTCGCGCACCTCAACCTGGGTGATCCCCTCAACCTCGCCTGGCACCTGGTGCTGCCCGGCCTGGTGCTCGCCGTCCAGTCGATCGCCCAGTACAGCCGCTTCGTACGAAGCAGCATGCTGGACGTCTTGAACCAGGATTACATTCGAACCGCGCGGGCCAAGGGCCTCTCGCAGGTGCGGGTGGTCGTCGGCCACGGCTTTCGCAACTCGCTGCTTCCGCTGATCACCCTGATGGGCCTCGACGTGCCCCAGCTGTTTGCCGGGGCGCTCATCACGGAACAGGTCTTCACCTGGCCCGGGATGGGGCGGCTCTTTTGGGAGTCGGCCGGCAAGGGCGATTACCAGGTGCTGCTCGGAATCATGATCATCCTCGCGATTCTCGTGGTCCTCGGCAACCTGATCGCCGATCTCGCCTACGGCTGGGCGGATCCTCGGATCCAGTACCGATGATCAATACCGCGCTCGAACAGTCGGAGCTGCCCCGGCCGGCTGCCGAGCTTCGCGCCGACTATGACCTGACCCGGGAGATCGGCTATTACCAGCTGGTCTGGCGCCGCCTCCTGCGGCATCGCCTGGCCGTGATCGCCGGCTGCGTCATCCTGCTGCTCGGGCTGGCCTGCTACATCGGCCCCATTCTTCTGCCTGCCCGGTGGGACGAACCCGACCTGTACAACCGGTACGTGGCCCCCTCGTTGACGCACATCATGGGGACCGATGACCTGGGCCGCGATCTCTTCAAGCGGATCCTGGAAGGCGGTCAGGTTTCGCTCGCGGTTGGCGTGCTCGCCATGCTGGTGACCATCGTGCTCGGTGGGTTGATCGGCGCGCTGGCCGGCTACTTCGGGCGGCGGCTCGACAACGTGACGATGCGGTTCACCGATTCCATCCTGGCGATCCCCCAGATTTTCGTCCTGATCCTGATCATCGCCTCCTTCGGGCAGGCGGGGCATACGCCCGGCGTGATCATTCTTGCCATCGGCGTTACCTCCTGGCCCTACACCGCCCGCATCATCCGCTCGGTCGTTCTGTCGATTCGGGAAAAGGAGTTCATCGAGGCGGCCCGGGCCAGTGGCTCGGGAAATCTGAAGATCCTGGTCCGGCACGTGCTGCCCAACGCCCTCGGCCCGATCATGGTGGCGGCGACACTCACCATCGGCTTCGCGATCATCCTGGAGAGCGCCCTCAGCTTCCTCGGTTACGGCCTGGGACCACCGATCGCCTCCTGGGGCGGCATGCTCTTCAATGCCAATGCCTTCATCTACAACGCGCCCTACGCGCCGTACGCCGCGTTGTTTCCTGGGCTGATGATCCTGCTCGCCGTTCTCTGCGTGAACTTTCTAGGGGACGGGCTGCGGGATGCCTTCGACCCGCGGTCGTTCGAGCGCTGACCGCTCCCGGCGCCGGCGCCCCGGCGGACCTGCTGCGGCTGGAACGGCTCCAGACCTACTTCAAGACCGCCGACGGCATGGTGAAAGCCGTCGACGGCATCGACCTGCAGCTGCGCCCCGGTGGGACGCTTGGCCTGGTCGGGGAATCCGGTTGCGGAAAGAGCGTCACGGCGCTGTCGATCCTGCGCTTGCTGCCGCGATCCGGACACATCGTCGGCGGCCGCATCCTGTTCGGGGGGCAGGACCTGGCCGTGGCCGGCGAAGACGAGATGCGGGAGATTCGCGGCAACGCGATTTCGATGATCTTCCAGGAGCCGATGACGTCGCTGAACCCGGTCTTCACGGTGGGGGACCAGGTCGCCGAGGTGATCCGCCAGCATTTGCATCTCTCTGAGCGCGAAACCCGATCCAGGGTCGTCGAGATGTTCGAGCTCGTTGGCATCCCCGATCCCGCGATACGCGTTCGTGACTATCCCCACCAGCTCAGCGGCGGGATGCGGCAGCGCGTCATGATCGCGATCGCGCTAGCCTGCAACCCCAGGGTCCTGATCGCCGACGAGCCGACGACGGCACTGGACGTCACCATCCAGGCGCAGATCCTGGAGCTGATGCGTGAGCTGCAGCGGCGAAACCGGATGGCCATCATCCTGATTACGCATGACCTGGGGGTGATCGCGGAGATGGCGGAGGAGGTCGCCGTGATGTACGCGGGCAAGCTCGTCGAGTACGGCACGGTGGATCAGATCTTCGATACTCCGATGCATCCGTATACCCAGGGGCTGCTGGCGTCCATCCCGAGCCTGGTGGCGCGCGGCCGGCCGCTGAGCACGATCACCGGGACCGTCCCGCACCCGCTCAACCTTCCGCCGGGCTGCCTCTTCGCCCCCCGCTGCCCACGGGCATTCGAGCGGTGCCCGACGGCGTTCCCGGCGCGCATGGAGCAGGGTGACGGCCACGACGTCGCCTGCTACCTGTACGGCGATCGAGCCGAGGCGAGCGCATGAGTGCATTGGTTGAAGTCCGCGACCTGGTCAAGTATTTTCCGGTGCGGGGCGGCATCCTCCAGCGCAAGGTCGCCGACGTCAAGGCGGTTGACGGGATCTCGTTCGACATCAACGCAGGCGAGGTCCTCGGGTTGGTGGGGGAGAGCGGCTGCGGGAAGACGACGACCGGACGCCTCCTGCTGCGGCTGGTGGAGCCGACCAGCGGCCAGATCACATTCGATGGATCGGATCTCCTCGCGATGCGGCCTCGTCAGCTCAAAGCTACCCGCGCCCAGATCCAGATCGTTTTCCAGGATCCGTATGCTTCGCTGGATCCCCGCTTACCGATCAGCGAGATCATCGGCGAGGGCCTCAGCAACCACGGCATGAAGGACCGGCGGCAGCGCGAAGCCACCGTTGCGGAAATCCTCGAGAAAGTCGGTCTGCGTCGCTATTACGTCAATCGCTATCCGCACGAGTTCAGCGGCGGGCAGCGGCAGCGAATCGGGCTGGCGCGGGCGCTCGTGCTGCGTCCCAAGTTCGTGGTGGCGGACGAGCCGGTGTCGGCGCTGGATGTCTCGATCCAGTCGCAGGTTCTCAATCTGATGGCCGAGCTGAAGGACGAGTTCGGCCTCACCTACCTGTTTATTTCTCATAATCTTGGCGTCGTCCAGCACGTCAGCGATCGGGTCGCGGTCATGTATCTCGGAAAGATCGTCGAGCTGGCCGACAGTGTCGATCTCTATCGCAGTCCGAAGCATCCGTACACGCAGGCGCTACTCTCAGCAGTCCCGGTACCCAACCCGCACGAGAAGCCGCAGCGGGTCATCCTCAGCGGCGATGTCCCGAGCCCGATCAACACGCCGGCCGGTTGTCGCTTCCACACGCGCTGCCCGCTGGCACGTGCCGTCTGTTCAGAAGTCCAACCTGCCCTTGAGCTGAAGGCGCGCGGCCACCTGGCTGCCTGTCACTTCTCTTGATGCCGCTCCGCCGCGCCACCCTTTCGGCCGCGGTCGAGTCATTTAGTCTTGTTGGCATGAAAGATTTGGCTGAGGCCGCGCTCAACGCGGCCCAGGTGAAGGGCGCGAGCTACGCCGACGTCCGCCTCGATCACCACGTGACCCAGGACATCGTGGTCAAGAACGGCCAGCTGGCCGCCGTCTCGGACGATGCGAGCGAGGGATTCGGCGTCCGGGTGATCGTCGACGGGGCCTGGGGATTCGCCGGCAGCGCCCGTCTGGACAAAACCGAGATCGAGCCGGTCGTCGATCGTGCCATTCGGATTGCTCGGGCCAGTGCCCGGGTCCGCTCGGCGCGGCTCGACCTGGGACCGCCGGTCACGTCGCGCGGCCGCTACCGGACGCCGCTCGAACGTGATCCATTCGCTGTGCCACTTAGTGAAAAAGTCGATTTGCTGTTACGCGCCGACGCGGCCATGGGGTCGGTGAAGGGTGTCACGATCCGGGAGGGCTCGATGGAGTTCATCCGGCAGACGAAAATTTTTGCTTCGACGGAGGGCGCCTTTACCGAGCAGGAGCTCTACGAAGCCGGAGCCGGGCTCGAGGCGACCGCGACGTCGCCTGATGACGTCCAAAATCGTTCGTATCCGAATTCATTCGGGCGGCACCAGGGGTCCGGCGGCTACGAGTACATCACGGCGATGGAGCTCGACCGCCACGCAGGCCGGATCGCCGAAGAAGCCGTCGCGCTGCTGAGCGCGCCGCAGTGCCCCAGTGGCGTGAAGACCTTGATCCTGGATGCCAGCCAGACGGCGCTCCAGATCCACGAGTCGTGCGGGCATCCGACCGAGCTCGACCGGGTCTTCGGCATGGAAGCGGCCTACGCGGGGACGAGCTTCATGACGCCAGAAAAACTCAATCATCTGCAGTACGGCTCGCCCAAGGTGACGATCACCGCCGACGCGCTCACGCCGACCGGCCTGGGCACCTTTGGCTGGGATGACGAAGGTGTTCCCGCCCAGCGGACGTTCTTGATCAAAGACGGCCTGTTCGTCGGCTATCTCACGTCGAGGGAGACGGCCAGTGTGCTTGGACAGGAGAGCAACGGCACGATGCGCGCCGACGGCTGGAACCGGATCCCGTTGATCCGGATGACCAACGTCAACCTGGAGCCGGGCGATTCGTCACTGGAACGCATGATCGCCGAGACCCGGGACGGCGTCTATATGGAGACGAACCGGAGTTGGAGCATCGACGACAAGCGGCTGAACTTTCAATTTGGCACCCAGCTGGCCTACGAGATCGTCGACGGCAAGCGTGGCCGCATGTTAAAAAACGCCACGTACGCGGGGATCACGCCGGAGTTCTGGAACTCCTGCGATGCCGTCGCCGGCCGCCAGGAATGGACCGTCTGGGGACTGGCCAACTGTGGAAAAGGGCAGCCACCCCAGGTCGCGCACGTGGCACACGGGGCCGCGCCGGCGCGCTTCCAGCACGTCAAGGTCGGCATCCTGAAATGAAAAGCATGGAAGTTGCGCGGCTGACGGACGAAGCCGAGCTGAAGCAGTTCATGACCGGCCTCCTCGAGCGCTCGCCGGCGCAGCAGACCGAGGTCATGGTGACGGAGTGGGACAGTGCGCTGACGCGGTTCGCCAACAACGGCATCCACCAGAACGTCGCCGAGCGGAACGTCAGCGTGCGGGTGCGGGTGGTCAAGGATGGCAAGACCGGCGTGGCGTCGATCAACCAGCTGAATGAGTCGGCCGCGACTGATGTGCTCAAGCGGGCGGTCGCCATCGCCGACCTGCAGCCGAAGTCCGACGTCGTCCCGATGCCGGGGCCGGCGCCGGCCCGCGCGGTGGACGCCTGGTCCGATGCCACGGCCGTGGCGACGCCGGAAGAACGCGCCGACTTTGTCGCGACGGTCTGCATGAAGGCCGCAGCTGCCGGGCTCAAGGCGTTCGGTGCCTTCAGCACCAGCGCTGGACAGTTCGCGATTGCCAACTCACTCGGGGTCTTCCACCATCAGCGTTCTACCCAGGCAACGGTCAATTCCGTCGTCATGGGCGAGGCTGGCTCGGGCTACGCCGACCGCGGCGCGATCGACGTCCGCGAGCTTGATAAAGACGAGCTGGCCGCCGAAGTCATCGAGAAGGCGCAGCGAAACCAGAATGCGCAGCCGGTCGAGCCGGGCGTCTACGAAGTCGTGCTCGAAGAGTATGCGGTCGCCGAGATGCTGGAGTTCATGAGCTTTATGGGGTTCAGCGCGCTCGCAGCGCAGGAAGAGCGCAGTTTCATGCGGCTCGGTGAAAAAATTACCGGCGAGGAAATCACGATCTGGGACGACGGCCTGGATCGTACCGGTCTGCCCGCTGCGTTCGATTTCGAGGGTGTCCCCAAGCAACGGGTGGACCTGATCACCGGCGGCGTGGCGAGCGGGCTGGTCTATGACATGGCGACCGCGACCAGGGCGGGTCGCCAGTCGACCGGCCACGGCCTGCCGGCGCCCAACACCGAGGGACCGTTCGCCGTCAACCTGTTCATGAAGCCCGGGACGCAAGCCAAAGCCGAGCTGGCGAGCGGCATCAAGCGTGGGATCTGGGTCACGCGGTTCTGGTACGTCCGGATCGTGCATCCCAAGGCTTCGATCATCACGGGCATGACACGCGAGGGGACCTTCCTGATCGAAGACGGGCGGATTACGCGTCCCGTCAAGGATCTCCGGTTTACCCAGAGCATTCTCGAGGCGCTGCAGGGGACGGAGGCGCTCAGCCGGTCGACGAAGCTCGAGATCGGCGAGTTCATCGGTGCCTCGCGGGTGCCGGCCGTCCGGCTGAAGGCGTTCACCTTCACGAGTTGAGCAGAACGCCACTTGTTGGCTTGCCGACGCTCGCGATCCCACCAGGAGCGAAGCCGCCACGGTTTGGCATCAACCAGAGCTACGTCCGTGCCCTGGCGGCGGCCGGTTGCGCGCCGGTGCTGATCCCGTTGCTTGACGACGACGAGCGGCTGCGCGCGATCTACGAGCGGCTCGACGGGATCGTCTTTCCGGGCGGCGCCGATGTCGCCCCCGAGGAATATGGCGAGCAGGCAATCGACAATCTGAATATCATCGAGGCGCCCCGCGACCGGACCGAGCTCACGCTGGCGCGCTGGGCGTACGACGATGACCTGCCAACGCTCGGGATCTGCCGCGGCCAGCAGGTGCTGAACGTGGCATTGGGTGGCAGCCTCTATCAGGATCTTCGCTACCAGGGCGTCACCCAGGTCGAGCACTCGGACGCCGATGGCCGGGCGCGGACCGCCATGATCCACCGGGTGCGCCTGGATCCCGACTCGCGGCTGGCGCAGCTGATCGATGAAACCAGCATCGACGTCAACAGCCTGCATCACCAGGCTGTCAAGACCGTCGCGCCGCAACTCCGGGTTACCGGCACGTCCGAGGACGGCGTCATCGAATCGCTCGAGTCAGACGACCGGCGCTTCTTGATCGCCGTGCAATGGCACCCCGAAGAGATCGATTCGCTGCCCTGGGTCCAGCG
>Ga0209526_10000122_pt1 | contig 44156 bp, 38 predicted proteins | sample JacPinW_OM2H0_M1_FD_188566 | JGI IMG/M metagenome (GOLD analysis project Ga0209526, IMG submission 188566) | Forest soil microbial communities from Algoma, Ontario, Canada - Jack Pine, Ontario site 1_JW_OM2H0_M1 (SPAdes) (version 2) | ecosystem: Environmental > Terrestrial > Soil > Boreal... | reverse complement strand
CTGCCCGAGGAGATGATCGCCTGCCGAGTCGGGGTCACGGTCCAGACGGTCGAGGTTCCGGACGTGGACGAGGCGTTCTTCGCGGGCCTCTTGCGGCACCGTGAGGAGCGCCTGGAGGGAAGGGCCCGGACCGAGACGGAAAGCCGGGGCGGTGAGCGCCGGCACGACCGCGAGGAGCGGCCGCAAGAAGAGCCGCTGCCCGAAATGACGTCCGATTCCGTGACCGAGGTTCCCGAGAGCGCCGTGCAACCGGAACCGGCTGCATTGCCGGACGCGCAGCCACTCGAGGCGCACGAAGGGGAAGCCGGAGCGCCGGCGCCGTCTGGGGAGCCCGCGAGCCCGCCTGTGGAAGGGGAGGAGCCGCGCGAGGTGCGTCGCCGGCGCGGACGCGAGGATCGCCCGCGCGCGACCAACGCGGCGGAGCAGGCCTGGGGCCAGCCCGCCGGCACGATGAAGTTCGCCCCGCCGCCGGGTCCCACGGTGGTTGCCCAGACCACATCGCGCGAGGAGTCCCCGCCGGCCGATCCGGGCGAGAGCGCCGAAGAGCCGGAGCAGCCGCCGCAGGACCCGAAGCCGGACAGCTTTTGACCGCCGGGCTCCGCGCCCTTAGCATCGGGCCCAGGATCCCGCCGATGACTCCCGGGAAAAGCCTTGCTGCCTTCGCGCTCGCGGCTGCCGCCTGCCGGCCGTCGCCGTCGAGTCGCGGCCTGGTGGTGGGCAACATCGCGGTGAGCGAGGCGGCCTTGCTGGGAAAGCCGGAGATCGCCGAGTCCTCGGAGAACCTGCGCAGGGAGGTGCGGGCGGCGCTCGAAGCGACCGGACGCTTCACGGTCCGCGAGGGCGGGCCGGTGCGGATCCAGCTCGAGATCGACCGGGCGCAGCGCACGCTGGCCCCACCCGCGGCCTTCGATCCGGCGAAGCCCCTCGTCGAGCACGAGGTTGCGGACGTGGCGGTCACGCTGGAGATGACCTCCACGGGCCCGCAGGGCGAGATCGAGCGCCTGGTGGCCGAGGGCGCCGCGCGCAGACCAACCAACGCGGACGACAGCCTCGATCCCGCCGCCCGGCACGCTGCGTTCGACGCCGCTCTCGACGCCGCGTTGCGTGACGCCGTGTCGGCGCTCAGCTCCCAGCTCGACGCCCGGCACAAGAGCGACGAAGCGCTGCTCAAAGACCTGACCGCGGCCGATGTGCGGGTGCGCGACTATGCCATCCGCGTGCTGGCCGATCGGCGCAGCCCGGCCGCCGTCCCGCAGCTGATCGCCCGCCTGCAGGATCCCAATCCGGAAGTCTCGCGCCGGGCCGCGGGCGCCTTGATCGCCATCGGGGATCGCCGGGCGGTCACGCCGCTCATCGACATGACCCGGCACCGCCGCGTCGAAGACGTGGGCCCCATCCTGTACGCGATCGCCAGCCTGGGCGGGCCCGAGGCCGAGGCCTTCCTCTTCACGCTCGAGAGCGGCGCCCCCGACGAGGAGACCCGGCGGGCGGCCAAGGGCGCCTACGAAGACCTGATCCGCAGGAAGAAGGAGGAGGCCGCCCGCCTCTCCCAGCGGAGGCGCGCCCGCCCGTGAGAAAGCTCGCAGGGCTGGTCCTGCTGCTGTGCGCGTGCAAGAGCGGCCCGCAGCCCGCGGATGCCGCGTCCGGGGAGGACGCCACGCGCTACTATCCGCTGGCGGTAGGCAACTCATGGACGTACGCCTTCCGCGGATCGGGCAAGCAGGAGACCATCCGGATCATCGGCCGGGACGGGCCTTGGTTCATCGACGATCACCGCGGCCGGCTCCGGTATGAGAAGGACGGCGTGCGCGATGCCGACCGATATCTGCTGCGCACGCCCCTGGCCGTCGGCGCCAAGTGGAGCGCGGTCGAGAACGTGGTCGTGCAGCGGTTCGAGGTGGTCGACGTGAACGCGAGCGCCGTCACGGAAGCAGGCACCTTCACGCGCTGTGCCGTGGTGCGCAACGAGCAGCCGCTCAAGAAGGGCGGAAGGTTCCTCACCGAGTGGACGTACGCCCCAAAAGTGGGGCTCGTGCAGCTCGTCACCAGCACCCTCGACCCGCAGGGTCGTCAACAGGAACAAACGCGCCTGCAGCTGGTCGCCTATCGCATCGCGCAGTGATACACGACCCGGGGTGGAGCCCTACACCGTCCGCGTCATCTACGGCGACACCGACCAGATGGGCGTCGTCTACTACGCCAACTACCTGCGCTTCTTCGAAGGGGCGCGCGGCCACTTCATCCGCAATCTCGGCCTCTCCTACAGCGAGATCGAGCGCCGCGGGATCCTGCTGCCGGTGCTCGAGGCTTCGGTGCAGTACCTCAAGTCGGCCCGCTACGACGACGTGCTGGTGGTGCACCTGTCCCACACGCGTACGCGGGTGAAGATCCGATTCGACTACAAGGTGCACCGCCAGGCCGACGACGCGGTCCTTGCGCTCGGGCATACGGTGCACGTCTGCGTGGGCCCGGAGCTGAAGCCGACCCGCGCCCCGGACTGGCTGCTGGAGAAGCTGGATGCGGCCGGCCGGGCGGAGCCGCGCAGCGCAGCATTGGAGGAGGCCGGCGGCTTTGCCGACGGCCGGGCGGAGCCGCGCAGCGGCGCAGCATTGGAGGAGGCCGGCGGCTTTGCCGACGGTCGGGCGGAGCCGCGCAGCGGCGCAGCATTGGAGGAGGCGAGAAGGAATGGATAGGAACATCGGGCTTGAGGCGGTGCGGCTCACCGAGGCCGCCGCGATGGCTTCCGCGCGGGTGATGGGGCGCGGGGACGAAAAGCTCGCCGATCAGGCTGCGGTGGACGCGATGCGCAAGGCCTTCAACGACCTGCACATCCGCGGCACCATCGTCATCGGGGAGGGCGAGCGGGACGAGGCGCCCATGCTCTTCATCGGAGAGAAGGTGGGGCGGGGCGGGGCCGAGGATCCGGAAGTGGACATCGCGCTCGATCCGCTGGAAGGCACGACCATCACCGCCATCGGCGGTCCGAACGCGCTCAGCGTCATCGCCATGGCGGAAAAGGGAAATCTCCTCAACGCGCCCGACACGTACATGGACAAGATCGCGGTGGGCCCGTCGGCGAAGGGCGCCATCGACTTGAACAAGGGACCGTCGCAGAACCTGCGCGCCATCGCAGACCGCAAGGGCGTCTACGTGGACGACCTGACCGTGATCATCCTCAACCGCCCGCGCCATGAGAAGCTCATCGCCGAGGTCCGCGGAACCGGGGCGCGCATCAAGCTGATCGGCGACGGCGACGTGAGCGCGGCCATCGCCACCTGTTTTCCGGAGACGGGCGTCGACGTGCTGATGGGCATCGGCGGCGCTCCCGAGGGCGTGATCGCCGCGGCGGCCGTCCGATGCATGGGCGGCGACATGCAGGGGCGGCTCGCCCCGCGCAACGAGAAGGAGATCGAGCGCGCGCAGAAGATGGGCATCAAGGACGTGAAGAAGGTCTTCGAGGTGGAGGAGATGGCCCAGGGGCACGTCATCTTCGCGGCGACCGGAGTGACCTCCGGCGACTTCCTGCGGGGGGTCCGGTTCTTCAAGGGTGGCGCGGACACCCACTCGGTGGTGATGCGGTCGAAAAGCCGCACCATTCGCTACATCCAGTCCCGACATACGTTCGAGCACAAGCCGAACTTCGCGTAGGCTCGACCTCACGCCAGGACCCTCGTCCGAATCGTTGGCAGAGGGGGGCGCAGTGCGTCAAACTGGCCTTGGAGGGCAGTGGGAATCGTGCGAACACTCGGGCACATGGCGCGCGTGAGCCGGTCGATCGAGGTCGACGTGACGCCGGACGTGTTCCACGGCGTCGTGCAGGATTACGCCCGCTATCCCGAATTCGTCCCAGAAGTGAAGGCTGTGCGCGTCGGAATGCCGCAGGGCGACGCCGTAGAGGTCACCTACTGGCTGGACGTGAAGCTCCGGGTGTTCGATTTCACCCTCCGCCACGTCACCCGCTCGCTCGAGCGGATCGAATGGACCCTCGTCCGCGGCGGGGAGTTCATGCGGGCGAACGAGGGCGCCTGGACGATCGAGCGGACCCGGAGCGGGGGTACGCGCGCGACATACGAGATCGAGATCGATCTGGGTCCGATGGTCTCCGGGGCGCTCGAGAAGGCGCTGGCGGAGCGGGGCCTGCCCAACATGCTCGCCAATTTCAAGACCCGCGCCGAGAGCGTCCGTGAATCAACGCGTTGAGGCGCGCGTCCCCTACAGTGGGTATGTTGACCGAGATAGGGTGGATTGTTACAAGTCTTGGAGGGCCTGGACGGTCCCTTGGGGAGGCGGGAAACAGGTCGGGGGGGAAAGCGCGGGGGAGTGAAACGATGGTGTCAGGACTGCATCGATCCAGTAGTTGACCCCGGAGGTGCTCCATGCTCGACGCTTTCATCATCGAAGAGATCAAGAAGCGCGAGCGGGAGCAGGATGGCCAGCGGCCGCGCATCGAGCTGCCGCTTCCGGAGCCCCGTCCCCAGCGCCAGAACGACGGCCGCGACGACGACGAGCAGCCTGAGCGCGGCGTGATCATCATTGACTACTCGGTGCCTGCTTAGACATCCCGCCTAGTGGCGGGTCCGCCCGGTCGGACTGAGGCTGGGCATTCGGCGAGGGCTCCCGACCAGGGAGCCCTCGTTGCTTCGGCCGTCTCGCGCAGGCGGAAATCAGCGCGAGATCTCCGCCCAGCGCTCCTTGATCTCCGCCGGGCTCCAAGGCCCGCCCTCGCGGGTGACACCCTGGGTCTCGACCATCTTGTACAGAAAGACCTTCGGTCCCTGTACGCCCACGACGGTGCCGGTGATGTCCGCGGCCAGATCGCTCGCGAGGAAGGCGGCCACCGGCGCGACGTACTGCGGTCCGATCTGCTCCGGCGTGAGGCCCTTGAACATCTGCAAGTCCTGCGTCATCCGGGTCAGCGCGACCGGCGCAATCGCGTTCACCGTCACGCCCATCCGCTGGAACTCCAACGCGGCCGTGCGCGTGAGCGAATAGATGCCGCCCTTCGCCGCCGCGTAGTTCCCTTGCCCGAAATTCCCCAGCAGTCCGGAGAGCGAAGTCGTGTTGACGATGCGCCCACCCTTCGCCTGCACCTTGAACACGCGCCCGGCCGCCTGCGTGACCAGGAAGGTGCCCCGCAGGTGGACGTCGATCACCAGATCGAAATCCTGCTCGCCCATGTTGAGCAGCGTCTTGTCGCGGAGGATCCCGGCGTTGTTCACGACGACGTCGAGCTTGCCGAACTTGTTCAGGGCGCTCCAGACCAGGCCGTCCGCGCCCTCGCGCGTCGCCACGCTGTCGTAGTTCGCGACTGCGTCGCCGCCGGCCGCCTTGATCTCGGAGACGACCTTGTCCGCCATCTCCGCGCCCTTGCCGCCGCCGTGTCGATCGCTTCCGAGATCGTTCACCACCACCTTCGCACCCTCGCGCGCGAAGAGCAGTGCGTGCTCGCGGCCGATGCCGCCCCCGGACCCGGTGATGATCGCGACCTTTCCCTCGAGCAGACCCATGATGCCCTCCGTTGAGGGCGCGCTTCTAGCACATCGGACCGCCTGGAGGGCGTGCGCCCACAGCCGCCCGTTGCCCGGGAGTGCGTGCCGTGCTACGGCCGCGCCATGACTGAAATCGTGGACGTGCACGCCAGGGAGATCCTCGACAGCCGCGGCAATCCGACGTTGGAGTGCGAGGTCGCCGTCGCCTCCGGCAGCGTCGGGCGGGCCGCCGTCCCCTCCGGCGCCAGCACCGGCGAGCACGAGGCGCACGAGCTGCGCGACGGAGACAAGGGCCGCTACGGCGGCAAAGGGGTCCGCACGGCGGTCGAGAACGTCCGCAGCAAGATCGCCCCCCGGCTGGTGGGCATGGATGCGGCCGATCAGGAGGCCCTGGACCGGCTGATGATCGAGCTGGACGGCACGCCGAACAAGAAGTCCCTCGGGGCCAACGCCATCCTGGGCGTGTCGCTGGCGGCCGCGCGCGCGGCGGCCCTCAGCACCGGCACTCCGCTCTACCGGTACCTGGGCGGCGTGAACGCGCGCACGCTGCCGGTCCCCCTGATGAACATCCTCAACGGCGGCGCGCACGCCGATTCCAACGTCGACATCCAGGAGTTCATGGTCGTCCCCTGGGGCGCGCCGACGTTCGCCGAGGCGCTGCGCATGGGGGCGGAGGTGTTCCACGCGCTCAAGGGCGTTCTCAAGGCGCGCGGGTATTCCACCGGCGTCGGGGACGAGGGCGGCTTCGCGCCCAGCCTCGAATCGAACCGCGAGGCGCTGGAGCTGATCGCGGAAGCGATCGGGAAGGCAGGCTACAAGCTCGGCGCCGACCTCGTGCTCGCCCTCGACTGCGCCGCGAGCGAGTTCTACCAGGGCGGCAAGTACGTGCTCGAAGGAGAAGGCAAGACGCTGGACCGCGCCCAGCTGGCAGAACTTTACGCATCCTGGGTGAAGGACTTTCCCATTGTGTCCATCGAGGACGGCTATGCCGAGGACGACTGGGAGGGCTGGAAGCTTCTCACCGACCGCCTCGGCGCCACCGTGCAGCTGGTGGGCGACGATCTCTTCGTCACCAACACCGAGCGGCTGCAGCGCGGCATCGCGCAAGGCATCGCCAACGCCGTGCTGATCAAGGTCAACCAGATCGGCTCGCTCACCGAGACGCTGGACTGCGTGCGGCTGGCGCACTTCAGCAACTACCGCACGATCATGAGCCACCGCTCGGGAGAGACCGAGGATTCCTTCATCGCCGACCTGGCAGTGGGGTGCGATTGCGGAATGATCAAGACGGGATCGGCCAGCCGCAGCGACCGCACTGCCAAGTACAACCAGCTCCTGCGCATCGAGGAGGAGCTGGGCCTGTCCGCGCGATACGCGGGGAAGGGCGCCTTTCCGCGGGTGAAGAAGTGATGCCGAACGCTCTCACGAGCCGCCGAATGACCTCGTTCAAGCATAGCCCCTGGCCACCTCCGGTGGCCGGGGCTAGGCCGTCTCGGCCACCACCATCCGCTCGTCGTCCGGGAACAGCTCCTCCATCAGCTCGCCAAGCTCGGCCTCCAGTTTGGCCTTGGCGCGGATCTCCAGCTGCCGCGCCCGCTCGCGCGAGAAGCCGAAGTGCTCGCCCAATTCCTTCAGCGTCATGGGCTTGTCGTTCATGATCCGCTGCTCGATGATGTAGCGCTCGCGCGGGTCCAGGCGGCTCAGCGCCTCGAGCACGCGCTCCTGCACGATGTGGCGCTCTTCCTGCTCGGCGATCTCCGCGTCCGGAAGGTCGGCCCCGTCCATCACGAAGTCGACGTGGGACGAGCCGCCGTCCTCGCCCATCGGCGCGTCCAGGGAGAGGTCGCGGCCTTCCATGCGCTGCTGCATCTCGAGGACTTCGCCGGGCTTCACCCGCAGCTTCTTGGCGATGGCGCCCTCGCTGGCCTTCTGCATGTCGCCGGTCGCGCCGTCGAACTTCTCCAGCTCGCGCCGGGTGCGCGCCAGCGAGAAGAAGAGCTTCCGCTGCGCCTGCGTGGTCCCGAGCTTCACCAGGGACCAGCTCTTGAGGATGTAGTTCTGGATGAAGGCGCGGATCCACCACACCGCGTAGGAGATCAGGCGGATCCCCTTGTCGGCGTCGAACTTCTGCACCGCCTTCATCAGGCCGATGTTTCCCTCCTGGATGAGGTCGGCCATCTTGATCCCGTAGCTGCGGTACTCGTAGGCAACCTTCACCACGAAGCGCAGGTTCGACGTCACCAGCTTGTGAGCCGCATCGAGATCGCCGCTCTTGGCGTAAAGCCTGGCGAGACGCTGCTCCTCGTCGACGGTGAGAAGTGGATACTTGTTGATTTCCGCCAGATACATAGCGAGCGAGCCTGTGCTCGACGGAAGGGCAGACGGTTGCATGGTTCCTCCGGGATTCGAACTGCTGCGGTTGCCTTCAGCAAGTGGAGTGCCAGCCGGACTAACGCGCCGTTTCCAAGGCCCTTGACGCTTTGAGGGGGGATGCACGTCGGCGGAACGGTAAGAACTTCATGCCTGCCCGCCCGCTAGACCTGTAACTCTTGAGCAGCCGTCCGCTTGCGCACTCTCGTGCTGGCGCTTAGGTTGGCTCGATGCCTCCCCCGGGCAAGCGCGGGAAGTACCTGGGCTTCGTCGCGCATGAGCTCAAGAACCCGCTCGCTACTGCCCTCTGGTCCTCTGATCTCTTGAAGCGGATGGATGCGGCCGACCGCGTCGGCGAGCGCGCCGAGAAGATGATCGACGTCTCCTTGCGGGCGCTTCGGCGCATGCGGCGTCTGATCGACGACTTCTTCACCATCGAGCGCCTGCTGGAGCACGGGTACGAGCTGAAACGGGAGCGGATGAGCCTCAAGGACCTGGTTGAGCCCGCCCTGCGCGCCCTTGCGGAGAAGGACGGCATCGCGACCGACGGCTGGCTGATGGAACTCGGCGACGTTTCCACGATGGGCGATGCAGACATGCTCAGGCGCGCGGTGCGGGCCTCCCTCGAGCATATGGCCCGCGCCTCGCCGACGCCACGCTTGTCGCTCGCCGGACGCATGGACGGCCCCCACCCGGCATTGCACATCCGCGCGGAGGCTCCGCCCCACCCGATCTTTCCGCCCGATCCGGAGGAGCGGCCCAGCGGGGACCCCGCCGGGGCCGTCCTCGGAATTGCCCTGGCCTCGCGCATCCTCGCCGCCCATGACGGCAGGCTGGAGGAGCGCGAGGGAGGTCTCTTGCTGGTGTTCCCGCCAGCGGCCTGATCCGGTTACTTCTCGTCGCGGTCCGGCTTGTCGAGGTCGTCCAGCTTCTCCTTGATGCCTTCGCGGATGTTGCCGGCGACGTTCTTGATCTTGCCCTTGACCTGGTCGAGCTTGCCTTCGCCTTCGAGCTCCCGGTCGCCGGTCGCGGCGCCCACGGTCTCCTTCACGCGACCCTTGATGTTGTCCAGTCCGCCCTCGAGGTTCTTCTTGTCCATGACGTCTCCTGTAGGAGGTACGTTGGACACCGCAGGAGCGGTCGCCGAGCCTCGGCCTAACGGGCGGCGAGTTGCTCGGGCCCGGTCAGCAGCGACTTGTAGGCGGCCAGTACGTTCTTCGGATACGTCTCCAGGCGCCGCCAGGACTTGCTTCCGCGGCGCAGCGCGCGGGCCACGCTGGGACCCGCGTTGTAGGCGATCAGGGCGCGTGTGAGGTCTCCGTCGAATCGGTCCATCAGCTGGGCGATGTAGCTCGTGCCGAGCTCGATGTTCAGCACCGGATTGAAGAGCTGCGCCGGCCGGATCTTCACGGGCTCGGAGTCCTTCTCCAGCAGCCACTGGGCGGTCGGCGGCATGAGCTGCATCAGACCGCGGGCCCCGACGCTGGAAACCGCGAACGGATCGAAGCGCGACTCCACCAGGATCACCGCGGCCACCAGGGCGGGATCCAGCCCGTTCCGCCGCGACTCCCGCACGAGGGCCGCCATCACCCGCCGGCGCTCGTCGCCCCACAGGGTCGTCGAGTCCTTCATGAAGCGCGGGACGCCGATCTGCTCTGCTTCCTGGTAGTCCGAAAGCTCCTGCTCCGCTCCCACGGTCGAGAGGGCGTCGAGGCGCGACTTCGCCGCGCGCAGCTCCGTCCGGGCACTGCGCGCGCGGTCCTCTGCCACGCGCGCCAGCTCCACGGCGGCAGCGGTGGTGAACGCGAACTGGTCAGCACGGTCGCCGGGATCGGGCTGCTTCAGCAGGCCCAGGATGGCGCCCGACGCGCTCGCTCCGCAGGCGAACGCCAGCAGTAGCGCGAGCGAACGGCGCCGGCTGGCCGACCCCCGACGGCCAGCCGGCTCCCTCCCCCGGACTCCCGGGGCCGAGACCCCCGCCCCCCACGTCGCCGCCCCAGCCATCCCGACCCCCCGGAGGCTGAGACAACGGCCCCCAACGGCACCGGCGCTGCCTCCAGCAGCCGGCGTGCCAGCAAGCGGTCCCCTCGGCAGGTCGGTCGATCAGCGGGGCAGGAAGGGAACGCTCTTACCCAACTTGCTCCGGCCGTTTCCGCGTGTTAGAAGCCGCGGCCCCCAAGTGGGGGTTCCGCAAACCCTCCGCGCGGCAGGCCGACTCAACCCGCCGCCCGCAGCCTCTGCCCAGCGCACGCTGCGCCGCAATCACGCGGGTAGGAAGCGCGAGGAGCACGCGATGTCGAAGGGTATCATCGGCAAGAAGGTCGGCATGACCACGGTGTTCGCGGAGGACGGGGCCTCCATTCCCGTCACCGTGGTGGAGGCTGCCCCGAACCTGGTCTTCGGTCACCGGACGCAGGAGCGCGACGGATACACGGCGCTCCAACTCGGCTACCAGGAGCTGGACGAGAAGAAGGCGGAGCGCCGCCAGACAAAGCCCTACCTTGGACAGTTCAAGAAGAAGGGCCAGAAGCCGCACAAGGGCATCAAGGAGTTCCGTGTCGAAGCGAAGGAGCTGAACGATTTCGCCGTGGGCTCCCAGGTGACGGTGGCGCTCTTCAAGAAGGGCGACCGCGTGGACGTGACCGGCACCACCCGCGGGTTCGGCTTCGCAGGCGTCGTGAAGCGCCACCACATGAAGGGCGCCGCCCGCGACTCCGCCTCGAGCCACGAGCACCACCGCCACATGGGTGCCGTCGGCCAGCGCAAGACTCCCGGCCGCGTCTTCAAGGGCAAGCGGATGCCGGGTCAGATGGGCGTCGATCGCCGCACCGTCCAGAACCTCACCGTGATCGACGTCGTCCCCGAGAACAACCTCCTCCTGATCAGCGGCAGCGTCCCCGGTTTCGACAGCTCCCTCATCATCATCCGCCCCAGCGTGAAGTAGATTTTCCCTGGGCGTGACTCGTTCCAGAAATTCTGGAACGAGCTCTGCGGTGCGTGGCCCCCAGGTCCGAGCGGCTCTGCCGTGCGCGAGCTGGCCTGGCTGTTCGTGGGCGGCAGGGGTGGCCCGTGTGCTGGTCCCAAATCAACTCCCATTCCACCGCGTCCGTATCATCGATGTCGCCGGTCGGAAGCGTCTACGAGCTACCTGGGCTGTGACCCCGCCGCATTGTCAGACCGCTCTGACAATCTGTCCCCAATCAAATGGCCCGTCCGGGAGCTTGTTCCGGGACAAGTTGGTGTTCCTTCGCTGAGCAACCCACCGCGGGCGAGCAACCCACCGCGGGCGAGCAACCCACCGCGGGTGAGTAAACCACCGCGGGTGAGTAAACCACCGCAGGGCGCGGAGAGGACCAGCGCACTGGGCGTCCGCGCGCAGATAGCCGACGGGGTGCGTGGCCGTCGCGCCGACGCATCAGAAAGCAAACGACGCGCAGTATGCGCCGCCCCGTGTCTCTCGCCTCACGTGAAGTGCCTCGCCGGTGTGCTCGCTTTCTGCGTGGCGGAGCACGGCCATGCAGCCCGGCGGCGTCTCAGCGAACGATACCCAAAGCGCCAGTCTAATCCGCCAGCGACAGCAGGACCTCGCTGGCGCTAATGATCTGCTTGTGCAGAAGATGCCGCGCATAGTCGATGAACGGCACCAGCGCGCGCCCGTCTCGCGCGATCTGCTGTACCTCGGCGAGCGGCCGCCCCGCAGCGATCGCATCGCGCACTGCGTCCGTGATCTGCAGCGTTTCCACCACCGCCGCGCGTCCGACGTACCCGCTGCCGCCGCACGCGTCGCACCCGACCGCGCGGGGCAGAAGCTGCTGCCCCTTGTCGACGATCTTCCGCGCGATCAGCGATTCCAGGAGCGCCGGAGTGGGTGGGTCCAGCTTGCGGCAGGCCGAGCAGAGCTTCCGGACCAGGCGCTGCACCAGCACCAGGTGGATGGACTGGGCGATCAGGGCCCGCCCGGTGCCCAGGTTCTCGAGCCGCTGGATGGTCGCCACCGCGTTGTTCGCGTGCAGCGAGGTCAGCAGCAGATGTCCCGTCATCGCCGCTTCGAGCGCGATCTGCGCGGTGTCATCGTCGCGCATCTCTCCCACGACGATCACGTCCGGGTCCTGCCGCAGCACCGAGCGCAGGACCTGGGCGAACCCCAGGCCGATGGCCGCGTTCACCTGGACCTGCGTCACGCCGGGCAGGCGGTACTCGATCGGGTCCTCCACCATGACGATGTTGGTGTCCGGCCGCGTGACCTTGCGCTCGTTGAGCAGCGCATAGAGGGAGGACGTCTTTCCCGAGCCGGTGGGACCGGCAATGATGATTCCGCCGTAGGGCCGGTTCAGCGCTTTCCGCGTCGCCCCGAGCACCGTCGGATCGTAGAAGATCTGCTCGAGCGCGCGGGTGCTTCCGGCAGCTTCCAGGATGCGCATCACGATCTTCTCCCCGCGGTTGGCCGGAAGGGTCGAAACGCGGAGATCGATGTCGCGCTTGCCCGCCGACAAGCCGATGCGGCCGTCCTGGGGAAGACGCCGCTCGGTGATGTCCAGGCCCGCCAGCACCTTGATGCGGGCTGTGATCCCTTTGAGCGACGTGTTCGGCGGGATGGGCTCGCTCCAATCTTGTAGCAAGCCGTTGACGCGAAAGCGTACCCGGAAACCCGCCGCGCCCGGCTCGATGTGGATGTCGCTGGACTCCCGATCCAGGCCCGCCGCGATCATCCGGTTCACCAGGCGGATGACATCGTCGCCGACCGTGCGCGCGTCGCCCCGTTCGCGGTCCTGCTCGGCGACGGTTTCGAACTGGAACGAGTCGGGATTGACGCGCGGCCCGCCGGCTTTCCTCGGTCCGGCGTCGTCGAGCAGCTTGAGGCGGACCAGGGAGGAGTTGAAGTCCTCCAGGCCGATCGCGATCGGGACCACCTGCACGGTCTGCAGGGTCCGCCTCAGCTCGGCCAGCGCCGCGTTGTCGCGCGGATTGACCATCGCGACGGTGAGCACGTTGCCCGCCAGCTTCACCGGAAGCAGGCGGAAGCCGCGGATCAGCTTGGTGGGCACCATCGCGAGGACCGACGGGGAAAGATCGAAGTCGCGCAACTCCGCGAACGGGATGATTCCCGAGGTGTCCGGCGCCGGCGGAGGCGGAAGCTGCGGTTGCCCGTCCATCGATGCGTCGACTGCCTCGAGCAGCTGCTCCTCGATCTCCGTCATCAGCTCCGGCGTACCCGGCTTCTCGACGGCCGCGAAGATGACGACGCGCTCGCCCAGCCGCTTCGCCAGCGCCTCGCCGACTGCCGGAACGCTGCTGATCATCCCCTGCAGGATCGGCGCTGGAAGCCAGAGCACGCGGGAGGAGTCGCTGGAGATGACGAAGTAGGGGCTCGGCTCTCCCAGCAGCGCGCCCACCTCGCCGAACAGATCGCCTGGGACCACTTCCTCGACCGGCAACAGATCGCCGCCCTCGGTGGGCAAGAGCACCTGGGCCTTCCCGGAGAAGAGGATCCCCAGGCCGTCGTTCACCTTGCCGGCGGTGACGATCTCGCTGCCCTCCGCGCACTCGAGACCCTGCACGAGCGAGGAGACCTTGACGATCACGTCCTTCGCGGCGCCCTTGAAGAGCGCGGTCTTGGCGAGGAAGGGCTGGATCTTGTCGGGCGGCACCTTGACCCGGACGATCCCGTCGAGCAGAGGCGGCGGAGCCACGCTCGCCTCCGGCAATCGGGAGGAATCGGACGGCTCGGCCGGCGCTTGGGCGCCGGTGCTTTGAGGGCCCCCCATGGCCCTCGATCGATACCATGGGCCAGTGAAGCGGCCACATTTCGGGCCTGTGCGCGGGGGTGCGCGCGGGTGCGCCGCGCACCCGTCCAGTTTGCGGCATCCGGGATGGCTGGCGTTGCCGCGTGAACGATCGGCACCGGCAAAGCGAGCGTCCGACCTTGCCCCCGGCGCCGCCGAGCAGCAGCTTCTTTCGCCCTTCAGGGCAACGGAGACCGACGCCGATGCTTCCTCCGAAGTCTGTCGCAGCGCCCCTGGCCGCGTTCTTCGCTTGCGGCGCGCTGGCGGCGCGCGCGGAGGAGGTCGTCTACGGGCCCGACGGGGCGCCCACCGTGGTCCAGGGCAAGCTCCACAGCATGACGGGCCAGTGGGAGGCAGGGCTATCGTTCGGCATCGCGCTGAACACCGCGCTGGTGGACCAGCTCGGGGGGCTCTTCTCCGTCAGCTATCACCCGAACGAGTGGCTCGATCTCGGCGGCGAGGTCCTCCTCAACCACGCCTCGCTCTCCACTCTCGCGCGCAACACCCGCGCCGATCTGCGGCCGCGCAGCCCGGGGCAAGTCGGGGACGAGATCTCGAACGACAACCAGCTTCGCGCCGGCGCGTTCGCGGTGGGGCGCATTGCCCCCATCTACGGCAAGTTCAACCTGGCCTCGGAGATGCGGGTCCATTTCCAGGCGTTCCTGCTCGGCGGCGCGGGCGCGGCGCAGGTCCACCGCGAGTCGGTGAACCTCTGCGCCGACCCCGGCACCGGCGCCTGTCAGAGCTTCCAGCAGAGTGACAAGGTGACCGGCGTCGGGCTGGTGGGCGGCGGCTTCCGCTTCTACTTCAACCAGCGCTGGAGCCTGCGCACCGAAGTGCGCGGGTACCTCTTCCGCTCCTCGTACAAGCGCGGCAACGACCTCACCGATCCGTCGAGCGGCGCGCAGAAGCCCTATCTCGCCGCCGTCGCGACCTTCGGCGCCGGCCTCTCCTTCCTCTTCTGACCATGCGCCCCTTCTTCGCAGCCCTTCTCATCGGCGGAGCAGCGGCGGCGCAGCAGGCCGACCCCGACGCGGTGCGGATCCACGTCCTCGAGCAGCGCCCGTTCACCGAGGCGGGCCGCTGGGAGCTGACCTTCTTCGGCAGCACGCAGGTCAACCCGAAGTTCAGCATGCACGCGGGCCTCTCCGCCGAAATGGCGTACCACCTGCGGGAGAACCTCGCGGCGCAGATCGGCCTCTGGTACTTCCCCCTCTCGGTCCAGAGCACGCTCTCTGAGGAGCTGCTCACCAAGGCCCGCGTGGCGCCGGAGAGCGCCGAGGCCCTCCTGGTCCGCGGCGCCGCGCTGGCCGGCCTCGAGGTGATGCCGATCTACGGCAAGCTCAACGTCTTCGACGGCAAGATCCTGCGCCTCGGCGTCTACCTGAACGGCGGGCTGGGGGCGGCGAAGACGCGGCTGCAGCTGCGGCCATCCACCGATCCGGGCACCGGCCGCACGTTCGGAGACACCGGGTATCGTCCCATCGCCTCGCTGGGGGCTGGCCTGCGCGTCTTCCTCAGCGAGCGGCTCACGGTCCGCCTCGAGCTGCGCGACTTCGCCTACTCCGGGTACGTCTCGCGGGTGAACGGCTGCAACCACGCCGACGTGGTGAAGATCGAGGCCGCGGAGGCGGGTGGTCAGAGCGCCACGGGTCTCTCTTCCGGCTGCGACGAGCGGGCTTTCGGAGCGCCCGGGACGCAGGCACAGCTCAACGCCGGGGCGGCGAAGGCTCTCCTCGCCCGGCCGTCGGCCGACGTGATCAACAACCTGACCTTCCAGGGCGGCGTGAGCTGGCTCTTCTGAGGACTCCTCGCATGCGTCCGTTGCACATCCTCGTCCTGCTCGTCTCGGCCGCCGCGCCCGCAGCGCAGGACGGCGCGCTTGCCCGCGCCCTGCAGGACTTCCACGACGGCCGAAATCTGGAGTCGGCGATCGGCTTCCGCCAGGCGGCCGGGTCGGCGGCGGGGGACGATCGCGCCAGGGCCGAGTACTTCCTGGCGCAAGCGCTGGATCGCATGGGGCTGCCCTTCAGCGCCTTTTTTCACTACGCGCAGATCGTGCAGGCCGGCCCGGCGCACGCGTATTGGCTGAAGGCGATCGAAGGGGCCTCCGCTGCCGCCGCCCAGCTTCGCGATGAGGTGGTCGCGCCCAACCTCTTCGACAAGGCTTACGGCGAGCAGTTCTCGGGGGTGGAACCGCAGGCGCTCGCGAGGGTCCACGCTTCCCTCGGCCTGCTCGCCTATCGCGCCGGCAGGTACGACGATGCGGCGCGGTTCGTCGGCCGCGTGCCGGCAGGCAGTCAAGCCTGGCCGCAGGCGCAGTACGTGGTGGGGCTGCTGCAGCAGCGCACCGATCCGGCCAGGGCCGCGCAAACCTTCCGCGGCATCGTGGCCCTGCCCGGGACCGCGCCTGAGCTGAGGGAGCTGGCCTGGATCGGCCTGGGCCGCACGCTCTACGGCATGCGCCGCTACGCCGAAGCAAGCGCGGCCTACCAGAACCTGCCGCGCTTCTCCCGGCACTGGGACGAGGCGCTCTTCGAAGCCGCCTACGCGGACGTGCAGAACGGCGATCCGGGCGGCGCGCTGGGCAAGCTGCACAGTCTGCATTCGCCCCACCTGCGCGACGAGTTCGCGCCCGAGGCGCTGAACCTCACCGCGATCATCTTCCACCAGCGCTGCCTGTATCCCCAGGTGCGCGCGGCCCAGGGGAAGTTCGACCGGGAATATCTGCCCATGCGCGACCGGGTGAAGGAGACCCTGGCGCTGGACGTTGCGTTCGACGAGTACTGGCGGATGCTCCGGCCTGGCGACGCGCGCCTGCCGCCGGCCGTGCAGCAATACTTACGGAAAAACGAGCGCATCGGGTCCTTCCGCGACCTTCTCCAGGCGCTCGACCGCGAGTCGGCGCGCATCCGCGCGGACTCCTCCTTGGCGGGCAGCGCCCTGGGCGCCGAGCTCGCCGACGGCGTCGCGCGGCAGAAGGAGCTGATCGAGCAGCTCGCCGGCAAGTTCATCCGCGGCAGGCTCGCCGACATGGCCCGGCTCATCGACGTGCTGGAGTGTGACAAGGAGCTGATCGCGTTCGAGACCACCAAGGGGGAGAAGGAGATGCTGGAGTCGCGCTTCGACGTGAGCGCGCAGCTGGCTTCCCAGCAGCTCCGGCGCCCGGCGATTCCGCAGACCGGCCACGAGTATTGGCCCTTCGACGGCGAGTACTGGCCCGACGAGATCGGCTTCTACCGGTACACACTCAAGGACGCGTGCGCGGGGAGCAAGGAAGAATGACCGCGCGCGGACTGGCGGCGCTCGTGATCGCCCTGGCGCCCGCGGGATGGGCGTCCCCGGCCTCCGGCCCGAAGCCGGCGCCGGCGGAGGCAGCGCTCACACCGGAAGAAATGAAGGTCGACGCGGCGGCGGATCGCAAGCGCGATGAGCTGATCCAGGAACTCGAGGCGCTCATCCCGCGCATGCCGGAGACCGATCGGAAGGCTGACCTCTACTTCCAGCTCGGAGAGCTCTGGTGGGAGAAGGCGCGCTTTGCCTCGTCACAGGAAATCAAGGATTACGACGAGGCCTGGGGGCGGTGGTCCGGATCGCGCACGGGCCCGGAACCGACGACCGACACGCAGCGGAGCGACGGGTACCGGAAGAAGGCGCTACAGCTCTACCAGCTCGTGCTCGACCGGTACCCCGGGTACGAGCGGCGCGACGAAGTCCTCTTCGTCGCTGCGCACAACCACTACGACAGCGGGAGCAGGGAGGAGGGAATCGCCCGGTATGGCGCGCTGATCCAGCAGTATCCGCGGAGCCGCTTCGTCCCCGACGCCTACGTGCAGATCGGCGAGCACTTCTTCGCCGCCAACGATCTTGCCCGCGCGCAGGCCGCCTTCGAGAAGGCGGCCTCGTTCCGCCTCCCCAAGCTGTACCCCTTCGCCCTCTACAAGCTGGCCTGGTGCGACTACAACGCGGGCGCCTATTCCGCCGCGATCGCGAAGTTCCAGGAAGTGATCGCGTATGCGGAAGGCGAGACGCGCCGCGACAGGGTTCAGCTCAAGGCCGAAGCGCTCAAGGACATCGTGCTTGCCTACGCGCGCGTCGACGCGGTCGAGGGCGCCGTCGCGTACCTGACCGAGAAGGGGGGCGAGCACGCCATCGACGCCATCGGCAGGCTCGCGGCCACCTACTTCGAGGCCGGCAAGTTCGAGCACTCCATCCGCATCTACCGCCTCCTCCAGCAAAGGGCGCCCGGCTACGTGCTGGCCCCGGCATGGCAGCAGAAGATCGTCCTCGCGTACGACAGGCTGCAGCGCCGCGATCAAGTGCTCGCGGAGATGAAGCGGCTGGTGGCGGAGTACGGCCCGGAAAGCGGCTGGGCAAGGGCCAACGCGGAGCGGAAGGGCGCCGTGGCGGACGCGAACGACCTGGCGGAGAGCGCGCTGCGCGAGCTGGTGCAGGACTACCACCAGGAAGCGATCAAGACGAAGAGCGTGGCGACCTACCGGCTTGCCCGGGACATCTACCGCCAGTACCTCGACACGTTCCCGCGCAGCGAGGCCGCCCTCGGCATGCGGTTCTACCAGGCCGAGATCCTCTATGCGCTCGAGGAGTGGGACGCCGCCGCCGAGCAATACGGCAAGGTGGCCGACGCTGATCCGCGCGGCTCGTACGCGCAGCGCGCCGCGTACAACGCCATCCTCGCCCTGGAGAAGTCCGTCGACGTCGCCAAGGGCCGGCTGAAGAAGCGCGAGCTCGCGGACGCGACACGGATCGACGAGGGCAAGGCGAAGGGGCAGGTGGACCGCGGCCGCCCCGTGCAGGTCCAGGACCTCACGCGCGACACCCCGGAAGAGGCGATTCCGCAGAACGAGCAGAAGCTGATCGACGCCTGCGAACGCTATCTCCGGATCGCGCCTGACGCCAAGGACGAGATCGTCATCCGCTACAAGGTCGCGCTCCTGCTCTACGAGCGCCGCCACTTCGTCGAGGCGGCGAATCGATTCGGCGAGATCATCCTCAAGTGGCCCACCGACGCCTGGTCGCAGAAGGCCGCCAACCTGTCGCTCGACATCTTCAACACCCGGGAGGAGTGGCTGGCCCTGAGCGACCTTGCTCAACGTTTCCTCGACGATCGGCAGCTGTGCCCGCCCGGCTCGAAATTCCAGGCCGAGGTTGCGCGGATCGGTGAGGGGGCGAAGTTCAAGTATGTGATGCAGCTCTTCGAGCAGAAGAAGGATTTCGCGCTCGCCGCGAAGGAGTTCCGGGCCTTCGTCGACCGGTACCCGAAGAGCGAGCATGCCCCGAAAGCGCTCTACAACGCGCTGTTGATCGCGGACAAAGCGGACCAGCTGGACGTGGTGGTTGCCGCCGGTGAGCAGCTCCTGCGCGAGTACCGGGCGGACCCGGAGATCGTCAAGCTCACCGTTCCGGCGCTGGCGAGCGCCTGCGAGCGCTCCGGACGAACCGCCGACGCGATCCGCTGGTACGAGCAGGCACAGTCCCGCTGGCCGGCGGACGAGAAGGCCGCGGACTGGCTCTACAACGCAGCGGTGTGGCGCGAGGGCCTCGGGGACGACCCAGGAGCGCTGCAAGCCTCGCAGAAATACCTCCAACGTTACCGGGCCCGCCCGGACGCCGTCAGGATCGCCTGGAACGTCGGCCTGATCCTCGAACGGCAGAAGGACTTCCGGCGTGCGGCCGCGCACTGGTCCGGGTTCCAGCGGGAGTGGGCGAGGACCGCGAAGCAGGGGCAGATCCTCCTGGCGCGGTACAGGCAGGGGCTGGCCTTGCGCGAGATGAGGTCGCCTGCCGCCGCCGCCGTGCTCGCCGAGGTGGCGCAAGGGTTCACGCGTCTGCCGGAGAGCGAGAAGGCGTCTCCCCCGGTCATCGATGCAGTGGCGCACGCGCACTTCTTGAGGGTGGAGCCCGCGTTCCAGGAGTTCATCGCTCTTCATTTCCACTACAGCCGCCAGTCGGAGCTCGTGCACGCGCTCAAGGTCAAGAACGCGCGCCTGGGGAAGCTGCTGGAGGGCTATGCCCAGGTGGTCGCCATCGGCAGCCCGACGTGGAGCACGGCATCCTTCGAGCGGATCGGCGAGGCATACCGCAACTTCAACAAGGGGCTCCTGGACGCGCCCACGCCGCGCGGCCTGGATGCCGAGCAGCAGGAGCTGTACCGCAGCACGCTCGAGGGACAGGCGCTGCCGCTCGAGGACAAGGCCACGGAAGCCTTCGGCAAGGCCATCCAGGTCTCGCAGAAGTCAGGCGTCTACTCCGACTGGGCGCTCAAGGCGCAGGACTTCCTGCGCGAGTACCAGCCGGACGCGTACGGCGAGCTGCACCGGACGCGGCTGATGGACACCGAGCTGTCCAGCATGGTCGCGCCCGACTTCACCGGCGGGGGGCATTGATGCGCAAGCTCGTTGCGGCGCTGCTGCTGCTGTCGGTTGCGTGCGCTCATGCTCCGCGGCGCCCGCCCGCGCCCGATGCGGCGGCGGAGCGGCGCCGACTGCTCGATCTGCCTCCGGCCATCCTCCACAAGGAGGCGCGCGAGCTGATGGCGCGGGGCGACTGGGAGGCCGCGCGCGTCCGCCTGGAGCTGTACCTGGCGAAAGCGCCGGACAGCGCGGCGGCGTACTTCGATGCCGGTTGGGTCGCCGAGCGGCTTCTGGATCCGAAGTCCGCGGCCGATCTGTACTCGCGGGCGCTCACCAGGGATCCGGCGCACGTGGGAGCCGCGCTCAACCTCGCCCGGCTTCTGCGGGATTCACCGGCGGAAGCGGAGGCCGTCCTTCGCGCCGGCCTCCAGCGAACGCCCGGGGATCCCAGGCTGTTGAACGGGCTGGCGGCAGCGCTGCGGTCCCAGCGCCAGCTCGATCAGGCGGAGGCCGCCGTCCGCAGCGTGCTCGAGCGGCACCCCCGCGATGCGAGCGCATACCGGAATCTCGCCGCGATCGAGGCCGACCGCGGCCGCGTGCGCCTGGCCGAGTCGGCGCTGAACAACGCCCGCAAGCTCGACCCCAAGGACGCCGGCATCCTCAACAGCCTCGGAGTCCTGGCGATGCGCCGCGACGACGTTGCCGCTGCGCGCAGCTACTTCGAGGAGGCGACTCGGCTCGACGCAGCTTGTGCCCCGGCGTGGGCGAACCTGGGCGCACTCGCGCTCCGCTATCGCGACTACACCATGGCCGAGCAAGCCTATCTCCGGGCGGCGCAGCTCGACCCGATGCGATGGGAGACGCATCTGGCTCGCGGCTGGGCGCTGGAGGGCCTCCGCAAGCCGCGGGAAGCGCGCGCCGAGTACGAGAAGGTGCTCGCCTTCGACCCGCACCAGGACGACGCGCTCTATGGCAAGGCGCTGGCGCTGAAAGCGGAGGGAGACCTGGAGGGGGCACTCCGGGCGTTCAAGGAGTACACGGCGCTGCCCAAGGCTGCTCACCTCAAGGAAGCGGAGAACCAGCTCGCCGCGATCGACCTGCGCCTGAAGAGCACGGCCCAGGCGGCGAGGCCGGTGCCTGTCGCGTCGGCCGCGGGCCTCGATCCGTCGGAATTGGCACAAAGCGCGGACGCCGGACCATCCCTGGAGAAAGTGCCCGACAAGCGCCCCCCGGCGGTTGTCCGGTGAGCGACGGGCGGACGAGCTGCCGGTTGGCCGGACGCGATCCGATGCCAATCGTCCCATTGAGCTGGAGTGGAGGAAACGTGTTGAGGAGAACCGTCCTGATCGCGCTTTTGTCCCTCTCCGCCGCGGCGGAGGAGAAGCCGGGCGTCAAGGTGATCCAGGAACCGGACAAGGTGGTCGTCCGAAAGCGCACGGTGATCGACTTCAACGACGTGACCGTCGAAGGTGAGCTGACGAAGCCCGAGGGCAGCTACGTGCTGGACCGCAACCGGACCCGGTTCCCGTCGCTGATCCGGCTGCGCGACAACTTCAATCCCGAGCTGCAGAAGTCGGCGGACAACCTGTAGGGACTTCGTGGAAATGGCCCAGACGATGCGCAAAGTGGAGGTTTCCCAGCTGGAGGAGGCGCGCGTCCAGCGACCCACGCTGGCGTCGCGGATCGCGGATGCGGCCGCGGCACAGCTCCTCATCTTCGACGAGCTGCCGGAGGACGAGCGGCCGCGCAAGGGCGAACGCGTGCTGCTGGTCGGCATCGTCTGGGGCGGCAAGACCCTGGTCGAGTTGGAGCAGGTGGGAAACGGGGACGACCTGTCGGTCAGCCGCCTCTTCGACCTTCCCGCGTCGACCCTGCCCAAGAACTTCCACCTGGTGAAGCACTCCCAGGGCGGCCACGTGGTCACGCTGCCCGACGAGCTGTGCGCGGAAGTGCACGGAAACCGCCGGGTCTTCCCGCTTGCGGCCAGGGGACGCCGGGTGGAGGCGCCCTTCCGCGGTCACGCCTACTCCATTGGAGACGACGATCGGATCGTCGCCCAGATCACGCCGTCCCTGACGCTGATCAGCCGCTACGTCCGGGCGGAGCGTGCACGACCAAGGCCGTTGCTGCGGCGGATCGACGTCCGGTTCGCGAGCACCTTGCTGCTCGCGCTGCTCGCGCTCGCCGTGTTCTTCGGGATGGTCAGCCGGGTGCCGCGGACGGACCGCGACGTCCGGCCACAGGATCCGGAGCGGTTCACGCGCTACCAGGTGAGGCCGCCGGAGAAGGCGCCTGAACGGCCCAGGGCGAAGGAGCCCCAAGGCGCGAAGGAAGGCGACAAGAGCAGCGGCGAAGAGGGCAAGCTCGGCAAGCCCGAGGCGAAGAAGGAAGCGGCGCCTTCGCGGCCGGGCACGGCCAGGATCGATCCCAACAAGAAGGCGAAGGACCTGGCCAAGGTGAAGAAGCTGGGCCTGATCGCTGCGCTCTCGAAGATGGGCGTCGCCGGCGGTCCGTCCGGGAACATGCTGGGGCCCTCGGGGCTCGGCGCCGGGATCAACGCTTCGCTCGGGGGTACCCGGGCGCGCGCCGGCGGCGGCGACGCGTACGGCGTGGGTGGCCTCGGGACGCGCGGGAGCGGCGGGGGAGGCGGAGGAAACGCGCTCGGCATCGGCGGCCTGGGCACCAAGGGCGCTGGTCACGGCAGGGGCGGCTACGGCGACGTCGACCTGGGCGGGCGCGGAAAAGACGAGACCGTGTTCGTGCCCGGCCGGACCACTGTGGTGGGCGGACTCTCCCGGGACGTGATCAACCGCGTGATCCAGAAGCACTACAACGAGATCAAGTACTGCTACGAGAAGGAGCTGACCCGGAACCCAGCCCTCTACGGGAAGGTGACCGTGCTGTTCCTGATCGACGGCGCCGGCCGCATCGGCGAGGCCCTGGTCCAGCAGAGCACGATGTCCAGCGAACCGGTGGAGAGCTGCATGATCAACCGCGTGCGCCGCTGGGTGTTTCCGGCGCCGCAGGGCGGCGGGACCGTGCAGGTGACGTACCCCTACGTGTTCAAGAGCAGCGGGCAATGAGAGCGTTCCTGATCGCCTTCCTGGTGACCGCGGCAGCCGCCGCCCAGACCGATCCCGCCGCTCGACCGCGCGACTCGTTGGTCGTGAGCGGCGTGGAGGACGCCCCGCGGCGTGGGACCTACGTAGAGGCGTCGCTGGGCGTGTTCACTGCCATGGGCGGGACGCGCCCCTTCTCCAGCGGGCAGCCGTACCTCGGTCTGACGATCGGGCGCGATCTGGGGAAGAGAGTGTCCGTGTTCGCCTCGCTGGGGCTCGGCGCCGCCAGCGCTTCCTGCTACCAGGTGAGCGCCGGGGGTGATTCCTGCCTGGGGGCCGACTCCTTCAGCGCGACCTTCCTGGAGGTCGGGCTCTCGTACGGGTTCCCGGTCGCGGCGCGCACGCTCGTCGGGCTCAAGTTGCTGGGCGGCTTCACCGACCTGTCGCCGGGCCCCGTGCAGAGAAACGGCACGGTGCCCGATCACATGCTGGGTCCGCATGCGGGCGCCGGCTTGTCGCTCGACTACGACACGCAGCTGGACCACTTCGCGGTCGGGCTCGACGCCCTGGTCCGCGAGACGTTCGCCGGCAGCTCGCTCAAGGTTCCTTCGCTGGCGGTGATGCCCCGGATCCGCTACGTCTTCTGAATGGGGTTCAAGGCGCTCTCCGGCCGCCTCCCGGAATGGGGGCGGCTGTTCGACGAAGCGGGCTACGACGCTTTCCAGGACGCGGTCCGAGAGGAGCTGAGCGCCCGCGGCCCCGCCTTCGAGCTGCACGACGGCTACGCCCGGATCGGCGACTGGGAGCTTCCCCTGCTGCCTCTGGCGCAGCTCTGCGCCAAAGCTCCCCGGTCGGGATGGCGGCCGCTGCTTCGCGAGCAGCTCGAGCGCCGATTCGCGGAGGAGAAGCTGGGAAAGGAGTTGGACTCGGTGCGCGGGAATTTCGACCGGGCCCGGCCGGCGCTGAAGCTGCGCGTGCAGCGCGCCGAGACGCTGCGCCCGGGAACGATCTCCGCGCCCATCGCCGGGCACCTCCATGCAGCGCTGGTCCTCGATCTTCCCAGCTTCGTCACGCCGGTGCGCGTGGCCGATCTCGCGGCGTGGGAGCGGCCGGCTCCGGAGCTGATCGCGCTCGCCATCGACAACGTCAAGACGAAGGAGCGGATCGAGCTGGCCCCGATGGAGATCTCCTCGGCTCGCCTGTTCGCCGTCAGCGGTCCGTCCGTGTTCGTAGCGACGCTGGGATTGGTAGTCGAAGATCTTCTCGGCCCGGCCACTCCGTACGGCGCGCTGGTCGCGATGCCGAGCGGGCACATCGTGCTCTGCCACGCGATCGCCGACGCGCGCAGCCTGCGCGTCCTGCCGGCGATGGCCGCCGGGGCGCTCCAGGCCTGGGAAGGAGGTCCCGCGCCGCTCAGCCCGGACCTGTTCTGGAAGCGGGGCGATCGATTCGTCGCCCTTCCGGTCGTGCGCGAGGACGGAGAGGTGAAATGCGAGCTGCACCGGGAGTTCGACGAGCAGGTTGCGCAGCGGCTCTCCTGATCACTTCCCCTTCCCCCGCATCGCCTTGAGCATCTGCTTGAGGTTGTCGCGATCGAAATCGGTGGCGTAGCTGAACTCGCCTCCGTTCCGCAGCCATTCGCCGCCGTCGACCGTCAGGCAGTCTCCGGTCACGTACCCGGCCCCGTCCGACATGAGGAAGACGGCGGCGTCGGCGATCTCCCGCGGCGTGCCGAAGCGCTTCAGCGGTATCCGGTTGCGCGCCATCTCCTCGATGGAGGGATCGGGCATCAGGCGCGAGAACGCGCCTTCGGTCGGCACCGGGCCGGGCGCAATGGCGTTCACGCGGATACGGTAGGTCGCCCATTCCACGGCGAGGGAGCGCGTCAGCGCGAGCACGCCGGCTTTCGCGCACGCCGAGGGCAGCACGAACGGCGACCCCATCCAGGCGTACGTGGTGACGATGCTCAGGATGGCGCCCCCCTTGCCGGCCTCGATCATCTTGCGCCCGAACGCGCTGGTGCAGTGGAATGTGCCGTTGAGCACGATGTCCACCACCGTCTTGAACCCGTTCGGCGAGAGATCCTCCGCCGCGGCGAGAAAGTTTCCCGCGGCATTGTTCACCAGCCCGTCCACCTGTCCGATGCGCCCGGCCACCTCCTGAACGGCGGCGAAGTCGCGCACGTCGCAGGCGTGGGCGCTCGCCTTGCCACCGGCGCGCTCGATCTGCGCGACCACCTCGTCGAGCTTTTCCTTGCGCCGGCCCAGCACGACCGAGCGCGCGCCCAGCTCGGCGAAGCGCTTCGCCATTTCCGCGCCAAGGCCCGTGCCGCCGCCCGTGATGACGAAAGTCTTGTCTTTCAGCAGCCCAGCCTGGAACATGCGCGCACAATGCAGGCCCCGAGGGAATCGATCAAGCGTGAGGTGCTCGCGGGCACCATCCGGGGATTGATCCGCACATGATCGCCGCCTTGCTCCTCGCCGCGGCCGCGGCCTCGCAAGGGCGGCTGGTGGTGCTGGTCGTGGTCGATCAGCTCCGGTACCAGGACGTTCTCTGGCTGGCCCCTGCGCTCGGTCCGCGGGGCTTCGCCGGCATGGGCCGGGCAGCTCCGATGCGCTACGAGACCGCGGTGGCGGAGACAGCGCCCGGTCACGCGGTGCTGTCCACGGGCGCCTACGCCGACGTCAATGGGATCGTGGGCAACTCCTTCTGGCAGGGCGCCCGATACCAGGAAGCGGTCGACGATCCCTCCTGTCCAGTCTGGGGATCGAAGGCAGGGAGGAGCGCGGCGGCCCTGCGCGCGCCCACCATCGGCGACATGCTCAAGCTCAACACCGCAGGCGCGGCGCGCGTGGTCGGGGTCGCCGTGAAGGACCGCAGCGCACTGTTCCTGGTCGGTCCTTCCGCGGACCTTGCGCTCTGGTGGGAGGCGGACATTGGCGAGATGGCCTCCACCGCCTGTTACGCGCCCGGCCCGCCCGGGTGGCTTCCCCGCCGCCCGGCGGAAGCCTTCAAGGACTGGGTGTGGACCCTGTCGCGGCCGGACGCGATCGCGCGCCTGCTGCCCCAGCCTCGAGTCCCTGGAGCCCGGCCGGCGTCGGATCTCGGTCCGGAGTTCCCGCACACCGTCGGTCGGGGCAAGCTGGACGATCGCCTGTACCGGGCCCTCCGCAACACTCCGGCCGGCACGACCATCGCGCTTCGCGCCGCGCGCACGGCCGTCGCCGCCCTCAAGCTGGGCGAGGCCGGCAGGACCGATCTGCTCACCGTCGCCCTGGCCTCCGTCGACACCGTCGGCCACCAGTACGGCACGCTCTCGCGCGAACGGGTCGACGCCGTGCTCCGCGTCCACGACGAGCTGTCCGCGTTCCTCGACGAGCTGCGCAAGCGCCTGGGGCCGCGCCTGTCGATCGTGCTGACCTCCGATCACGGGCTCACCCCCACGGAGGCGGACGAACAGCGGCTTCGGGTCCAAGGCGGGACGGTAGCGACCGACGAGCTGATCCCGCGCATCAACCGGGCGCTCGACGAAGCCATGGGAGCGAGGCCGGACGGCTGGGTCGCCGGCATCGAAGGGAATTCGCTCGCGTTGCGCGCGCCCTTTCCGGCGCGGGCGATCGACGTCGCGGTAGAGGTGCTGCGCCGGGAGCCGGGACTGTTCCGCGTGGTGCCGGCGGCCGAGATGGACAGGGCGGAGCCGTTCATCCGGCACTCCTGGTTCCCGGGGCGGAGCGGGCAGGTCCTCCTGGTGGTGAGACCGCTCTGGACGCTGAAGCCGCGCGACGCCGGCGCCAATCACGGGTCCACCTGGAACGACGACGCGCTGGTCCCCTTGATGGTCGAGGCCGCGGAGTTCCGGCTGCGTCGCGACGCGCAGTTCCGCGCCACGCAGGTAGCGCCCACCGTCGCGGCGCTCCTCGAAACCGCGCCGCCGTCGGCCGCACTCGATTCCGCGGCGATCGAGCACCGCTGACCACACGCGCGCGCGTCCGCATCCCTTGTCGCACTTCCACTCTTTTGACGCCCTCGCGGAAACGGTTTTATTTGAAACGTCTCGTTTCCTGGCCAGGGGGGCCAATGATCCGACCACTGATCGCATCGATGCTCGCGGTATCGGCCGCGCACGCGGCTCCACCCAGGCAGATCACGCTCGGAGCCGCGGTTCCCTTGAGCGGCGCGGAGAGCAAGAGCGGCTCCCGCCTGCGCGACGGCTACGAGCTGGCGGTGGAGGTCACGAACCAGCAGGGCGGCGCGGAAGTGGGGGGTGTGCGCCGGCCGGTGAAGCTCATCCTGGTGGACGACAAGAGCGATGGGACCACCGACGAGCGCGCGGTCGAGGAGTTGGTGGGGCAGGGCGTGGATGTGATGCTCGGCACCTTCGGCTCGTCGCTGGTCGAGAAGGGCAGCGCGGTCTCGGAGAGGCTGAAGATGCCGTACGTGAGCGGCACCGGGGCCAGCCGCGCGCTCTATCAGCGCGGGTTCAAGTACATGTTCGGCCTGCAGGCGCCGATCGAGCAACTCGCCAACGCGCTGATGCGGTGGGCCGAGGAGGAGCAGCAGACCGGGAAGCTGCCCATGCGCGCCAAGGTGGCGGTGATCTGGGAGAAGACGGCGCACGGCAAGGAGTACGCCGAGACCATCAAGGACTTCGCCAACAAGACCCCGCGGCGGCGCGCCGGATGGCAATTGGTGATGGACGAGTCGTTCGAGCTGAACAGCAAGGACTTCAAGCCGATGCTGGAGCGGCTCAAGGCCGCGCACGCGGACGTCGTCCTCGTCGACGCGCACCTGCCGGACTACATCACCATGCACGGCCAGTACGCGAAGATGGGGCTCTGCCACAAGATGATCTCGTACGGGGCCCGCGGTCCGGAGCGCGAAGCCCGCGATCAGCTGAAAGCCTCCGCCGACTACGTCCTCTCCGCCGTCTGGTGGAGCGACGAGATGGCGCAGAACGCGCGGACGGCCGACTTCGTGAAGAGGTTCAACGACCGGTACAAGCGGTCGCCGGACTGGTACGAGGCGCTCGGGTACGAAGCCGTCCGGGTGGCGCTCGAGGCGATGCACAAGGCGGGGACCACCGAGCGCGAGCCCGTGCGCACCGCGCTGGCCCAGCTCAAGATGGAGTCGCTGCTGCCCGGCGGCTTCCTCGCCTTCCCTGAGCAATACGGCGGCCAGGCCCAGTACCTGTTCGTCGTCCAGCAGAACATGCCCGACGGAACGGCACCGGTGGTCTATCCCCGGATCGCCGCGGTGAAGGACGGGATCGCGCCCAACCCGCTCTGCGCGGGCTCGACCCTGGCGGGCAAGTAGCGCTTCCGCCGCCGCTGTCAGCGGTCCTGAGGCAAGCCAGAATCGCCGCAGGCGGGGCAGGACTCGCCGCGCCAGAGCTGGAGCAGCCATTGCTTGCCCGCGGTGGCCAGCACGAACCAGCCCACCCGACGGTGGCAGCTGGCACAGCGGATGCCGAGCGCGATCCAGAGGTGCGCCGCCACCACCGTGCCTGCCATGCCCAAGGCAAACTGGATGCTCCGGTCTTCCTCGCCTCCGATCGATGCGAACAAGCCGAGGAGCCAGGCGAAGGTGAGCACGATCAACACCACGAACACGTGCAGCTTCCACCGCTGCCCGGTGGCCGAGATCCAGCTCAGATCAGCCCGTCCGCGCGCTTCCGCTCGCGCTCGAGCCGGTACCGGTCCCCGGCCGCGAGCACCTTCTTCCGCAGCCGCACGTTCTTCGGCGTCACTTCCACCAGCTCGTCCTCGTTGATCCATTCGAGCGCCTTCTCCAAGGACATCTCGCGGGGTGGGCTGAGGATGATGTTCTCGTCGCGGCCGGCGGCGCGGATGTTGGTGAGCTTGCGGGCGCGCGTCACGTTTACGTCGAGATCGTTCGGGTGTGCGTGCTCCCCGCAGATCATCCCCTCGTAGACCGGGACGCCCGGGCCGTAGAACAGCTCGCCGCGCTCCTGGATGTCGAAGAGGGCGTAGGCGACGGTCTCGCCCTCGCGGTCGCTGACGATGGCGCCGTTGGCGCGCTTGGGCAGCTTGCCCTGCCAGGGCTCGTAGCCGTCGAACTGCGAGGACATGATGCCCTCGCCGCGGGTGATGGTGAGGAACTCGTTGCGAAACCCGACCAGGCCTCGCGCCGGAACCCGGAAATTGAGGCGCACCCGGTCGGAGCCGATGTTCTGCATTTCCGTCATCCGGCCCCTCCGCGGGCCCATCCGTTCGGTGACGGCCCCGACCGCCGATTGCGGAACGTCGCACACCATCAGCTCCATCGGCTCGTGGACCTGGCCGTCGACCACCTTGGTGATCGGCTCGGGGTTCGAAACCGTCAGCTCGTAGCCCTCGCGGCGCATGGTCTCGACGATCACCGCGAGCTGGAGCTCGCCCCGGCCCAGCACCTTGAAGGCGTCGGGCGACTCGGTGTCAAAGACCCGGATGGAGACGTTCCGGTAGGCCTCGCGCTGCAGCCGCTCTCTGAGATTCCGGGACGTGACGTACTTGCCCTCGCGCCCGGCGAACGGCCCGTCGTTGACCTTGAAGACCATCGACATGGTCGGCTCGTCGACGTGGATCCGCTCGAGCGGAATGGGGTGCTCGGGGTCGGCGATGGTGTCGCCGATCGAGATCTCCTCCAGCCCGGCGAGGGAGATGATCTCGCCCGGCCCCGCCTCGGGAATCTCCACCTTCTTCAAGCCCTCGAAGGCGTAGATCTTCGTCACCTTGCCCCGCGGGGTGCTTCCGTCCGCGCGACAGACCGCTACTTGCTGTCCCACCTCGATGCTGCCGCTGCTCAGCCGCCCGATGGCGAGGCGGCCCACGTAGTCGTCGTAGTCGAGGTTCGCGACCAGCATCTGCAGCTTGTCGTGCGTGGTTTCGGCGATGCGCGGGGGTGGCACGGTCTCGAGGATGGCGTCGAGCAGCGGCTCGAGGGTTCGCGCGCGCCAGCCCGGCTCCTCTCCCGGATGCGGCGCGGCGCCCGGGGCAGCCGCCTTCCCGGCTGGCAGGTCGTCGAAATCGGAGAGCCGGAGCGAAGCCCTGCCGGCGCGGGCGACCGCGTAGATCACCGGGAACTCGATCTGGTGCTCGTTGGCGCCGAGATCGATGAAGAGCGAGTAGATGGCGTCGAGCACCTCGGGGGCGCGCGCATCCTGGCGATCGATCTTGTTGACGACCACCACGGCGGGCAGCCCCAGGCCGAGCGCCTTGCCCAGCACGAACCGGGTCTGCGGCAGCGGGCCCTCCGCGGCATCCACCAGCAGCAGCACGCCGTCCACCAGCCGCAGCCCGCGCTCCACTTCGCCGCCGAAGTCCGCGTGCCCCGGAGTGTCGACGATGTTGATCTTCACGCCCCGGTAGGTGACCGCCGTGTTCTTGGCCAGGATGGTGATGCCCTTCTCCCTCTCCAGCTCGTTGGAGTCCATCGCCCGCTCCTGGACCTGCTCGTTCGCCCGGTAGGTGCCGGTCTGGCGGAACAGCCAGTCCACCAGCGTCGTCTTTCCGTGGTCGACGTGGGCGATGATGGCGATGTTGCGGATCTGCTCGCGAGGAAGCATGGCGCGTGCTCCTTTATACTGGCCGGATGCCGCAGGTCCATGGACATCATCATCTCGCCATCCAGGTGAAGGACCTTTCCGCCGCCGAGCGCTTCTACGTCGAGGCGCTCGGGCTGCGCGTGCTGAGGCGCTGGCCCTGGGATGACGGGCGGGCCGGGGAGCGTGCGGTCTGGCTGTCGGTGGGGGCCGGCGAGGAGTTTCTCGCGCTCGAGTCGTGCGATGTGGACCGCCCACCCACCCCCTTCCGCGATCCCCATGGAGGCCTCCACCTCCTCGCGCTCCGCATCACCCCCGCCGAACGCGCGGGGTGGGAGCAGAAGCTGGCCGCGCTGGGAGTGGAGATCGTCCACCGGACCCGCTGGTCCCTGTATGTGCGCGATCCAGAGGGAAATCGCATCGGGCTTTCGCACTTTCCCCATGAGGGGTAGGTTGGAGAGGCATGGAGGGCCTTCGTCCGCAGTACTCGGAGGCGCCGCTCGTCCGGCGTCTCGTCGAGCAGGGGATTCGCGATCCCCGCGTGCTCGCGGCCTTCGGACGCGTCCCGCGGCGCTTCTTCGTGCCGGAGGAAGCGCAAGCGTACGCCGAAGGCGACCACCCGCTGGAGATCGGCTACGGCCAGACCATCTCGCAGCCCTACATCGTGGCGGCGATGACCGAAGCGCTGGATCTCCAGGGCCACGAGCGGGTGCTCGAGGTCGGCACCGGGAGCGGGTATCAGACGGCCATCCTGGCCGAGCTGCTGCCGCTGGGCTCGACCGTCCGGACCATCGAGATCGTGCCCGAGCTTTCTCTGCGCGCGGAGCGGACCCTGACAGAATTGGGATACGACAATGTGCGGTTCCGGGTCGACGACGGCGCGAAGGGGTGGCCCGAGGCTGCTCCCTACGATGCGATCCTGGTGGCGGCCGCGCCCGACGAGGTTCCCGCCGCGCTGCTCGACCAGCTCGCGCCCGGCGGGCGGCTGGTCATCCCCGTAGGACCGGATCCGGAACACCAGGAGCTGCAGCTCTGGCGCAAGCGGCCAGGGACCGGGGCGCTCGACCGCAAGGTGCTGATGCACGTCCGGTTCGTGCCGCTCACGGGGCCCGAGAACCTGCATTAAGTAGACTGCTGCTTCAGATCAACCGCAGAGCACGCAGAGCACGCCGAGACGGAAAAGTAGTCTCAAGAGATTGGTTTTTTTTGGGTTGGCTTGGTGCAGGCCCCGACCGGTCGGAGCAATTTCGACCTGAGGTGCTCGGCACGGGCGGCTAGTTTGCATTTCTGTGCGCGCGTGGGCGGATGGTACGCTGCGGACCCCATGCAATGCCCGGTCTGTGAGGCTGACAATCTGGACGACGCGGTGGAATGCGCCGGCTGCGGCAGGTTTTTTGTGACCGGAGCGGGGGCGGGCGAGGAGGGCGGAACGCTGGAGGGCCTCGAAACCACCCGTTTCGCGCCTACAGGCTCGGCGCGCGCCGAATCGCTGCCTGGGGTGGAGCGGACGCAATTCGAGGTGGATCCGCAGGCGGCATCGGAGTGGACGGCGGGAGAGCTTGCCGTGGAGAGCACCCGGCACGAAGCGGCCGCCGGGGCTACCGCCGCCTGGACCCCGGGGGCAGAAATCGACCGGGGTCGCGAGCCGAAGAACGGCGAGCGCACGCCGGTGGCGGCGCAGAGCGCGACTTGCCCCTGGTGCGGCGAAGCCTCCCTGGGCGCAATCTGCGATGCCTGCGGGCGGAGGAAGTCGCGCTACGCAGCGCCTGCGCGCGAGAGAGAGGCGGTCGCTTCGGGGGAGACCGTGACCTGCCCCGCCTGTTTCGCGCGCGTCTCCAGGGAAGTTCGCTGCAGCGACTGCGGCATGCCGTTCCCGCTCCAGGAGCTGTGAATTGACTGCCGGCGCCTTGGGGAGTACAGCGCGCGCGATGCACGATCGGACCGCCATGGAGCATGAGCTCTCCACCTTGGCGGCCGCCGTCCGGAAACGCGGGTCGGTAGACCTGTTCCTCCGCGCCGCTGTCGAAGGCTTCTGCTGGGCGGTCTTGAGCGGCGTCTGCGGAAAAGTTCTCTGGGATTCCCTGGTGCCGCCGCTCTTCTTCTGGCCGCTTGCGCTCCTGGATGTGGTGCTGCTCTGGGATGCCGTGCGCAGCTACCGCGAGGGGGGCGCGAGCTTGCAACGTGAGCTCCGGCGTGAGGCGCGCGTCCGTGAGCTGCGCGCCCTGCTGGGGATCGATCCATGACCGCGCCCGGCCGCTTCATCGTCTTCGAGGGCCTCGACGGCGCCGGCACCACCACGCAGGCGAGGCTCCTGGCGGAGTGGCTGCAGAAGCAGGGACGGACGGTGTACCTCGCGCACCAGCCCAGCGAGGGGCCTGTCGGCCTGCTGATCCGGCAGATCCTGGCCGGCCGCGCCGCGACCCCGCAGGCCGACGGCAAGCTCGGGATGGTGGACGAGCGGGTGATGGCGCTGCTCTTCGCCGCCGACCGCCTCGATCACCTCGGATCGCAGATCGAGCCGCGCCTCGCGCGGGGCGAGGATGTGATCCTCGACCGATACACGCTCTCGTCGCTCGCCTACCAGGGAGCCTCCGTCTCGCACGAATTCATCAACCAGGCGAACCGCTTCGCGCGCCGCCCGGATCTCACGCTCTTCCTCTACGTGCCGGCCAACGTCGCGCTCGAGCGGGTCCGCAGCCGCGGCGCAAAGCTGGAGCGCTACGAGACGGCGCAGCAGCTTGCGCTGATCGAGCGCGAATACTCTCGCCTGGTCGGAACGCTGGCCTCGGTGGTTTCGATCGACGGCACCCGGCCCATCGCCGAGGTCGCCGAGCTGTGCCACGGGGCGCTGCAGCAGCAGCTGGGGTAGCCCGATGCCCATCGACTCCACGCGCCTGGAAGAGCTCCAGATCGTTCGCAGGATCCGGGAGACGGTGCGCCGCTGGTGGGGTATCGAGCTCTCGTTCACCGACGCCCGAGGCTTCGTGCTCGATCACGGCAAGGGCATCATCATCCCGCCGCAGAACCTGATCTGCACCGCCTGCCTGGGCGACAAGGAAGGTCTTCGCCGGTGCAACCAGAGCATCGAGAAGGCGGTGCAGAAGCTCTCCTCGGGCACCGAGCTGCTCGGTCCCTGCCACATGGGGCTGGAGATCGTCGCTACGCCCATCTCCTTCGCCGGCCAGCGGCGCGGCTCGCTCTTCGCCTGCGGCTTCCTGGTCGAGGAGAAGGCGGCCAGCGCCCGCGAGAGGGCCGTGACCACGGTGCGATCGCTGTCGCTCCCGATCGTCGAGCCGGAGGAAGCGTTCAAGACCGTCCAGCGGATCGAGGCGCGTGAAGTGCCGCGGCTGGCGGACCTGATGGACACCACCGTCGAGGAGATCGACGCGTACCACGCCGCGGTGGCGCAGAGCGAGCAGCGCATCCGCGACCTGCAGGACGAGCTCGAAGGCAGGTATCGCTTCGCCGACATCATCGGCAAGAGCGAGCCGATGCGCCGGTTGTACGGGCTCCTGGACAAGCTGGTGGCGAGCGACGTGACCGTGCTGGTCCATGGGGAGAACGGCACCGGCAAGGAGCTGATCGCCCGCGCCCTTCACTTCAGCGGCCCGCGCAGGGACAAGCAGTTCATCGCCCAGAACTGCTCGGCGCTCAACGACCAGCTTCTGGAGAGCGAGCTGTTTGGACACGTGAAGGGATCCTTCACCGGGGCGACGCGCGACAAGCCCGGCCTGTTCAAGGTCGCGGACGGGGGGACCTTCTTCCTGGACGAGGTGGCGGACATGAGCCCCGCCATGCAGGTGAAGGTCCTGCGCGTGCTTCAGGAGGGCACCTTCGTGCCGGTGGGCGGAACCCGATCCGAGAAGGTGGACGTGCGCATCATCGCCGCCTCCAACAAGGGCCTGCGGGAGGCGGTGCACCGGCGGGAGTTCCGCGAGGACCTCTTCTACCGGCTGCATGTGGTCGCGCTGGAGGTGCCGGCGCTCCGCGAACGGCTCGACGATCTGCCGCTGCTCGTGGAGCACTTCCTCGATTCCGTGGCGCGGCGCACGGGTGCGCGGAAGCGGCTGCATCCCGAGCTGATGGCGGCCTTGTACGATTGGCACTGGCCGGGGAACGTCCGGGAGCTGGAGAACGAGATCGAGCGGCTCTGCGTGCTCGCCGGGGACGCGGAGGTCATCCCGCCCGAGCTGCGGCCGCAACGTCAGGACAAAGCGCCCGGGAACGCGGCGCACCTCGGGGCTCTGGTGCAGCGCGGCCTCGGCACCGGCCTGGCCACCGCGGTCGGTGCGCTGGAGAAGGAGCTGATCGAGACCGGGCTGCGGGAGACGCGTGGCAACAAGAGCAGGCTCGCGGAGCGACTCGGCGTTTCCCGCACCACCCTGATCAAGAAGATCCGCGAGTACGGCATCGCCGAATGAGCACCGCCGCCATCCTGGTGATCGGCAACGAGATCCTCTCCGCAAAGGTGCAGGACGAGAACGGGCCGTTCCTGGCCCGGGAGCTGCGCGCGCTCGGGGTCGAGCTGCGCCGGATCGAGACCGTGCCCGACGAGGTGCCGCTGATCGTGGACGGGCTCGCGCGCTGCCGGTCCCACGCCCGCTGGGTGTTCACCAGCGGCGGCATCGGACCGACCCACGACGACGTCACCATCGCCGCCGTCGCCCAGGCGTTCGGGCGGGGCGTAGTGCACGACGAGCGGACGCTGGAGCTTCTGCGGTCGCGCTTCGGAGAGCCGCTCAAGCCGGCCCTGCGGCGGCTGGCGGAGGTGCCCGAGGGCGCCCGGGTGGAGTTCCACGAGGGCTACCAGTTCCCGGTGATCTCGATCGAGAACGTGGTGATCCTCCCGGGCGTGCCCTCGCTGCTCCGCGAGGGGTTCCTGCGCATCCGCGATCGGTTTCGGGTCGCTCCGATCCACGGGAAGGCCCTCTACTTCACCGTGAGCGAGAGCACGCTCGCCGAGCACCTCGACGCGACCGTGGCGCGGTTCCCGGCGGTGGGAATCGGCAGCTACCCGCGCTTCGATCCGGCGGACCACCGCGTGAAGGTGACATTCGACGGCCGGGACGCGGAGCAGGTGCGCGCCGCCTGCGAGTTCCTCAAGGCGCGCTTTCCGGCCGAAGCGATCGTGCGCGAGGACTGAACGCTCAGCGCGCCCGCAGGGCCAGGTACACGTCGCCGACCGCGAAGCGCGCGAGCCGCGCGACCTCGGGCGTGTGCAGGCCGCCCTCCGTTTCCCCGCAGACGATGGAGATGGCGGAGGCAGGGTCGCCGCACACTGCCAGCGCCACCCGCTCGGCGCTCTCGCGGATACCGAGCGCGAGGGCGTCCCAGTCCGGAGGGCCCTCGGCGGCGAGGCGCGCCGCCAGCGGTGAAAGGCGCGCGAGGGCGTCGGGCCCGAGGTGCCGCGCCAGGCACTCCGCCAGCGGGAGGTCCGGCGCGGCAAGCGCGGAAAGGTCCGCTTCCGGGGGTGCGACGAGGCGGACCAACTCGGCCACCAGGGCCGCCAGGCGCGGTGCGGGAAACCCCGCGACGGCGTGCGTGCCCCGGCGGATGTGAGCGAGGGCACGAGCATGCAGGAACCGCTGCTGCCGCAGCGACCAGCGCTTGGGGACCTCTGCGCCGACCAGCACTCCAGGCGCTTCCGCGGCGACGGGCGCGACGATGCCCGGCTCGGCCCGGGCCAGGTACAGCTGCGGCTCGGGCATGCCCAGCGCGCGCGCGATGGCGCCGACCACGCGTCGCACGGGGTTGTCCCCTTTCACCAGCGCACCTCGCCCGCTCATCTCGGTCGGGAGCGCCTTCGCGAGCTGGGGCATGGCCGCCGCGAGCAGCTCACGCGCCAGTCCCTCGTCGCCCGGCGCGTGCACTGTCGCATCGTCGGCGATGCGGGGTAGATCGGCTGGAGGCGGCCGCCCGGCGGTGACCTCGTGGACGGCCCGCTCCTCGGCGCTCGCCACGCCGGCGCCCACCAGCACAGCGGACGCACAGAACGAGGCATCGGGCCTGTCCTGCGCGTCGAACAGCTTCGCGAGGGCGCGCAACGGCTCGGGAGACGGGCTCACCTCGAACAGCGCCAGCTGCGCCTGGATGCCGTCGCTGGGAGGGCCGAGGTCCGCGATGCGCTTGAGCGCGGCGACGTTGCCCGGCTCATGCGTCAAGGCCCGGCGGAATGCTTCCAGTGCCGCATCCTGCTGGCCCTCCGCGAGCAACCGCCTCCCCAGCGATTCGCTCCACTCCGCGAGCTGTGCATGGGTCGGTTCGGGATCGCCAGGAGCCTGGAACGCCTCCAGCAGGCGCCGGTACACGCGGATGGCATGGAAGGCCGGCAGCGAGCGAGCTCCCGAGGCCAGCTTCAGCAGCACCTTCGGCTCCAACGACTCGAGCGCGGGGCCCAGCAGCGAAACGGCCTTCTCCGATTCGCCGTTCTCGGCGTGGAGGCGGCCGAGGCGGAGCTTCCATCCGGGTGCGCGAGCATCGCCTCCCCCCAGCTCGAGGAGCTTGTGCAGGGCTTCCGCTGCCTCCCGCGCGCGTCCTCCCGCTTCTCCCGCATCGGCGCGCAGCTCCAAGGCGGCCAGGCTCTCCGGGTCTCGCGAGAGAGCGCGCCCGGCGGCGAAGAAGGCGGCGGGCGCGTCGCCCAGCTCCCGCAGCTCGATGCTGCCGGCCTGGACCCATGCGATCGATCCCAGCCCGGGATCCGGCTGCGCATGCCCGATGCGCTCGTAGATGCCGGCGAGGGCACGGCCCTTGGGCTCCGGCAGCAGCCCGCGGAGCCTCGCCACGGTCTCGGCGTTTGCGGGGTCCGCCTCCAGCGCCGAAGTCAGCCCTTCGACCCCTTGGTAGTTACGCCCAAGGTCCGGGGCGAGCGGCGGCGACTCGACCACCGCTTCGACATTGCCGGCGACCGTGGCCTCCGTGGACACGAGCTGCGACGCCTCATCCCCGTGGCCGTTGATCTCGGCGAGGTGCCGCGCGCCTTTGAGGGCGAGGAGGGAGTGCGGATCGCTCGCCAGGGCTTGCCGGTATGCGGCAGCAGCGTCGTCCATCCGGCCCTGCTCGGTGAAGATCATCGCCTGCTCGACTGCCAGCGCGGCGCGGACGTCGCGGTCAGCGAAGGCCGAGCGGAACCCGAGGTGCTCGAGCAGCACCGACCTTTGCCCGCTGCTGCGCAGCGCATCCTCGACCAGGTCGAGGGCCACGCGGTCCTGGGGATTGAGCGCCAGCGCCCGGCGATACTCGGCGATGCCCTGGTCGCGCTCACCGGCGGCGAGGCGATCCTCCGCGGACTCGACGCGCATCAGCGCGGCGACGCGGGGATCCTGGCAGCGCGACGCCAGCCGGCCGCGCAGCCCGACCCGTTCCTTCCGCGCCTGTGGGCCCTTTTCCAGCGCCACGATGTCCAGCAGCTCCGCCGTGGCCTCCAGGTCGCCCGGAGCATCGACGAGCAGCGCCCTGAGCAGCGCCGCCGCCTTCTCGGGTTGGCTGGCGCGATGCGCGTACAGCGCGGCCGCCCAGCGGCGCGCCTCGTTGCGCTCGGAGAGCGACTGCGCGGCCGCGGCGAGGTGCTCGTAGGCGTCCGCCGCCTCCGCCGGCTGCTCCGTCCAGGCAAGGAGCCGGGCCAGCTGCGCCCAGGCGAACCGGGCATTGGGATGCTGGCGGGTCGCCGCGCGGTACAATTCGACCGCCCGGGGCGGATCGCCGACGCGCCACTCCGCGAGCTCGGCGGCGCGTCCATACGCTTCAGCGCGCGCATGCCCCTCGGGGACCGCTTCCGCGATCTGGACGAGGACCGCCAGCGCCGCGGTGGTGTCGCCGCGGCGCAGCTGAAGGCGGACGAGCCGCCGCAGCACGGCCAGGTCGGTGCCCCCGAGCGTCAAGGCTTGGGCACAGGCCTGAACCGCCTCGTCCACGCGCCCTTCTTCCTCGAGCAGCGCCGCGCGCTCGGCCTCCAGCCCCGCGGCTCGCCCCGGCCCGCTCTGGCGCGCCTCCTCGTGCAAGAGGCCGATGCGCTCTCTGGGGGCCAGACCGGGCAGAGCCAGCAGCGCGTTCCGGGCGGCAGCGGAGGCTGGATCCACGCCCCGAGCCTTCCGCAGCAGCGTGGTCGAGCGCGCGTCGTTTCCCGCGGCGCGGGCCAGCTCGCTCGCTTCCAGGAGCAGATCGGCCGCGTCGGATCCCGAAGTCGAATCGGCGCGCGCTTCCAGGGCCTGCGAGAGCTGCCCGAAGTCGCCCGCCTTGAACGAGAGCATGGACCACGTCTCCAGCCAGCGCGGGCTCACCAGCCCGCGCGCCATCTCGGCCGCTCGGCGCGCCAGGTTGATGCCGCGCTCAGGGTCGGCCTCGCTGACCAGCGCCGACGCCCGCGCGAGCAGCTCTGCCCCCACCGCGCGGGGGAGCTGCGTCGAGACCTGCTCCAGCAGGTCGGCCAGCTCGGATCCCGCCCCGAGCGCCGGTAGCGTGCGCGTGAGGAGTCGCAGGGCGGCCCCCTGGCGGGGCAGAAGCTTCAAGGCCCTGCGCGCGAGTCCCGCCGCCTCGGCCCGACTGCCGGCGCGCTCGTGCCACACCGCCGCTTCCAGGTAATGCCCGGCGGCTTCTTCGGCCGCATGCGACTCGAGCGCCTCCCCGAGGGCGGCGAATCGGTCCGCCGCCGAGCCGGGGTCCCGCTGCGTGACCAGTCGCGCGTGCACCGCGATCGCCGCTGCATCGCCTGGATTGTCCGCCAGGGCTTCGGAGAGGAGCTGCTCTTTCTCCAACGGATCGGCAACCGCCAGGGCCGCGCGGAACTTGAGGTGCGCGCGTTCGGTGGGCTCGATGCTCCCCTCAGCGCCCTGCCGGAGGAGCTCCGCCAGGTCCGCGGACTTCTGCTGCTCGGCCAGCTCGTTGCGCAGCGCCAGCAGCGCTCCGTCGCGCCGGTTCTCCTCGAGCGCCGCGGTCACCTCCGCCAGGCCTTCCGACGTCCTCCCGAGCCGGTACGCCGCGACGGCAGCGACCAGGGCCCGGTCCGCCGGGCTGGCCGTCCGCTCCGCGCGCTGCCGGCAGAGCCGCAGGACCCCTTCCCAATCGTTGCTTGAGCGCGCCCGCAGCAGCATGGCCGAGAACCCGACCGGATCGTTGGAGTCCGCCTGCCAGAGCTTCCGCGCGGCCTCCTCGTGCAGCGCCGCCAGCTCAGCCGGCCGCGCGTCCTCGGTCGGCGGCGCTTGCGCGGATCCAGTCTCCGCCCGCAGTGCGTCGAGGAGCAGCACGGCGCGGCGGAGGAGCTTCGCTTTATAGACCGGATCGCGCGTCGCGCCTGCGGAGCGCACCAGCAGGCTGGCCGTCAGCGCGCGATCGCCGTCGCCCTCCGCCCCCTCCACGCGCGACTTCAGCAGGGCCGGATGGTCGGGGGCGAGCTGCAGCGCGTCGTCGATGAGCCGCTTCGCCTCCTCGACCCGGCCGAGTCTGCGCAGCAGCAGCGCCTGCGCGCGCAGCGACTCGGCGCGGTGGTCGCCGTGCTCGAGCAACGACTCCTCGCGCTGGTGCAGCGCCAGGGCCTGCTCGTAACGGCCCACGCTGGCGAACAGCCGGCGCGACGCCTCGAGCGCCGGGCGGTACTGCGGATCGACCAGACAGGCATTCTGGTAGCAGGTGGCCGCGCTCTTGGCGTCGCCGAGCTGCTCGATGAAGATTCTCCCCATCGCGAGATGCATCTGAGCCGCAGTCGGAGTCAGGCCCAGGGCCCGCGCTTCCGCCTCGAGATGCGCGATCTGACCCCGGGCGGCCTCGATCTCCGCATCTGTCGGCTCTCGTTGCGGCGGCTGGAGCGGAAGCTCCTGCGTGACGATCGAGTCCATGCGGACCTCGATCGTACCAGAGCAGCAGCACTGGAGTCGCTTTTGGGCTCAGGGATCAGGCTCGCGCCGACGCGACGTTCCGGCGTGGGTGCGTGCCTGGGGTGGAATGTGGTCGCCGCTCCTAGCCGAGCCCCGCGGCCGCGCGCGCCGCGGCCTCGATCTCCGGCAGCATGTCCCGCACAGCCGCGATGTCCCGGTGCAGCTCGCGGTCCTCCTCCATGTACGCCACCCGCTTCCGGATGACTTCGTGCGCCGCGGCTGCGCCAACTCCCGCCCGCAGCGGCCGCCGGAGGTCGAGCGCCTGGGCCGCGACCAGGAGCTCGATGGCCAGGCCGCTGCGCGCGTTCTCCACCGCAGTCCGCGCCTTCAGCGCCGCCGTCATCCCCATGCTGACGTGGTCCTCGCGCCCCGCCGACGAGGGAATGGTGTCCACGCAAGCCGGATGCGCGAGCAGCTTCGTCTCCGCCGCCAGCGCCGCCGCGGTGACCTGCGCGATCATGAAGCCCGAGTTCAACCCGCTGTTCTTGGCGAGAAACGGCGGGAGGCCCGACAACGACGGATTGACCAGTTGCTCCACCCGCCGCTCCGAGATCGTCTGCAGCTGCGCACAGGCGATCGCGAGCAGATCGAGCGCCTGCGAGACGGGCTGCCCGTGGAAGTTTCCTCCGCTCACGACGGTGCCGGCGGCGACGTCCTCGAGGGCCTCGGCGAACACCAGCGGATTGTCCGTCGCCGCGTTGGCCTCGACGGCCAGCGTCTTCCGCACGAACGCCAGCGCGTCCCGCGCCGCTCCGTGGACCTGCGGCGCGCAGCGCAGCGAGTACGGATCCTGCACCTTCTCGCAGTTCTCGTCCTGGTGCGAGGCATTGATCTGGCTGCGGCCGAGCAAGGCGCGCAAGTCGGCCGCGACGCGAGCCTGCCCCTCGTGCCCGCGAACCCGCTGGATGGCGGCCAGGAACGGCCTGTGCGAACCCATCAGCCCTTCGATGGTCATGGCCGCTGCGATGTCCGCGATCCGCGCGCACCGCTCGGCCTCGAGCAGCGCGAGCGCGCCCACCGCCTGCATGGCCTGGGTGCCGTTCACCAGCGCCAGCCCCTCCTTCGCTTCCAGCACCACCGGCTTCAGCCCGGCGCCGGCCAGCGCCTCGCGGCCGGAAAGGCGCTTCCCGCCTGCGAACGCTTCGCCCTCTCCGATCAGGACCAGCGCGAGGTGCGCCAGCGGCGCCAGATCGCCGCTGGCTCCCACCGAGCCTTTTTCGGGCACCACCGGAATCAGGTCCCGCTGGAGCATGTCCACCAGCAGATCCAGCGTGGTCTCGCGAACGCCCGAGTACCCGCCGGCGAGCACGTTGGCGCGCAGGAGCATCAGCGCGCGCACCTCGGGCGCCGGAAGCGGCGCGCCGGTCCCCGCCGCGTGCGAGAGGATCAGGTTCCGCTGCAGCTTTCGCAGGTCCGCCTTCGGGATCGAGACTTCCGCCAGGGTGCCGAATCCGGTGTTGATCCCGTAGGTGGGCGTGTCGCCGGCCGCGATCCGGTCGACGAGCGCCCGGGCGGCCCGCACCCGCTCGCGAGCTTCCGGGGCGATCTCGACGCGGGCTCCTCCGCGCGCCACGGCGCCCACCTGTTCCAGGGTGAGCCGGTCGCCGGAAAGAACGATGCGCATGAGGCGCTTCTACACCATTTGTCCATCCGCGCCTCAGTCCACGATAATGTCCCGCGCGATGCTCATCGTGCAGAAATACGGCGGCACCTCGGTCGCGGACGCCGACCGCATCCGCAACGTCGCCCGCCGGGCGCTGGCCGCGCGCAAGGACGGCCACGACGTGGTGGTGGTGGTCTCCGCCATGGCCGGCGAAACCAACCGGCTCCTCAAGCTCACCAGCGACATCTCGAGCCGCCCCAGCCAGCGCGAGCAGGACGTAGTGGTCTCCACGGGCGAGCAGGTGACGGTGGGGCTGCTCGCGCTCGCGATCCAGGAGCTGAAAGGGAAGGCCCGCAGCTTCCTCGGCCATCAAGTGCGCATCCTGACCGACTCCGCCTTCGCCAACGCGCGCATCCGCAGCATCGACGACTCCAATCTTCGCGACAGCCTGCGCAAGAAGGAGATCGCGGTGGTCGCCGGCTTCCAGGGAATCGACGAGCACGGGAACATCACCACGCTGGGACGGGGCGGGTCGGACACCACGGCGGTCGCGCTGGCCGCCGCGCTCAAGGCTGAGTCGTGCGAGATCTACACCGACGTGGACGGGGTCTACACCACCGATCCCCGCGTCTGCGACCGGGCGCGCAAGCTCGGCCGCGTCTCCTACGAGGAGATGCTCGAGCTGGCCTCGCTCGGCTCCAAGGTATTGCAGATCCGCAGCGTGGAATTCGCCATGAAGTACAAGGTGCCGCTCTGGGTGAAGTCGTCGTTCACCGACGATCCCGGCACCCTGGTCTGCGAGGAGGACGAGTCGATGGAGGACGTGCTGGTCAGCGGCATCGCGCTCACGCGCGACGAGTCGCGGTTCGTGATCCGGGGCGTGCCGGACAAGCCGGGGGTGGCGGCCAAGGTCTTCGGCACGCTGGCCGAGCAAGGGGTGGTGGTCGACGTGATCGTGCAGACCCCGGCCAAGGACGACGGCCGCACCGACATGGCGTTCACCGTCGGCCGCCTCGACGTCGAGAAGACGAATGACCTGGTGCGCAAGATCGGCAAGCAGATCGGCGCGGGCAAGGTGGACCACGAGGAGGGCATCGCCAAGGTGAGCATCGTCGGGGTGGGCATGCGCAACCACGCGGGCGTAGCGGCGAAGATGTTCCAGGTGCTCGCCGACGAAGGCGTCAACATCCGGGTGATCAGCACCTCCGAGATCAAGATCTCCTGCCTGATCGACGAGAAGTACGCGGAGCTGGCGGTGCGCGCCCTGCACACCGCCTTCGGGCTCGACAAGACGGATACCGCGAAGAGTTGACCGTGCTGATCGAGTGCAGCCGCTGCCACGCCGTCTTCTCGCTGCAGGACGGGATCGCCGCGGCCGGCGCGCGCTTCAAGGTCCAGTGCGGGCGCTGCCAGGAGGTGTTCGAGACGGTGGCCGCGCCGCGGACCCATCCTCCTCCGCCGCCGGACGCAACTCCGGCGGAGCCTGCTCTTGCAGCAACTGCTCCATCCGAGCCGGCGCCCCCGCTGGTGGAGGTTGCCTCGGCCACTCCGGAGCTGGTGCCCGCCGCCGGCCGGCCCTCGACCCCGCGGTTCGAGCGCCGGCGGGGACCCCTGATGCAATTGCGGGTTCTCCTGGCCGTGATTGCTCTCGCCATCGCTGCCGGCGTGGTCTTGTACCGGCGCGGGTTGCCGCGCGCGGTGGAGGAGAACTTGCGGCAAGGGCGGGAGAAGCTGCTCCTCGACGACGAGAAGAGCCTCCAGGAGGCGACGAAACTGTTCACCGAGGCGGTGCGCGTCGCCCCCGGCAATGCCGTGGCCGAGGCGGAGCGCGCCTTCGCGCTGCTCTTGCAGGCGAGCGCCCACAAGGACCTGGCCATGCGCGTCCCTCAGCGCGACGAAGAGAACCGGGCGGCAGCGCGCCTGCTGCAGCAAGGAGCCGCCGCCGCGCGGCAGGCGATCGAGGACGATCAGAACGCTCCCGCGGCCCTGCGTGCGATCGCGCTCGCGGAAGCCCTCTCGGCTGCGCCGGAGCCGGCGGCTGCCCACGCCGAGCAGGCGGAGCGCGCCGCGCC
>Ga0209526_10000121_pt1 | contig 44313 bp, 46 predicted proteins | sample JacPinW_OM2H0_M1_FD_188566 | JGI IMG/M metagenome (GOLD analysis project Ga0209526, IMG submission 188566) | Forest soil microbial communities from Algoma, Ontario, Canada - Jack Pine, Ontario site 1_JW_OM2H0_M1 (SPAdes) (version 2) | ecosystem: Environmental > Terrestrial > Soil > Boreal... | reverse complement strand
GTGACGAAGGCCGCCGGTATGTATCAGACCAATGGATTGAACCTTGCGGTCGGCGCCGGCGACTGGAACGAGGACGGCTGGCCGGACTTGTTCGTGGCCAACGATGGCTTGGAGGCATCCCTCTACCACAACAATCGCAATGGCAAGTTCACGAATGTCGCCATGCAAGCCGGGATGGCTTTGAGCTGGTGGCGGGGCAATGGCCGCCATGTGCATCTCACTCGGTGACTACGACAACGACGGCCACTTGGACCTGTTTATCTCTGACTTCCAGGACAACTCAGACCATATCTGGCGAAATGATGGGAGGGGTTTCTTCGAGGAAGTCAGCGATGCCGTGGGCATCACTGAGCCTACCCGACACGTGTTGAGCTTTGGCGGAGGGTTCTTCGACTACGACAATGATGGTTGGTTGGACCTCTTTATTGCGAATGGTCATGTCTATCCAGAAGTTGAGATTGCCTCGCCGGGTAGCCACTACAAGCAGATCAACTCACTGTTCCATAATGACGCGAAAGGTAAATTCGTCGAGGTCACTAAGTTTGCCGGCAACGGATTCGCGACACCTTACGCCGGACGTGGTGCGGCTTTCGCCGACTTCAATAATGACGGGAATACGGACGTGCTGGTTACAATAACGACCAGCCGTTGTTGCTACACAACAACCGAGGGGGCACTGGCAGTCACTTCCTGAATTTCAAATCATCGGAACCAGGAGCAACCGTGACGCGGTAGGTGGACGCATCCGCGTACGGACAGGCGGGATGTCTCAGATCCGCGAGATCATGGCCGGTGGCAGCTATCTCTCCCACAGCGATCTTCGCGCTCACTTCGGCCTCGGACTAGCGACCCTTGCCGAAACTGTCGAAGTGCTGTGGCCCAGCGGTCCCCGTCAGACTTTTCACAACGTGAGAGCTGATATGTTCTACATGATTCAAGAAGGGAAAGGAGATCTGACGCTCCAGACGTCCTGTCGGCGGTTTTGACCGGCTCGCAAAATGAGGGAGAATTCGCATGGACAACAAAGACCCAAAGAGGAACCATTCCCGATAAAGGAAGAGCCAAGCCACGCTGTGGACCGGTGTAAGGCAAATTCAAGGTCGTGACATTCCGGATTCGTGTTTGACAGAGATATCGTAGATCACGTGAACTGGGCTATGCTGTTTGCGGCTGGACAGAGAGAAGGATGGCAAATCATCCCAAGGTTGAAGAGTTTTTGTACCGCTTTTGTGCCGCCAACTTGGCAAAGTGGCGTTTTCGGCACTTGTCGCCCATCGAAGAACCAATAACTTACGTACAATGAATGAGTTGAATGGTTCGACTCCCGTCAGTATCTCTCGTTTATTATCAATATTTTATAAGAAACAAAATTGTTCGTACAATACTCGTGTAACGCCTCTTGAGGAGGCGGGATTTTCAAGGAGTTCAAGTCACTCTGGCTCGTTCCCGGTTAGGCTGCAACCTTCCCAATGAATACTGTGTTGCCCTTTTGAGCTCTCGCCACAAAACAGAACAGAGTGTATCCATGGCTCTTTCCGTTTACCGCATCCACGATCACCGATTGGAATCGTCGATCGAGGTCAGCCTTGCGGACGATTTGCTTGTGGCAAACTCCAAATGACACTTCTAGAGTTCCGATAAGTCACCGGCGCCGTTGAAACCAATTCGGCGAGAGTGACCCCTCGTACGTTGTCTTACTTGTGACAGGTCGACAGCCGTAACGGCTGTCTGTGTGGCAATCCAGCTCTTGTTCGGATCTGCTGCACAGCCGATCCCTAGAACTCCAAATGGCGAAGTGCGCGGGTGCCCCTTATCGGCCTGGCGTCACGGAATGACTGTCGTCGCCGGGTCGTCGGAGGGCGGGGTTTCCGCAGACGTGTTCCTGCTCGCCCCTCGCTACCTCTCCGCCGATGGCAGGCCAAGATCCTCGTCCGGATGCGCCGGCAAAAATGGACTCTCGATGAGAGGAGATCCAATCCCTGTTGGGGATGGTCCCTGGCGCGTGGTCGGCCAGTCGGGTCCTTGAGACGTCCGGATTCGAGCGAGTGTTAGGGCCGGAATAAAATGGCAGGACTTTTGCCGGTTTTAATGTCGGCGCGGCGACTCGATTCTCCACACGGCATCAATCGCGCGATGCATATCGGTGGCCGCCACAGGCACAGATCAAAGCATCTTTAATTCGCCGCTGCAACACCGAGGCGGCCGCGACTACATGCTTACAGCGATCTGCGCGCCGGCGCCCCTATGCCCGAAATGGGAAGTCCTCCGGCCCGAACACCTGGCGAATTTCGGTCTCGCCCTCCCAGCCCGGCCAGTGTTTCTTGTGAAGTTCCATGAAGTGCAACGCCGACTCGATCGCCTCTTTTTTCGATTTGAACTCAAGAACCGCATACCCGCCGACGACTTCCTTGGCCTCGGTGAAGGGCCCGTCGATCGTGGTTAGCTGCCCTCGAGAAAGCCGGACGCGCGTACTCATCGCAGTTGGGGCCAGGCCGCCGTTTGCGACCATCGCGCCGGCTTTGGTCGCCTCTTCGCTGAGCTTCGCTATCGCGTCCATGAGTTCCTTGGGCGGGGGGCCCGAGTTCTCGGCGGACTTGACCATCATCATGAATCGCATCGTCATATCTCCTTTTAGCTTCGGGTTGGGAGCCGAGTTTCCCGACGGTATCCGCCGGCTGAACCTGGGCTCTATCTATGCGTCGAACGAGAGGCAGCGAGATCGACAGGCTCCGTAATTTTTTTCTTAGCTACCTGTCGATCGTGCATTGGGCAGCAGAAGCCGTCAGCAAAAACCGATGCAGCGTCGTGACCCGCCATTGCAAGCCGAGGCGCCGCGAGCAATGTGTCGCGTTCACGTGCGCTGCTTGGACTGCGCCTGCAGCTTGGGAAACTTGGCTGCGGCCTCCTGGACATCACTAGGGAAGTCCGAAAACTCCTGCACCTGGCGAATCTCGATCACTTCGTTGCCCGAAGCGGGGCAGCGCTTAGCCCACTCGATCGCCTCTTCCTTCGACTTCACCTCAATCATCCAGTAACCGCCGATCACCTCCTTCGCCTCGGTGAAGGGCCCGTCCGTCACCTTGGGATTACCTGAAGAAAACGAAATGCGCGCGCCCATCGAGGGCGGGTGGAGCCCATCCAGTGCGAGTAGGACGCCGGCCTTCTGCAGTGATTCGTTGTACTTCATCATCGCAGCAACGGCCTTGGCGTCCGGCACGGCACCTGGCTTCGCCTGCTCGTAGCCCTTCGGGATCATCAGCATCATGAAACGCATCGTTAGTTTCTCCTTACTAGTTTTGAGTTCGGCGCTGGGCCTCCGGACAGTCTCGAACCGGCCGAACCAGCTTCCATTTACACGTCGAACGAGGGCCGATAAAATCGACAGGTTACGGTATCCTCTTTGAGAGTGCTGTTAAGTGTTCGAAAGTGCTGACCTTATCCGTGGAAGCTTCCCGGAGCTAGATCGCCCCAGCCAAGACGAGGAGCAGCGGCAAGTAAGGATAGCAACATCTGAAGAAGGCACTCCGACAGCCGCTGATGATCAACTCCGAAATCTCCTCCCCAAGCCCCCAGGACGGCCGAGAGCAGTATTCCCTCCCCGGCGCCAAGGCAGAGAAGGTTGGGAGTGTAAATGTTGCGTTGGTTACACCCGCCACGTCACAACACCAACACCGATACTGCGCTCGTCACGGATTACCCTTTCGACTGATTGCCGCTTCAAAAGATACACGGTCGACGCAACCTGCCTCGGACTCACGCGCGATTTGCCCGTAGGGTGACAAGATCCCAGCCAGCGACGACCAACTCTTGATCCACCGGCTTGAGTGGCCGCTCACTGAGATCGCTGAGCCACATACGCGGTGCGGTCGCCGTCAACCATGTCAACTTCGCTTGCCGATCCTCTCCAGAAGCGCCGAATAGCCTCACGATCCATGCTGTGCCATCCTCACTGGGCCTCAACGCCAAAGCCAGTACATCCGCGGCTTCGATCCGCAAAAGCGAAGGCAGGGGAGGATTTGAACTCGCAGCGGAGGCCACGAGGGGCTGCGACAGCCCGATCGCCAAACGGCTGGAAGCAGCCGGGTTGTATCCGCCATGCGGACGCAATGCGTAGCGGAACTCCACGAGGCCTTCTTGATAGGCATGATAGTTGGTTCACCAGTGATTGTTCATCACCCATGAGTAAAATTTCTGCGTAGGTTCAATGTGGTGACGCCAGACTGTGGGATCCTTCTGCGATCCCAGCATAGTTGCCGTGATACCTCCGACTTCGACCAGAGGCGCGTCAAGAGACACCCACGTTACGCCTTGATCTGCATTGGCGACATCGATCCAGCGTCCTACCGGCAGCCAGTTCTTGCAGGATCCGGGGAGTTGGTCTGTCTCCGGCCGCATTACTGCCAGCGGAATATCCATGCGCATCTTTCCGTCGGAGACAGCGAATGGAAAGGCAAACTGCATGCTCTCCTTCGCTTCATGCTGCGCAAACTCATCGCCCGGTCCACCCGTGCCCGGATAGGGGTTGAGAGGCGCGCGCTTCTTGTTCACAACATTCATGGTCTCGAGCCAGTCCGCACCTGCCGTCAAGCGTACTCTACGCACCAGGCTGTAGCAGCCAGGCGCAGACGACTCGATCCGAAGCGAAGCGACAAGTGGGCCAGCTTCTTCAACACTGATTTGGGCGGGACCCCTTCTCTGAAGCTTCGAAACATTCTTTCCTTCGAGAAACAGATATTCATTGACTGCCTCCCCACCGCTGACGTTGACAAGATTGCCCGGCTTTCCGTGCAGCTCGAGTTCCACGATATTTCCGCTGTTTGAATCAATCCTGGCACATATGATGCCGTTCTCCAACACCCCGTCCTTGATCGAAACATGCTTCGGAGGAATATGCGGCTTTGCTGCTGAGATGTGGAACCGCGCGCTTCCGAACGCCGGCACTTCGTGTGCCAACAACGCCAACGCTCCCGTGGATAGTCGCTGCGATGGCACTGACAGCCCGCGACCATCCTTTACATGATCACCGGAAGCCGACATCTCCTTCGATAGGATAACCACTTCCGTTCGAGACCAGGAAGTGGAGTTATGCCACCACCGAAACATTCCCGCCTGTTGTATACGAGTGTAGGGCTTCGCCGAGAAGGGCCTCGGACTGTTTCTCCGCATTCACCGCGAATTCGCGCTTCACGTCCCACTGCTTCTTTAGTGAAGGGGTTCTCAGAATCTGAAACACTGCACCACGCGCCCCAGGTGTGCTCGGAGTACAGAAGAGTATCTCGCCATGCCTCATTGAACTTTACTGCTTGATAAGTCGTCGGCGATAGCATCGCTGCCAGCGCCCCTGCCTGGGTTAGTCGATCCGCCAGCGACGCGGTTCATCCGTGTCTCTAACGCGGACGATCCGGCTCCATCCTCCCAATAAGGAGTGAGATCGCCTTTGAGCTGCTGTAAGTCGCTTCCGTAGCGCTCCTCAAACGCAGAAAACGCGGTGCTGGTTGAAGAGATCGCGAACTTCTGGCCACTCATATTTCTGATTCCATGCTTTGACGAATTCGCAAATCTCCGGATCGGGTTCAGCATTGTCGCCATGACCTGACCAGCGAATATGCGAAACCTCATACGGGAATTTCGCAGTGTCCAGGCGCTCTTGATACTTCCCGACCCATTCTGAATTCAGCTTCATCACGTGGGACATGGCGTAGCCGGTCCACGGAACCCAGACAAGAATCTTCTCTTTCCCTGAGGGCGAAAGCCACCAGAATGGCTTGTCCTGCCATTCCAGCATGAAAGAGCCAATACGGTCGAAGAAGTTTGGCGCGGCTGAGAAATAGCGAATACCTGCCTGCGACATTGCCGTTACCGTGCCCCAGGTAAAGCCCGGGACATCGCTCAACATTGCGGAATTGACTGGCACCCCGCATTCTTTGCCAAGTTCGCTGGAGTAACGACAAAGTTGCAAGAGCTCTTCAGGACGGCACAGTCCGGTGAGTTCGTTGGCATACATGCCGTTCAAACTCAACCAGCCCTTCTTCACCGCCTCGATGAACTCGGCTCTTTCCGTCTGCGATCTGCGCCGCATAAACAGATCGGCCCCCCATAGCACTTCGAGGTTCCAGACGAATCGCGACCCCTCTGGACAGCTTGCGGTATTGCGCGCGAGTTCTATCCCTCGCGTTATGTTCCGCATCTGCTTTTCTTCGACATTGGATTGAAGATCGGTATAGCCAAGGTCGTGGTGCGAGTGAGGTAATATGTAGACCATAAATTTGCGGACCGGTTGCGGGTTCACCACAGTGGAGGTTACCTTCCCACCGATCTCGATTTGCACGGTCGCATCTTGCGGCGAGCTAACGGGCGCGGCAAAAACGTTGAAGGTATGCGAGCCAGCAGGCAGGACTCTTCTGTCCACTTCCATACCGTTCAGCTTCGTAACCACGGTTGCGTCCGCCTCAGAGGGCTGCAAAGTCACCTGTACCGGCTGCAAAAGTCTCCCATCTTTCTTGACCAATGCACGAATTGGCATGGCAAGGGGCGCCCCGGCTTCCTGATTCCTACCCATCGCAACCATCGACGAAGCAGGACTCGTACAAAGTGCGCTTCCTGCCACAATCGACAGCCCCTTAAGAAAGTTCGCGTCGCTTCATCTGCGGAAACTCTCTCTCTCTCTTCTCTTCTTGCTCGTGTACACAATCATTGATGTGGAACTACCCTTGTCGTGCGGGCTGATAGCTTTCGACGCTGGCTCAAAGTATTCCCACCAATCGTAGTCGGCCTGCCGAGACTGACACCGGCAAGCATTACTCAAAGTTCGATTTGAATGACGCCTGGCCTTGCCGGTTGCTGTTCGCTGTGCACACAGCCGCATCCAGCGTGCCACGAATCGAAACCTAATTGCGCGATTCGTTGCCGAGCAGACAACGCCAACAATATGTGCCTTGCCTACCTCGAGTCCCAGCCAGGAAAGCTTCTGCACTACAGCCTCGACCGTTATACCTTCGGCGGCTTGCCGGACCTCGGCCGCGCGCAGCCGCGTGGCTCCCTCTACCTTGGCGTCTGCGGCCTCGCGCGCGCAAATTCCACCTGCTATTGGATCTCCGCGAACTCCTGCTGCATTTCTGCCTTGCTGCGCTTTGCGCGCACGAGTACTTTCATTGTCTTTACGGGCATAATCGTATTCTTTTCGCAGGAAGACTATCAGATTTCAATGCCCGTGGGTCCAGTTTAGAGACGTGATCAGAAATTCTGGAGAGCCTTTGGTCGGCCAATTGGGATCAGAGGTTTGCATAAGTCAGTTCGGTCGGGGCGGTGTGCTAGCAGCTGCCCTACGCCTCGCTAATAAGCACGAAGAAACAGTAGCTTGACTCGTTGCGAGGCCAACTCGCCGGATTTGCAATCGTAGCTGAAGAGCCGATGAACTGTGGATTCCGAACCGTAGAACCGCGCGAAGCGTCTCAATCGCCGTAGCCCATTCGCAAGATGGCTCCCGAACACGGCGCGATAGGTGTGCACTTCATCCAGCACGATATAGCGCAGGTTCTCGAACAGCCGCATCCACTTTGTGCGGTTGGGCAGTGGGATGGTTGGTCGGAACTGTTCCCTTTCGGGACACCAGCATGATCTTTTGTCGCGGGATCGACCTTACGGTGTAGCGTTCTCAAATGAAAAGGGCAATGTCCCGAAAACCTCAAAGGTCGTTTTTTTGTATCGCTCTTAAGAGCTTATTGGAACCAGAGTATTAAACTTGATGGATCAAAACGTACCGCGGGGGGCGATCGTAGCGCGCCCGCACGTGAAACAACTATGGCACTCGAACGCTCCCTTTCTACCATGCACGACACGGATAGAGTTGAGGACCCGCTCAAGCAGACTTTCTCCGTAGAAAGTGGGGGAGGCAAGGTCTGATTTATTTAGTCCTCTCGGGTTGCGGAGTCGAGTGGAGGCCCTCGATCAGAGCAGTAGTACACTTGTCGAGTTTCTCATTCCTTTCTCTGAGTTGACTGTCGAGAGCAGCAATGCGTGCCCGATCTGCTGCACCCGTCGTCATTGAGTGGTATACGGCACCCGAGACGACGCCCACTACGAATATGAGCACCAGAACGCCTATTCGCTTCATATCTCCCCCCTGCTTGCTGGTTGCTGACCGTTGCCCTTGGCCAGGGTACTACGCTTGGGAGTTACAAGTCATTGGCGCCTATACACTGCTCTCCAGACCGGTTCACGATTGCGACACTATGGCATTTCCGTCCGCCCGCATCTGTAGGCAACACTACAGATAACCAACATCTGAGTCTCTTGTAATGCTTCGCCAACTCGATCTTCACTGCGTTGGGCATTCTCAACCGCGATGGGCATTCCCGTCCGTCACGTCACTCATCCTAACAGCACTTATAAATCACACTTTTGGAGCCTAGAAGTGAAAGCCGTTAGCTACGAAGGTCTTCGCACCTTGTCTGTTTCAGATCATCTCAAACCAAAACCTAAAGTTGCCGACTGATGCTCTGCTCCGAGTGACAACGAGCGGCATCTGTGGAAGCGACTTGCTCATGTATGACGGACGCACTCCCTTGGAAGAAGGCATAGTCGTCGGACACGAGATCATGGGTGTCATCGACGAAGTCGGAGAAGCGGTCCAAAGCGTAAGGAAGGGCGATCGCGCCGGATAGCTGCTTTCTTAAAGACCGCTCACCACTCGACCTCAGCCTGAGCCTTTTGTCACGCCCTCTTACCTAACAGTGGGCAATCTTCGTTGGGGCATAACAAACCTTCACCATGCCCCTTGCATCCACTCACCTGACAAATCTGGAGGTCAGATGAGCAAGAGGAACGGCAAAAATCGCAAATTCCTGGCAGACCCATTAGGGCTCAAGCCTCTCGATGCCGACAACAAGCGGATGCTTCGAGTCGTGATTGAGACTCCAAAGGGAAGCCGCAACAAGTTTGCCCTCGATCCTGATGAGCATACCTTCGAACTCAAAAAAGTGTTGCCCGCCGGGATGACGTTTCCTTATGACTTCGGATTCGTTCCCTCGACCCAAGCTGACGACGGCGATCCCATCGACGTGTTGGTGCTGATGGACGAACCGGCCTTTCCGGGGTGTGTGCTCACCTGTCGTCCCATTGGGGTAATTGAGGGCGAGCAGGTTAAGAAGAAAGATACAGTACGCAATGATCGGATCGTAGCCGTTGAACAAGACGCTCATAGCTGGGAAGACATTAAGACGATTGACGACTTGGGCAAACAATTCGAGCGGGAACTGGAAGAATTTTTCGTGAACTACCACAGGCTTTCCGGCAAAGAATACCGCGTACTAGGTCTGAAAGGACCCAATCAGGCACGGAAGTTGGTTAAATCCGGTATGCGGTGACGCACGATGAAAATAGACCAGCCAGACCGATTGGTGGTTATGAAAGAAATACTTTTGTGTTGGTCGGCGGTATCGTGGTTTCGTCCTTCGCAGTTCTTCGGTGATTTGTTCAAGCCAAAGAGCTTTAACCGGACTGTTCGGTGCCGCACCCTCAGTGGCGCTGGCGACACTGAGAGCGACGAAACGCGGTGCGGAAAAATCTGACCGATTTGCGCCCAGTTCACCGAAAGCCCTCCCGAATCAACGAAAATAGGGTTACGCTACCGCCCTTAAGAGAAATCACCCGATTGTCCCTCTCGTCGATGTGTCTGAGAGGATGAGGATTTCCAAATTCCTTCATACTCGGCTGCCTCCTCTTTATTAAATATGCATTTGCAAAGATACTCGGGAAAACTTGTTGCCAGAGGGATTGACGCATTTCTTCTTTTTTTTCTCTCTGCGACCACACTGGCTGCAAAGGGCGCTCCCCCTGCTCCACCCATGATGGCTACGGTTTTTCCGAAAATATAGGCGCCTCCGCGTTTCCTCTTCTTTGTGGTTGGCTCGCTGGCCTTAGTACATCGAGTCACGACCCGATCGAATCGATTCCGCGAAGTCACTGCTCCACGGTTTGAGAGGCTCCCGCTGATGTCGACTACGAGATCACCCCGTGGACACCCCGGCCCAACAAAATTTGTGTCGACAGACAACACTTAAGATCATCACCGAATCAGATGTGCGGACATAGTTCAGACGAGGTTGGGTGTATGGATCAACATCGGATCATGATCATCGTCGCGATCGTTGTGGTAGTCCTCGTATTTGCCGCTCTGGCATGGCTCCTTATCCGAAAACGACGCAGCCAGCAGCTTCGGCAACGTTTTGGGCCGGAATATGACCGGGTAGTGCGCAAGGAAGGCGACGTACGGCGGGGCGAAGGAGTGCTCGAGTGGAGGGAAAAGAGGATAGAGAAAATCAATATTCGGCCTCTTTCGCCGCCCATACGATCTAACTTCACAAATCGATGGACCAACGTTCAGTCACAGTTTGTGGACGATCCCAAGGGCGCGGTTTCGCGCGCGGATGGCTTGGTCAATGAAGTGATGCAGGCGCGGGGATACCCGATGGGGAATTTCGAGCAGAGAGTAGCGGATATTTCTGTAGACCATCCCGTCGTGGTGGAGAGTTATCGTGCCGCGCACGACATCGCACTTCGGCATGCCCATGGTGAAGCGAGTACCGAAGATTTGCGCAAAGCCATGGTCCACTATCGTTCTCTGTTCGACGAACTCCTTGGCGACACACCAGAAAGAAAGGAGGCATGACGATGGCTGTACCACTGAGGAAAGAACGAGCTGATGAGGAACTGACAACGGCGGATCTCGCACAAGGTACCCGACCAGCAACTGCGGAGGACAAGGGGCCCAGACCGGTGCAGTCCGAACGAGTCGCGGCAAGAACCGGGAAGACTGTAAGTACTACCGGCCCCGAACAGGGAACCACACCATTGTTCCCCGGCGAAGAACTCGAGAACCTGAGAACGGAGTGGAACAGCATTCAAACCGGGTTTGTGGATGAGCCTCGCAGAGCGGTTGAAGAAGCCGATCGCCTGGTTGCGTCTGCGATGAAACGACTGGCTGAGGTGTTTGCAGAGGAAAGATCAAACTTGGAACGACAATGGGACCAGGGAGAAAATGTCTCGACGGAAGATCTTCGAGTCGCGCTCCAACGTTACCGTTCATTCTTTCATCGTTTGCTTTCTTTCTGAGATCCCCAGCCTTGCGCGTCAGGGTCGCCATCCGGCGCTCTGACGCGTTCGCGAGTAAGATCATCGTGCGGACATGGTGCCCTCCTTCTGTCTCCCGCGTGCCGCGAAGCGAGCCGGTAGGCGCCGGGTCAATGCACGCTCGTACGTCGTCCATGAAGACGATCGCGAGACCGCGGGCATCGGCTCGGTTCAACGGGGGCGTATCGCCTAGTACTTCATCGTGACCGCGACCTGAGTCGAACGACAATACTCTGTCACAGGTGGCCAAAAGATGGTCAGCAAGGTGATCATTGACTGCGGTCCGTGTTCCCCGGTTAAGAAGCTGGTGAAACGGCGAGGTCGTGCCCACCTCCTTTCATCGTGGTTTGTTAGTGTCGCAATGCCGCATCGGGAGACGCGATTCGATCAAAGGGGACGTTCGCAGGAATGTTGTTTCGCGCCATGATGTCCTGCATGTGACGCATGTCCCTGTCAATATCGTCCCGATCATTTTTCCGCGTGTCCTCCAGCCATTTGGAATAGTACCGATCGAAGTCGCGCTGATCATCCGCAGACAGCCTTCCCTGCCATTGACCGTACGCCGGATAGGCGCCGCCCGAATGATTGGGATCGGCATAAGCGCCGGCGCTGGCAATCTGGTCGAAGGGCACATTCGCGGGAATGTTGTTTCGCGCCATGATGTCCTGCATGTGTGCAGCATCTTTTCTAATGTCGTCGCGGTCGCTCCTGCGCATGTCGTCTACCCACTCTGAATAGTACTTGTCAAAGTCGCGCTGGTCGTCGGGAGAAAGCCGGCCGGTCCACTGACCATTCGCCGGATAGGCGGTTGCGGGGTAGCCGGTGCCAGGGTAGCCGGTGCTGGCAATCTGATCGAAGGGCACATTGGCGGGAATGTTGTTTCGCGCCATGATCTCTTGCATATGCCCGACATCCTTGGCGATGTCATCCCTGTCGTTCTTGCGCGTGTCATTCACCCATTTTGTATAGTATTTATCGAATTCGTGCTGGTCATCCGCGGAGAGCCGGCGTTGATAAACGCGCACTGGATACTCGCTTCCTGTGCTGGCGATCTGGTCGAAGGGAACGTTTGCGGGGATGTTGTTCCGACCCATGATCTCCTGCATATGCCGTACATCTCTGCCGATATCATCTCTGTCGTTCTTGCGCGTGTCGTTCACCCATTTTGTGTAGTACTTATCGAATTCGCGCTGGTCGTCCGGCGAAAGCCGGCCTTGCGATTGTGCTAAAGCCGGCAGTGTAACTGCGAACAGCAGCACCAGGATTCCAATAAGCTTCTTCATGAGCTTTGACCTCCAAGGGAAAATCGACGAACTAACCCAAGCGGTGGTCCTGCTTGGCCATTGTCCCACTGCCTGAGACGACGTAAACGAAGCCTCGGTTGGCCGGAAGTTTCTGCGAAATCAACGTAGGAAACCTGTGCGAAATTGATGAACTACGCTAACTGCTTTGTTTTCAGTACAAGTTTTTATCGCGCCTGAGTGAGATCGCGCGTAAAGCTTCGAACTCTCGTTCTTGGCATCTACGCCCATTATCATCTATTTGAAAACATGGCTTGTCCCTATCAAGAACTCCGTAGCGATTGAAAAGAATTGAACTTGCCGTCCTGGACTGTAGGCTCGGGAGTCGTTTTGTTTTGCTTGCTCTCCTCTCTCCGAAGATCGCTGCAGGCCCGATGCACTGCACCCTGAAATCGTGGTGTTGCGTCACCAATTGTCGGTGCTATCGTCTTTATCGTGGTTTCGCATGATCGGCGGAAACCGGTTCATTTCAGTGTGATGATCAGGTTCGTCTGGAATTCTTCTCCGCCGAACGGCGGAGAATTGAGGTCCGGAAACACCAGCGTTGGATCTCTGGAGTCAGTCAGAGGAGACGCATTGGCTACCTTGTCTCGCCAGGTTTGAAAGTACATTGCTTCGGTTGGACCGATGCTAAGGACGATAAACCTCCGGATGGGCGACTCGCTGAGCGTTGAATGCAGTGTTGAGACACTACCAACGGAACACCAACTTGACTTCACAGTGTGAAAGACGAGACAATCTGCCCGCTCGTCTCACGAGTTTACTTCTCATTGCAGCCTATTCTCTTGGCTGTTCAGACGAGCAAGGCCAGGAAAAAAGCAGCACGAAAGTCGGATCTTGGCTTGGATTTCTAGGTCCTGGAACGCACGTAAGTCCGGCTCGCAAGATACTCGCGAAAACTAGTAACTGCGGGTCGGAGCTTAGCCCTACAGGCAAGGCAACAAAATGATGAAGGAAGCCGAGATTGTGAAGGCCGAAACCCTCTGGCGAAATACCGTCAAACGGAGCGCGGCTATGTTCCGCGTCTCGAAGTAAGCAGTTTGGCACTTCTGGCCCGCGTTGCTCACCATTTTAGCGAAGTGCTCGCGTGGGGAATCAGCTTGCGGGAGACAGCGCTCAACCGGCCTTTTTCCTGCCGATAACTGGGGTTAGGCCGAAGATACCCGAACTGAGAGGTGTTCGATGAGAGTACGAGAGATGATGACTCAAAATCCGGTATGCTGTCTTCCCAGTGATGTAGCACAGATGGTCGCACAGACTCTTCGAGACGAGAATATTGGCTCCATGCCGGTGGTCTCGGATCGAGAATCGAAACGACTGGAGGGCATCATCACGGACCGCGATCTTTGTTGCAGTATCGTTGCCCAAGGATTAGACCCGAAGTCCACCCCAATCGCAGCTTATATTACGCGCAACCCGGTGACGTGCCGTTCGGAGCAGAGCTTGGATTCCTGCGCGAAGCTGATGCAGGTACATCAGATTCGCCGAATTCTGGTAGTCGATCGGGACGCGCGATGCATCGGCATTCTTGCCCAAGCCGATCTGGCACGTTTGCAGGAGCCCGACAAAGTGCAGAGGACAGTTGCCGAAATATCCAAACCGTCGCAAACGATCATAACAGCACCGGACGCAGCCTGATCCAGTGCTGTGGTTTTGACAGCTCCGGGGGTGATGGCCAGTGAAGGCAGAACCTAGAGTCGAGCGCAGTCCAGTCAACTGGCGAGACGGAGAACATGTCGCTCGTTCGGGATTCATTCGCCGAACTCGCTTCATTCATTAAACGATCAGATGAACCGCCTTTTACGAAACGTCCGCCGCAGCCGAGAGCGTTCTCCGGAGGAATTCTTGGCCGCTTCATTTTGCCCTCCGTCGATGTGCATGAAGACGAGTACAATATCACGCTGATTGAAGTTCCGGGCATCGACGGGAAGGACATCGATGTCCACACTGAGAACAACGTGCTCACTGTGCATGGCGAGCGCAACTTTGAGAAAGAAGAGAAAGAGGAGAACTTCCACGCCAACAATGACAGGGGGTACTTAAATATCAGTCTGGCCAAGAAGGCCAGGGCCAAACCCAAGCAGATCAAAGTGAACTTTGGCCGCAAGCCGGACCCTAGAGGGCAAGGACGTCAAGGGCTGGGCCGTCAGGGCCCGCATAACTTCAGTGTTCGGCGATTGGAGGAGACGAGGGCGGCAGAGGTGACCAACCCGCATTCGACCATCCCTACCGTTGGCGCCTCCGGGGCCAGGTCCTGCCGACATCACCTCCTCGCTTCCAAGACGGTCGCTTCGCCTCCCTCCTTCCACTCATGGACACAGCGACGATTCTCGGATCCACAACGCGACGATGAGCCGCGACGTCCGGTTTGCCGCATACAAGCTGGAGCCAAGCGAATTACAGCAAAATTCAGGGAGTCGCTTCTTCAGGTTTACATTTTTTAATTCGCTTTTCGCCGCCGCTTTCCGTGACTGATACTACGTTCCTACTACGCTCGACCGTTTCAGCCGACTTCGTGAATTGCAGATGTTTTCGCATGAACTCACCTGCTTTGCAAGCACGTTCGCGCATTCCAACCTTCCAACCCTCCATCCTCTCCACAGGTGTGCGCAGTTGACACAACTCCAGATTATCGGAGATGGCGGTTTGACGAGGCGCGGGCCACGTCTGTGATTCGGCGGACCGGCCGCGAGATTCACCCGGTGGTCCGCTCTGGCGACCTCAGGTTATATCGCACTCGACCAGGATGATGGCTTGCTTCGGCAGGCTTAGCTCGAGCGCGTCCGCGACTACTCTGACCGGATGCGCGGCCGGTTTGACTTCGTCGGGGTTCGCAAAGGTGTTCGTGGCGCGCATGTCCTGGTGAGTGAGCACCAGGCCTCGCGCCTCGGTCGCGTGGGCTCCGCCGGCTAACCGGATCCGCACTGACAAGGCCGCATCCAGCGAAGGATTGGTCAACGTCACCGCGAGACGCCGGTTGCGGATCGACGCGGAGGCGGACAACCCCGGCAGGCGGGCTTGACCGGCCAGTGCCGGAACGCTCAGTTCCGGGAACGGGTTGCTGACCGGCACCTGCCGAGCTGCCATATGGGATCGATACATGTCGAATACGTGGTAAACGGGAGTGCGCACGAATTTGGCGCCCTGCGCCAGGAACAGGGAATGAATGCAATTGATGGACTGTGCCACATTCGCCATCGCAATCTTTCCGGCGTGCCGGTTGAAGATGTCAAACGTCATGCCCGTGTGCACTGCGTCGCGGAGGGTGATGGTCTCACTCAGGATGTAGGCAGGAGCAATCTCCGAGCCGGACGCGTACCACACACCCCACTCGTCGACCACCAGCTTTGTGCGATGGGCCGCGTCGAACTTTCCGATCTCCTTCCAATGGTCCTCAATCACTTTGTCCAGGCGCACGCCACGGAGAAGAACCTCGTACCATTCCGGTGCCTTGAAATCTCCGGCCTTCAGCGGTGTGGGCCGCAAGTCGGTATAAAAGTGAATCGAAAATCCGTTGGGAGGAATGCCTCCGCGCATGGCCTCGAAAAAACCGGTGGTCCAGGCAATATCGCCGTCGGCGGAATGCCCGCGGGGGCCGGTCGCCACCAGGAAGGGCTCCGTATACGCGGGGAACTGGGTGACGAACCGCCGGTATTGGGCGGCGTATTCTTCGGGTCTCATGGCACCGCCACAACCCCAGGATTCATTGCCGACGCCCCAATACCGGACACCGAACGGTTGTTTGTCGCCGTTGGCGGCGCGCTCGTCGGCGAGGCTGACGGTTCCCACGGGCGCGTTGCAGTAGGACACCCAATCGTGGAATTCCCTGGGCGTACCGGACCCGACGTTGGCGGCGATGTATGGCTGGGCGCCGACCAGGCGGCAGAGATGCACGAATTCGTGAATGCCAAACTGGTTGGTCTCGGTGGCGTCGATTCCGGCGGGCATGCGGCCTTGCCAGAAGTTGTAAGTGCGGGGCCGACCGGAGGACTTGCCGATCCCGTCGCGCCAGTGATACCCGTCGGCAAAGCATCCGCCGGGCCAGCGGAGATTCGGGGCGCCGATCCGCTTCATGTCGTCCACAAACCGCTTGCGGATTCCGTCCACGTTTGGTACCGACGAGTTCTGGCCCACCCACACGCCATCGTAGATGACGCCGCCGAGGTGCTCGATGAAGTGCCCATAGATCTGCGGGCTGATGACGGCTCCGGGCTCGCCGGGTGAGAGCCCAATCTCCGCATCCGCGGCGAACGCCGGGCCGGAACCGGCGAGGGCACCGATCGCCGCCGAGGCCCCTGCTTTGAGAAAAGTGCGTCTGTTCATGGGTGTCAACCTTGTGGGTCTTTACCGATTATGCATCTGATACGGTAACTGAGTTGGGCGCCAGCGCGTAGTCGAGCTGCCGGCCTAAACCGGAAATGAGGCGCGGGGCTCAAAACATTTAAAGACCATCGAGGACAGCCTTCGTGGTTTTCTACATTTTGATCCACTGATTTCACGCCGGTCCAACATCGAAACTGTTCGAGCCCGCCTAACCGTACACCAGGGAAGGTTTTGTCCTTTAGGCACTCCAGTCAATCAGGTAATCTTCCTCATCGCGCCAACCGACGAATATACGGAGCAAGTCCAGTCCCACACACGACTACAGGCAAGCCGTTATCATATGTTCCAAGCCAGTTCCTGTCCTGAAATCTCGATTCCGCCCCGCGCTCCAAAACCCTCGCATATGAGGTTCCCTGCATAGAATCGGCGTAAAATTGGAACCCGTTTACGAGACGAGTAACTCCTGTGCCCATGGCCCGTGAAGCGTCCGAAATCGAAACATTCCTGGCTGAGCTAGGACGAAGCTGCTATGCCAGAGGCTGGGCGTTGGGGACTAGCGGAAACTTCAGCGCTGTGGTGAGCCGTGATCCATTCCGCGTGACAATCACATCGACCGGATTGGACAAAAGCAGCCTCTCGCCGGGCCAATTTGTGCAGGTGGACTCTAATGGAACAGTAAGGGAGGGATCCGGTCAGCCATCCGCTGAGACAGCATTGCACCTGGTCATTGTCCGTACGCGTCAAGCCGGTGCGGTATTGCACACGCACTCCGTGTGGAGCACAATGGTTTCTGAGCTCCACTCTGGGCAATCCGGTCTATGGATTAAAGGCTACGAGATGCTGAAGGGGCTGCACGGTGTAACCTCACACAAGCATCGCGAGTGGTTGCCGATCATTGAAAACGATCAGGACATGGGAAAATTGGCTGGCGTCGTCGAAACGGTGATGAGACAACATCCAGATGTTCATGGCTTTCTGTTGCGAAGTCATGGGCTATACACTTGGGGTGAGAATCTGGCGGAGGCAAAACGGCATCTTGAGATACTGGAGTTCTTGCTGGAAGTGGTGGGCCGGAGTGATTTCTCCTCGGGGCCTTCGATTCCGTAAAGGTCTGCAAGCATCGCCGGAGACAATCTGGCAGTGATCGTTGGGGTGGAGCCGGAGGCTTAGCACAACGCCGGTGCAATCGAAACGAGGTCTTCGCTAAAGCGCTGTGTGGAAGGACAAATCGTGTCCAGAGATGGTCACTCTACGGAAGCCGAAGGGCGTTCCCGTGATTTTCACTGTTTTCTCAAATACGCACCGTCAACTGGACCAGACCGGAGCGGACCCCCATGCCCAATCGCTATGTGACCGGATCCGCCGATTCCGCATGGTTCCGGGACGGGCGCATCTGGGAAGAACTCATACGTCGTTCCGACGAGATCGTAATCCACAAACCGTCATATGGAGCGTTTTGCGACACCCCCGTCGACACGATTCTCGGTTCCAACCTGTTTGGCGGCGACGTGACTGCCACGACGATCCAGTTCTGCATGAGGGGGAACTGAAGGTGCTGAGGAAAGGCTTCGCACGAGTGATGACATTGGCGGAAATCGTAGTCAATATGCAGACCCCGAGGGTGCCATTTCCATCTTGACCGGAGGCACAGTATGGCGATCGTTAGGATACCAGACGAGAAGCGGAGCCTTCACCACACGGCAGAGGTTGCGGCATACCTGGCAAGCATTGGAATCGACTACGAACGGTGGGAACCAGCACATCCGGTTGAGCCGGATGCTGCGCCGGAAGAAATCCTGGCAGCCTATGGCGCTGAAATCGAAAAGCTCAAGGAGCACGACGAGTATGCTACCGCGGACGTGATCGACGTGAATCCGCAAACTCCCAACTTGGAAACTATGCTAGCCCGGTTCAATCGGGAGCACTGGCATGATGAGGACGAGGTGCGGTTCATCATTGACGGCCGGGGTTTGTTTCATATCCATCCACGGGTTGGCTCGCTGACCGCGATCGAGGTGGAAGCCGGTGATCTGATTCGCGTACCTCGCGGCACCTGGCACTGGTTCGATTTGTGCGGAGATCGGAGGATCCGAGCGATTCGTTTGTTCCAGAACACTTCAGGTTGGAACCCACACTATACCGACAGCGGAACCGATCGCAAATACCAGCCTGTCTGTTTCGGACCCGCATATCTTCCGCCGCAGACCGCCGTAACCCAGTCTTGACTGCAGCCCTTCCCCACGCGACGGTTAGGACCATTTTGTTGGACATAGAAGGCACAACCACGTCTCTCGACTTCGTCTACAAAGTCCTGTTTCCCTACGCGCGATCGCACGCACAGCAATTCTTGAAGCAACATGCTTCATCATCGGATGTTCGCGCTGACATAGGCGCGCTTCGCCAAGAGAACTTTGCGGAGATGCGCCAGGACCTCAGCCCTCCTGCATTGCGAAATGACACGCCAGCGGCAGAAGCGGAGTCTCTGGCCGCCTACCTTGAGTGGCTGATGGCCTGCGACTGCAAGTCGACAGCCCTGAAATCAATCCAGGGCAAGATCTGGGAAGAGGGTTACCGGAGCGGCCAGTTGCGTAGTCAGGTCTTTGATGATGTGCCGCGAGCGCTCAGGCGATGGCAGCAACAGGAGAGAGATGTCTGCATCTTTTCTTCCGGCAGCGTACTAGCACAGAGGTTGCTGTTTGCCCATACCACGGCGGGCGACCTGACCGCGTATATCTCCGGCTATTTCGATACGACTACGGGCGCCAAGGTTGATGCGCTGAGTTATCGGAAGATTGCCTGTGGTTTGCAGCGGTCGCCATCTGAGATCATTTTTATCTCCGACGTCACTGCTGAGCTTGACGCCGCAAAATCCGCGGGTTTGCCGACTCTGCTCTCAGCGCGTCCGGGAAATCGCCCGCAACCAGCAACTACGCACCCGCGTGTCCGGAGTCTTGACGAAGTCTTTTCCGCACAGGCCCTCCCATGAAAACCAAAACCTCAAATCGCGTTTAAGGCGACGCACGACTCCTCAAGCGGCTTCGCCCATCAGGTGCGATCGCTCAACGGTACTCACATTCTCCCGAAGTGCTGAGCGCTGCGCACTTCTCCAATCGAAGTTTCATCAAAGAGAACGTGCGCCCGATGACTGGCTTAAGAGTGTTGGCCGCAATCGCACGGTGCGAGGTGCACAAATGTCAATTCGAGAGTCGCTTCCCTTGTTGGCCATTGTTCTCGGCATCGCGGCCGCCAGCCCGCCGCCCAGAGTAACCCGTGTACTACTCGAACCACGGCGGGCAGTTACGTTGTGAAATGCGCTGGGTTTATTTCTACGGGCGAATGTGCCGCTGCTCCCTGACAGGGGACCGGCCGTGGCCACCGCGGACAGACACGGAACGTTCAACGGGACTGGCACAGTCCGTGTCGGCGGCGGTCCCGGCTTGACCCAAACGGTTACCGGTACGGAGCAATTGAACTCAGACTGCACCGGTACGATTACCTATCATCAGACTATCAACACAAACCAGGATCAATATCAGCTTCGTCGTCTTTCGGGACGGGGACAAGATTCTGGGAATTGTTACGGACGCGGGCGCCGTCTATTCTTGCGAATTGACCCGTCTGTCGAGATAGAAGGCGGAAGCACTTTGCGGCGGACGGTCAAGAGGGTTAGCAGAGCTGGATCTAAGAAGATCAAGGGGGATTTTCCGGCGACGCCGGAACAGCCGGAGTGCCCCGTCTTTGCGTCGCTTGCAAGGGACGAAGATTATGGATAGTGGCCCGTTCGGTCAGGTTTGCCGGGGAATTCGCACCATCGAATAGCAATGGCCTTGGCCCTGTGGTTTCATATCTTTACCGACGCTCACATCATTGTACGAAGAATCTCGCAACTCCACCTGGAAGCCAAATTGGCTGCTGGCACGCAAAGTAGCATAAGCGTTTCCAACCTCCCGATCGGAACATGCCAGGAGACCCCAACCCTTAGGGAGCACCCGTCTCGAGCCGGCAAGTTTGTAAATCGAGATGAACGGTGATCAGCGAGGAACTCGACCTGCTCCGCGAAAGCCAATGCATGGAAGAATGCGTGGCAACAATATAACCGCCAGCGACTGGCCTCATGGGCTCGGGTCGGAGCTGAGCTTTGGAGTCTGCGCAGTATTGCTGTGGAGATGGTTCGGATGACGATCTCCCTTACATCGTTTCCTTGCAACGACGCCCTTACGACCGTCGCGTTTCGGCTCACTTAGTTATGACAGCCGTCCTCAAGTGTCGACCTACAGGGTGGCCATCTTCCCTGCCTGATTTCTTTAGCGCCGCGCCGAATCAGAAGCCCAGAGTCTCGTCCGCGGATGGACCGTAGGTCGCCGGCACCGGTTGGCCCATCAAGCGCAGATATACGCCAAGCTGGGCGCGGTGATGCACGATGTGGTTAAGAAACATCTGCCGGTAGGCAAGAAAACGTGGCCCGTCGAAAAGAATCTTGTTGCCCCCAAAAATCAGCTTCCAGTTCTGTTTCCATAGGTCATCGGGCAGGTTCGCAAGGGCGCTGCGGACCTTCGCCCCGCCTTCATCCAAGACAGTGACGAGCTGTGTGGCCGACTCAAAGGGCAACGGCTTGTAGCTGCTCTTGGAAAAGTCCACCTGGGGAGTGGTCAAAATACTCAGTCCGAAGCCGGCAAGCTGCGCCACATGGGGTGCGAGCTTGCCCAGCGGCGTGGACCTGGGATGGGGCGCGAATGCCGCCTTGTCGGCCGGAACCCGCTCCAGCGCGATGCGCGTCTTCTTCATCTCCTGATCGAACTCGGGCAACAACAGTTCGCTGATGGGCATGTGTCCTCCAATTCGTTAGTAGACGTCTTCCATTGTATCTGCACCGTGCATAGCGAAGCTGTCGGCGGCGGACATGAGTGTACGAAGTGCTGCGGGGACATCTCCACTCTTCACGAAGAACACAAGAAATGGGGAACCCCGCTCCAGGCAAGGGATTCAAGACGTGCATCCTCCATGATTGTGCAAACAATTGCACCGTAGTAGGCGCCTTGATCTAGAAAGGCTAGACCCGAGCGTGCGGGGTTTGGTATAGGGCTTGCTTATAGTCAATGGCGAGTGTTTGAGCTCGTACCTTCGGAGGAACAGAGCCCTAAAACGCGAATGTTCGTGCGCAAGGGTAATCAATAGATTCCTCTGGAACCGGAGATAAATACCATGAAGACTACATTTTTTGCGTTGTGCTTTCTTTGTTTTACCGGAGCGGCCTTTGGACAGGCTAGCATTGCTGCCACTTCATCGATAGACAGTCAACCTCAGGTGTATGAGTTTCGAAGTCATCAGGGCCGTGCGTCTCAGCAAGGGATGGGGCAGGAGCAAAATCTGCTGGGAGTGGCTGGCTACTCTCAGGCTCACGGTGTGATTCCACTCTGGGAAGTGATAACACCATCCCGTGTTACGCCTCTCGGTGATGCGGCGCGTCTCCTGAAGAAAGAGCACGCAACGGCGAAGAAAGCCGATATCGTTTGGAACAATTAGCTTAGCCGGAAGCGCAGAGCGCCTTGTGCGCAACATCGGTGCTGAAGCGCATGCACTCTGCGGCCTAACGATCCCCTCCAGCGGATAACCAGGCTAGCGCTTCCGGTAATAAAGCCCTCAAATGTGGCCTGGGAATTTGCAGGCCGGAAGACCTGCTCCACCCATCTCGAGGCTGCCCGATGATACTCTGCGCCGGACCGTCCTGGTTCCAGCGCTGGCTGTTACGATAAAACCATGTCCAGGCAGAAGCTGAACGTCGCAATGATTGGTACCGGTTTGATTGCGAAGGCACACTCCAACGCCTTCCGTCAGGTCGGCCATTTCTTCGATGTTCCCTACGAACTCGGTCTGAAGATTGTTTGCGGACGCAATCGGACTAAGCTTGAGTCCGCAGCCTCGCAGTGGGGATGGGAGGAAGTTGCGACCGATTGGCAGGCAGTTGTCGGCCGGCCGGACATTGATGTCGTGGATATAGCTGTACCGAACGCCCTGCACGCACCCATCGCGATCGCCGCGGGGCAAGCTGGAAAAATGGTGCTGTGTGAGAAGCCTCTGGCCACATCACTGACGGAAGCCGAGACCATGGCGCAGGCGATGCGCCACGTTCCCAATCTGGTCTGGTTCAATTACCGGCGGATTCCGGCCGTGGCCTTCGCCAAGAGGCTGATCGAAGAAGGTCGCATCGGTCAGCCGTATCACTATCGCGCTCTTTACCTGAATCAGTCAGGAAACGATCCGAGCAAAGCCACAACCTGGCGATACAGGCGTTCTGAGGCCGGAATGGGGGCCGCTGGCGATCTACTCTCGCACTCGATCGATTCCGCGCTTTACCTCAATGGGCCTATCACCGAGATGACGGCCATGACTCACACGTTCGCACCGGGTCGCGACGTGGACGACGCCACGCTGCTTCTGGCACGTTACGCCAACGGGAGCATCGGAACTTTTGAGGCGACTCGCTACGGCGTTGGCTGTCGCAATCGCAAGACTCTTGAGATCAATGGCTCGAAGGGCATGTTACGTTTCAATCTGGAGGAAATGAACCAGCTCGAATTTCTGGATGCGACGGAACCGCCTTACCAGCAAGGCGTTCGCAACCTAACGGTTACCGGCCCGGATCATCCCTACTCGGAAAATTTCTGGAAGCCCGGCCACATCATCGGTTACGAGCATACCTTCATTGCCACTCTGGGAGATTTCCTCGGTGCACTGGCGCGCAAAGAATCATTTCACAGCGATTTCGATGACGCGGTCTCGGTGCAAAGAGTGCTGGATGCGGTCGAGCGGTCGGCTGCAGCCCGCAGCTGGGTGGAGGTATAGAATCCGGCAACGCCCCGTGGAGCCTGGCGAATCGCTGGGATGCGAGTCGCTTGAAGATTTCTCTGTTTTTCTCTGTTTCCGCAGCAAGCTTCTTATCGCTGTACTCTTCCCGACCCGCCGCCTTTGAGCAGCGCGTTGACTTCGTCCACCGTGGACCGGCTGAAGTCGCCCGGAATGGAGTGCTTCAGACAGCTCGCCGCGACCGCGAACTCAAGTGCATCCTGATGAGCAGGGAGCGTCTGAAAGCCATAGATCAGGCCGGCAGCGAAGCAATCGCCCGAGCCGACACGATCCACGATATGGGTGATGTCATAGGAACGACTTAGTGCAAACGACTTCCCGTCATTGAGGCATGCCGACCAACCATTGCGGGACGCGCTGTGAGATTCCCGCAATGTGATGGCGATGGCCTTCAGGTTCGCATACTCGCCCAGAACCTTAGCCGTCAGCTTCTCATACTGACGGCGGTCAAGGGTGCCGGAGTGAACATCGACTTCCGCCTCGATGCCCAGCGCCATCTGTACGTCTTCCTCGTTGGCGATGGCGATGTCAACATGTTTCACCAACTCGCGCATCACTTCGGCGGCTGGCTTCCCCCACTTCCAAAGGTTCTTGCGATAGTTGAGGTCGCATGAGACTGTGATTCCCTTCTCTCGGGCTTTTGTGGACGCCTGCAGCGCCAAGTCTGCGGCTGAGCTGCTGATCGCGGGGGTGATGCCAGTAACGTGGAACCAACCCACGTCTTTCAGAACCTCGTCCCAGTTGATGTCTCCGGGCTTGGCCAGCGCGATGGCGCTGCGTTCGCGGTCGTAGACCACCTTGGAAGGGCGCTGGTTGGCGCCGGCTTCGACGTAGTACACGCCCATGCGGCCCTTGCCGCGCACGATTCTGGACGTGTCGACCCCGAAGCGTTGCAGCTCGCCCACAACTGCGTCGCCGATGGGGTTTTTCTCGGGGAGAACAGTAACGAAAGCTGCAGGCAATCCGAACTGCGAAAGCGCGACAGCGACATTGGCCTCTCCGCCCCCGAACGTGGCCACAAACCGCGCGGTCTGCAGGATCCTTTCGAAGCCCGGAGGGGCGAGCCGCAACATGATTTCTCCGAAAGTGAGCGTGGTCTTTGCCATATGCTTAATTTTTGAGCCTTCGCGGCTGGCTTCAGTCTCAATGGCCGGGTCAGGCGATCTAGCGATGCGGGCTCTCCCGCCCGGCGAGCAAATCGACGCCCAAAGTGGCCAGCACAATGTCTTCACTCGACGTCAGGCCACTGACAGCCACCGCGCCAACCACTTGGCCGTCTCTCCAAACCGGCAGGCCACCGCCCCACCCGACAAATTTGGGATCGCCGTAGTAAGCAATGTCGTGACCCTTTTCAGGATGCCGGACTTTCTCCCCTATGTCCTTAGTCGGCTTGCGCTCACGTGCGGCAGTCCAGGCTTTATTAGCAGCGATGCGGATCGACGAGATGGGAGCGCCATCCATGCGAGCGAAGGCGATGAGTTCACCATGCGAGTCGGCGACGGCGATCACCGCTGCTTTTTGAATTTGCAACGCCTTGTCCACGATTAGGTCAATGATCTTTTTCGCGTCGGAATATTCGAGCGTCTGGGTTGTCCGCATCGCGGGTTTCCTTGATAAGCTGGTTTCTACCAAGTGCACGGGCGGCAAGGATTGTAAATCATGCGGGTGAAAACGGGGCAGGTCAGGCTCGTCCGAAGACCACAAACGAGGGTTGGGGCTGAACAAAAGAATCCGGACCAGGCAAAAACCTGGTCCGGAATGGTTTCGATGCCTAGAACTCGAACTTCAAGGCAAACTGAATCAGTCGTGGGTTGTTGATGGTATTGGTCACTTTCCCGAAATTCCCATTGGGAGGGGCTAAGCAGCAGGTCCCATTGGGCGGTCCAAACTGCGGATGGTTGAACAGATTGAAGAATTCCGTGCGAAATTCAACGCTCGCCCGTTCGGCAATTGTCGTCTTTTTGAAGATCGCAAAGTCGAAGTTCTTGGCACCAGCCTGGCGCAGCGAAGCATCCACCCGCGGCTCGTCGCCGAAAGCATAATCTCCCGGCGGAGCGAAGCAGGCCGTGTTGAACCACTCGTTGAGTCTGGCTGCTGAACTCCCGGATGTTGATTTTTTACATCCGGGAACGTAGTTCGGCCTCAACCCTCCGATCCCGAGTCCGAGAGAGGAAAGCGGCGTTCCCTGACCGTAGCTGATCTTGACCGGGAAACCGCGTTGGAAAATTGTTACGCCGTCGAGCCCCCAACCCGAAATCAGTTTATCGGCGACTCCGCTCACGCCACCCATGTACTTCTTGCCCCTCCCAAAGGGCAAGTCAAGTACATAGCTGATAGCCAGGCGTTGCGAGACATCCTGGGACGACAAAGAGCGCTCTCCCGCCAGGTTGTTCCAATCCTGGATGCCACCTGTGCCACCCGTGACCCCACCCTCCAACCACGAGGTGAGAGTATCGGTGTTGGAGAGAAGCTTGGCGTTCGTGTAAGCGACAAGAAGAGTTCCTCCCCCCTGGAATCGCTTCGTCACCGTCGCCTGCAGCGAGTTGTAGGTACTGCCGCAGCAACCCTGACCGTTTAGCCTCAGACCCGTGTACTGTGGAAAAGGTCGGTCAAGTTGGCCCTGTTTGAGGTTCCCAGGCGACAGGGCTCCAGGCAAGGTATCCGGCGTGTTGCAAAGAGGACATGTGAAGGGATTTGGGACGATCTGAGCAATGGCGATCGGCTGACCCGCAGTTTCTTGCGCTGCGGCCTGAGCGATGAAACGGTCTGGTATCTGGTTGATGTTGGTATCGAACTGAGGCAGGTGTACTCCGTGCGATCCCGCATAAGCTACGTCAGCGAAAAAGCCATAGGGTAGTTCGCGCTGGATCCCGAAATTCCACTGCTGGACGTATCCGTACTTCTGAACCGTGTAGCCGGTTGCTGCGAAGTTGCTCCGATTAATTGCGTATTGCGACACATTGGGTTTAGGGTTTCGACCGGCAACGGGCGTTAGTGTCGGACCGGGAAAGAATGGACCGGTGGTGGCATCGCACGTAAGGTTGTCCGGACCCGCCAGAACGCAGCCGCTGTTAGTTAGTGTGCTGTTAGGCGTAAAGCCGCTATCTGCGCTGGCTATGAAGTTCGAAGTGGCGCTGCTGACTGGATCGATGTACGGGTTGGTTCCGAACGAGACGTAGTTCGGGATGTAGAACATGCCATACCCGCCCCGAATTACGGTCTTCTGGTTCAAGCCGTAGGCGAACCCCAATCGCGGCATAAACTGCGTCTTCGAAAGCGGCAAGTTGTTCCTGGTATCGTTTACGCCCGTTTTGATTAAGAAGAGGTCACCAGGGCAGGGGCTGCCCGCGACACCGCTGCAGCCGGTTACCGAGGAATTTGCTGCTTTCGGATTGAAGTAGGTCATCCTGTCGAAGCGTTCCGACCAGGGGCCCTGCAGCTCATAGCGAATGCCCAGGTTCAGGGTGAGCTTGCTCGTGACGTGCCAGTTATCACCGACATACAAAGCCCGATACGTCTGCTTTCCGGAAACAGGGCCAGAAATTACCAGTGATCCAGTAGTCTGGTTGCCAAACGCCGAACCCTGCCCCTGACCGAATCCCAACAGGAAATCTGCGAAATCTTTGCCGTTCTGAAGGTTGCTCCCCACTTTATCCGTTGTCCACGACCCGACGAACGAGATCAGGCCGCCTCCAGTGTTCGTTTGCAGATAATTGTCGTAGCCTTCCTCGAGTTGCCCCCCCCACGTAAAGGTGTGCCGTCCTCGAATCATGGTGACCTGCGGAGAGAAGTTGAACTGGGTGTTGTGGTCATCAATGGAGCTTTGCCCCTGGCTGCAGGTAACCAGTGCATCGCTGTTGCCGAAGCAAGGCGTGAGCGGCGTGCGCTCCGTATTGGGTACAGGGCTGTTGTACGATGACGGCCAGCCTTCCTGGGTCATATCGAATCCTGCATTGATCGGCAGACGGAGATAGTGGAACCGGCTGGCGCTGATATTGAAATTCGCGATGGTGGTTGGGCTTATGATCCAATTGTAACCAATTGCAACACTCTTACTGCGAGTGTTTTCCGTGCAGCGGTCTTTGCACATTCCGGTGCCGAAGGGGTCTTGCGCCAGGCTCAACAATTTCCAGTAACTGAAGCGGCCAAAAACGCGCTGATTGCTGGTAATGTTCTGGTCCACCCGCGCTACGTATTCATCAACGTTTCCACCCGTGCTGGCCGCTTTTATGAAATTGTTACTGATTCCGCCGGATAATGGGTTCGGGATAAGCTTGCCCAGCAAGAACAGCGCAGTCGGATTCATCGGATATGGAAGGGTAGTAAGATCGTTGTTGGCAATCGGGGTGCGTGCGCCCGTGATCAGATTCACGCTGAGCGGGTCGTAAAGCTGGTGAATCAAGTTTCCCTTGTTATCCGTATCAGCGCAAATACCGCCCGGCCCGGTGAAGCCTGACAAGCACTGGTCGGCAAACTGGCCTGTGCGTTCCGCCAAAGTTGGGACTGTCGTGTTGAACACCGTGCCGGTCCGCAGGCGGAAGCCTTCATAGCTGCCAAAAACAAAAGTCCTGTCCTTGATCGCCGCTCCGCCAATGGTCGCTCCGAACTGGTTCTGCGTAAACGGTGGCGGCTGGTTCTTCAGGCCTTTCTGGACCTCTGATCCCTTGTTGAAATACTCGTTGGAGTTGAAAACCTTGTTGCGCAGGTAGTCATAGGCTGAGCCGTGCCAGGTGTTGGTTCCCGATTTCGTGCTCAGGTTGATGACACCGCCGGAGAATTTGCCCCACTCGGGACCCATATTGTTGTACTGCACCTTAAATTCCCCGATCGAGTCCGCCGTCGGGACCAAGGCGGGGAGGTTGATGTAGCCGATGTTAAGCGGTTGGCCGTCCAGGTACTCGGCGCTCTCGTTCGCGAACGATCCGCCGATTTGATAGTTGGCAAAGTCGAACGGGTTCTTGCCTACCGGTGAACCTTGCGTGTTTCCTTGCGGAATCACGGACGGGGCCACCGCAGCAAGGTTGTAGATATTGCGTCCGTTCAGCGGCAGCTCAGTGGCCTTGCGCGCATCGACAACTTGCCCGAGTGATGAAGTTTCCGACTGCAGGAGGGGAGTCTCGGAGGTTACCTCGACGGTTTCGGTCGCTTGACCAATCGGCAATGCCAGGTCAATCTTCGAGGTTTGCTGCACTTGCACTACCACAGGCTCTTGTGTGACGCGCTTGAAACCAGGCTTCTCAGCCTCAATCCGATAATTTCCCGGAATCAAATTCACAAACGAATAGAGCCCGTCAGCGCCCGTCGGCTGGGTGCGTTTTTCCGCCGTTCCCAGATTGGTCAACGTGACCCGAGCATCGGTAATCGCGGCCCCGGAGGGATCTGCCACCGATCCGGTGATAGAGCCATAGGTCGACTGACCATGGGCGAAGATGCAGGTTGAGAAAAGAATGCCTAAACAAAGAAGCAGCGATTGGAATCTGCAAGAAATCATTACCCACCCCCACACCGAAGTGCACAGAAAAGCGACCCTGTGGTGAACCGACCGTCTCGGGTCGGATGCTGGAATGACTATAGCCTTGGGGCTTTTTGTCATACCCCGTAGAACGTTGTCAAGAAAAAAGGCGGTTTGAAGGGTTGAACGGTAAACGTTAACCTTAACGGCACATCTTGTCCCTAGGGACGCAGCCAACAAAATGGCGTATTCCCCTTCCTCGAAGACACCTGAATCTCCTGTGCAACCAAGATAGGATCACGAGCACCTGGAAGACCTATAAAGCGCTATTGAAGCGAAGCAGTAGCGCGCCTCTGCGGCGTGCAATTAGCCGGTCTGGCGCGGTATGCTAACCGCCAGGGAATTCCAGGTTGCTGATCGTCATCCCGCGCATCGCCTACATTTCGGTTCTGATCTTCTGCATTGCCTCCTGCATCGCGGCTGCACCGGCAGGGCTGTTCGAGACCAAACAGCCCCGCGGATTGGATTTCGTCCTGCAGAATTCACCCACGCCCCAGAAATATCTGATCGAAACCATGCCCGGGGGAATCGCTCTGCTCGACTACGACAACGACGGATTGCTCGACATCTTTCTGGTGAATGGCGGCCGCGTGACCAGTCCTATGCCGGTGCCGGAAAATTTCGATCGCAAGAATCCACGCTACTGGAACCGCCTCTACCGGCAAAACAAAGATGGAAGCTTTACCGATGTGACCGAACGCGCCGGCTTGGCGAGTGCAGGAGACGGCAACTACGGTATGGGTGTGGCGGTCGGCGACTACGACAATGACGGCTTTCCTGATCTGTACGTCACCAGCTATGGAAAGAACATCCTCTACCACAACAACGGCGATGGCACCTTCACGGACGTGACTGCCAAGGCGGGCGTTGCAGCAGGCGGATGGTCGGTTTCAGCCGGGTTTTTCGATTATGACAACGACGGCAAGCTGGATCTGTTCGTCACCCGGTACATGGAATGGGACACGAAGCATAGCAAGACCTGCGGCGGTGATTGGCACACGTACTGTCCTCCAGAAGAGTTTCCGGCCACCACCAGCATTCTGTATCACAACAACGGAGACGGAACGTTTACAGACGTCAGCCAGAAGTCGGGCGTTGCGGCCAAGAAAGGGCGAGCTTTGGGCGTAGCCTTCGCGGACTACGACGGCGACGGCCTCACTGATATATTCGTCGCCAACGACGGCATGCAACAGTACCTCTACCGCAACAATGGCAATGGCACTTTCACAGAACGTGGTCTCGAAGCCGGCGCAGCCCTATCGGAAGACGGTCGGCGATTGTCGGGCATGGGAATTGTTTTTCAAGATTATGACAATGACGGGCGCCCAGACGTCGTCGTGACAGAGCTTCCGCGAGAGATTTATGGTGTCTACCACAACGAGGGCGACGGTACGTTCAGTTATGGAAGTCTCGCGACCGGGCTGGGCGTCCTGTCCAGTGGAAGCTCGGGCTGGGGCGTTGGGCTGGAGGATTTTGACAACGATGGCTGGAACGATCTTTTTGTCGCGCAGGGTCATGTCCTGGACAACGTCGAGAAGATCGATCCCTCGCTTCACTACCTGGAGCTGCCCATGCTCGCGATGAATCACAATGGTCGGTTCGAGCGCGCTGATTCGGGCACCTCTTCCCCTGCGGCGGGACGCGGTGCAGCTTTCGGCGATTTGAACAATGACGGGTGGCAAGACGTGGTGATGACCGCGCTTGGTGATCATCCACAGGTCTTGCTTAACCGCGGTGGCAAGCAGCACTGGCTGGTAATATCACTTCGAGGCACGCGCAGCAATCGGGATGGCTTCGGGGCCCGAGTGAGGGTCAATGGACAAACTCGATTCGCGACCTCGGCCGGTAGCTATCTTTCAGCTAACGACAAGCGCATGCATTTCGGGCTGGGAGCAGCCGAAGCTGCCAAAATAGAGATTGCCTGGCCCTCGGGTTCGCGCCAAACCCTGAATGACGTTCACGCCGATCAGTTTCTCGAGGTGCGTGAACCGGAGAAACCGTGATCCGCATTCTCGTCGCGTTTTGGCTGGCGTGGCAGACGGCGTCCCCCGAGGCAATGCAGCATTTGCAAGCGGGTACCGAGGCGGACAAGCAGGGGCACTTCGAGGTCGCGATTGCAGAGTTCAAAAGGGTGACCGAGCTCGAACCGAAGTTTACCGATGGGTTTGTCAATCTCGGCCAAGCCTACATGGAAAACCGGGATTACGGCGCCGCGATCCCTCCCCTCAAGCACGCCCTGGATCTGGCGCCAGACCTCGCCGCTGCGCACCAGTTGCTCGGGTATGCGCTGCTCGCTCAAGGTTATGCCGCGGAGGCGATTCCGCATCTGGAGAAGATCCAGGAACAGACTGCTCTGGGGATTGCACAGATCGGAACCGGACAATTGTCGCAGGCCATTACAAATTTGCAGGCGGCATTGGCCAAGCATCCCAACGATCCCGATCTGCTTTATTATCTTGGCCGCGCCAGCGGTTTATTCTCGAAGCAGTCGATTGACACGCTGCTGGCTGCATATCCTGATTCGGCACGGGCCCATCAGGCCCTCGCCGAAAACTATTTTGTCTTGCGACAAATGCCCCAAGCCGAGAAGGAGTTCCGCGAAGCCTTGCGACTCCGTCCCGACACTCCGGAATTGCATCTTGAGCTCGGCCTGGTGTATGCAGGTTCTTCCCAGTGGGCGAAAGCGGAAGATGAGTTTCGCGCCCAGACCAAGCAGCAGCCGGGAAACGCGGAGGCCGCTTTCCGGCTGGGCACGGCGCTTTTGCAACAGGGAAAGGCTGGCGAGGCAAGGACCGAGCTGGAACGTTCTAATCGCCTGGAGCCGGACATGCCCGAGACACTCTATTCCTTGGGTAAGGCTGCGGCGCTGGGGGGCGATTCGGCTGCCGCCGAAAAAGCGTGGGCAAAACTGCTCTCGATTGAGAAAGGCAGCAACTTGGCGGCTCAAACGCATTTCGCCCTAGCCGGCCTCTACCGCAAGCAGGGAAAGACGACAGAAGCGGAGCGGGAGATGCAGGAGTTCCAGAAATTACAGAATCCCGCTACTCAACCAGAAAGCGTACAGAAATAAGCTTCTCACTATATCTATGCTGAAACTGAAGGTTCTCGCCAAGGTCATTGAATCGGGATTGGTCGCCATCGTGCGCACCAATAGTTCAGAGCAGGCGGCGCGCATTGCGGAGGCTTGTGCTCTTGGGGGCGCGGCCGCGATCGAGATCACGTTCACAGTTCCCGGGGCGGCAGCGGTTATTGAAGATCTCGCCAAGAAATATAAGTCCGGCGAGATCCTTATCGGCGCAGGGACAGTGCTCGACCCGGAGACCGCCCGCCTGGCGATTCTGGCCGGAGCACAGTACATCGTCAGTCCTTCGCTGAGCACTGAGAGCGCACGCCTATGCAACCGTTATCAAGTCCCCTACATGCCGGGGGCGGGAACGGTGCGCGAGATCGTGGAAGCGATGGAGTCTGGCGCTGACATCATAAAACTATTTCCCGGCGAAACGTTAGGACCAGCTTTCGTGAAAGCGGTGAAAGGCCCGCTGCCCCAGGCTTCCCTGATGCCGACCGGTGGAGTCAGCATTGAAAACATCGCAGAGTGGATTAAAGCTGGCGCGATCGCGGTAGGCGTTGGTGGTGGCCTCACTGGCGGTGCTCAGACGGGCAATTTCCAAATCATTACCGACACGGCCAAGAAGTTTATCGAGCAGATTCAGCGCGCGCGTGGGAAATGAGACTTCACTTAAAATATCCCGGCTGGAATCTCGAAGTGCGACTTAACAGACAGGTATGAAGCTTTGGAAAAGCGACGATGAACTCTTCGCGATCGTCCAACGGGAATTGTTTACCTGCGTAGTTGGCGATGTGATGGACAAACTGGAGCTCCAGCACCAGTTTCTCCCGCCCCAAATTCGGCCCTTGCGGACGGATATGGTAGTCGTCGGCCGCGCGTTGCCTGTACTGGCCGTGGATGTCTTCGCGGAACGCGTAGCCGGAACCGCGAACAAGCTGATGGAAAAGCCGTTCGGCTTAATGCTGGAAGCACTCGATGACTTGCGTTCCAACGAGGTGTACGTCGGCACAGGTTCGTCGCCGCGAAGCGCGCTCTGGGGAGAGCTGATGAGCATCCGGGCTCGCAAGTTGGGCAGCAGGGGAGCAGTCTTGAATGGCTACACCCGCGATACCAAAGCCATTCTGAATTTGAACTTCCCGACTTTTTCCTGGGGCCCTTACGGTCAGGATTCCTCGCCGCGTTACAAAGTGGTGGATTTTCGCGTCCCGTTGGAGATTGGCAGCGCGCGCTTCCGCCCGGGCGACATTCTGTTCGGGGACATCGACGGAGTATGCGTAATTCCCACCGAAGCCGCCGACGAAGTTTTCGCCAAAGCGTTGGAAAAAGTTCGTGGTGAAAAATTGGTCAGGAAAGCGCTTGAAGACGGACGCAGCGCGGTGGCGTCGTTCGAAGAGCACGGCATCATGTAGAAGCAGAATTGCGGTGAGCTGGTTCAGCCAGAAGGCAGAAGCTAGCAGCCAGAAGCTAACAAATGATAACCATTGAGCTCTCCGGCAAGTCGATCCTCATCACCGGCGCTTTGGGCGCGATCGCCGAACCCCTGGTCCGCAAGCTAGTGGCTGCCGGCGCAACCTTGATTCTGGTCGACATCAAGCCGGACGAATCGGCGAAGCAAACGTTAGGTGACTGGCAAATCCCGCCTTCCGCATACGTTTATTTCTCAACCGACATCACCGATTCCGCCGCATTGGGCCGAGTCGTGACGGATTCCTTCAACCGCTTCCCTACCCTGGATACAGTGCTCGGCCATGCGGGCGGTTGCGGGCTGCATCCCTTTGCCACAACGTCGGAGGCTGATTACGATCGCATTTTTCGTTTCAACTATTTCGCTCAGGTCAATCTGGCACGGGCCGTCTTCGCGCAATGGATAGAGCGCAAGATTCCTGGTCATCTCATCTTCACCTCCTCTTATGTCGCCCGTATGCCGCACACCCAGATTCCTTCTTATGCTTCAGCCAAGGCGGCCCTGGAAAACTTCGCCCGCTGCATGGCATTGGAGTACGCGCACACCGGCATTCGCGTAAATGTGATTTCGCCCGGCAATGTCGCCGCTGGAAGTTCGTTGAAAGTTTTCGACCAGAACCCCGCCTACAGAGAATTTGTGTTGCGAGTTTCGCTGGGAAGGAGAAACAGTCCAGAATCAATCGCTGATGCGTTTGTGTTCCTGTGCTCGCCCCTGGCCAGCGAAATCAACGGCCAGGTGTTAAGCCCAGACTACGGGGCCGGCATCGGCAATCGTTTATGAAACTTGGCCTCGGACTGTATCGCCACATGTTGACGCGCGACTATTATGACTTCGCGCGGCAGGCGGGCTGCACGCACGTGGTGGTTCACCTGGTCGACTATTTCAATGGTGGCGGGTCGAACCCGCGCAACAATCAGCCAACGGGCGGGAAGTACGAGCCTTGGGGAATGGCGGGCGATCCCCAAAAGCTCTGGACAGTCGAGGAATTGAAAAAACTTCGCCAGGAGATTGAAGATGCGGGCCTGGTTCTGGCAGCCATCGAGAATCTCGACCCCGCGCACTGGCACGACATTCTTCTGGATGGCCCGCAGCGTCCGCAACAAATCGAAAAGGTCAAAACAATTATTCGCCGGATGGGAGAAGCGGGAATCCCGGTCCTGGGATACAACTTCAGCCTGGCCGGCGTTTGTGGCCGGGTTAGCGCGCCGCTGGGGCGCGGCCGTGCCGTCACCATGGGAATGGATGGACCTGCTGAAGATGTACCCGTGCCGCATGGAATGATTTGGAACATGGTTTACGACCCGGCTGCTCCTCCCGGTATTTTGCCTTGCATCTCGCATGATGAGCTATGGCGCCGCCTGCAAAGATTCTTGGAAGGTGTGGTTCCGGTTGCGGAGCAATCAGGCGTGCGGATGGCCGCCCATCCCGACGATCCTCCGATGCCCACCATGCGCGGGCAGCCTCGCCTGGTCTACCAGCCACACATGTATCAACGCCTGATTGATCTTGCCCCGAGCCCGAGCAATGCCCTGGAACTCTGCGTAGGGACACTGGCGGAGATGACCGAAGGCGATGTGTACGAGGCTGTGGACCGATATAGCAGGCAGGGGAAGATCGCGTACGTTCATCTACGCAATGTGGTGGGCAAGGTGCCGCACTACCGGGAGACATTTATCGACGAGGGCGACGTGGATATGATCCGCATCCTGTCCATTCTGGCGCACAACCGGTTCGATGGCGTGATCATTCCTGACCACACGCCGCAGATGACCTGCCCAGCTCCCTGGCATGCGGGGATGGCGCACGCCATTGGTTTCATGATGGCTGCTCGGGCGATGCTCGAGACATCTTCCAAGAGGCCCACTGCGGCCTCGGCCGAAGAACCTGACGAGCGAAAGTTCTCCAGAGGCGGAAAATCTTGACCTCCGCGTCGACCGCCTCGGCTCCTCCGCATAAGCAGCCTCTCATCATCGCGGCCACCGCTTCAGCTCTGGGCGGCTTGCTGTTCGGTTACGACAACATCGTCGTCAGCGGTGCAATCCATTATTTGGCTCTGTGTTTCCGGCTCGATGCCGCAGGCCTTGGCTGGGCGGCCGGATGCGCGCTGCTCGGATGTACCATCGGCGCGGCCGGCGCGGGCGCGGTTGTCGATCGAATCGGGCTGAAGAAAGGCCTCGCTCTTTGTGCCGCTTGCTTTGCTTTGTCCTCTTGGGGCATGTGGTTCGCCGCAAGCCTGACGCAATTCGTCATCTGGAGATTGATTGGCGGCCTGGGAATAGGAGCGGCTTCGATCATTGCTCCCATGTATATCGCCGAGATCGCTCCAGCCCGGCTTCGCGGCCGGCTCGTCACCCTGTATCAACTCGGAATCGTGCTTGGCATCCTCGCTGCTGTATTCGCCAACATGATCATTCAGCGCATGGGAGACGAAGCCTGGAACACAGCCGTAGGTTGGAGATGGATGTTCTTCGTGGGCGTCGTGCCTGCATTGCTGTTCGCAATGACCATCCTCCCCGCGGTGGAGAGTCCGCGCTGGCTCATGAAGATGGGTCGCCGGGAAAGTGCGCTTTCAGTTCTTTCCAAAATAAATGATAGCGCGACGGCCGTACGCGAAGCTGCTCAGATTCAGGATTCTCTGGCCCTCGAGGAAGGACACATCTTCGAATTGTTCAGCACTTTTCGGCGTCCGTTGTTGATCGGAATCATGCTGGCAGGATTTTCGCAGTTGAGCGGAATCACCCCACTTTTCTCTTTTCTGCCTGAGATCTTCAGATCAGCCGGAACTGCCACCAGCGACGCATTTTTTCAATCAGTGTTGGTGAGTGTGGTGAATCTTGTTTTCACGCTCGTTGCCCTTTGGCTGGTAGACCGGTCCGGACGCAAGAAGCTGATTCTTGCCGGTACCTTCTTGCAGGCCCTTTCCTTTGCCCTGGTCGGCTGGTTTTATCACGTCCACGGAAGTGGCCTTGCGGTGCTAGTTTTGGTGATGACTTTTGTGGCCGGCCACGCCTTCGGAAACGGAGTTGCCTGTTGGGTAATCATCTCTGAGATTTATCCCACCAAGGTTCGTGGACGGGCCATGTCCATTGCTACGACCGCCCTGTGGGTCGTGGGATATCTGGGCAATCAGAGCTTCCCGCTCATGCAGAAACATCTGGGGAGTGATGGCACATTCTGGTGTTTCAGCACTGCGGCGTTTCTAAATCTAGTTTGCGTCTTATGGCTGGTTCCAGAGACCAAGGGGCGCACGCTGGAAGACATCACCAGTTTTTGGGCCAGAGCGAAACCTCTCCCCGGGGAACAGGAGCTGGCATCAGGATTCAATGCTCGCCTGAGAAGCCGATGACGACAAGTTCCCATCAACCGGCAGAATCGGAAAACCTAACTTCTCAAGGTCGCTCCTGAACTGCGCCATCGATCGGAAGTGAATTGTGCGGATGCCAAGCGCTTGTGCGACATTGATATTTGGCTCGCGATCATCCACAAAAAGCGCTTCAGGCGCTGCGACCTCGAGCCCGCGAAGGCTGTGCTCATAGATAGCCGGATCGGGCTTGATGAGCCTCACTTCAGCTGAAAATGTGTGATGGTCAAAGTAGTTCAGCCATGCGAAATTCTTGCGCGCATAGCGGATCATGTCAGAGTGCATATTTGAAAGAATCGCGGTCTTCATGCCGGATGCATGAGTCTGTCTTAACCACTCCACCATCGCCGGATTTGGATGGGCCCATATCTCGACGTCCCACCGAAAGAGTTGTTCGAGTTGCTCCGGCGCTAGGTTCACCTTGGCGTCTTCTGCCAGCTTCGACCAATACGTCCGGGGGGCAAGATCGCCGCGGTCATAGAGGCCCCGATTGCGCTCCCAAAGCTGGCGGAATAAATCTGGACCCACATGGAAGATGCTGGCCATGCGCCCCATCTCCTCCGGTGTCGGTGGATGGCAGAGAACTTCGCCATAGTCGAGAATCAAGGCTCTTATCTTCAAAGAGTCTGGCCCATCCATATTGTCCCCATTTCCATATTCTCCCGGTTAATAGTGTTCAGTCCAATGAATTGATGTTTGCTCTGTGATAACTTGTGGGCTGCTTTTTGCTTCTCGAGGACGGATACAAATCTGAGCGGCTGGAGTCAGCATGAAGCTGAATGGATATCTCGTGAAGAGCACGGTGGTGGCGGCTCTTGGCGGTCTTTTGTTTGGATTCGATACCGCTGTCATCTCGGGTACGACCAGCGCCCTGACCCAAACATACCAACTCTCGCCGTTTCTGTTGGGAGTGACAGTTTTCAGCGCGCTTTTCGGGACCGTTCTGGGCGCAATGCTGGCTGGATTTCCAGGCGAGCGCTTCGGCCGGCGCGACAGTTTGCGGGTGATGGCGATTTTGTATCTGATCTCTGGCCTGGGCTGCGCGGTTGCCTGGAGCTGGTCTTCCCTGGTCGTTTTTCGATTCATCGGCGGACTGGGCGTGGGCGGCTCCTCGGTGCTTGGGCCCATGTACATTGCGGAAATTGCGCCGGCGAAGTTGCGCGGCCGCCTGGTTGGATTTTTCCAGTTCAATGTTGTTTTCGGCATCCTGGTTGCTTACTTCTCGAATTACCTCATCAGCCTGCAGCACTTCGGAGCAACGGAATGGCGCTGGGAACTGGGAGTAACCGCCATTCCAGCGGCTCTTTTCTTTGTCCTGCTCTTCACCATTCCCCGAAGCCCGCGTTGGCTGGTCAAGAAAGGACGAGTGGCTGAAGCCAGAACCGTGCTGCAGCTGACGGGAGACGAAAACTACGAGCATGACCTGCAAGAAATCGTTGCGTCGATTGATGTGGAGCAAAGTCAGGCAACTGAAAAGCTGTTCACGAGGAAGTACGCCTTTCCGATTTTCCTGGCAGTAAGCATCGGAATGTTTAACCAGCTCTCCGGTATTAATGCGATTCTCTACTATTTGAACGACATCTTCGGGCACGCCGGGTTCAGCAAGGTTTCGGGCAACCTGCAGGCGGTCGCAATTGGGGCCACCAACCTGCTTTTCACCATGATCGCGATGTCGGTGATTGACCGGCTGGGGCGAAAAACTCTGCTTCTGGTAGGTTCCGTAGGCACGGCGGGATGTCTGGCAGGCGTTTCTGTGATTTTCTTTACCGGCCAGCACCAAAGTCTTCTGGTGTGGCTACTGGTCGGCTATATTGCGTTTTTCGCATTTTCCCAGGGTGCCGTCATTTGGGTCTACCTCTCGGAAGTTTTCCCGAACTCGGTAAGGGCAAAAGGTCAGAGTCTGGGCAGCTTCTCTCACTGGTTCATGAACGCTGCCATCTCTCTCATTTTCCCACTCATGGCAGCTTCCTCCGGAGCATATCCGTTTGTGTTTTTTTCGGTGATGATGGTGGTGCAATTCTTGGTGGTTTTGTTTTTTTATCCGGAGACAAAAGGCTTATCATTGGAGGAGATGCAAAAGAAGCTGGCGACCAGCTAAGACTTTTCCTAGGTTGGTTGACAGGTGCCGAATTTGAGATAGCTAAGTCTGAAGATCGAGTGGGCCTGGAGAACATTCCCCAAGGCGGCGGGCCACGCTCTTTTTTTTGGCGGCTCCGCCAGCAATGGCATCGATGGCCGAGATTACAGCTCCTGCTGCCGCTCCTTCATCGGACACCATCGGTGTGCGGGTTTGGCATTGTTTGCGCCTTGCACACCAGCCCGGCTGGTTAAGTGTACGTGGTCAAATGTAAAAAGTTGCACTCATTCGGATAGGATTCGGCAATGGCTTCGCACTCTCTTTCCCGGCGTTCTTTTCTCGCTCTATCAGCTACGCTTCCCTGGTCCCTTCGTGCCTACGCTTCGACATCGATTCCGCTCGGTCTCGAGCTGTATTCCGTCCGCAATGCATTGAAAGATAATCTCATGGGCACGGTACGCGCTGTCGCTCAGATGGGGTACCAGTGCGTCGAATTTTATGCGCCGTATTTCGACTGGACCGAGGCTCAGACCACGCAGATGAAGAAGCTGCTGGATGATCTCGGCATCCGTTGCTTCTCCACCCACAACAGCAGTTCGTATTTCAGCCCGGAAAACATTCAGCGGGCTCGCGACATGAACCTGATTCTGGGAAGCAAATATATGGTGATGGCAAGTTCCCAGCCCAAGCCGGGTCTGGATGGATGGAAGGAAGTTGCTGACGCGCTAAATTCTGCCGCCGACCAACTTGAAGCGGCGGGATTGAAGACGGGCTATCATAACCATAAGCCAGAGTTCATCCCTGTTGAAGGCAAGCGCCCCATCGAAATACTAGCGAAGAACACCAAGCCATCGATCATGTTGCAGCTCGATGTTGGCACTTGCCTGGAGGCGGGTTCGGACCCAGTGGCGTGGATTCGCGCAAATCCGGGACGCATTCGCTCGCTTCACTTGAAAGACTGGTCACCGGATCCTGCGAAAGGCTACGCGGTCTTGTTTGGCGAAGGTACGGCGGATTGGAAAAATATCTTCGCCGCGGCCGAAAGTGTCGGTGGGGTGGAGTACTACCTGATAGAGCAGGAGGGCAGCAGATTTTCCGAGCTCGACACGGCCAAGGAATGCCTTCAGACGTTCCGTATGCAACATCCCGCTTAGTGATCTTGGGAAGAGAGCAGCTGAGGACGACAGAACAATTTCGGTTTTTGGGTGGCAGGGCTTCAGCGCTGCAGTTAATGCTTCACTAACGATCGGGCTTTAGCTCCTGAGTTGCTCCACCCAGTCTTCCCCCAATCTGCTCTCTGCCGAATATGCGAAACCGGTTCTCAGGCTGTCCGCTAATGTCACACTGAATGGCATAGAGTCCGCCGGCCAAGCGATCGCCGGGCGCTGCATCGAGGGATGCGGTTGTGACATAGAGCGTCTTTCGATCAGTGCCCCCAAAGGTACACGTCGTGATATTTTTTACCGGCATCTCGATCACACGGTCAATCTCTCCGTCCGGCGTCACGCGGACAATACACTCGCCGTAAAACCGGCAGTTCCAGAGGTAGCCTTCGGCATCGACGGTCGAGCCATCCGGCAACCCGCGGTCGAAATCCTTAAAGAAAGGAACTTCGTTTTGGATCTCGCCGGTGGCGGGATCGTAGTCATAGGCCCAAATGATGTTCGCAAGCGTGTCCCCGAAGTAGAAGCGACGCCGGTCCGGACTCCATGCGAGAGTGTTGGAGATCCCAACGTCTCTGCGCCATATTTTCACGCGGACGTCCGGATCGACACGAAAGAGAATGCCGTCTTTCCCGCCCGCCGCCCCGCACGATCCGTCCGGGTTCACGTTGTTGCGCATGGAGCCAACCCACAACGAACCGCGCGGATCTGCGCGTCCATCATTGAGGCGAACCTTCGGCCATCCGTCAAGACAATAGATAGACTTGTGCCGTAAATCCCAGGCGGGCTCCCATAAAATCACGCCTGAGCCAAGCACCACCGCCAGCACGTCATCCCGATCAGTCAGCACGAGCGCAGTTACTGGCTCACTAAAAAACCATGTCCGGACGCACTGATCCGCCAATGTGAAACGATGGATCAAAAAACGATTGATGTCCGCCCAGTAGACCGCCCAATGTGCAGCGTGCCAGACGGCTCCTTCGCCGCATCGGTCACCCGTCGGCGCGACACAAATCGCCTCTGCCGTCACGTGTCTGGTGATCACTGTACTCCAATGCCGGCCAGCAACCCGCCATCCACGAGGTAGTCACCACCCGTGCAAAATGCGGCTTTATCCGATGCCAGGAACGCAGCCAGTTCCGCCACTTCTTCTGGTGTTCCAATACGCCCGATCGGATGAGCGTTTCCCCACCGTCTGAATACTTCTTCGATCGGCACTCCGGGTGCAAAGTTTGCTGCCGAACGAGCGAGCATAGGCGTGCGTATTGACCCGGGACTAATCGAATTCACCCGGATATTTTCGGCAGCATGATCGAGCGCCAGTGCGCGAGTCAGACTGTGGACGGCTCCCTTCGACGTCGCGTAGGCCGCAACACCACGCTGGCAGGCATACCCCTGAACCGACGCAAGATTAATGATCGATCCACCGCCCCGCTTTTTCATCTCCGGAATCCCAAAATGCCCCAGAAGGTAGATGCTGCCGACATTCACCATCATGCAGCGCTTCCAGTTTTCGAGATCGGTCTCGACCACGGTGCCGAAAGGGTGAAAGGCAGCAGCGTTGACGATCACGTCCAGGCCGCCAAATTTGCTCACAGCTTTTGCAACTACAAGCTGCACTGCATCCGGTTGAGTGACATCGCATTGTTCCACACTTAAACTCAGCCCGTTCGCCTTCGCGTCAAGAGCCAGTTCCTGGTTGGCGGCCACTTCGATACCACATGCCAAAACATTGGCTCCGTCCACCGCGAAGCGCCTGGCGATGGCGCGGCCAATACCGGTCGTCCCGGTCACAATGGCGACTTTACCTTCAAAATCTTTCATGTACTACGGCTCCTTGCCTTTCGATCTTAGAGCTTCAGTTGGCAAGCTCAGGGACGGCGTATTTCAGGCCATGCATGACGCCACGCAGCTCGGCGAGTCCCTTCAGCCTGCCCACCAATGAGTACCCGGGATTCACTCTCTTGTAGATATCATCCGCCAGCAAGTGTCCGTGGTCAGGACGCATGGGAATTTCGTGGTCCGCCCGTGCCCCTCGCCGCCGCCGCATCTCTTCCTGCATCAGCGCGCGAATTACACCTACCATGTCCGAGCTTCCTCCGAGGTGTTCGGCTTCGTGAAAGGAGCCGTCCGCTTCGCGCCCCACTTGCCGCAAATGGGCAAAGTGAATGCGGGATGCAAACTCCCGGATCATGGCGAGCAAATCATTGTCTGCCCTTGCTCCATAGGATCCAACGCAGAACGTGAGGCCGTTGGCATATGTGTCACAGGCGGCGAGAATTTTTCGCACATCGTCCGCGGTAGAAACAATGCGCGGCAGGCCAAAGAGTGACCACGGTGGATCGTCCGGATGAATTGCGAGGCGGACGCCGACTTCCTCAGCAACCGGAACGACCTCTTTTAAGAACGCCGCCAGGCTGGCGCTGAGATCCGCGGCAGTCATTCCTTCGTATTCGGCCAGCAAGGCCCGAATCGCCTCCCGTGTATAGGATCCTTCGGCACCCGGCAAGCCGGCAATAATCGTCCTCTCCAGGTCACCGCGGCGGACTTCCGACATCGCATCGATGCGCGCCCTTGCCAGAGCAATCCGATCGGCGCGATAATCGGCTTCCGCCTGTTTGCGGGCGAGAATGAAAAGGTCATACGCGGCGAAATCGATGGCGTCGAAGCGCAACGCATATCCTCCGCTGGGCAGGCGCCATTTCAAATCGGTTCGGGTCCAGTCCACCACCGGCATGAAGTTGTAGCATACGACCCTGATTCCAGCTTTTGCGACGCTCGTCAGCGAATCCTTCCACGCGGCGGTGAACTGGCGGCAAGAGCCGGAGCGCAGCTTGATCGAATTGTGGACCGGGATGCTCTCCACTACCGACCAGACAAAACCCGCTGCTTCGATCTCGGCTTTGCGCTTGAGCACTTCCTCCAGTGGCCACGCTTCACCGCGGTAGAGATGGTGCAAGGCCGTGACAATTCCGGTTGCGCCTGCCTGCTTGATGTGCTCGAGTGAAACTGGATCTTGTGGCCCAAACCACCGCCAAGTCTCGTTCATATGGTTCGAATCGCAGTCTAGTGACTTTCTCGAGGCACATCAGCACCCCGACAACCAACCAGGAAGTCGAGGTCCGCGCCCTGGTCTGCCTGTAGAACGTGTTCGATGTAGAGTCGTTGATACCCACCGCTGGCAACTGGCGGTGGAGGCGTCCACGCCTGGCGTCTCCGCCTCAGTTGGTCATCTGAGACGCAGAGTTCCAGCTTGCGCGCTTCTACATTCAACTCAATCTCATCGCCGTTTTGCACCAGGGCCAACGCTCCCCCCACCGCGGATTCCGGAGCTACGTGCAGCACGACCGTTCCATATGCTGTTCCACTCATGCGCGCATCGGACACCCGCACGAGGTCAGTGATTCCACGTTGCAGAAGTTTTTTCGGCATCGGCATGTTCCCGACTTCAGGCATTCCGGGATAACCTCTGGGCCCCGCGCCCTTGAGGACCATCACCGAGTCCTCCTCAATCTCGAGTGTGGGATCATCAATCCGCTGCTTGAAATCTTCGATGTCCGTGAAAACTACAGCGCGGCCTCGGTGTTTGAGCAACCGTGGCGTTGCCGCCGAAGGCTTGACCAGAGCTCCACCGGGCGCAAGGTTGCCACGTAGGACAGCGATGCCGGCACGTTCCCGGATTGGATTCTCTCGGCTGTGAATGACGTCCGCATTCCAGCAGGGCGCGGCGGCGGTGTTCTCGCGCATGGTCTTGCCATTCACCGTCAACGCGTCTCTTCCGATGAGGTCGCCCAGTGCGCGAACCACCGCAGGAATTCCACCAGCGTAATAAAAATCCTCCATCAGAAAGCGACCTGAAGGCATGAGGTTGACCAAAAGTGGAAGGTCGTGCCCCAGACGGTCGAAGTCATCGAGTTGCAGCTTGACGCCCACACGGCCAGCGAGAGCCAGCAGGTGCAAGACTGCGTTTGTGGAGCCACCAATCGCCGCGTTCACCCGGATCGCGTTCTCGAAGGCTTCCCTGGTCAAGATTTTCGACATCTTCAA
>Ga0209526_10000120_pt1 | contig 44372 bp, 34 predicted proteins | sample JacPinW_OM2H0_M1_FD_188566 | JGI IMG/M metagenome (GOLD analysis project Ga0209526, IMG submission 188566) | Forest soil microbial communities from Algoma, Ontario, Canada - Jack Pine, Ontario site 1_JW_OM2H0_M1 (SPAdes) (version 2) | ecosystem: Environmental > Terrestrial > Soil > Boreal... | reverse complement strand
CAGCGGTTCCGTTGCCGCCGGGACTTGAGTTGCCTGGCACACATAAACCGGATCCTCATCGTTTTTGCTGGCGCTCGCTTTCCTTCCCGCCCAAACATCCTCTTCCCGGCACGCGGAAGCAGCGATTCTTCCTTTATCCGGTTCAGGGTTCGACGGAATTGGCACCGACAAGTCGGGTCCAACTACTCTCTTCAGCCACGCCTCTTTCCAAAAGATCAAACAGGCGGCCTCGCATCCGCCGTAGGCCACGCCGTCGCACCGAATTCCGTCCAAATGAACGGCGCTTTTCATTTTTCGACCCTTATAATCATTTACGGTGTCGCAGGTCTTGTGCGCCCGCTTAAATACTCTGAATCGTTGGCCGCAGTACTGAAACATCTGCGGCATAAACGGTAGTCCTTCGAGCTGCCCTCTTTCGTCGAGCGTTTTCAGAATATCTTCCTTGCTCCGGACCTCAATCCACTCACCCGCGCGGCATCGCATATCGTTTGTCATTGGCTGGAATTGCACTGGACTGCGCCTGTATTACTCTGCGTAAAGATAAATTTGCGATCAGCAGCAGATTATGCGTCCGCAGTTTTGAGCGACCCCTCAAGTCTGCGCCGGTTGGCGAATGGCCAAACGCCAATTTCTCGGAGTAGGCCGAGGTAGATTTCCTTCTGACCCATGACAAATAGGAGGACGATGGCGTAGACACCAAACAAGATCGAGTTGGCGGCAATAAGGCGGAGAAGGGGCGAAGCAATTAAATGAGTGAAGCCCCAGGCCGCCAGCGCCGCACCTGCTCCGATCGCAATAGAGAAGAATGGACGCATGATCTCCTTCAGCGTGTCAACGGCCGTAATTGCTGTGCCCCGTGTGGCCCAAATGATGACCGGGACCGCCAGGAGCATGGTTCCGATCGAGAACCCTGACGCAACCCCGTTTGGCCCAAAGCTGAGACCAGCAGCGTAACTGAGCATCACTACTGGGGCGATCACGAGCGAGATCATCAGACTCCGTTTTGCCCGACCGGTGGCTAGCAGCAGCCAGGCCAGCGGATTGATTAAGGCGAAGGTAAAGATGGTCGGAGCGAACAGTCGAAACACCGGCACGGCCGCATCCCATTTCGCCCCGAGGAAGACTCGGATAATGTCCTCTGCAAACAGTCCGCATCCCAAAGTAATGGGCATCACGAGAGATAGAAAAAGGCCGTAACCCTTCAGGAAGTAGTTACGCAAACGCTGCGGATCATTCTGGAGCCGCGATAGTGCGGGAAATGCTACTTGACCAATGGTGGCATTGAGATTCTCGGTGGGCAGATTAATGAGCTGATAGGCCCGGCCGTAAATGCCTAAGGTCGCCGCCCCCCAAAATCGACCGAGCAACACCTTGTCGGTATTATACGCAATGTAAACAATGACAGAGTTCAGAGTTACCGTACCACCGTAAGTTAGCATGGACCATACGCCAGCTCCCCGCCGGGGCGGGTCAGGTACCCACGCGCCGGCTATCCAAACGCCGAGGAAACTAACCGCATGGACGCAGAGCGTCATACCTACCAGGGCCCAATATCCCAGACCCGCTAGAGCGATCCCAACGCCTACAGCGATGCTCGCGAGAATCGATGCGATATCAATAAAGGCCAAAACCGCGAAGCGCATGTCCCGCTGCAGTACCGCTCGATGCTGCGCTCCCGCCCCGTTGAAAACAAAACTTATTCCGAGGACAATCGTCGCCCACAACAAGCGCGGCTCGTGATAAAAACGAACAAGAATCGGAGCTATCGCTGCGCTGAGTACAGCTAGCAACCCACCGACTGCAAGGTTGATCCAGAAAAGCATCGAAGTCTGTGCGCGAGTAATCGACGCGCGTTGGATCGTGGCCATTGACAGTCCGGCGTCTCGGAACAGCCCCAAAAATCCTGTGCATGCCGTTATCATGCCTACCAACCCAAAATCCTCCGGAACCAAGAGCCGAGCCATAACCACCATGGAGCCCGTACGGAAAAAGAGGCTTGCTCCTTGGCCAAAGGCAGAGATCAAAGCCCCGCGAGCCGTCTTCTTCTTTAGATCATGAAGAGCCGGGTCAGGTGCGGAATCGTCGGCGCTAACGGGTTCCTGGACAACACCAACAGCTGAACTCGCCAAAGGGACCCCCTCAACACCCGCCGTGAGTGACCCTTCGGTGATCGTAAAATCAGCGCCGGGGATGGAATCAGGCACAATATCCCTCTTCATTTATGATTGCCATTCCACACGGTCCACGGAGCATTGCCACGACTGTACAGTTCCTCAAGTTCTTGCAGCTCCTTAAAGGTATCCATACAAGCCCAGAAACCGTTATGCTGATGGGTGAGAAGTTGTCCTTCTGCGATCAACCGGTGAAAAGGTTGTTCCACCAATTCGTCTCCATCCTTGATATAATCAAAGATCTCACGCCGAAATATGAAGAAACCGCCGTTGATTCGTGCTCCTGACTTGGTGATATGCTCGATGCTCTTGACAATACCTTCCCCATCGATCGCTATCATATGGAAGCTTGCTCTCGGCTTCACGCTTACGAAGCAGGCTAACCGATTGCTCCGAAGGAAAATGTCAGTTAACGTGTGCAGGTTAACGTCGGATAGCCCGTCGGTGTAATTCGCCAGGAACACATCCTCAGCTTGCAAATGTTTCTCAACGGCTTTCAATCGCTGTCCGATATTGGCGTTGAGGCCTGTATCGACAAATGTGATGCGCCAATCATCAATATCGGTGCTCAACAGTTCTACTTTCTTACCCCCTCCGGACAGGACAAAATCGTTCGAAACGCATTCATCATAGTTGCGGAAGTAGTTCTTGATTACGTCCGCTTTGTAACCCAGACACAAAAGGAAATCCTTGTGTCCATAATGAGCGTAGTATTTCATCACATGCCATAGAATCGGGCGATAGCCGATTGGCACCATTGGTTTGGGCACGGCCTCCGGATATTCACGCATCCGCATACCGAAGCCGCCACAAAAGAGCACAACTTTCATAATCGATGTTCCGGTTACTAATCTGTCATTTAAGTCTGACCGGGTTACTCCAGAACCCGAGCCGCAGGGATGGGAACGATGAACTTCGCTCCCCATTCGCGGGCATAGTCTAATTGGGCCACGATTTCAGTCTTCAGGTTCCAAGGTAAGATCAGGATGTAATCCGGGCGCCGCTCCCGAATCCGCTCCGGTGAGTAGATCGGGATGTGGGTACCGGGAAGAAAACGGCCCTGTTTGTACGGGTTGCGGTCTACGGTGAATTCCAAGAAATCGGTGCGAACACCGCAGTAATTCAGAAGAGTATTTCCTTTGCCCGGCGCTCCATATCCGACAATGCACTTTCCGGCCCGGCGCAACCGAATAAGCAATTCGAGCAACGCACGTTTGGACTCCATCACCTGTTCTGCAAACGTCGCGTAGGTCTCCATCCGGTCCAAACCCGCGGCTAACTCGCGTTCCCGCAGGCCTACTACCGCTGCTGCTACCGGCTTAGAGCCGTCTTCGACGTGCCGCAGGTAGATCCGGATCGAGCCGCCGTGCGTAGGAATCTCATCGACATCAAATAGGACCAACCCATGAGCTGAAAATATCTTCTCCACCGTAATCAGCGAGAAGTAAGAAAAGTGCTCATGATAGATCGTATCGTACTGGCTCTCAGCCATGAGCCGCTCCAGGTGAGGAAATTCAAGAGTGGCTACTCCCTCCGGTTTAAGCGCGATACGAATACCGCCCACGAAGTCATTGAGATCGGGCACCTGAGCTAACACATTATTACCGATTATCAGGTTGGCCGCCTGGCCGTCCGCAACCATCTGCCGAGCCGTCTGACATCCGAAGAACTTTACCAGGGTGGACACCCCTTTCTCCTCTGCCGCCTTGGCAACGTTCACCGCCGGCTCCACCCCCAGAACCGGTATCCCCCTCTCCACGAAATACTGCAGAAGATAACCGTCGTTACTGGCCAGCTCGACCGCCAGGCTCTGTGCTCCTAGACCGAGGCGCTCCGAGATCATCGCTACATAATTCGATGAATGCTTGAGCCAGCTATCGGAATAAGAGGAAAAATAGGCATATTCCGTAAAAATGTGCTCCGGACTTACATACTCCTCCAACTGCACGAGGAAGCACTCCTCACAAACCATTACATGGAGCGGGTAGAATGGCTCCATCGCGTTAAGCTGGTCCACGGTTAAATAGCTCTCACATAACGGAGACATGCCCAGGTCCACGAAGGTATGTCGCAACGGTGCCTGGCAGAAACGACAGTGCGCTGCAGATGAAATCCTATTAGTTTGGTCCGGGGTTAGCTCTGCGGTTTCTAATTCGATTGTTTCAATCATATTAAAGTCATCTGCGCCTTACGCCCGGGGGAAAATGGGATTGCCACGCTTGCCTATCGATTTGCCGATTTCACGACTGTTTTCTCTCCTCCAGCGCTACCTTCAATTTGCGCAGCGCTGTCACCGGCCGCATGAGTTCGGTGGCGAACTCGCGGATGGCCTCGATCAACACGCGTCGCCGATCCAAAGCATAACCAATATTGTTCAACCTGGACTTCTGAAACTCCCAAAAGTCCTGACGCTTCATCTTCAACACGCAACCACCGAGCATCCGATAGTAACTGGCAAGCAACTCTTCCAGTCGCCCAGCAAGTTCGCTCTCGCTTAGATAGACAGGCCCATGCTTTTTTACGACATCGATATAGGCCAAGGCGCCGGCATGCAGCCGCTGGACATGGGTCGTGATCTGCCCTTCATGCACCCGCTCAACCGACAGGACCTCATGGACAAAGCCAAAATCGCAGCCACGCAAATGCGTGTAACAGGCGCTGGTGTCGGCATGGGCTTCATTATGCGGAAAGAAGGATTCCGTACTTCGGACCAGATCCGAACGATAGAGTGAGCTCGTTGGTGTCCCAAATACGTGGATACCCTGCAGCAGCCCCATTCGGCAAGCGTCCCGCCCGGACAGGATGCTCACGTTCACAGGAAGGCCCTGCCACCTGATGAATTCGTTGCTTTGCTGATAGGATCCGACGATCCCAACCGTGGGATTTTGTCTGGCCAATCGTACCATCTTACCTACGGATTCAGGGAGCAGGTAGTCATCGGCGCAAACGAATTTGGTGTATTCGCTCCGGCTCGAAATCTGGCGCAGCGTGATGTTATGGTTCTCTATGGCACTGACAAAGACTTTGTTAGTAACTACCCGGATCCGGCGGTCCTGCCTCGCATACCGTTCAGCCAATTCAAGACTTCGATCTGTACTGCAGTTGTTGACAATAACGTATTCCGCAAATGGGTAGTCCTGGTTGAGAACGCTTTCGATGCACTGGGCAAGAAACGGCTCCCCATTGTACAGTGGCGTCACGACGCTTGTGAACGGTTCGCGGGTCATTGGTTCATACAGGTTTCTTGTCCCCGGAAATCTCGAATCCGAGTTCAGGTCAGTGGTTGACAGTCGAATACCTATCAGACTTCTATATTCGACCCGCTTGCACCTGAATTTAGATTATAATTTCTAGACTCGAGATCCCGGCTTTCCGTTTGGCACAGATTGTTAGGTGGAGAACGCCGCCCCTCATTCCGGCGCAGAAGCGAGCAGTCCCGCCTCCTGGAGCACCATAGCAGCCTGGCTGATCTGGCCGAAGGGCATCCCGGAACGGAGAGCAACGTTGAGGAGATCATGCATACCGTCCGAAAGATTCAGAACCCAGAGCATGGCCATCTCGCTGGTGGCCGCATCCTTGGTCCCACCCATTTGCCGATACAATCCACGCCGGCCAAGCTGAGGTTCACATTTCGGATTCAGATTCAAATACCGGCCATTTTCCTCAAAGACCTGGACGATTCGCAGCAATTGCAGGAGCGACTGCCCGAGCGAGGAAGCGCTGACGAGGGTAAGGTCATCCGCTGAGGTGTGGTACTCGGGATAGCGTCCGTTTGGGGTTCGCATAAAGCACCCAACCGGCAGATTAATGCCCGGTGAGCAATACTGCCGTTCGTCGTAGCCGTAGGGAGTGAATTCCAGTAACTGGGGTTCCTGTCCGCTGTGCCGGAGCACATGTTCGACGGCGCGGTCAACGTCCGCATCTCCCCTACGGCTCCGTTTATAGGTGAACGGTCCGGAATCCCCTAAGCATGACAACACAAGGCCGTGCTTGATTCGCGGCAGAACGTGCTCGTTCCTAGCCAACCACGTAATCGAACCGATGGTACCAGGCATCCACAAAAAACGATAGGAGTAGCGCAGCGAAACCCCTTCAAGCAGACGCGCCAGACGTGCCGCCAACGTCATACCGGATAGATTGTCGTTGCCGAGCGATGGATGGCAAGAGTGACAGGAGAAGAGCACTTCTTCGTCGCTTGCGCCTTGAATCCGGTATTCGCCATAGGTCAGGGAGCCGAACTCCAGAGTGGAATCGATGCAGACCTCGTATTCACCCTCCCCCATGCATTCCAACTGTCGATGGCTCAAGCAAAAGCCCCAGGTTTCCCGATAATATGAAGTCCGGTACGGAACCCAGTCCGGTGATTCCGGTAAAGTGAACAGGTGAGGCCTGAGTTCAGAGAGCGACATCTTGCGCCGTATCGGGATGCTGTAGTTCAGCACATGCAAGTTGCATTGCTGGAAATCTACGACGCGTTCACCCGCCTCATTTTTAATATATGCGTCCCGGATGTTCCATTCTTTCGGAACGGTCCAATCGAAGACCTGGGTGCCGGTCGGGACTTCGTATAGCACCAAAGGGACGGTGCCCTGAAGCAGGCGCAGACTTTGGCGGACACCCTCGCCAGTGATGCTTCGGCAAATTGGATAAAGGACCTTGGCCAGCGAATACGATTCCCGACCTTCCTCGCTGGCATCAACTTTTGCGAGCATCTCACGGAGAGCGAGTCTCGCCGCATCGCTTTCGTTCATTCCAGCAACGTCCAGCTCAGATCTTGATCGGAAATCGAGGCGACTGGGAGCGGCCACTGGATCCCGATCTTGGGATCGTCGTAACGAACGCCTTTTGCGAGCTTGGGAGTGTAGAAATCGCTCATCTGATAAAAAACCTCGGTAGCGTCCTCCAGAGCCTGAAACCCATGAGCGAACATCTCGGGTATATACAAGGCCAACCGATTTCTTGCGCTCAACTCAACCGCAACATGTTGCAAATATGTTGGCGAATCCGGGCACACGTCGACGATTACATCCCAGAGCGAGCCGGCGGTGCAACGAACCAGTTTGACCTCGGATGACGGCGGAAGTTGGTAATGGAGTCCGCGGACCGTACCCTTGCGTGCGTTCCACGAGGTATTGCATTGCACAAAGCTGTCCACTAGGCCCTGTTCGTGAAATTCGCGTGCGCAGTAGGTGCGCGCAAAGAGGCCTCGACTGTCTTCACGAGGCTGCGGCTCAATAATGCAAGCGCCGGCAAGCTTGGTCGCGGTGAAACGCATTATTTAGTCCAGAAAAAATTGTCATCGATCTGACCCGTCCGAATCAAGTATTCGAGCTGTCGGAGACGGGTGAATGTTCGACACTGGAACACCTCGTCAGTCATATCGACTCGTCTAAACAACGCGAGAAGTTGCTCCGCACCTCGCCTAGCGTCCCAGCGACACTTGAAGGCCGGCAGGTGCTTCCGAATCTTCTCGAAGGATACCCGGTAGCTTCGGTTATCGGGACTAGGCGGACCGAATGAAACGGTGCAACCGGGAAAAACATCGCCGACAATTTCTGCGATCTCCCTGACCCGGTAATTATGTTCAGTGTCTCCGACATTAAACACCTCGTTGGCGACCGCTTCCAGCGGTGCGTGAAGCACGGCAGTGATGGCTTGGCAAATATCGAGTCCATGAACAATCGGGCGCCAAGGAGTACCATCACTGGTCATTTTGATTTCTTTCGTGGTCCAAGCCAATCCGGCGAGATTGTTTAGCACGATGTCAAATCGCATCCGTGGTGATGCTCCGTACGCGGTTGCGTTTCGCATGTAGGTCGGCGCAAACTGTTCGGTTGCCATGGGCCGCAGATCGCGTTCAACCAATGTTTTGCAGATTCCGTAGGCCGTCTGCGGATTGACCGGTGACTCCTCGGTGACAAAGTCGCCGCCGGATACACCATACACGCTGCAGGAGGACATATAGACAAACCGCCGGACACCGGCTTTCCTCGCTAATTCTGCCAGGCGTACCGACCCTTGATGGTTGATCTCGTACGTAATGTGGGGCGCTAACTGGCCAGCTGGATCGTTTGACAGTTCAGCCATATGAACGACTGCATCGCACCCGGTTAAATCCGAGGCATCAAGATCGCGCAGATCTTTCACGATGGTGCGCGGCAACGGATCCCCGCTACGATAGAGCGACCGATCCTTGTAGTAACCGGTATCGAGGCCGATGACTTCGTGGCCGCGCCGCATCAGTTCCGGCGCGAGTAGTGACCCCAGATATCCGTCACTTCCCGTAACACATACTCTCATGGTTTTGTCGCTTCAATCTGTCTATTGGTATTGTATCGTCCACCAAGACGCCCGGCTTAAGGTCATCATTTACGATTCAGTGACGGCGAAGCGCCTTTTCCACGTTGTACATCACTCTATCCCACGATCTGACCAAATACGCCTTTAGCTGAGGGAAATCGATTTCGGCTCGTTTGCCCAGGTTCCAGCCAAAAATTGATTTAATCCAGGCGTACTTCCAACGGAGTCGCGGCATCTCCAGCCGACCTCCTAAGCTCGAGGCCAACTTTTCCAGCTCTCGCACGATATCCGGTCGCTCCGGATAAAAGACGATGAGCCAGTTTTGCAGGTAGGCCATACATGCCGCTCGTACGCGGTCGCTGTCCTCCAGCGATAAAAGATACTTCACGTGCAGCCGCATCGAGAGAAGCATAGCCTCCTTTTTCTTATCCGATCGGCCGATATAGCTCACGCGACCCGGAGGAGTAATGCGGTAGAATACTTTGGCCCCGGGCACGAATCGGATGCCATTGCTCGCAAGAATGACTCTGCAAAAGTACTCGCCATCGTTATCATTCAAAAGGCGGACGTCCCATGGTCCTGCGGCTTCTGTCAGTTCACGGCTGACCAGCCAAGTTGCAGTCTGCATGTGCAGATTTTCTCCCATCTTTCGAAGGAGCCACTCGGCCGGTGAAAGATCACACCATAAAGAACTTCGACAAAATTTGGTCCGAGCAGTTCGGTACGCAAAGTAACCCCATTCCGACGAGAATAGCGTTCGAGTACTTCGGTATTCCTTTGAAGCCTCCATCTGTTTGCCGACTTTGTTGGGCGAAAGCAGATCGTCGGCATCCAGCCATTGGATGTAATTCCCTTGGCTAAGCGACAAGGCATGGTTTCTCGCCGCAGACGCACCTTGACTTTCTTGAGTGATAACGGTGACGTCTCTTGACGCAAACTGTCGGGCGACTCTCAGGGTTTGGTCGGTCGATCCGTCATCGACGACAATGATCTCCTTCCGACGCCAGGTCTGCCGAATCGCCGACTTAATCGTCTGGGCGATCCAGGCTTCAGCATTGTATGCGGGAATGAGGATGGAAACTAACGGCTCCATCGAGTTGATGCCTTCCAACGCGAAATGCTTCCTCGGCTCGATTTTTCGAATTTGTACATTATCTTCTCCCACGACCTCAATAGGTTGGCCTTGAGCTGAGGCAGCACAAGTTGCGCGTACTTGGCTGGGCCCCACCCGAATAACGGTTTAATCCAGGCGTACTTCCAACGAAGTCGCGGCACCTCCAGCCGGCCTCCCAGGCTCACCGCGAGCCTCTCCAACTCCTGCACAATATCCGGTCTCTCCGGATAAAAGTTGATCATCCAGTTTCCCAGGTACGTTACACACGCCGTCCGAACCCGTTCGCTCTCCTCCAATGATCGAATATACTTCACATGCAATTGCATCGAGAGAAGCTGGGCATCCTTCTTTTTGTCTGACTGCCCGATGTGGCTCAAGCGGGTCGATGGAGTGATGCGGTAAAAAATTTTAGCCCCCGGCACAAATCGGATACCGTCGCTCGCCAGAATGACTCGGCAGAAGTACTCGCCATCGTCATCACCAAGCAGGCGGACATCCCACGCTCCTGCCGCTTTCGTCAATTCCCGACTGGTCAGCCACGTAGCCGTCTGCATGTGCAGGTTTTCCCTCAACTTTCGGAGCAGCCACTCAGCTGGCGAAAGATCGCACCACAGCGACGTTGGAGAAAACTCAGCCCAATCGGTTCGGTACGCGAAGTAACCCCATCCCGAGGAGAATAGCGTCCGAGTATTTTGGCATTCCTCTGAGGCCTCCATTTGTTTGGCGACTTTGTCCGGTGACAGTAGATCGTCGGCGTCCAGCCACTGAATATAATCGCCTTGGCAGAGGGACAGAGCATGGTTTCTTGCCGCAGCCGCGCCTTGATTCTTCTGGGTGACAACGGCTATCTCTTTTGACGCAAATCGCCGGGCGACCGCCAGGGTCTGATCGGTCGATCCATCGTCAATAACTATGATTTCCTTGCGCGGCCAGGTTTGGGCAATCGCCGACTTGATAGTGTCGGCGATCCAGGCCTCAGAATTGAACGCAGGAATGAGAATGGAGACAAGCGGTTTCATTAGTTTGGTCCATCGTTATACGGCGCATGCGCGGAGCACAGCCCGCCCTACTTGAAGTGGCGTTCTGACTCTGAACACACCTAGTACAATTACGGCGTACACCGCGGAATAAGAAATCACTAAGAGAATCGCTCTCAATATCATCGGAGTATGCGCGAAAACGGTGTCGCGCAGTACCAAGCCTGTGGCAACGGCCGCCAGGGCTCCTAACGTCTGAGGTCCTACCACTGCAACGACTTGCCTAACTCGGATTCCCAACGGCCAACCGGAGTAGGCTATTGCAGGTAAGAAAAGAAGATAGGTGCTCAGAACAAATGCCCAGGCGACACCCATCATCCCGAACGGCAATCCTGCGAATAGTGCCAGCAGTTGAGCGACACTCGAAATCACACCCCAACGCATAAATCGATCGGCCCGGCCGGCAGCGTTATGTAGCCAGCCGCACGTCCGCTGCACAACATGCGGAATGCCGCGCAAGGCGAAAATACTCAGCAAAATGCTCGCGTTAGTCCACTTCTCGCCAAGCGCCAGTACAATAATATCTCGGCTGGTTATCGCGAGTATCCCGAACGCCGGCATCGCGAAAAACGCAACTGTCGACAGAGCTTTCGCCCACGACTTCCAAAGCTCCTCCGGATCATGCCGAAGCTTACTCAAACCGGCCATGGCTACCGACTGGAGAGGTGTGATTACCAGATCCAGGGAGTTGTCGTAAACAAGGCATGCCTTCTGATAGTACCCGAGGCCGGTCGCTCCGCTAATATGTCCGATGGCAATGCGGTCAGCGAACTTCCCAGCGAAGTCGGCCCCCGAAAAACCAATCCAATGAAGACCAAATTTAAGCATCTCTTTAACACCGGTCGTGAATGCGGGGCCACCCGGCAACCAACGGCACTTCCACCAGACCCCAAAGGCCGTAACGACACTCACGGTAACGGGCCTTAAAACCAATGCCCAATACGCGCATCCCTTAAAAGCCATCGCAATTGCGATGGCGGTGCTAATTACGCTTGCGCCGATCTCAACTACAGCCAGTTCCTGGTACATCATCGCTCGGCGCAAAAGAGCCTGATGTTGGTAACTGAGCGAAAGCGCAACGAGGGACAGAGAAGAGACAAGCGTAACGATGGCCAGGCGAGGCTCACCATAGAAGCGCGCGATAAGAGGCCCGCTGGCGGCCCCCAGCGCCGCGAACACGCAGCCCAACGTGACTGTGATCCAGAATAGGGTGCTAATCTCCTGTCGAGTAATGTGACGCTGTTGAATTACTGCATCGCGAGTCCCAAGATCAATCAACAGCGGCGCGATACCAATAATCGCACCCACCATGCTCACCAAACCGTAGTCCTCCGGCGAAAGAAGGCGCGCCAGGACAACAACGGAGACGATCTGTACTAGAGCGTTGATGGCTCTGGCTCCAATGGAGACCACACCTCCGCGCAGCGAGCGCCGCCCGAAGTCTTCCCGCGGCTTGTTTTCGCCGAAGTAATCTATCACTGCTTCGATCTCTCTGGATTGTGTTCGTACGCACCGATATCCCAGCCGTCACCAGCCAGTCGACGAATAGAATTAATACTTCTGTCGAAGTCGCTGCTTAGGGCCATCCCGCGATTTATCCCCGGTGAACCTTTCAGGAGACTGAATCCGTCCCAGTTCGGCACCATGTCCACCCGATAAGTTCCGGTAAACCCTGTCGGCAGATTTGCCGGATTGCTGAAGAGCGGATCGCTGCTCGAAGCTGTCGGCTCATAACCACTCACCAGATCGCTCGAACGATAGTCGACACCGTCGGACCTCACTAGGGTTCCGCTATTTCCATAGAAAATGTTATTCGAATGCGACGTAATCTGGCCCTTCGAATCCGTCAGCGGCACACCGCCATTGTAGTGGATAATATTGTTCCTAAACTCAAACACGGTCATCGTAGCGCTGTTTTGAGAGATAATCACCGGCGCGTTGTAGAAAGTATTGTTATACACGAGTAAGCGGAGGGTATTCCCAAGGTCAGGACCGATGTAAAGCCCACCTGTGGCGGTTGTGTTATAAACCAGATTTCCATAGATTTTGAGGTCCTTGGGATCCTTACCGCTTCGGCCATCATAAATTCGAATCGCTCCGTGCGTCGTATTGCCCGCGAAGATGTTGTAACAGATGTGAATGTTGGTCGGCCCAACGCCGTAGTGTCTCTGTTCGTTTCCGTTCACGAACATCATCGCACCCTTGGTATCATGAACGTAATTGTATTCAATTACGGCATTTTGGACGTACCCTTTAACGACTATGCCTGCCCCGGCGCCATAGTCCGGGTCTTGTCCGGTGTTGTAAACCTCGCAGCTCCGAACAGTGATGTTCTTGATTCGGCAGTTCTCGTTCTCGTCCCCTGGATACAAGCAGATCCCATCTCTGGATGTATCGTGCACGGAGCAATTGATTATTTCGACGTTTTCGGCGTATCCGGCTGTGCCGCCGAAATTACTGACAATTATGCCGTACTTGTACTGTCCAAAGGCTTGCTTGCTCCAGGTGTGATGTACCTCGCAATCCTGTAGTCGCTTCGTTGCTCCATTCATCAGCGACCAGTAACGGTGGTTGATGTCAACACCGGTTGTTACTTTGGCATTTCCATCGACATTGAAGCCTTTGAAGACAGTCTCATCGGTCGGGTGATCTCGGAAACGCACGACACCTGCGTCGAGGTCTGCATTGGCACAGATCCGTGCTTTGCCGCTTCCCGTACCCCATGAGTTCCCGATGTACGTGACCCCGCCGATCAGGTAAATTCCCTGTGGGCCCGAGACAAACCAGGTCTCATCTCGGTTGAAGTATACAGTGTCGCCACGGCCAAGGGCCTCAGTTCCCGAATAAGCGGACATTCCAGGACAGTTCTTCCACGGCGCGCCAGGGTTTGTCCCGGTGTTACTATCGCTTCCAGCCGTTTGATCGACATAATAGGTCGCCCCTTCAGCTGCAGACGAACCGGCGGCTGAGAGCATTGCCGCAAAGCAGATACCCGCGAATGAGCGGTTGCGCCGTCGAATCGAATACTCCATCCCGCCGGTCTGGTGGTATCTCGACCTTCCGCAATCCGATGTTTGCTTAGGAGGACAGTGCGGGCCCGGCAAGGCTCTACCTGTTCGCCGGTCCCGTCATTTTACTATCCTCAGACCTGTCGGCGGTGGTGGCAATCCCCCTGACCGCCGCGGATGCGGGTATTGGTACGGGGTGTACCCAGGCTTGGCTGCACCAACGATGTAATCCCTATTTCGCTGAATAAACTGAGCGGACTGGAGCCCGTGACCGCATTGATCCGGCTCCCAGTCATTTGTTCCAGGATTATCGTAGCTCGTGCCGCCCGTGTTGCCCCAAATGTAAACCGGGTCCGGAACCAAGCCATTAGTATAGCCTTGGCCGACTTGATGGAGTGCCGGCCACTTCGTCTGGCAAGGGATATAGGCACTCGTCCTGCGGATGTTGAAAACCGTGAATAAAATCGAGGCCTTACTGCCCCATTCCTTGGAGTTAATGTCGGGCATCAAGTTGTTGAATATAACCCCGGTGCCTCCACGGCAGTAGAACCACCAGTTGAGTGGCAACGGGAAGGGGTTGCCAGCCATGCTGGCGCCCGAGGTCGAGAAAATGAAGGTGTTATTATAAAGTTCCCATTGGCGCGTGCCGTACGGTCCAGTGTCGAGTCCGTGACTGGAGAACCCAGAGTTATTAAAGGTACAGTAGCGGACGACTATCCTGGAGTTGTCGCTGAAATCCAGAGCTTGTAGCTGCATCTCGTTGAAGGTGCAATTCTCCACATAGGTATTGGCTGATCCATCGGTGTCAGCCATCCCCATCGTATCTCTGGTGGTCCAGCTCGAGCTGACGCCGTTAGCGCTTCCGGTAGAATCCTGAAAAGTTATCGCCTCTTCGTTCTGGTCGTTATCGTAGAAGGTCCAGTTCCACATCACTCCCCCATTTACCTCGAACCGCACCATATCAAGGAGACCTCCGTTGGAGTTAAAGGCGCAGTCATGCAGAAGTGCCGGAGTGCTGATCAAGATCCCGATTTGGTCGTTTCCTGACGCATTGGCACCGTTAAAGCTAATCCCACTTACCGTACAGGCAAACGGCGTTGGATTAGAAATAACCAAAAGACCGTTGTTGCCGGAGCACGCAACCGTCGTGCTGGACAGGCCGGCGCCCCGCAAGGAGACGTCCGTGCTTACCCTAACCGTTGAGGACCACGAAAAGTTACCAGCTGGAATCAGGACGGTGTTTCCGGCGGACGCTGCGCTTATGGCTGCCTGGACATCCGAAGCGCTTCCATTGGCGGATATCGTCCCGTTTCCGTTCTTGGTGAAGGCGAGCGCGGAGACACTACAAAAAAACCAGAGGAGAACGGCTCCTGCGATAGGAGTCATAATTACTAATGGGATGCGTCTAACGGTTCTGGGAGGCAAAACGACAGCACCAAGGACCACGTCGCCAGTGGCATTGTTGGTTTGCGACACCGTTATCGTCGTCGCGGCGGCAGTTTCTCTTTTCATTTGCCTCCGAGTGTAACCTCGATCGGCAGTCATGCACGCGTATTTTGCACGGACTTGGTTACGGTTGGCCGCTCTTCCGCGAAGTTGGGTGCGCGGATCTATTTTGACCTGCTGCGCAACGGGTGAGGATAAGGGTATTCCGCGTAACCCGGCTTTGCCACTCCGGTGATGTAATCACGACCCGGTTTGATGTAGTTTCCGGAGAGCTGTCCGTGGCCACATTGGTCGGGTTGCCAATCGATTATACCTGGATTGTCGTAATTTCGACCGCCCGTATTGCCCCAAATATAAACCGGATCGACCACGAGGCCTTTATTGTAGCCCTGTCCCACCTGATGGATCGCCGGCCAAGTCGTCTGACAAGGTATATATGCGCTCGGGCGGCGGATGTTGAAAACCGTGAGCTTAAGAGTGGATTTGGTTCCCCACTGTTGTGAAATCATGTCTGGGACATTGTTGCCCCAAAAAACCCCAGTGCCACCCCTGACAAAGAACCAATAGTCCATTGGAAGTGGATAACTTCTGCCGGCCGGCGAAGTACCCGAAGTCAAAAAAATGAACGCGTTGTTGTATACTTCCCATTGCCGCACGCCATAAGGCCCTGTATCCAGTCCGTGGCTGGCAATAGCCGAATTGTTGAACCTGCAATGGCGAACAACAGTGCGAGAATTATCGCTAAAATCCAGGGCCTGAAGGTAAATGTCGGTGAACGTGCAATCTTCAATATAGGTATTTCTAGTCCCGTTGACATCTAGTGCGCCGAAAGTGTCGCTGCTGCTCCAATCCGGACTTACGCCATTCGCGCTGCCGGCGGCATTTTGAAAGGCTATCGCCCCATTGTCTTGATCGTGCGAATAGAAGCTACAACCCCAGATTACACCGCCGTTGCAAGCCCAAGTGATCGAGCGAAGGAGGTGACCGTTAGTCTCGAAGTCTGAGTCATGAAGAAGGATCGGCCGGTTAACGTACAACGTTATCCCACTGCGCGAAGTTACCCTTGATCCCTCAATAAATTTAAGGGCACTGATCGCTACCGCAAAGGGCGTGCGGCTATTTACCGTTATGAGATTACCAGAGTCGTAGTTGTTAGTGATCGTGACACCTCCCACTGACTGACCTTTTAAGTTGACGTCGGTGTTAATCGAGATCGGGCTAGACCAAGTGTACGATCCGTTCGGGATCAGTACCGTGGAACCCGCCGGCACAGATTTGAGCGCGTTCTGCGTATCCGCAACCGAGCCATCGCTCAGATAAAGATTGTTCCGCAAATTGGTGTAAGCCAGCGCGGGGAAGCACCCAAGGAAGAACAACGAAATTGCTCCGGTGATAGATTTCATAGTGACAGATAGAGTGGCATGAACGTCCCGCCCGTATGTTAGTACAATGGTCCCGCCTGCGTGTTAGAATTCAAGAAGGGGCGAGACGCCCGTGTTACATTGCGAGCAAAGTCCTGTACACACCACGCGTGATATCGCCGACTCTCGTCCAAGAGTATTTCTCGTTGGCAATGTCCCGGATTTCCTGCCGCCGCGCGTCCAGAAGCCGATACAGCTCACTGGAAAAATACGATTCGATGCTTTTCGCGAGATCAAGAGGATCACGCGCTTTGCAGATAAAACCGGTCTTTCCTTCGACAACATCTTCTCTTAGGGAGCCAACATCCGTTGCTACTATCGGCAGACCAAAACTATAAGCTAAAAAAGGCACGCCACTTTGGAAAATGTGAACGTACGGGACAATCACGACGTCCGCGGCTTTGAAGTACAACTCAACCTCATCGTCTGGAATGAATTCGATTCTCTCGATCACCCGCTCCTTGATACCCGTACAAACAATTTCGCTTTGGATCTGCTCCCAGTATCCCGTGTAGCCTCGTTTGACTTTCCCGGCGATGATGAGGCGCGGTCCCCCGTTTCGCTTAACTAACTCTGCCATTGCCGCAACCAGGTATTCCAGCCCTTTGTATGGAGCGATCTGGCCGAAGAACAATGCTGTCTTCTCATCGGTGGACAATCCGAGGCGCTTTTTTGCTTCCAAAGTTGTCATCCCGCTTGTCGGAATCGTATTATTGATTCCAAACGGAATGACGCTGACCTTACTTTCGCGAATGTCAAACTCCGTGAGAAGTTCGCCTTTCATCTTCTCGGTGTGCACGAAAATATGGTCGCTCATCCAGTACTGGAATTTCAGTGACCAACGATTCAGCAAGCTATCTCTTCCGTCTCGCCTGGCGGCATTGACATTATGAGCGGTAAATACAGTTCTCTTTCCCAGCAATCTGTAATAAAGCATCAAAACAACACGATCGATCAGCTCGAATTTGTTGTTCCACAGAATGTGAAAGATCGCCTGACGCGAAACCGCCGCGTACCAAAGAAGCCGTCCGTAATAATTCAGAAGCCTGACCATCTTTCTCTTGAAACTGACGTGCTCCCTTTGGTCTCCGCGAAGATTCAAGAAGTTTACCAGCGGCGTATTGTGCAATTCTGGCGCGTCCAACGCGTCACTGCCAATGAAATCCATGAAAATGCCTTGAGCGGCAAGCGCTGAAGCCAACCCGAGTGCGTACGGCCTGTCATTTCCGCCGGTTAACAATCCTACCTGAATCGGCGCCTCCGGCTTCGCCGCTTCATTCGTACGCCCGGCTCGCAACTTAGACATTGCGTGCATCGTACCAGATTGCGCTGGAACAACGGTCCCTAACTCTACCCCTCTCTTTTCCTTAGACCCCATCATGAGATAAACCAGAGGTACTCACTTCGTACGCTTGGAGTTTGTCTATTGTCGCATCAAGCACCTCGCCCAGATGGATAGCTGTGGTCGCGCGCGGATCAAAATCGCGCCTGTAGAAAAATTCCGCGAGCAGCGGGGAGACGATCTTGGTCTGAATTCCGTAGTCATAAATTTCCCACGGACTGGTGCACGTGAACAGGTTCACGCAAGGAGTTCCGCTTCCGAGTGCGAAATGCATGGGCAAGCTATCACCACCAACCACGCAACGGTGGTTCTGCACATCACCCAAGTGCTCAAGCAGCGATGTCCGACGCGGCAAAACGTTAACTTTAAGGCCCCTTGCTTCGAGCTCACGGATCAGTTCCTTGTAGTACGCCCAGTTTTTCATCGGCCATACAGCGCCGGCAACCGGAGCGATTGCAACATCTCCAGTCAAATCCGTCGGAAGAGCTTCAGGCAGCAAATACCTCTCGCCGCCGAATCGAAAACCGAGACCTTCAAAAATCATTTCCTGGTAGGTGCGACGGTTTCGGAGCTTCAGTTGATCAGCTTGCTTTCTGCCGTAGACACTGATCAGACTTAGGTCAAACCAACTCCGCGAGTCCTCCGAATAGGCCAGGCCACCGTTTGCGTCCACGTACGCTCCGAACAGCTGCCGATAACTAACGCTTGTAAGGAAAGAGGCGCACTCAGCGTCGTCTTCCAGATTGATTACAAGGTCGTACTCTCTGTCCCGAGCAATCTCGCGGTCTTCCCAGGAAGCGCTCCTGAGGTTGCCTGCCAACCGATGAAGCAACCCGAGGTTATTCCGGGCTGTTACCCATGTGATTTCGCCTGTTAAACAGCTCAATAAGGGCGTCGTCCGAACGACGTCACCGGTTGCGTTAAGTTTGATAATTAAAACGTTCATTTGGTCTGTTAATTTCTAATGACTGTTAGGTAGCTTTCGCTTACGCTTGGAATCCTCGAAGAAGAGGCCGCTCGGTGCCCGTCAAAGTCGCACTGCATTGGTTCCGCGAACATGATTTCGCTTAGCTAACTCTGAGCAGCCGGCGCCCTCCAAAACACCTCAATGCAACTTTCCTCGCAGCTATTCACGACATCGACGAATTTTTGTTTCGGTACCCACGACTCAAGAGCGAGCCCCCGCAAACAATCCGGTGCATAGTTAAAATCCCCTCCTGTAGCTACGCGTTCCAAATGTTTAATACACTCCAGCGCTTCCAGCTTAAACTGAGGTAAATTAACCTCGAACGAGACAAAGCGTACGGCGGTCTGCAATCCGCTTAGAACACTCACTTCATGACCCTCTACATCGATCTTCACGTAGAAGGGAAGGCCATAGGATTGGATCAAATCTTCCAGAGTAGTCGTTTCAACTTCCCTAGTCTGCCCGAAATCCAGGCTCTTACCAAATCGGCTTACATCCGTTCTGAGGGTCTCGACCCATTTAGGACTCAGCGTATTTTTGGCTGACCCTGGTTCATCAATCCACATTATCTGCGATCCGGTTTTGGCACTGATTGCCTTGCCAACTATGACGACGGGTATCTTCAATAATCTATAGCCAAGAAAACTCTGTCGCAGAACCTCTTGATTCTGCGGGTCGGGCTCCACCGCCACGACCTTTGCGCCTAATCTTAGAAAAATGTCCGTTTTCTGGCCGATGTTCGCTCCAATATCAAAAATCACGTCCCCCCTTTTGAAATTGCTCAGGGTTCTCTTATAAAACTCAACTTCTCTGCGCCTGTTCTCGATGAGTCTCCGGTCAGCCATTCGCCAGTAGAGATCGTATAAATAGGAAGACTTCAACCGATGATAGATGCCGAGTCGGCGAAGCAGAATTTGCGCTCGGGCCTTCAATGAGCCTCCAATCGCTCCTTCGGTTAGTGTTGGAATAAGGTTTGCTTTACTTTTTTGCATTCCGGAATTTCCTTGATGGACATATTCCTGCTAATCTCTCGAGGACATGCGAACAAACAGCCGTTCGACTGCCTGGAGCGTTAGGACGGCATTGATTTCCCGAACGTAGTTCCTTCGGCCACCGATGTGTTCGTCGGCTAAACGGTCGAGAAATTGAGGGTTCCAAAACGGGCTTTGCCGCGTTGAGGGGTCAGCGAGGACCTCTCTCAGGTCCGCAGCGAGCTCGTTTCGAAACCAGCGCCTATAGTGCAAAAACTTATGGCGCCCAATGATCTGTAGGCTCGAGTTTAGATAACCAAACAGCGGATCAAGCGCCAGAAGCCGATCTGGCATTCCTTCATTGAACAGGTAATCAAGCTTGAAGGTTGCTTCGGCAAATGCCCGCGGTAACAGTCCGCCAAATGTTGTCGTGTTCCCACCAAGCGCCCGATCAGTCGGAATTCTGCCGAGAGCCGGATCGTTCCGATTGATGAGACACAATGCGGCGTTCGAAGAGGTTCGTACTTTTACAGGCGATCGATACGCTAGAGCAACGAGCTCATTATCCAGATAAGGTGTTCGAAACGTGACTTGAGACCGGCACGCCGCAATGCTTCCAAATATGTTCCAAGGGATTTCTTGAAACGCAGCAAATGTGATTGGATGCTCCTTCGGGTTTTTCAGTTCATGGACTTGTAAACTTACAGATCGACTGAATTCGGGATTTAAAAGATTAAACGTGAGTCCCGTCGGTTTGAACGTGGACATTCCTCTGAGAACTTCACTTCCGAATACCCCGGTCAAACGAAGTGACGCCAATTTGCGCGCCTGTTCATTGAAGTAGATTTCATGTGCACCCAGAACGCCTGCGCAGCCATCAGTGGCATAGACGGTCCGATCCACGTAGGATGCGAACTTAACGAAGAAATCGGCACCTACACGTAGAATCCTATGCTCCAAGCCGCACGCCTCCGCCACTCGCCGTGCCAGCCGGGCATCCAAGGTCCGCACCTTTTCACCGGAAAAGGTGTAACAAATTGGTTTTGCCAAACCCTCTGGCCGGCACGCCATGATCATACGGGTATCGAGACCGGCGGTCAGCGAAATGCCAATTTTTTCCTGAGCAACAAAATGTTGGCGCACAGCCTTCTTGAAGGTGTCATCGAATCTGGATTCAAAATCCGCAGCACTGCACCTCGCCTGCGACTCCCAACTTGAAGGATGAAAATAGCGTCGTTTTAAAATCTTCCCGCCTTCAACCGAACAGAGCGATCCGCCAGGGAGCAGCTGAACACCACGAAACAGTGTCTGCCAATCTAACGTACATCCAAAAGTCAAAAATTGCGCGACGCCGTTCTGATCGAACGCCCGTAATTCAGGCAAAACCCGAAGAAGCGCTTTTGCCTCGCTGGCAAAATAAATTCCATTTTTTGTCTCACAAAGATAGACTCTCTCAAGTCCGTAGCGATCATTAAAAAGAAAAACACGTTTCCGCTTCTGGTCGATCAGGAGACCGCTAAAAAGACCGTTCAGCTTTTCGAAAAACTGATCGCCTTGCTCTTCGTAAAGATGAACCAGCCAGTCTCCATCTTTTTGAGCACGCAAATCGCCATTCCGCCCAGGCAGAGTCTGCGATTCGGCAGCGGGGAAACATTCACCGGCAAAAACAAGTGCGATGTCTTTTCGCTCGTTCGTGAAAACTTGTTGGGCAGCAAAAGATCCATCCAATGCCACCCAACCTGCATAGATACCCATCTCTGGGACAAAGTGGGTTCCGGAAACATAGAAAGTCTCGTATTCCATGCAGCTGATCATCGAATCCACCAGTCTTTTACATTCCTCAGCAGGAATCTGACTTATGACTCCAACTATCCCCGGCATGTTTTCTCCAAATTTGGTTCGGCCTTGCAGCGGTCGAACGTCAAAACAGAATCATGTGACAACGCACCCATAAACTAAATCCGAGCCGTCGCACTGCTAGTGGGAGGGCGAACCGACTTCATGCTGAGCCTGCCGGTTGTACCAAGAACGCCTTATTTGCTTTAGGGGATTCTTAATTTGATCAGGAACTGCTGCCTTCCAACCCCGATGAAGGCCGAGCTTCAATGCGAATTTTCCTTTCTGAGTAATGGGCACGAAATAACGCGGCAATTTTACTTCCTCGAATCCGGAATAACGCTTGAAGTCGGCTAGCGAGGAATCTGACCAGAAGGCATAGACCAAGTAAGGTAACTTCTTTCTAGCGCACATTTCGACGCTCTTTGCCATCAGGGCGTTATTTGTTGCTTTGTCGCGATGACCAACCATCGAAATAATCTGTCCTAACATCCCGTAGCGTCCCGCGTTACCTAACATGACAAACCCAATTAACTCGTCATTGTAATAGGCCCCGATTAAGTCCTCGCGAAAGAGAAATCGCGAGAATTGGCTTTTGACGGTTGCAAAATCCTTACCATAGTGCCAAAATCGTCTCCCTTGACGGGAGGGCGTCTCATTGAATATCTTGACCATGCCATGGACAAAATCGTCGTCAAAGTCGGCTTCCCTTACCTCGACGCCCGCCTTCTGACTCTTCCGGATCTTGTTTCTGGCGGTCCCCTTAATCTGTTTATTTAACCAGTAATCGTAGCTTTCGATACGAAGAGCAGCGATCGACTCGCATTCCATATAGAATGGGTATTTCGGTTCGATATTCGGCAACCGCTGCCAAAAAGTAAAGATATCAGGCTTGAATCCTGGATTGCTGCGCAAGGTGTTGATCACCTCATCGGGATCGTTCAAATCTTCGTACCAATCATCCTCGAGGCCGACCAGGGAAATCGGGCCTCTTCTGCTGAGGGCAAGCGTCTGCCCACGAATCTCAACATATTTCACGTTGGCAGGCGCTCCATTAACAACGGTAGGCTTGGCAACAAATTCCAGTTTTTGTAGAACGTTTGAGCGCGTTGATTCAGACATAAATTCTTCGTTACATGAGGGAGCGATTTTCTAGCTTAACCAGTAAGTGGAGTGAGGCGACTGTGAGATCCGACTAGGTTCCGCGCAACCACTGCTCGACCACGAAGTGCGCCTCAGAAGGGGCACTTTCCCAGGGAGATAGGTAGAAGATTTTGTCATGTGATATCAGTGGTGGCAAGATGCGCGGAGGGTACATGCCGTCCTGCCGAAGCGCTTCGGAAAGTGTGATCTGATCTACACCCGGGTTTCAACGTCTTTGCAAAGACCTCGCAACGCTGCGTGCGCATCGCAACAGCGTCTCTGATTTGGCCGGGTAGTTGTCCCGGAATTCGCTCAAGTATCGCCGCATAGCGACGCGAGCCTTCTCACCTACCGAATCTTCAGTGACCTGAACTGCAGGACTCTCTGCGGTCACGATCCTCATGGAAACCGTCTCGACGTCCCGAGGTTCGAGATTCAACTTCAAAAGGCCGTTTTCGAGAGAAAAATCAACGCTAAGGTCATCGATTTCGACGCGACTGATTTTATAGTTGCCTGTCTCTCTTTTAACTATGGTCAAGTGCTTGCCCTGCCTCTCGCCGAGGCGTATCAGAGCCCGGTCGGTAAAGATCCTTACCGTCTTCCGCCCGTCAGCTTCCCGCCTGCTCAGAGCGCACCCATTCACGATATTCTCAAGGTTGGTCCATGAAAGTTGGGGATGAAAGTTCGCGAAAGTGAGCACTAATTCCTCCAAGTTCTTGATGCCTCCCTTGAAGAAATCGTGGTGGAGCACGACCAGACAAGGTTTACCCAGAAAAGAATCGACCGCGAAGTTCACAGCGCCGTCTTCTGGCCTTCTGCGGGTAAACAAAGGCGGCCCCTCGTAACACAGGACGGCTGGATGTAAAAGATCCCCCACAGTTACATGCCCCTGGCCCCAACAGTCCGCAACTTCCGTGTTCGCAGCCGCGAGATAGCCTCCTGTCCTGAGGCAACTCATGGCCTCAATGGAAAAGACGCCTTGCGGAAATACCATCACCGGCTGATAGGGCAGACCGGTTTGTTGCTGGTGCGCGTCCATCCGGCGCCGGGCGGTAAGTAGTATCTCCGTCAACCTTTTCCGGTCTTGGCAGCCGAATTCTGCACCCGTATGATTACAGCCATGGACACACACGCCTAGGTGCGACTGGCGACTGGCCACAAGACTCACTGCGCGTCGATCAGAGCGTCGGTAATTCCATGGAATCATTGCGATCGTACAGGCGCATCCCGTCCGATCCACCAGGGCTGCCAGTTCCCGTAGCTCGAGGTGTCCGTACCTCTGCCACAGCGGCGGGTCATCAATGATAATGTTCGCGTAGTGTGCTTCCGGCGCCCAGCATGAGCCTCGAAAGAGATGCCGAAGCGCTATTAGGATTGGAACGACTCTGGAGAAGCAGGTCCGGAAATCGACGTTCGTTGACGTGGACTCTTGGAGATCGAGAATCTCAGGGCTGGCAGCTACGAACAGCTCGCGTGACCCCTGGCGAACGTGGGTCAACAGGCTTGCTTCATCAATGCTGATGACCGTGTCCGCAACCCCATCGCGCAATTCGAATAGGATACCGCAGTCCACAGCCCTTTCAGCCGATGCAAAGCTCAGGCCAGATAGGGCTCCGCACAGATCTGGATGCTTTTCGCTGATACGGTATCGCAAGTGTTCGGATGAGGGCTTCGGCGCCGCAATCTTGGCACCATTGAAGAAACCTTCCAGCGCACGCAGCGAGGACGGGCTTTGATCGAAGCTGTGGATCAAGCTCCCCGCGAATGCCCTGCCTATCGCCGGCGCCGGGACCCGGCTTTTGTCCAGCTCCGACTTTAACTCCCTTAGACCCTCCCCGCATATAATCAGGCAGGCTTGAATTTCCCTGCCGGCAAGGATATCGAGTCCATGCACTCTGAGAAGGGCCGCCGCAGTCAAAGCCTCCCACTCGATCCCCAAGAGGCTCAGAAAACACGCCAACCTCGTCTCGGCTCTGCCTGCCGTACTGATGACTATTGCGCGTCGTATCATGCTCTAGCTCGTTGGACACTCACGAGGGGTTGCTATTCTATCTGGACTTCCCTCGGGGAAGCACTTGCCCGCAACCAACGGCCATATGGTTCAAAGGGGCTTTCGGGCAACGATGAGCGATCTCATCGCAAAAGGGTAGAATAGGGACTGGAGCACCGGAGAGAGCGTTCTCAGGGCAGTCACCATGCCCGGACCCGCGGAGTGCGGAACCCAGCAGAAGTTCTTTTTCGTTTCGATGTCGAATCCAACCTTGCGGAAGACGGTGGCATACTCATTCAGGCTCGGCAGATAGCTCTGGTCTTTTGGCGTGTTCGATCCGCTGCGCAGCTTGCTCCGAAAAAATGGAAACGAGCGGTTCATGTCGATCATAATGGAGCAGCCGCCGGGCCGGAGCAGGGAAAAGATGTCGCCGGCCGACTTGGCTTGGCTGGCCAGCCTGAAACAGTAGCGGAAGGTATTCACGCCCACTATCAGGTGGAACGAGCTCTGCAAGTCCGCGAGTGAGCGGCCGAGCTCGTTGGGAAGGTCTCGATTCAGGTTTTCATTTGCGACGGCGCGGAAGAACACTTTGTCGCTCGCGGTGCGCGGCAGGGAGGAGGAAGCCTCCTTCTTCGCCGCTTCTACCATCTTCGCGGAGAAGTCTGTTCCACAGGCAAAATCGAGTTTGAGCTGGCGATCTAGCAGGTGCCTGACAATCCAGATTAGATTCATGCCGCCACCGCAGCCGTACTCCAGGACGCGAAACCCGGCTTTACCCCCGGTCTGCGTAACGAGCTTATCGATCTGCTGCTCATAAATACGGCCGTAAACATGTTGCAGCAGATAAGCGATGCCCGAGCCCGCGCTATCGCTCACATATTTCTGCACAGCCTCGTTCGCACTGTACTCTTCGAGATAAACATTCATAAAATTCACCGACTATACCATCCTAGAAGGTTGACCTTTCCCATCGACCGTTTCTCTGGCTAATTGAGTGGAAAGTGTGCGATTTGCTCTTGATCCGAACGGATTCCGCGGAGCCACTGCTCGAACATAACGAGACTGAACAGGAGTTTGTGATTGTCTTGCTGGCCTGATCGGTGGTCCTGCAGGAGCTTTCGCGCGGACTCAGGCTTGAGCAAATCAAACATCAGGGAGTTTTCGTCCAGGAGCATTTCAGGAAGCACACCTCGCAACGAGGACTGGAACCAGTCGTCGACGACATTGACAGCAAAACCGCGCTTTTTGCGTTTCAGGATTTGCGGATCAAGAAACCGCCTGCAGACCTTCCGATGCAACCACTTGCCTTTGCCATTTCGAATTTTGAACCTGCCCTCCAGGCGCTGAGCGTACTCCACGATCGTTCGGTCCAGGTAAGGAACGCGGACTTCCAAGCTGTGAGCCATGGAGACCTTGTCCGTGAACATCAGCAATTCGTCGGGAAGTGAGGACCGGATTTCAAGAAGTTGAAAGCCGCCCAATTCGTCGGTGTGCTCCATTTGCGGCAGCAATTCGCGCCAGGCGTCAACGGGTTCATCGTCTCGTCTGCCTGGGAGTAGACCACCCCGAAACAGGCCGTCGATTTGTCGTGCAGGAGCGAGAGAAAAAACATGCTGATAGCGCTGCAACCGATCCTCGACTCCGAGCGAGTAGATGCCGCGTTTCAGCGCTTCGTTCCGCGGTAATCGATTGACGGCGGATCCAACCAACGCGCTGACGCCTGCCGGCAGCCCACGCCACAACTTTCCATAGTGAACACCCAGATGTCTCTTGTAGCCCCCAAAAACTTCGTCCGGCCCCTGACCGACCAAGGCGACCTTTACATCCTGGCGGGCGCGCTCACAGACAAAATACATCGGAACGACCGACGAAGAGGCGATCGGCTCTTCCAGACAGGCCACAATCTTCGGTAGGGACCTTTCAAATTCAGCCCGATCGAGTTTTACCGGGATATGACGGGCGCCCAAAAGAGAGGCCGTCGCAGCCGCGTCGGCCAATTCATCATCTTCAAAAGTCTCTCCGTATCCGACGGTATATGCGGGCCATTCTCTGCCATGCTGATTCATCAGCGCCAACAGCAGCCCGGAGTCAAGCCCGCCGCTCAAAAGTATTCCAACGGGAACATCACTTAAGAGGTGGCGTCCGACCGCAGCCTCATACAATTCACACAATTCTTTTTCGGCCTCTTGCTCTTCTTTCGGGCTCGTAAACGGGATCGGCTTGTAATCGTACCAACGCTCTTCCTTGCATCTGCCATTTTCTACGATTAGCATCGAACCCGGCGCAAGTTTACGGACGCCTTGAAAAATCGTGAATGGAGAAGGTGTGTACCGGAACCGCAGGAACAGGTTGAGCGCCCTCGAATCGATTTCCGGCTTGGATGCTTCGGCCGCAAGGACCGCGCGGATTTCCGACCCGAAAGTCAGTTGACCGTCAGCCAACCGGTAATAGACCATTTTTATACCCATGGCGTCCCGGGCCACAATCAAACGCCGGTTCCGGACATCCCAAATGGCCAAGCCAAACATACCGTTCAGGCGGCTAAAGACCTTTGTGCCCCACTCCTTGTAGCCGTGCACGATTACCTCTGTGTCGGAGCGCGTCCGAAATCGGTGGCCGCGGCTCTCCAACTCAGTTCGCAATTCCTTAAAGTTATAAATCTCGCCGTTGAAGATAACCCAGACCCCCTCCTCCATGTCCGACATGGGTTGATGGCCGCCGGCCAGATCAATGATGGAAAGCCGTCTGAATCCCAATCCGAGCGGACCGGCCGTATAGTAACCCTCGTCATCGGGTCCGCGATGGACGATCGATCTAGCCATTCGTCGGACCGTCTCCGGATACACCGGTTTCTGTTGGTCCAAGTTAAACTGGCCGCAGATTCCACACATAGTTAGTAGTTAGCGAACGACAACAGTTTACGTTGTCGTTCATTGGTGTTGGTTCTTGTCCGCTCTCGGTCGCCTTCATTCCCGGTCGTTGATAGTTAATGAACGACAGCGTCATTCATCGTCTGTCGTTGTCGTTCGCTGCCGTTCGTTGAAATAGTACGCTAAGGCTCGAAACATCTGCGACTGACCCCACCGATGCATAGGAACGTTATCCCATCCGAACCGCAGTCGGCGCGACCGGAAGGAACCGTCTGGCTTGATCCAGTCCTTCAGAATTCCTGCTATGACAGTTTTCGACGTCGCCTCCAATTGCGGGAAACTGTCTCGCAGTAACAGACACAAATTGATGCACTCGGCAGAATCATACAGTTCGCGTTTGTAAACGGTAAGCCGCGGCGCTTTGGAAAAAGGCCGGGGCAGCCCGTCCGGATCAAAGAGGTTCTCCAGATAATACTTTACACCATTCGAAAGCGCCTCGAAGCATGGTCCATGTCCGATTAGAACATGAATCTTAGCGAGAGCTTTCATGACAAAGCAGGTGTGGAAGTGGTCAACGAAATCACGAACCCCGTCCACCGCGTAGTACCAGGAGCCGTTAGCATTCTGATTTTCCAGCACGAAATTCAGATTCCTTTCAGCAATTCTCGAATATGCTTCGTTGGAAAAGAGTTGCGAAGCGCTCGTGAGCAAAAAGGCTCGATAAGCAGCGGCATTGATCACTCCTCCACGATCAAAAGGACTATAGGAACAGCTGCTGGCAACTTCCGAGGTCTTGAAATCCTTAATGTCAGAAGCTGCGTGCCGGGCAATCGACTCAAGTATGCGTCTCCATTCGTCTTGGGGATCGAGCCGATAAACCTGCAGGAACGCTTCATACACATATGGCGTAGTTGTGATCAAAGGCGTCTGCCGTTTTATTGTGCCGTTTCGCGTGACCCAATCGAATGGATAACCCCAGCAGTACTCCTTGAAATCGGTGCATCGCGTCTCTACGAGCCGGTTCAGAAAGTGAACTGCCTTTTGCAGGTAATTGGAATCCGATGTCGCCTCATAAAGAAATGCAAATCCCATTGCGTAGTGGGCATCGGCAATTGGAAACCGCACTGGAGGATGGAACAACCGGCGAGCCGAAGGAATGAACGCTTCACAGAAAATCATCGGTGCGACCGCCGCAACCCCCACCTTCGGGTAGTGATAATAAAATGACTTGGCAAAACCTCCAATCGGACCTGCAAAAAAACTCTGATGATCAAGCGACGTCTCACCGAAGCCGTCGAGCCATCTACTAAAATTCGCCAATACGCCGGATGTCTTGTCCGTCAGCGGATCCATTGCTGTTGCCGGTTGCATTAACGTGTCTCCCGCGGTGCCGTCGCCAAGGAAAAGTTGTCCACCTTTTTAAGTCTGAAGAGCGTTCGAAAGACCGCTTTCAGCTTTCTCATTTGTTCCCGCCGATGAAAACGCATCAACTCGGGCGTTACCGGCCTTTCCATCCGCCGCAGGGCCGCCGAGCAATAACCAAACAGCAGTGCCAGACCGCCCGTGAGGACCGGCCTCTTGGTCATTCGATAAGCCACGCGGAAGAGTTGCCAGGTAGGTGAACCGCCGAGGTAATAGTCTTTTTCCCCATAGGAAAAGAGTGCAGAAAGAATGCCCCTTTCGGCGGTTCCCATTGTTCGGTGATGATGAAACCGCTTTTCGGAAAAAGACTGCACTTTCCATCCTTGCATACGCGCGGTCATGACCGCGATCCAATCGACTCCACCGGCTCGGTTCGGGACATACCCGCCAATCTCCTGAAAACACCGGTATCGGAATAGCTGACATGGCCCCGCCACGTAATTCTCACCTTCGAAGCTGTCTTTAGTTGAGTCATACCCCTCTTCGGTGAACGGCGTTCCAGTCACGCCGAGCTCCGGGTCTGCCGAAAATCTTTGCATCAGGAATGCAAAGTAATCTGGCTCGAACGAAACATCCGCATCCAGATTCCCGATCACCTCGAACTGAAGGTGCTTGACGCGCTCGAACGCCGCATTAACGGCATGAGCTTTTCCGGCGAAGCTGCGATCCGCCCGGTTCGGTCGCCGGAGCAATTCTATCCATGGGCAAGTCTCCAGGTAGTTCTCAATGATAGCCGCCGTGCGGTCCGTCGAACCATCATCTACAATGACCCAGCGCTCGGGCAGGCTGGTCTGCGCGACGACCGAACGGATTGTGCGTTCGATAAACTTTTCTTCGTTTCTGGCGGAAGTTATAAGTACGTATCTCATCTTGATTCCGAAATTCACTGGGGGGCCACATTTACTTTCGAACTGTTTCGCGGTTCTGGAGACTGTCTCGCAACATCGCGCTGGAGGGTTACGCTTCCGCCACCACGGCTCTGGCGGACAGGTAGTTGTAGCCGTGTCTTTCCTGGCCACATCCCGGCACCGAACAACGAAGCAGCACTCTCCAAGGAAATGTGGTTCTAACACCCGATGTTACGTCGTAAGGCGACCGTCTCTCGCCGCCATGACGTGGCCTAACTTTCTGGATTCACCAGCGGGCACGGGCTCCGGCAAATTTCCTTTGACCGATGGGGCCGCAGTGACTTGGACCCGCAAGCTTCGCGCTCTCGGATAGTGAATGGCAATCAGGTAGAAAACGGTCCAGATGATGTGAATATTTGTGAAAGTCGCCTCCGTGAAGTTGTACACCAGAATAGTGAAAAGGAAGGCCAATCGAAGTCTGCCAAACTGGAATCGCCGCAGGAGGTCAACACTTATCTTCCGGAACGTTCCGATGATTACGCCGGCCAAAATAACAAGACCTGCCAACCCCAGGTTCAAGTAGGTTTCAATGTACCCGTTATGAGCTTGAAGGGGTCGCCACCACCACTTCGCCCAAAGCTTGTCAAGCCGGGTTCCCAGCCAGAAGCTTTCAAAACCGGCTCCGAAAATCGGGTTCGGCTGAAGTCGCAACGCATCGTGCCAGACCTCAGTTCTGTCGGTCAGGGTGGCATCACGGCCGAGAGCCTGCAATGTATTTCCATAAATTCCAAATAGCGGTTCAGCCACAGCGAATGCGAGGATTCCGACAACCACATAAATCCCGATGCGCCGTTTGTTAACAAACGGCAGGCCGAGGACCAGGATTGTGCAAACTCCAACCATCATGCACATTAATGAAGTTGCGCTGGATGACATCCGCAGCAGCCACCCAATCATGCAAAGAAAGCCGACGCTTAGGAGAAGCTCTTTCAGCCTGGCTTTGCGCTCTTTGATCTTCCAAGCCTGGAGGAAGTTCCAGGAAAAGAACAATCCCGTAATCATGCAGTCGTAGCCCAATTCGTTTTTACCGTGGGTCACACCTAGATTAGTTGCTTCGCCACTCCAAAGATCGAAGCCTCGACCGTACTGCGGATAATATTTGATGAAGAGAATTGAAAAAGGCACCACAAAATAGGCGGTTCTCTTCAAAAGTCTTCGCAAAGCTTCCTGCGGGTCGGGATCTGTGAGAACTACCAGCGCCATGATTGGATGCCCCAAGACTTTGATCCATCGCTTAAGCGCAACGAAAGGGAAGTCCGACCAGAGGATGGCGACTAAACAATACAAGATGAAAATGGTCAGCCAGCGATTATTTCGGGCAAATTCCAGTAGGGTTACTCGTCTCCGGCTTAGGATGTAGAGCCCACTGATGATAAGCGAGAAAAATACTGTAGCGTCAAGCGGACTTCCGTCCTCCTCGAACGGCCAGGCTCCCGAGCCAAGATTAAGCCATTGAGAGACGAATCTTGAACCGCTGATCCAGAACCAGAGGAGCGGAATCCAGAGGGCACTGCTTACGTTGCTTTTCTCCCGGGACTCGCGCCAAAATAGGAAGTAAGTGAACGCGAACGTGAGTAGCAACGCTAAAACTGGAGGCATTTGTAAGAGTGACGTTAGTAGAGGTAGGGAGGCTTACACCCGGTCTAACCTTCCTTATGCCCCGAGGTAGCTGGGAGAGGCCGATTCGATCGATGTATTCGCCGTCGCTCCGGTTTGGTCAAAGAATTCCGCGACCTTATCACAAATGTAGGATATCATCACATCCGCGATTTCGGGAAAAATCGGAACAGACAAGATGCGGGACTGGTCTGCGTGCGCCACCGGAAAATCCTCAGGGTGGTGATGAAGATACGCGTACGCGGGATAGAATGGTAGCGCTCTTGGGTAGTTAAGAACGGTGGCAACACCTGCCGCGGTAAGATACCTCCGAAGCTCGTCACGCTCATCCGTGCGGATGACGTAAAGATGATATACGTGGTCGCGACTGGGGGCCACTTTTGGGGTCTGAATCTTCCGGATACCCTCGAGCAAGGCTGTATAGCGCTTTGCTACGCGCCGGCGAGCTTCAGTCCACGAAGCGAGGTGCGGAAGTTTGGCCAGAAGGATTGCCGCCTGCAGGCCGTCAAGGCGACTGTTTATGCCCTCCATAACGTGCTCACCCTTTCCGCCGTGTCTTGCAAAGGTAGCCGTCCAGTCCGCCAGTTGGTCATCGCCGGTCACAAGGCAACCGGCATCGCCATAGGCGCCTAGGTTCTTCCCCGGATAAAATGAAAAAGTCGCAGCGTTGCCGAAGGTACCGACAAATCTCCCTTTGTATCGCGCTAGGTGGGCTTGAGCGCAATCTTCGATTACCCACAGAGAGTGCTTGCTCGCAATCGCCATGATGGCATCCATGTCGCAGGCCTGCCCGAAAAGGTGAACTGGAATGATGCCTACCGTGCGCGATGTGATCTTCGCTTCGATCAGCTTGGGGTCGATCGTGAATGTGTCGTAGTCTGTATCGCAAAAGACTACCCGCGCCCCTGCTTGGGTTATACTCTCCGAAGTTGAAATCCAGGAGTGTGCCGTCGTGATCACTTCATCTCCCGGCTTAACTCCCAGACCCCGCATCGCGATGTAGAGCGCGTCCGTCCCGTTCGCGCAGGAAACGCAATGTTTGACGCCAAGGGTGTCAGCCCATGCCGCTTCAAATGCTTCAACGTGCGGCCCTCGAATGAACGCGGACTTAGCGATAACTTCAGCAATGGCCCCATCGATGGAAGGCTTGATGTCGAGATACTGTGCGTGCAGATCAACAAAAGGAATTTTCATGCTATTCCGTCTCCGGTTGAATGATTATAAACGCCGTCGCAGGCGCGCGGGATTGCCCATGTATATACCCGGCTCAGCGATGTCCTTTGTTACCACGGCGCCGGCCCCCACCACCACCCGATCGCAGATCGATACGGGCAGAACCGTCGCATTTGTGCCAATGCTGACCCCATTACCAATCTTCGTCGAATGCCACAGGTCGCGCCGTCCCTTTGCCGGGCCTCCGATTGAAAAAAGATCATTAATAAACATCGCGCCGTGAGAAATGAAGCAATCGTCACCGATTTCCACGAGCTCGCAGACAAACCCGTGAGATTGAATGCGGCATCGTTTACCGATGACGACCCCGCGCTGGATTTCTACAAACGGCCCGATAAAGCAATCGTCTCCGATAGTGCAACCGTATAGATTTACCGGTTCAACGACCGTGACTCGTTCGCCAAAGCTTACGTCGAGTATGCTCGCCTTCCGAATTGTCGGTTGCATTGGTGTGTGCCCCATAGGAGACCCTCCTAACGCCTTCCTGCCTGCTCTAGTATGGCAACCACGTTGCGCGCGTGCGGTATCCCGGTAATCGGTTTTTTGCCGTCCCGAATACACTCCATAAAGGATTCCGCCTCCGAACGCAGTGGCTCAGTAAACCGAACCTGCGGCATTAGAATGTCTCCGCTCCGATAGCTGAATTGCTCCGGACGCGGGTTGTCAAAATCCATGTTCTGACCGAGGATCGCCTTCTTGTCGATCCCTTTGTCGTAGATGGCAATCTTATCTTCCGCAACATCATCATAAACGACCATCTTTCGGGAACCCACGACAATCATCTTGCGTACTTTCTGGGGATCGAGCCAACTTACATGAATGTTGGCTATGATCTTCTGGGGATAGACAATGCTAAGGAAAACAACATCGTCTATGCCATTCTGAATAAAGTCCATGCCGACGCGGTGGACAGAGACAGGCTCCGGATCGCCCAGCCAGTATTGGATGATGCTGATATCGTGGGGCGCAAAGTTCCACAGTGCATCAATATCGGAACGAATGCGGCCGAGGTTTAGCCTCTGGCTGTAAATATAACGAATTTCTCCTAACTCTCCTGCGTCCAGCAGCTTCTTTACATACCGTACCGCTGCGTTGTAGATAAATGTATGCCCCGCCATTACAACGAGTTCACGCTCTTTCGCTAGCCTGTCCAACTCATCTACCTCTGCGACTTTTGTCGCCAGCGGCTTTTCGACAAACACGTGCTTGCCAGCTAACAGCGCCTCCTTTGCCAACTGGAAATGCGTACCGGCTGGCGTCGCGATAACAACTCCGGTTACCTCCGGATCGGACAATGCTTCATCGACTCCGTTCACAGCGGTGGTCCGGGGAAAGTTTGCTTCGACGAAAGCACGCCGATCCGGGCTCGAATCCACCACGTACTTGACCCAACAATTGGGCAGAGACGAAAAGTTCCGCAACAAATTCGGTCCCCAATACCCACAGCCGAGTTGCGCTAAAACAGGTCCATTCCTGGTCATATTGCAAAATCAAAATCTGTTGCTCTATCCAATCGTATCTCGACGAACTCAGCAGCTTTTCTTGCCTCCACGTGCTCCGATAGCGATCGAGCTCTAGGTTTAAAAACTCGAATTTTGAGACTGGGCAGTGTGTCTCCTCCGTCAGTTTGCCCTCGAACCTTCATCACTCCGCCTTCCAGCCGGATCGACTCGAGCCTCGCCGCTCTTCGGTGTCGGAACCAAGCAACAGCCTGAGCGGAGTTCGGCATCCAAGCCCTCCGCATCTTCAATTCACGGACGAGATCGCGGTAGAAATCTCCCCATAACCGCTCCGGGGCGATGCTGCGATCATGCCAGTTGATCGTGAGCACGCCGCCAAAATGCTCCACGTCATCGATCAGCCTCCAAACCAACCGTCGAGCTTCCTCGTCGTCGAGATTCAAATAGCTCGGATAGAACAGCGCCGTGTCCATCACATGAAGCGGTAACTCGAGAAGGTTCGTCACTCCAAGGGGTTGGTATGTCTGGGTAGTTCCTGCGCGATAACCAGCTGTCTCCCGGTAACCAAAAGTTGAATCGTAGGTGTACCCCGCTTGGTCGAGCATCGCAGGCGAGTCTTTATTAAAAAACAACCAGTGCATGCGCACACCGAGCTCGGTCGTCCCAAGGGCTTCCGACACTCTGACCCGCTCCTTACGACCCTCGTTGGCGTCGAGCCATGCGTCGACTCCATGCACTCCTACCTCCCGGCCCGCAGCAACGATTCTTTTGAGTTGAGGCAGCAGTTGGCCAAGATCGTAGCGAGATGCTCGCAAAGCCGGAGCAAGCCCATCTGTTGTTCGCCCTGCATAGTTGCTGCGAGGGATTACAAAGAATGTCGAGCCCAAGCCGTTCTCGATTTCCAGGTAGCGATCAAAACCGCTCCAAAAATCTTTGGCGATTCCGATCTGCACAAAAGGTAGCATGCAGGCAGCTCCCCAGTTCTTCCATAAAGCTCTGACTGGTTTCTTACCGCGGCATACGCTCAGCAACGTGCCGATGGTTGAGCGGTAAAGAAATCCCAGCATCGTATGATCAAACCGATGGTTCCGCACCGCCGGATGATCGATATCGTGTGTCAGACAAGCGATAAAGTTGTGCCCGTCTGGAACAGGCGGTATCTCCACCGACGCAATTCCCGACCGGGTGATCCAATTGCGCAAGAATTCGATATGAATTTCCAGCGTTGCCATCCCGGCGTTGCAGGCCGGCTGACCTGCTGTCAGAAGGAACCGCGCTTCGGCGAATATATTGTAACCAACCCGCAATGTCGTTACTTCCCCGCGCTGCTCGAAAACAGCGACCGGCTCTCCCGTTGCTTCCTCCGTTAAAACGCAATTTATGCATCCTGGGAATGTCACCATTGCCTCGTAAATCGGCACTCGCTTCCCTTCATCCGAAACGATGAAGCCTGGGGGCCGAGATTTGACCTTTCTCCTTCGTTCCGCGTCAAACGCTGTAGCAGCTCCGCCTAGGACCAAAAGCAAACGGGACGCCTCGCACCGGTAATCAACTGACGTGCATAGCACCACGTCATAACGAACGCCGCTGCGGCAAAACTCCCAGAGCGTTTTGAAGAGCTCGAAGAACTCGGCAACGATGTCGCGTTCATCCGCGCGCACTGCAACGCCAATCATTGTGGAAATACACAACCCGCTGCCGGCCGTTCGCCGACCAAAGTCGCCGAACGTAAGCGTCCCTTCAAAAGGCTTTTCGCGAGCTCCACAAACTGCAACCGCTCGGTAGTCCATTGGTGCGCCCGATACACTTCCTGGCCACGATCGACCACGCTAACGATTTCCTCCGGATGTCGGAAAACATATTCGATTTTTGCCGCGAGGTCATCAGCGTCTCCCAACTCGAACAGCGTCAGTTCCTGCGGGCCAAAATAGTCCAGAATGCCCGGAGCGCGGGGGGCAATGACGGGCTTGCCCTGCGACAGATACTCAAATATACGAGTAGGCGTGTTCAGCTCGGTGAATATACTTCGCCTATTCGGGATGACACCGACGTCGCATTGGCGGATAGCCTCGGCGATCTCTTCTAGACTCTTCGAGCCCATGTATCGGACGGCGTCGCTGACTTTCGATTTCCGCACCGAGTCCATCACTTGCTCCAAAAATGGCGTGCTCCGGCCATAAACGCGCAGTTCCAGTCGCGGAACTGTGTTATTGATTTTTTCCACGGCCGCCACGGCCAGGTCGAGGCCGTGCCTTTCGACCAGCGAACCATGATACATGACCACGAACGGCTTCGAAGGGTCGCGCTCAGCCAACCCCTGCCTTAATGGTTCGCGATATTTAAAGATCCCTTCGTCCGGTGAATTCATTATCACACTTATCTTTTCCGGCGGACAGCTTCGGGCCGAAAAGATTTTTTTGCACGCTTCGTTGACCGTTAGTACTGCATCGGCAAAGCGGAGACTCCACTTTTCCAGTACCTTAAGAAACCAGACCGCACGGCTATGCTCCCGAAGCCCGAAGATCGTCATCATCAGCTCAGGCATGGGGTCGTGGAGATCGAGAATAACCTTGGCCCCTAGAATCTTAGGAACCAAAGAGCTAAACACGAGAACGTCCGGCATGTTGTGCACGTGCACAACGTCATACCTTCTTTTCAGGGCTCGACCGGTGAGAATCGAACCAGCCAGGAAAATAAACGAACCGTACTGAAGTACGTACGACAGCTTTCCGCCACGGCGACGCTTTAAAGGAACGCGCGTAATGTTGACTTTACCGAAGATTTCGTGTTGCGGCTCTTCATCCGTCTCCTTGAGACATATCACTTCGACGTTAGCCCCCTCTTTGGCTAATGCCTCTGCCGCCCTTCGGGGTCGCGGATCCGACGGATAACTGGAATACACGACTGCGACGACACGTTTCCCGGCCAGACCTAGAGGCTCGGCAGTGGACGCAACGGGTTGTTGTGTATGCTCTTCGAGAGGTTTCATGTGGCGGAGTGGAGACACTAGTCGGGCAACGGAGCAGCGGTCTTCTGCCCGCCGCGCAGTCGAGAAGTAGTGATGGGCCGGATCCGGTTAGAGTTCGCCTTCAAGCCACCTTGGACCATAAGAGCGGCTTTTGTTGAATACGACCGACACCTTGGTCTTTGCGGCCAGCTGTTCATATGCACGCTTCACTGCATCCCCACTACTTTTCTCGGCCTCAACGACCAGCAGCACCGTATCCATAAAGCCGGCCAGGGGAAGTGTCGCGCTGGTGTCGCCAAGCGACGGCATGTCAAAAACCACGTAGTCCAGGTCGCTCGTCTTAAACTCCATCAACATATTATAAAATCTCCGCGTGGCCGGCGGCTTATCCACCAGAATTACCTTGCCCTCCGTTCCATCCGAAAGAGCGTTGGCCAAACCCGCCGCGAGCGTCGAAGCTCCCGCGTTTTCCGCGAGGCCTGTCACCGCCACAAGCTTGGGCTTGTGGGCCATGTGATTCAGGTCAAAAAAGAGACCGAGACGATCCCGTATTGCTTCGCAAAATGGCCGGAGCAAATCACCGTTCTCCATCGGGACGATGTCTGAGGACGGAATCTCATCAAGATCTGCTTCGGAATTGTTCGGTAATCGCAGGCGCTGGTCGTTAGCATTAAAATACGGAATCGAGAGTAACAGTGGTATCTGCAAGCGAGTCTCAAGTTCTCGCGACCGCTTAATTGTCCGATCCAAAACCAATTCGATCAGCAAAGCGATCGCGATTCCAACAACGAGCCCGCCGGCGGCGAGACCGATGACAAACTTTCTGACATCGCCAGAAGCCTTGATTACGGGTGACGGCGTCTGGACCACGCTGATATTTGGTATCCTGGACGGGTCCAAGGTCTCATCGATGCGAGCCTTCTCCAGGCTCGCCTGAGAGTGTTTATAATTCGTTTCCTCTACTTCCTTCATCCGCTCGAGTTCCTCGATTCGCGGGCCTAATTCCGAAATCAATTTAGCACGTTGCTGAAGAGCGTTTACCCGAGACCGGAGCACTACTGCCCCGGACTCCATACCGACGAGGTGGGCTTTCTCGGACACAAGGTCGGGTTTGGGGGTTTGCGAAAGCCCCGAGGTGGGAGCGGTTCCGGCGAGGCCCGGATAATTCTCCTCCAGTCCCCGACGCTGGTTTTCCAGGTCGTCAATCTGCGCCTGCTTGACTTTCACCAGTCGGTTCCCCGGAGTGTACTTCGAAAGAAGCTCGGTCTCAGCTTGCTGAAGCTGTGTGACGCGAGTTACCAAGGACTGGTACTTCTGAATGATCTCGCCGCTTACCGGCTGGATTGGAGTGCCGGACTGGTTTCCGTCCGCTATCGCAAGTGATGTTTCGAGCTCCTTCACCCGAGCCTGTTGCGCGGCGAGATCAGACTCCGCTGTATCTAATTCCGACTGGGATTTCCCCAGTTCAGTGGCAAGAGTCGACTTGCTTTCCGCGAACGAAATGATTCCGGCCCTGTTCTTCAACTCATTCAACTCACTCTCAGTCTGACTCAATGCGGCTCGCAGCTCCTCGGTTTCTTTCGTCACAAACTCGAATGCACCGCCCGAACGATGGACTTCCAGATGCTTGTCAAAATACCGCTTTACCAGCTCTTGCAAAACTAACGCCGGCAGCTTCGGATTGGTACTCTTGAAGTCGATAGCAATGATGTTAGTTCCTTTAACAATCGATACCGCTAACCCCTGACGAATCGTTTGCGTCGACGTGTCAAGGGAAGCCTTCGCGCCGGCACCCCGCAGCAGCCGGTCAACATCCACCGCCTCTGCAACCTGCCGAGCCAGATCTGAGCTGGTTAAAATTTCCACTTCGGAATTGATGACAGTATCCGTTTGCGGATTGAGCGTTTTGAGCTGGGAATCGATCCCGTCAATGGCGCTCTTGTCTACCACATATCGAACAAACAGCTTGGCGTCCGACTCGTAAACGCGAGGAACAAAAAGATAGGCGGCCGCAGCAGCAATAAATCCGATTGTGGTGCAAAGAAGAATCTTCCACTTGTGCCGGACCAGCATGTAGAGGACATCATTAAGCTTCAGGCCGGAATGCCTTGCTTCCGGTTCGAATTCTGACAAATCAATTCCCTCGCCCCTCATTCCCGCGATGTGGCCGTTCCCTCCCGGGAGCGCCGGCATAGTTTCATTTTTCATTTTAAGCCAGCGCCTCCATCACAACGATTTCTTTCACGCATTGAACGACTCTTTCCACTTGCGCCGATGTCAGCTCGGGAAACATCGGCAAGGAGACAAATTCTTTGGCCGACCGCTCCGCGATTGGAAATGCCCCCTGCTCATATCCCAAGTCGCGGTAGGCTTCTTGCAAATGGATTGGCACGGGATAGTGAACTCCACATCCAATACCTTTTTCACCCAGAAGCTCGATCACTTGATCCCTCTCTTGGACGCGGATCGCATAAATGTGGTAAACGTGGCGCACACCGGCTGCCTGGGCGGGCGTAACGACTTCTTCGATACCACCCAGGGCCTGATTATAATGCGCCGCGTGAGATCGCCGGAGCTGGTTTCCTCTTTCCAGATAGCGTAGTTTGACGCGCAGAATGGCAGCCTGAATTCCATCCATCCGGCTGTTCCATCCAATCATGGTGTGGTGATATTTTCGCACCTGCCCGTGGTCCCGAAGGATCCGGATCTTTTCCTGCAACTCGGCGTTGCCGGTTACCACTGCGCCGGCCTCACCAAATGCCCCAAGATTTTTCCCGGGGTAAAAACTGAAACAGGCGGCGTCGCCAAGCGTGCCGGCTCTTCGTCCCTTGTATTCGGCTCCATGAGCCTGGCAAGCGTCCTCAACGACAAACAGACCGCGAGGACGCGCGAATTCCAGGATGGCATCCATGTCGGCGGGTTGACCAAAAAGGTGGACTGGAATAATCGCCTTCGTCCTGGCCGTAACAGCGCTCTCCAAAGCGCCCGGATCTAGCGTGTAAGTACGCTCGTCCACATCCACGAACACCGGTCTCGCCCCGCAATAGGTAATTGCTTCAGCCGTGGCCATAAACGTGTTTGGCACGGTGATCACATCGTCTCCCGGCCCGACACCCAACGCCAACAGAGTTAGCCAGAGAGCATCAGTACCGCTGCCTAGGCCAATGGCATACGGAGAGTTGCAGTAGGCCGCGAAATCTTCCTCAAACCGGCCGACGAACGGCCCGCCAGCAAAGGCGCTGCTTTCAATGACGTCCTGGATGGCGCTGTTTATCTCACCCAGCAGCGGTGCGTGGTGGGATTTAAGGTCAAGAAACGGTACTTGCATCGGTATCTTTGGTTGCGAAAAGCGATTGGTAATTCTGGCGTGATTATCGGCCACGTGCTCTGCGTTTCATGCGTCTGTGGTTAATCCTTGTTTGGTCGCACAACGCGCCGACACTCGCGTTGCTGGTTAGTCATGTGCATACTGCTTCTGCTACGTGCCTAACCTCCCTGGATAGCAGTCTTGCCCCAGACAACAGCCCTTCCTCCGACGGCAAGAGCGTAATCGGAGCGCCCTGGCGTTTGAGCGATGCCGAAGCAGCCTCGAGAATCCTTACTAGCTCGAGCCCTCGGTGACCACTAGTCAGCGGCTTAACGCCGTTTTGGATACAATCGAGGAAATGCTGGCATTCCGCTTTCAGCGGTTCCTCTTGTTGGATGTGCGGAATGTAGCTATCCCCGTAATGATAGGAGTAGTGAAAGTCGGCGAAGGTATCGTAATGCGGCGGACGCTCCACCCGGACATCATAGATCCGGATTTTTTCGTTCGTCTGCAGATCATCGTACACGATCATTCGACGCGTGCCCACAATGGTCATATCACGAACTTTTCTCGGCTCCAGCCAACTGCTTTGGATGGTAGCAAATCGCTTCTGCCGGAAGGACAGAGAAATATTCGTTACGTCCTCGATACCCGGGGTAACATGGGCGTTGCCTTGACAGTTAACCGTTTCCGGAAGTTCTCCAAGTATGTGCAGGATGATGGAGATGTCATGGGGGGCAAGGTCCCAGGCCACATTGATGTCCTTCTGAAACAGGCCGAGGTTGAGCCGGCGCGAATTGATGTAGCGAATCTCGCCGATGTCTCCAGCTTGAACGATCTCGACGATCTTACGCACCGGAGCCGAATAGAGGAAAGTGTGACCCACCATCAAGACCAAGCCGTTGCGTTCGGCGATCTCGATCAATTCCTCGCACTCCGCCGAGGAGGAGGCCATCGGTTTCTCGATCAGTGTATGCTTGCCGGCAAGCAAGCTGGCCTTGGCGAGTGGATAGTGATACTTGACCGGTGTTGCCACCACCACCGCGTCCAGTCCCACACCGTTGAGCAGGTGGTCGAAGTCGGTGACGCCCTCAACGTCCGAATACAAGCTTCTCATGTGCTTCAGACGTGCCTCGCTGGTGTCGCACATCGCCCTGAGATTGCAATTGGACAGCCCTTTGAAGTTACGAACAAGATTAGGTCCCCAATATCCGCAGCCGACCACTCCCACCACAATTGGTTGTTTCATAGTACCCTTATTGCGCGTTCCGAGATTTTTATTGCGATTACCGCTGTCTGTTTAGTTCCTTTGGCAAACAAAGTCTTTGCTATGCGCGCTCAAATGCAGGCTGCCGCCCTTGGCCGGTTTCCGTCTTCCCAGAAAACGCCATCCCATCTGGCTGGCCTCGTTGCTCTTGAGTCACAAAAAGGAGACGCCTAACGACGTCTGGTAAGGGAACTTATCGACCACCACTGAGGCTGGTTAAGGAATATCTTGGAGTTAATTCTTAGCCTGCAGGCAGAGTCTGTTGCTCCAGGTAAGAGACGCAGACAAAAGCGGCTCGTGCAGCCAAATTTGCGGCCTTTATGAAAACCATAGACACTATATTCTTATGTGTTCTGTTGGGCTCTATCATCGCAGGCGTGCCCTGATGAATCTCCATCGATCGAAGCTCCGGTCGTCCGTAGCTCGCAAAGCGCCCAAAAAAGCACGAGTCGGATTCTGCTGCCTTAACTGCCGGGTTAGGCTGAAGCCCTAAGCTGCCAGCGGGTGCTCGATCTCCCGTAGGACAATCGAGCGTTCCACTTCGGCCTCCGTTTTCCTGCCAAGAAAATCCATCAAGACTTTGACTCGTTCCTTGGCTGCCAGCACTTGAGTAACCACGGCTTCCAGCCCAGCGAAAGCACCCTCGACTATCGTTACCTGATCGCCTTCCCTAAGCCGGTAATTCAGCTCTTTGATCTCCGCGATGCCTACCTGATTCTGTAGCTGCGCCAATGAATCCTCGTCGATCGTGGGATAACGATCGGCAAAACGGACGATGCCACTCACACCATGAGCATAGCAAACCTGGCGATGCATTTCCGCCAGCTCGAAGCGCGCGAATAAATAACCCGGAAACATGGCTTCAGTTACCCAGACCAGCCCTCGCTGGGTGGCCCGCTGAAATCGAATACGGGGACAGAAAACTGTCACTCCCTGCAATATGCGGAGATGCGCTGCTGCGATGTGCTCGCGCTTTGGCTGCGCGCGGAGGCAATACCAAGCCGATTCTGCACCACTGACCCTTTTTCCATGTACGGCGGCTATCGTCTCCATGACTATCTTCTAGGTTAGGATCTCCCAACAAACCGGCAAGTTGCCCCGATCGGTTAATATAGATGATCGACCAGTTTCTGGAATGGTTGAGAAGTAATTAGTAACAAATTCGTCACCGTTCGCAGTACTGAGATAGACGCCAAGCCGCGCACACTGCCATTTTTGTATCAAGAAAACCAATCGCGCGAACAGATCCGACGAAACTAGGTTAGGCAACTGCCAACCGAAATGGTCGCTTGGTATTATCAACCGTTGGCGGTTTGAGGGATTGCACCGCTTAGCATTGGTCCGTAGCCGGCTTGCGTACACCTCGCAGGGTGCGATTCGCGATGGGCGACTCGACCAGCTGAGTCAAGATTGCGGGAAACGTTTTCAGCATGATCGTCAGGTCCAGCCAGAAAGACATGTTTTTCGTATAAAAGATGTCCATCTTGATCATTTCGCTGAATGTAGTTTTATTTTTGCCATTCACCTGCCAATATCCGGTAAGCCCAGGTGCCGCGTTGACCCGTTCTTGTTGCCAGGGCTGATAGCGCTGGAACTCGTGGGGCGTGCAAGGGCGCGGACCGACTAAGCTCATTTCTCGGCGAAGCACATTGAAGAGCTGCGGCAATTCATCCAATCCGGTCGCCCGCAGAATGCGTCCACCCGAAATGATACGGGGATCGCCCGAGGCGTCGAGCTTCGTCATCGGACAGTCGGCGTGGATAAGCTGCTCGAGATGGCGTTCGTGGCTCTGCGTCTCGACATTGAGCTTCATCGTGCGGAACTTCAAGATCATGAAGTGCTTTCCCCCATAGCCGACGCGCTCCTGCCGAAAGAAGATAGGACCAGGGGAGGCGATCTTAATCCAGAGTGCAACGCAAACCAAAATAGGTAACCAAATGGGTAGACTCATTAGGACGCAGGTAATGTCGAGAATGTGCTTCCATAACGGAGTATTCTCGCCTTCGGCTATCTCATGCTTGGTGGGAACCTGGGAATCATTCTCGCAGGTGGATGATGGCTGAACGTGAAGCTCCGCTGGGTTGGGAAGGGGTAAAGCCAAATCAGGCACCTTGCCTTTTTGACCGGGATCACGCCAAATGGGGGGTTGGAAAGAGAACGTGTCCTCTCGGCGAACGGCCTGGCTGGGACTCGGATCAATTCTGCGCATAAATCGTTGAGGGACTGTCAAAAAAAGCCAGCTAAACAACGCTGACTGACGGAGAGTAACGACCCCAACTTGAGCGAATTAAGAAAGATCGGATGGGCGGAAAAGAGCAGCTAGAGCCGCCGAGAAAAGGAGGCAGATCTTAGAAATTCCATTAAAAAAAAAGCTGATTAAATCGGTCTCAAAATCCGGTTACTGAAGCCACTTGCGCCCCGCGATGAGCTGAACAGACCGCTAAAATTGCGGAGAATTGTTTTGACCACCTCGCGTTATCCAATTGAATCGATCGCCGATATACGTTACACCGGCTAAAAATGCCACAGGACCGTTGCATACACTCCAGGGCCGCACGCCTTTTCCGCTTGCGC
>Ga0209526_10000119_pt1 | contig 44512 bp, 38 predicted proteins | sample JacPinW_OM2H0_M1_FD_188566 | JGI IMG/M metagenome (GOLD analysis project Ga0209526, IMG submission 188566) | Forest soil microbial communities from Algoma, Ontario, Canada - Jack Pine, Ontario site 1_JW_OM2H0_M1 (SPAdes) (version 2) | ecosystem: Environmental > Terrestrial > Soil > Boreal... | reverse complement strand
GGAGAAGGTTCGGGATTGCGATGGCCGCGATGATCAGAATGATCGCCACGACGATCAATAGTTCGATAAGTGAAAAGCCCTTCTGCTTCTTCATGACAATCTCCTTCAGAGACGCTTGCTAGTTTTGAGTCGCGTTATTTACGGCAATGCTTGCCAATGTCGACAGGAGAAGTGGGGCGTCAGCAATCAGAATTTGAATTCATTGGCGCGTCTTACAGCAGCTAAGATTCTTAAACAAAAAAACCGGAGCAGACGATTAGCCTGCTCCGGTTTAGATCCGTTCGGCTTCGATTCCGCAGTAAAGCTTAGAGCGGCGTCGAGGCGTTTGTGCAAGCGGCCGGGTTCTGCGTGTAGAAAATCACGCCGGACTGATCGCTGCAGAAGTTACGCTGACCGGTCTGGCCAGGAGTAACCGGAACCGCCGTGGAGGCATAGGTCGTTGCGGGAGGACCACCTGCACCAACTGCGGTGAAGACGTATCCGCTCTTGGTACCTTGCGACAATACGTTGTCAATCAAGCATGCATTGGCAACGGCGGCGAAAGCCGCGGCTGCGCAAGCGTTCGCCGCGCCGCCCAAGTTTCCTAGTCCCGCCGCGTAACCGGTAGCCGGATAGGTGTTCGCGTAGGTAACTTCCGCGGTGTTAATCGTGCGGAGGGAACCCACGGCCGAAGACTCGTTCGCCGCCATTTTGGAGCGGAGAAGGTTCGGGATTGCGATGGCCGCGATGATCAGAATGATCGCCACGACGATCAATAGTTCGATAAGTGAAAAGCCCTTCTGCTTCTTCATGAAATCTCCTTGAGAGAGTTGATAGTGCCAGAGCACGCGGCTAGGTAGTGCAAGGGTCGTGCCAATCCTAGGACAACCAGTACAAAAGTTCCGATTCAGCGTAATCCATTGATAATGGGAGGGTTTACTAAGCAGTTTGCTGGCTCAAACTTCGTAATTTAAGGCCTTTCCGGGAATGAAAGTCCTGATTGTGACACTAAGTGTCACTGTGGGGGTCAATTACTGTCAGCGGAAAACGCGTCAAAGCTGATGTTTCTTGGCGTAGTGCCGGAACGAACGATAGCTAATATTCAGAAGCTCTGCGGCCTGCGTTCGCACGCCGTTTGCCTTTTCCAGTGCAGCCTGGAGGTAGCGCTTTTCGGTATCTGCGATGACCCGCTCGAAATTGATGCCTTCGGGGAGCTCCGCTCCGTCCTGATGCACTCCGTTCGGTGAGCGCGTTCCGAGATTGCCCGCAACTCGCTCAGGCAGCACAGCTACCCCAATTTCCGGCCCAGTTTCGAGAGCGACGGCCCGTTCGATTGTGTTTTCCAGTTCGCGGACGTTGCCCGGCCAATCGTAGGTTTCCAGATAGCTCATGGACTTGGGAGAGATACCTTCGATGGGCTTTTCCATGGTCTTGCGAAAATTTTCGAGGAAATGCAGGGCCAGCAAAGGAATGTCCTCGCGGCGCTCACGAAGAGCCGGCACGTGAATGGGAATGACACTCAAGCGATAGAAAAGATCTTCACGGAACTCGCCCCCCGCGATAGCCTTTTCCAGATCCTTGTTGGTCGCAGCGATAACGCGAACGTCCACATCCAGCTCTTCTGTGCTTCCGAGGGGGCGAACTTTACCTTCTTGCAGGACGCGAAATAGTTTCACCTGCATCGCGAGATTCATATTGCCAATTTCATCCATGAAGAGGGTACCGCCGTGAGCTGCTTGGAAGAGGCCGCGGCGATTGTCATTCGCGCCGGTGAACGCACCTTTCACATAACCGAATAGCTCCGATTCGAGAAGAGTTTCCGGAAACGCGCCGCAATTAATGGTGATGAACGGAGCATTCGCCCGCGCGCTGTTTTCGTGAATGGCGCGCGCGACGAGTTCTTTGCCGGTGCCGCTTTCTCCGGTGATGAGTATGCGGCTTGTTTGGGGCGCAACGGTTTGTATCAGGTCGAAAATCGCGCGCATCTTCGGACTCTGGCCGATGATATTATCCAGGCCGGTCAGGCGGCGTATCTCGCGGCGAAGATAGCCGGCTTCTTTTTTCCACTTGAGGCTTTCCGTAACTTCGCGGACCGCGACGCGCAACTGCTCCACCAGATCGTGATCCTTGATGACGTATCGATTCGCGCCCTCATTCGCGGCAGCAATCGCCGTCTCCAGAGTGGGAACACCGGTAATGAGCACGAAATAGGAATCCGGTGCAACCTCACGGCTGAATCGCAAAAGCTCGACCCCTGTGGCGCCGGGCATTCGCACATCGGAGATAATGATGTCGAACAGCGAGCCTTCCAGTTTTCGTTTGGCAGCCTCGACGCTGTGCGCAACTTCCACGCGATGGCCCTCTTTACGAAAAGTGATTTCTAGCAACTCGCAAATGGATCTTTCGTCATCCACGACAAGAATATGCGCCGTATCCTTGGTGGTTTCCCTGGGTGCGCTCTTAGTTGCTTGCATACGCCCTCATTCGACGCGGGGAAGTTCGACGATGAATTCCGCGCCCTTTGCTTTCTCGCTGAAGACCGTAATCCTTCCGCTATGAGCCTGAACGATTTGGTACACAATGGCCAATCCTAGTCCTGTACCACCTTCAAAGTTAGATTGCAGAGGTTCGAAGATTTTTGCCTTTTGGCGGGGGTCAAGGCCGATGCCTGTGTCGCGAAAAGAGATGCGTAACCAGTCCGAGGCGTTTTCGAGGCCTACGGTTAGGGTTCCCCCGGCAGGCATTGCTCGCAACGCATTGTCACATAGGTTCCAAAAGACTTGCTTGATCCTGTTTGGGTCAACCTGCGCTTTATAGACGCTGCCATTGAATGCGCGGGCGATGCGCACATCCTTTTCAACACCCGGTTTCTTCTCAATCAAAAGGAGCGTTTCCTCCAACAGAGGACGAATGTCCGCCTCCTGGAAGGTATAAGACTTTTCTCGCGAGTAGTTCAGGAAGTCGGTGATGATGTGATTCAAGCGCTCCGATTCCCTGCCGACTATGTTGACGAGATGCCTTTCATCCTCTTCCAGAGGCACCAGGCGACCAAGCTCTTTCACCGCACCGGCCATGGCCGTCAGCGGCTGGCGAATTTCATGCGCAATGGCAGCGGAGAGGCGGCCGACGGCGGCCATGCGCTCTTTTGTGGCCACCTCCTGCTCCAAGCGGCGAAGTTCGGTCAAATCCTGGAAGTTGAACACATAGCCGCTTTTGGAGGCGTCCCGCGTGCGAAGCGGGGAAATGGATATACCCAAGTAGCGCCGGTTTCCGCTTGGAGTTTTGATTTCAATTTCCCGGCGCAGAGAAGCTTTGTCTAGCATCGCGGTCATATCTTGGAGCCAAAAATCCGGGCTTACTTCCCGCAGATCCTGACCACGCAATTCAGAGAAGGTCCTGCCAAGGATCTCCTCGCCGGTGCGATTGATCAGAACAACCCGTCCTTCCATGTCGGTGGTGACCAAGCCGCCGCGCATGGAATGGATGATGTCCGAAGTGAAGTCCTGAAGCTCGAGGAGTTCTTCGCGCTTTTTGGCCAGCTCGGTGCTCTGGCGGCGAAGAGAGTTCGCCAATAAGCTCGCGAGATATGCGATGGCCAGAAAGCCGAAGGTGTTGCTGAGAAACCAGATGCGCAGCGATTCGATGGACGGTGTGCCAATCCAGGTTTTGGGGATGGCCCCTGTGTAGGAAAGCCAGGTCATGGCCCCGAGCAAAACGAGACAAAGCCCAGCAATGAAAAATGCGGCGCGACGGGTGAAAAGAATGCTGGCAACAATGATCACCAGGAGATAGAGCGAGCTGAAGTTGCTATCCTGCAAGCCCGTGGCGTAGACGATGCCGGTGATCATGAAGACGTCGCACAACACCTGGACAACACCAAACCAATTTGCCGGCGGCAACAGGCGGACCAGGATCAAGTGCAGAACGCTGATCGTGATCCACAGAATGATGATAGGAAGGAAGTATCTAGGAGCTGCGCTCGTGGGAACGAATTGCGGCCAGACCACTCCGACGCCCAAGATCAGAGCGATCATCAGCAGGCGCACGCGGGTGAGCCATTCCAACCACTCTCGCCGGTTAAAGGTTTGTTCCATAACAAAAAACCGCTTCGCGCGGACCTGAGGCCCCCACTTATCTTAAAAGAAAAAGGGAGGACAGGGTTGCTGGACCTGTCCTCCCTTTCCGAAGAGCAACTACGCTTAGTGTGCGCCGCTTAGCTTGCCAATCAGGGAGAAGAGCGGCAGGTACATGGAAATGACCACTCCACCAACCACCACACCTAGGAAGACGATCATGATCGGTTCGAGGGCGGTCAGGAGGTCCTTGACGGCTGCGTCTACTTCGTCTTCGTAGAAGTCCGCAATTTTCTGAAGCATGGCGTCCATCGCACCGGTCTGTTCACCGACGGCGATCATTTGGGTGACCATGCCTGGGAAGACTCCCGATTCTTTCAACGGTTCCGTCAGGGATTTGCCTTCTTCAAGAGCCTTACGCACTTTAAAGAGTGCCCTTTCGACGACGGCGTTGCCGGAAGTCTTGGCAGTGATATCCAAGCTTTCGAGGATAGGGACACCGCTTGAGATGAGCGTACCAAGGGTTCGAGTAAACCGTGCCACGGCAATCTTGCGCATCACATTGCCCAATATGGGGAGCTTGAGGATGACCGTGTCCAGCACGAACCGGCCTTGCGGCGTGCCGTACCAAATTTTTAACCCGACGATGCTGGCAACGAGTCCCACGACGATCAATAGACCAAATATGCTGCCAATAAAATGACTCAAAGCGATGACGATCTTAGTGGGAAGAGGCAGGTCCACACCGAGGCCTGTAAACAAGGTCGCGAAGATCGGAACTACCTTCCAAAGCAAGAGGGTGATGACGGCGCCGGCAACGGTCAACACCCCAACCGGGTAAATCAGGGCGGACTTGACGGCGGCCTGCAATTTGACGTTCTTTTCGATGTAGGAGGAGAGCCGTTGCAGAATGGTGTCGAGAATACCGCCGGTCTCGCCCGCCTCTACCATGTTCGAATAGAGCGGATCAAAAACTTTGGGATACTGCTTCATGGCGGCGGAAAGCGTGCTGCCGCCTTCAACCGAAGCCCGCGTGCCGGTCAAGACCTTTTGGAAGGTTTTGTTCTCCTGCTGGGAAGCAAGGATTTCCAGACACTGAACCAGTGGCAAGCCGGCGTCAATCATGACGGAGAATTGCCGGGTGAAGACGGCAAGCTCTTTGGCCTTCACCCCGCTGCCGAAAGTAGGGAGATTGAACTCCTTGCCCTTCTCCGACATCTTGGTGGTGGTGATCTGCTGGCGCCGAAGCAAACTCTGCGCCTCCGACTTGTTCGTAGCGTTCATTTCGCCGGCAACTGAATTGCCAGAGCGATTTGTTCCGCGATAAGTAAAGACCGGCATGGTAATCCTCCTCAGCGGTCAGATTGCAAATTCTTCGATTTCCCGTAGTCTCTCACAGCTCATAGCCTTAGTGCTTTGCTCCGACAGGCGACTTTCCCGACGTCTTGGCTGAGCCAGACGTGCCAGCCACCCCGCGGTTGATCATGTCCTGAAGTTCATCCGGATTGGAGGAGCGCGAGAGCGCTATATCCAAGGTAATCGCCTTCGCGAGATAAGCATTCGCCAACCCTTGGTTGAACGTCTGCATACCCGTTATTCCGGTCCCCGTCTGCATGGCGGAGTAGATTTGGTGAATCTTGTCTTCGCGAATTAGGTTGCGGATAGCGGGCGTAGGGATGAGAACTTCCATCACCATAGCGCGGCCGCGGCCGTCTGTGCGGGGCAAGAGCGCCTGACAAAGAACCCCTTCCAGCACCATGGAGAGCTGAGCGCGAATCTGCGGCTGCTGGTGGGCTGGAAAAACGTCAATGATACGGTTGATGGTGGAAGCTGCGGAATTGGTGTGCAGCGTCGCAAAGGTCAAGTGACCGGTTTCAGCGATGCGGAGTGCGGATTCGATGGTTTCCAGGTCGCGCATTTCTCCGATGAGCACCACGTCAGGGTCTTCACGAAGGGCAGCACGAAGAGAGTTCGCAAACGAATGCGTATCCGCGTGAACCTCGCGCTGATTGACGAGACATTTTTTGTGGTTGTGCAGGAATTCAATGGGGTCTTCGATGGTGATCATGTGCTCTTCGCGCTCGGCGTTGATCTTGTCCAGCATAGCCGCGAGCGTGGTGGACTTGCCGGAACCCGTGGGTCCAGTGACGAGCACAAGGCCGCGCGGCTTATCACACAAGCCACGAACGACGGCCGGCAGGCCAAGCGCGTCAAAACCCTTGATCTCCCAAGGAATGGTGCGGAACACAGCGCCGACTGCGCCGCGCTGATTAAAGACGTTGCCGCGGAATCGCGCGAGATTCTTTAGGCCGAAGGAGAAGTCCAGTTCGAGATTTTCCTCGAAGCGGTGCTTCTGGGCATCGGTGAGCACGCTGTACGCCAGCGATTTGGTATCGGCGGCCGTCAGCGGTGGCATGTCCAGAGGACGAAGGCGGCCGTGAACGCGAACGCGCGGCGCGCTGTTCGTAGTGATATGGAGATCGCTGCCCCCCATCTCGATCATCTTTTTCAGCAGTTCGCTTAGTGTTATGCCAGCCATTTTTATTTCCTTTCCAGGCTATAAAACCGTTTCGCGCAAAACTTCTTCCATGGTGGTCATTCCCGCGGCAACCTTGATGAGACCGCTCCGGCGCAGAGTGATCATTCCCTGCTCGATCGCCTTTTTCTTTAATTCGAGAGCGGAGGCGCCGACCAGGATGAGTTCCCGCAATTCATCGTTAACTTCCATCACCTCGTACAATCCCGTACGGCCTTTGTAGCCGCCTTTGTTGCAGGTGGAGCAGCCCTTACCGTGATAGATCTTCGTGGTCTTGACTTCTTCCGGTGTATAGCCGGCGTCGATCAAAGCCTGTTCAGGAACTTCCAGCTCTTCTTTGCAGTTCGAACAAATGCGGCGGACAAGGCGCTGCGCGCAAATAAGGTTGACCGAGGTCGCGACGAGAAATGGCTCGATACCCATATTCATGAGGCGGCTGATGGTCGAAGGTGCATCGTTGGTGTGAAGTGTGGAAAGCACCAAGTGGCCGGTGAGCGCGGCTTTGACGGCGATTTCCGCAGTTTCAAAGTCGCGAATCTCACCGACGAGAATGATGTTCGGGTCTTGCCGAAGGAAGGCGCGCAAGGCAGCGGCGAAATTCAGGCCGATCTGCTCTTTCATCTGCACCTGGTTGATTCCCGCCAACTGGAATTCGACCGGATCTTCCGCGGTCATGATGTTGGTGTCCACCTGATTAAGCCGGGAAACGGAAGAGTAGAGCGTGTTCGTTTTGCCGGAACCGGTTGGGCCAGTGACGAGGACCATGCCATACGGCTTCAAAATGTTGCGCTCGAACTTCTTCAGAGATTCGCTCTCGAAGCCGAGCTTGGTCATATCCAGGCGTAGGTTTTCCTTGTCCAGCAATCGGAGAACGATTTTTTCGCCGTAAAGGGTTGGGACGGTGGAAACGCGGAAGTCGAGTTCTTTCTTCTTTCCATCGGCCTTGAACTTGATCATGATGCGGCCGTCTTGCGGGAGGCGCTTTTCGGCGATATCGAGTTTGGCCATAATTTTCATACGGCTGGTCATGGCATCGCGCAATTTGAGGGGCGGATTCATGACCGTCTGGAGAACCCCGTCAACGCGAAAGCGAACCCGCATTTCGTTTTCGTAAGGCTCGACGTGAATGTCACTGGCCCCGCGCTTCAGGGAGTCGGTGAGAATAAGATTCACCAGCTTGATGATGGGAGCTTCTTCGGCGGCCCTTTCGAGGGTGGCCGCGTCCATTTCCTGCTCGTCGGTCGCGAGTTCCAGTTCCTGGTCGTCATCGACCAGATCCTTCATCAGGTTGCTCAGCTCTTCGTGATTGGACTGGCCACCACCGTAGAAGCGGGTAATGGCGTCGCCAATGGCGGATTCCGAGGCAACGACTGGTTCGACATTGAACCCAGTCATGAATTTGATGTCGTCCATGGCGAAGACGTTTGTGGGATCGGTCATGGCGATGGTTAGCACAGAGCCGACACGGGATAGCGGAACGACCTGGTAGCGAAGGGCGGTGTCTTGCGGAATCAGCTTGATGACGATGGGATCGATTTCGTAATACTTCAAATTGATGGAGGGAACACCGTATTGGCGTGAAAGTACACCGGTGATGTCATCATCGGTGATGAAGCCCATCTTCGTCAGGCAGCTTCCTAGCTTGCCACCGTTGGAGCGCTGGAATTCGAGCGCTTTATCCAACTGATCCTGCGTGATTAGGCTTTCCTTTAGCAGTATTTCGCCCAAACGGACAGACATCCGCAGCACTCCCTAAAAATCTTGCACCCAACGCCAACCATAGCAAACGCCCGGGCCGAGCGATGCCCGAAATTGGCCACTCGTTGTGAATTGGCTAATACCTGTACGATAGAACAGTCTCCTGCATCGAAGTACCGTGTCCTTTTCTTGACTTGCCCCGCAGGCGTGGCTATCGTGCGAAGGAGATGTCTACACATCCCGTTTCGCCAAACCCGCTTCGCGGAAAGACCTCGCCCGCGCGCCAGAACTTGAGGAACAAACCGATTCGAATTGATCGCAATGCCCTTCCAGTTTTGCGCGACTACTTCGAGGTACTTTTTCGCGCTAACGGCGTCCAGAACTGGTGGCCCGCACGAAGCCGCTTTGAGGTCATCGTGGGGGCCATCCTTACGCAGAATACCAGTTGGACGAATGTACGGCGTGCTATCGTTGCTTTGCGCCAGAAAAAATTGCTTTCCGCGCCAGCCATGGAGGCAATTTCGGACTCCCAATTGGCGGAATTGATCCGCTCTTCGGGCTACTACCGGCAGAAGGCGCGGAAGCTGAAGGCCTTCGTCCGCTTTCTGCGGACAAATTACCAGGGATCCTTGCACCGGATGTTTGGTGTTCCGACCGAGTTGTTGCGAACGGAATTGCTCTCGGTGCACGGCATCGGGCCAGAGACCGCGGATTCTATTTTGTTGTACGCGGGAGCCCGCCCAGTGTTTGTGGTGGATGCTTACACGCGGAGAATACTGCAGCGACATGGCCTTGCGGACCAGCGACACTCCTACGAGGAGATTCGCATGAGCTTCGAGGAGAGCTTGCCTGCGGATGCTAGTTTGTTCAACGAATATCACGCGTTGATCGTGCATACTGGAAAACATTTTTGCCGGCCTAAGAACCCTCGATGCTCTGAGTGCCCGTTATATTCCTTTCTGCCCCCTGCGATCGAGGAAGCGCGATGAGTCCCGCGAGTAATAAATTACGGGTGCGGCTAATCATCGGCGGCGTGCTGCTGACGCTGTTGCTGGCCGCGGTGTTCACCCTTGGCTCGCTGGATGTCCCGATCGAGCCAAGTTCGTGGCGGGAAGTGATTGCGTTGTATGCAGTGTCGAGCTTCATCACGGCAGCGCTGCTGATATTTGGACTGATCCTCACCCGAAGTATCGTAAGACTCTGGACCGAACGCAGCAAGCAGCAGTTGGGCGCGCGATTCAAGACCAAAATGGTGCTTGGGGCAGTGGCGGTGTCTCTGCTGCCGGTTATTTTCATGTTTTTTGTGAGCTACGCGCTGCTGAATCGCACGCTAGGACGCTGGTTCCCCCGGCCCCTGGAGATTGCGTCGGAAGAGACGCAGAAGCTCCTGAATGATCTCGGAAAAGGAACGCTGCCGCGTTTGCATACCCTGGGTTATCGCGCCGCCTTGCACACAGGAGAAACGCCGGAGGCATTTTTGCAGCATTCGCTGGAATTGGGACTGGATGGGGTGTGGCTGCTGGATGCACAAGGAAAAACGGTGGTGGGAGGGATAGTGTGTGCCGACCAACCCGAGGACCGCACCGACCAGATTTGCACAATGGCTGGCGTACCCGGCACGCCGCAGCGGGCGTTGCCGAGCGGAGTGGAGCTGTGGGAAGCGCGGGGCCAAAGCTACTTTGCTGCTCGCGTGCCCGCGCCGTTGAAAGGGCAGAAGCAAGGCACTCTTGTGGCGGCGTTCCGGACGAGCCCGGACTTTCTGAAGCGTCTGACCACGATTCAGGTGGAAACACTGGAGTACGAAAACGTAAAGCAAAATCTTCGCGCTTTGAAACGTCAGATGCTGCTGATTTTGTTTTTCTTCACGGTGCTGGTGCTCTCCGCTGCAATGTGGGTGGCGCTTTTCCTGGCGAAACAAGTGACCGTGCCCATTCAGGCGCTGGCCGAAGGTACCCGCGAAATTTCCGCTGGCAATTTTGGTTACCAAGTGCCGGAGCAGGTGCAGGACGAATTGGGAATGCTGGTGCGCTCTTTCAACAGCATGACCGCGCAATTGCAGGACAGCCGGTCACAAATTGACGAATTTACACGAAACTTGCAGCAGGCGGTGCAAGAACTGGAGCGGCGGCGGCAGTTAATGGAAACGGTTTTGGAGAATATTCCCGCGGGGGTAGTTTATTTGGACCGCAACGGGCGAATTTTGCGAACGAATTCGGCGATTCTGCGGATGTTCGGGATGGTGGTGCAGCAAATGGAATCGCTGGCGTCGCTGGTGGGCGCGGAGGCGGACAGATTGCTGCAACCGTTGATGCGCCGTTCGCTGCGTATGGGCGTAGTGTCAGGAGGAATCGATGTAGTGGTCAGCGGAAGGGTGCACCATCTGGCGGTTACTGCAAGCTCATTGGGGACGCGGCGCGCGAACACAGGATACGTGTTGGTATTCGACGATCTTACGGAAATGCTGCACGCACAGCGGTCCGCGGCCTGGCAGGAAGTTGCACGGAGAATTGCCCACGAAATCAAGAACCCGCTGACCCCAATTCAACTCTCGGCCCAACGCCTGGCGCGACAACTCGAAAAACGGTCCGGAGATTCTGTATCGCAGAAAGATCCGGAATTGGCGCAAATTGCACAGGATTGCGCCCGGCTCATTGAGCGCGAGGTGGGGACTTTGTCGTCACTGGTGAACGAGTTTTCACAGTTTGTGCGATTCCCTGCTTCCAAACTGACGGCGACGGATACGAATACCACGGTACAGGAAGCGCTGGAAGTTTTCAGTGGCCGGCTGGATGGGATTGCGCTGAGGACTTCACTCGAGAAGGACCTGCCGGCAGTGCGGGCCGATGGGCCGCTCTTGCGAAGCGTGCTGGTGAATCTGATTGATAACGCCGCGGAGGCTCTGGAGGATTCGCCACATCGGGAGATCGTGGTGTCGACCCATTTGCGGCACGAATCCGATACCATTGAAATTGCCGTTGCCGATACAGGACAGGGAATCTCCCCGCAGGATAAAGACAAACTTTTTCTGCCGCATTTCTCCACCAAGGATCGTGGGACGGGATTGGGGCTGGCCATCGCCTCGCGGATTATCTCCGAGCACGGAGGCTCGCTGCGCGTAGAGGATAATGTTCCAATGGGTTCGAAATTTTTGATTGAACTACCGATAGCCGAGATCTCGGCAAACAGCTCTAATGGGCATGGCGGGCCAGAAATATCTTCATGAGTGCACACGGGAAAATTTTAATCGTAGATGATGAAGCGGGGATACGGGAATCGTTGGGCTCGATCTTGAGAGACGAGCACTACAGCGTGGACGCGGTGGAATCCGCGGAGGCTGGCCTTCCGAGGATTGCCGCAGGGCAATTTGATGTTGTATTGCTGGATGTTTGGTTGCCGGGCATCGACGGGATGGAAGCGCTGACACGGATTCAGGGACTTCAAAATGCGCCTGCCGTCATCATGATTTCGGGACACGGGACTATCGAAACTGCAGTGCGGGCTACGAAGCTTGGGGCGTTTGATTTTATCGAGAAGCCTCTGTCGCTCGAAAAGATCATTGTGCTGGTGAGGAACGCTGTACAGCAGCGGCGGCTGGAAGCCGAAAACACGACCCTCCGCAGCGAATTGAGCCACCGGTACCAGGTGCTAGGTGAAAGCGTACCGATGAAGGCGTTGCGTCAGCAAATTGCAGTGACCGCTCCGAGTCACGGGCGCGTGCTTATTTACGGGGAGAGCGGAACAGGTAAGGAGCTGGTGGCCCGGGCGTTGCATGCGGCTAGCTTGCGGGCCAAGGGGCTGTTTGTGGAAGTGAGTTGCGCGGCGATCCCGGAGGACCAGATTGAGACCGAGTTGTTCGGGCACGTGAAGGGGAGCTTCGCTGGACCGGTAGAGGACAAGATTGGGAAGTTCCAAAAGGCGGACGGCGGGACGCTGTTTCTGGATGAAGTGGGCGACATGAGCTTGCGGACGCAATCGAAGGTGCTGCGCGTGTTGGAAGAGCAGAGAGTCGAACCTGTGGGCTCCAACCAGACTCTGCATGTGGACGTGCGGGTGATCGCGGCGACGAACAAAAATCTGGAGCAAGAGATCAACCGGGGGACATTCCGGCAGGATCTGTTTTACAGGTTGAACGTGATTCCTTTCTACGTTCCACCGTTGCGGGATCGCAAGGAAGACATCCCGGTGCTGGCGCGGTATTTCTTGTCGGAGTTCAGCACGGAGTATGGGAAGAAGACGCGAGAGTTGAGCGACGGGGCGATGGAAATCCTGTTGCGATATCCGTGGCCTGGGAATGTTCGGGAGTTGAAAAATCTGGTGGAGCGGCTGGTGATTGTGTGTCCGCAGGCGAGGATTGAGCCGCACCATTTGCCGCCGGAGCTTTTCCGCGGGGTGGCGGAGAGCCCGCAGCAGCTATATGCAACCCTGCATGAGGCTCGAAGCGCATACGAGCGCGAGTTTATTTTAAGAAAGTTGCAGGAGCACCGCTGGAATATGACCCAGACGGCCACAGCCCTGGGGCTGGAGAGGTCGCATTTGTACCGAAAGATGAAGTCGTTGGGGATTGCCGCGCCGGAGTAAGAGAAAGGCGCAAAGCCGTAACCTCTCATTTCGTTGGGCCTAGAAGACCATTTAATCAACCAAACCCCTAAGAAGACTTATACAAGGGTGAGCGTGCGAACCCGTGGCGCACCAGTGCTGTGCCCCTACCATAGCAAGGCAAACGCAAAAGTGGCGGCATGAAAATGCGGACTAGTTTGTGGGGTCTTTGTTTGGTTCTTTCTCGTCATTCGGTTCGTCGGGTTCTTGGGTGGGTTGTTGATCTACTTCGAATTCCTCAGGGGAGGAATCTTGAACCAGGTTCTCCAACTGGGTGTGCCAACTGATCGCGCGGACTTTTTCCGGGTTGTCGCGCCAATCCGGGGCGACCTTTACGAATAGTCCCAGATAAATTTTGCTGCCCAGAAGAGTTTCGAGTTCCTTGCGCGCTTGGATGCCAATTTTCTTCAGCATTTCGGCTTTGCGGCCAATGAGAATTTTCTTTTGCGAATCGCGCTCGACGTGAAGGGTGGCCTCGATGCGGAGAATTTTTGCTGTCTCCTCAAATTTGTCTACAATGACGGCGAGTGCATGAGGGACTTCGTGGTAGGTGAGCTGAATGGCTTTTTCACGGACGATTTCGCTGGCAAGGAACCGCTCGGGCTGATCCGTGATCTGATCGTCGGGGAAATACGGCTCGCCTTCGGGCAAGAGTTTGAGAATTTCGTCGAGAAGTTCTTCGCAACCATCGCCCTTGAGTGCAGAGATTGGAACGACGGCATTGAAGGGGAAGGAATTGGCAAATACTTCGATGAGCGGCAAAAGCTTAGGCTTGGGAAGGCGGTCGACTTTATTGAGCGCGAGAATTGCTTTGCCCTCGAACCGCTTGGCCTTATCGAGCACCAGCGAATCGGCGTGCGGGAGAGTGGCGCTGGCATCCACCATCAGGAGGAGAACGTCGATGCCTTCGAGCGCCGCGGCGACTTCCCGCATCATCTGACGGTTGAGCAGCGATTTGGCGTCGTGAAGGCCCGGGGTATCGATGAAGACGATTTGTCCTTCGGGACGAGTGACAATCCCTTGAATACGATTGCGGGTGGTTTGCGGTTTGGAGGTGACGATCGCAATTTTTTGCCCAACAAAGCGATTCATGAGCGTGGATTTCCCGGCGTTCGGGCGGCCGATGATGGCAACAAACCCGGATCGAAAGCCTTTTTTCTTTTTCTCGTCAATTTTCGTGATTGGCGCCACCTTCATTATTTCTCCGCAATTCTATGAACCTAAGACTGTTTTGCCGATCAGTTCTCTGCTGGTGCAGCGGTCGCGGCGGCTGGCATCGGACGAACGCGCACACGAAGAACTTTGCGCTGGTTAGCATCGAGGACCTCAAAGCGATAGCCATGAACATCAATTCTATCGCCTGGGGCAGGTACCTTGCCTGAGACATGGCTGAGCAGGCCCGCTAAAGTTGTGACAGTCTCGTCAGAATGCTCGCCAAACTGAACCTTCAGAAGTTTCTCAACATCCACGATGGACATGCTACCGAGAAGAACGTACCTGCCATCGGGCTCATGCAGGACTTCCGGAGCGGGTTGCGCATCGTCGGCGCCGCTTTCGCCTACGATTTCTTCTACCAGGTCCTCAATGGTGACAATGCCGGCCACAGAGCCGTGTTCATCGATGACGATCGCGAGCGGTTGACCTTTCTGGCGCATCTCCCTTAAGAGATCCGAGCCTGACTTGGTTTCCGGGACGAAGAGTGCTGGCCGCATTAATTCGCGAACCTTGCGCTTCGGGAGGTCGGTGTCCGCAACCTGCAGAAGATCCTGAGCGTAAACGACGCCGATCATGTCATCGAGCGATTTTTCGTAGACCGGCATTTTGGATAGCTTGGTTTCCACGAAGCGCGCGTGCATTTCCTCGAGAGAGGCGTCGGCCTGCATGGCGACGACGTCTGGCCGCGGCGTCATGACTTCGCGCACACGCTTGTCGCTGAATTCGACGACCTGCTCGATCAGGTCGCCTTGCTCCGGTTCGATGATGCCTTCCTCTTCGGCGACTTCCACGAGTGCTCCAATTCCCTCTTCCGTGCGCTGCTCTTCGGTCTGGTCAAATTCTTTTTCAGAAATGCGCGCAAGAGATTCCGCGGCTTCCAGAAAAACTCGGATCGGCCAAACCAGCAGCATGGCCAGACGAATCAGAGGCAGGAGCGGAATCAGCCAACGGCCGGTGGTGCGATAAAGGAGCATGTCCGGAATAAAATGCATGGCGATGACGACTTCGAGCGTGAGGAAGACCAGGAACTGGAGACCGGCTTCCCAGCGGTTCGGGACGAGATAGACGACACCACGTGTAGTCTCGAGAACAACGAAGGCTAACCAGAAATGACCGAGAATTCGGAAGGTGCGGCCACCGCTGCGGCGATTGATTCTGAGTTTTGGCTCGATTTCCGTTTCGAAAATATCAAGATGCTCATGGACTCGCCCAGTGGTCATCCTGCCGAGTTCGCGGTAGATCAGCGTGAGATACGAAAAAATAGGCAGGCCTAGGGCAAGCACAACCACGCTGCCAACGTATGCCCAACTTTCTATCATCAGGCGATTCCCAGGCGGCGACGGAGCCGCATCTCAATACGATTCATTTCGCCACAGTCGGTTTCGTGATCATAGCCGAGAAGATGGAGGACACCATGAAGGGTAAGGATCCGAAGTTCGTCCTCGAGGCGGCGTCCGAAAGTGCGGGCATTGCGGCGCGCAACCACGGGCGAAATGGCGATGTCTCCCAGAAACGATCCTCTCAAATTTCTTACGCGGCCTTGCAGATTGGAAGGGCGGCGGCGATCCTCCGCGGGAAACGATAGCACGTCCGTGGTGCGCCGCTTGTTTCTATATTCGCGGTTAAGGCGGGCCATCTCCGTGTCGTTAATGAGGCGGATGGCCACGCACTCCTTGCCCAGGCCGAGTTCCTGGATGACTTTGCCAAGGAAGTGCTGGAGTGGAGGCAATTCGACACGAACGGACTTTTGGCGATTCTCAATCGCTTCGAATGCGCCGTCCGACTGGCGGCGCGGGGACAGGCTGTCTTCCCTGCTCATTCTTCAAGCAATGGGGCGGTAAGCGACGAGGGAGCCTGCGACGACGAGGTCTCTGACAATGGAGGACTTGAAGATTGCGCTTGCTCCGCTCGAACCGATTCTCTTTGTGCTCCAGATACTTTGTGGTTGCCGCCGCGCTGGGGATGCGACGCATCGAATTCTTCGTATGCGCGAATGATCTGTTGGACGAGATTGTGGCGAACTACATCCTTTTCGCCGAACTGCACGACGCTGATGCCGGGAATTTTGCCGCAGATTTCCATGGCTTCGACGAGTCCGGACTTTTTCCCGAGCGGGAGATCAATTTGTGTGACGTCGCCGGTAATCACAGCCTTGGAATTGAAACCAAGGCGTGTCAGGAACATTTTCATTTGCTCGCTGGTGGTGTTTTGCGCTTCGTCCAGGATGACGAAAGAATCGTTGAGGGTACGACCGCGCATGAATGCCAGCGGCGCGACCTCGATGATGCCTTTTTCGAGAAAGCGCTCAAGCTTGTCGGCGTCAAGCATGTCGTAGAGCGCGTCGTAAAGAGGGCGCATATACGGATCGATCTTCTGTTGAAGGGTGCCCGGGAGGAACCCGAGGCGTTCGCCGGCTTCGACGGCGGGACGCACGAGAATAATGCGATTAACCTGCTTGGTGAGCAAAGCGCTGACGGCCATTGTGACGGCGAGATAGGTTTTGCCGGTGCCGCCCGGACCGATGCCAAAGGTCATGTCATGCGATTCGATCTCTTCCATGTAGCGGCGCTGGCTGGCGTTTTTCGGCGTGACGCTTTTCTTCCCGAAGGAACGAGTCTTGGAATGTTCGAACATGCCGCGAGGAGATTCCAGCGGTTCTTCTGTAGCGACACGCACAAGAGCTTTGACTTCGGCACTGCCAAGCGTTCGGCCGTGGCGGGTGAGGTGGTTATACTCCTCCACGATACGGACAGCCTGGTCCACGTTTTCCTGGTCACCTTCGACGGTCAGGCGAGTGTCCTGTAGACGCGTGCGGACATGAAGAGTGTCCTCGAGAAGGCGAATGTTCTCGTCCAGAGTTCCGAAGAAGGGTTCAATTTTTCCCGAAATGTGAATCGTGCGTTGCATGCACTTGGAAGGTTTTGCAGCTCCAGACAGGTGGCCGATGGCATTCTCCCGAAAATTTCTCGTTGGCGTCCAGCCGGACCCCGGGCAATCTCTGTTCAACGTAGCGCACGGAAGTGCCGGGGTCAAGTTACACCAGAGTGAAATTTTGACTCCGGAGGTTGCGGGAAGTTGCTAGGGTTTTTGCTGCAGCGCCTGTTGGATGGCTTTTTCAGCGTGCGGGGCCATACTGGCGTAGCCTTGGGCGTTGGGATGTAAACCATCATAAGTAAATTCGGTCTTGAGCGCGCCTTTCTCGTCAACAGTAGCGGAGAAGTAGTCGAGATAGACGTAACCGCTTTCCTCCGCATACTTCTTGATCCATTGGTTCAGCGCGAGAATCTTTTCGGGCGGGCGCTTGACGGTCTGGAGAAAAGTGCCGCCGCTCGAATTGGAAATTGCATCGCTTACCGGCATGACCGAAGAAAGGACCACCCGGATGCCGTGGGTCTTCGCGAGTTCGGCCATGGTCGCGAGATTGCCTTCGATTTCCGCAAGGGACATTGCTCCAGTATTTCCGGCAAGATCATTTGTCCCGGCGAGAATCACGACAACCTTTGGCTGCAGAGCGATTACGTCTGGGCGGAATCGCACCACCATTTGCGGGGTGGTTTGACCGCTAATGCCACGATTCACGTAGGGCTTGGCGGGAAAAAATCCTCCAAACTGGGTGTTGCTCCAATCGTCGGTGATGGAATCGCCCATGAAAACGACGCGGTCTTCGTCTTTAGCGGGAGCAGGTAATTGTGCGTTGAGTTCACGGTAGCGCTGAAGCTGAGCCCAGTCTTGCAGGCGTTTGTCTGCAGCATCGAGGCGGGTGATGGTTAGCGGGAGTTCTTTGCAATCTACTCTATTCAGAGGCGCTTCTTTGGCTGGAGTTGTGCGGTTTGTTTGCTGGGCATTCGCAAGCACGTTTGCGAATAGCACCGCAATTCCTGCGAAGAGAATTTTTCCCATTGGGTGAGCCCTGAAATTTGTCGACCTGTACCTTTTTCTTGTTTCTTCGAGCAAGGACAGTTGCAAGCTGATTACTGTCCTCTGGTACCCAAGAACTATAGACGCATGCAGAGCCTAACGCAAAAATGTACCTCGTCCGGGAAATACTTTTGCGGGTCTTAACTGAGGGAGGAGTCGGATCATGTTTACGGGATCGAAGGGATTGCTTCTGGGAGCCACGCTACTGGCAGCAGGATTGCCGGCGATGGCGGCGGAAGGCACGCCAACCTCCGTTGCGGTGGCCGCAGCCCCGCACGCGTTGCTAAAGTGCCCCGGGATGACCAGCGTGCCGATGACGGCGGACGCGGCGCAGTCTTTGCCAATGAAGCTGGTGGCCAATCTGGCTTGCGGCCAGAACCTGACGGTGCTGAGCGATGCCGAGGGCTATACGGCGCACGTTCGCACCGTTGACGGGAAAGAAGGTTACGTCGCGTTGATGTATTTGACGATGGGCGCGAGCGCTCCTGTGGCTGTGCGAACCGAAGCGGTTTCGGCGAACTCAGTGAATGGTGTGGCGCGCTGGCAAGCAGGAGCGGCAGGCTGCGATCAGTTCCACAGCCAAGGGCAAGTTATCCAATCGATGACTGCAAATGGAATTACCGTGCAAATTTCGTTGCAGGATACGGGTTGGAAACTGCGCGCGAATATTGCGATCTCGAATCAGAGTGCGGGCGAAGTGGAAGTGCTTCCAAAACAGATTACCTTAGATGAATTGCAGCCGAACCTTCATTCGTTGCACGTGCAGGACCCCGCGAAACTTGGGCACATCGTGAACCACGGGATTTTCTGGACGGAAGCGATGGCGCAGCCTTCCCCGAGCGCGGTGGCGATGCGCAGCGTCGGAGTATCTTTGAACAACGCGGCGTACCGCACCGTAGACACGCCTGACTATTTGTCCGAACACCTCAACGCAGCAACGCCGAAGAATCGCGCTTCCGCTTACGCCGATTCCGCAGACATTAAGGCGCTGGCGCTGAAGTCAGGCTCGCTGGCAACACAGCAAAAGACGGCCGGCGTGGTTTGGTTCGAGCGCGACGCCAATGCGCGAGAATTGTCGCTGCGCATTCCGGTGGGCGGCGTGATCTTCGACTTCCCACTGTCGTTCGATCAGAAAAAATAATTCCCTGCGGCACTTTTCCCGGCGCACCCCCCGGAAATCGGCCCGGCGTACCCTCGCCGGGCCGAATTATTTTTTACCAAGAGCCGTGAGAAAATCAGCCCGCGGCGACAGCGCGGGAACGTGCCCACTCGCGGATCGAAGCGATTTCTTCGCCGCGGGTGACACTGAGAGGTCGCGTGGCAAATATTTCAGTGACAAGAATTTCGGTGGTCAGCTGCTGTTTTTGATTGAAAGCGGCGTATAGGCCCGCGGCAATGACCTGTTCGATTTCGGCGCCAGAAAAACCGTTCGAGGCAGAGGCCAACCTGGGGAGGTCGAAGCCGTCCGGGGCGCGGCCGCGCTTTTTGAGATGGATGGTGAATAAAGCGGACCTTGCGGCAGGGTCGGGTAGGTCCACAAAAAAGATTTCATCGAAGCGACCCTTACGCAGCATTTCCGGCGGCAGTATGGTGATGTTATTGGATGTGGCGGCAAGGAAAACGCCGCTTTCGCGGTCCTGCATCCATGTCAGCAGCGTGGCCAGAAGGCGCTGCGAGAGTCCGGCATCGGCGTCGCCGCTTGAGCCGGCAGAAGCGAAGGCTTTTTCAATTTCGTCAATCCAGAGGACAACGGGAGAGAGTTTCTGGGCAAGCGCCAGCGCTTTCTTCAAGTGCTTTTCGCTTTCCCCGACGAATTTGTCGTACAGGGCGCCGGCGTCCAGGCGTGCAAGCTCGTAGCCCCACTCGCCTGCAATCGCCCTGGCAGCAAGACTCTTACCGCAACCCTGAACGCCTGTTATGAGCACTCCCTTAGGAGCGACGAGGCCAAATTTCTGTCCTTCGGGTGTCCAAGCACTCTTACGCTTGTTGACCCAATTGCGAAGATTCTGTAGACCGGCGACATCCGAGAAGGAAGAATCGCGTTTGATCGTCTCGAGAAGGCCGTCGGTTCTTAGAGCCTCGCGTTTGGCTTCAAGAACCTCATCGAGGAGAGTGGCATCGGCGCGGCCCTTGGCGATGGCGCACTTGCGGAAGGCGCGAAGGGCTTCTTCCTCGGGAAGGCCGACGAGATTTTTGGCAAGCTGCGTAATGGCCAAGGTGTCGAGAGTGCTTGGCAGACCCTGCTCATGATTCAATTCCGCAAGAACACGGCAGACGCCCGCAGCTAGCTCTTCAAAACCGGGTAAGCCAATGTTGAAAGCAACGGCGTCCGCTTCTAGCTCTGGGGGTAGACTAAGGCTTGCGCCAAGCAGAATTATGGAGCGCCGGGCAGTGCGACAACCGTCAGCGGCATCGCGCAGTCTGCGGCTGATGCGGTCGTTGTCGCAATAGCGGGCAAAATCTTTCAGCAGGAAAATCGCGTCACCCGGGATCGTGCTGATGTTAGAGAGCGCTTGCTCCGGCTGATCGGAGTTATAAAGACCCGTGCCGTGAGCTCGCGCGAGGCCTTCGGTGACGCTCCAGACAAAGAGCGGGATGGCCAACTCACTGGCGACCCGCTCCAGGAGGTCACAAGTACGCTGCTCCTCGGAGGATTCGATCGTGATGATGGGGCTGCGGGAGTTGATCAGGAGACGTAGCTCGTCCAACTTGGGTTTGGGCACGACTCCTGAGTCGGGCATTGCGCTGCTGCCGCCCGGATGCGTGGTTGCCGGCGGAGTGAGAGGTAGCGGAAGCGGTTTTGCATCGTTTGACAAAGGCTTACTCTCGTCTCAAACTAGTTGTTTGAGAAATACGCTTAAGGAGCGATAGATGGCGCAAGGTCAGGGTACCAAAGTTAAGAAGAAGAAAAAGTCCGTTTTAAAGCGCGCGGCACAATCTTTACAACGTGCGGAAGTGAACCGGGCGAACCGGACCCGCGTGCGTACGGCAATGAAGCGCCTGCGGACCGCGATTACGGCTGGCGACGCCACCGCGGCGACGAATTTGTTGCACCCAACAATGTCCGCGATTGATCAGGCGATTACCAAGGGCGTGCTGCACGAGAATACGGCGAATCGTTACAAGTCTCGCTTGACGCTCGCTTATAACCAGGTGAAAGCGAAGGCCGCGAAGTAAGAAACAGATTGCCAAAATGGGTTTCCGGCGGGCAGCTCGATGAGCTTCCCGCCGATTTTGTTTATGAGCGTTTTCCTGACTGATGAAAGAAATCGAATGATTTGCGAATTGGGTCCACATTGGCTCTTTCTCTGACCTTGCGGCGTGTACATTCTTTCATCAGCGCTTCGGACGACCGAAAAGTGTGGCTCAGCGAGGGAACAAATGGGCAGCGGCATTGCGGTGACACGAATTGCGAAGTCTCGGTTAACCGAGGATCTTCGGGAGAATTCTCCGTTCGGAACCAATTACAGCGACCACATGTTCGTGGCGGATTACAAGGATGGCGAATGGAACGAAGCGCGCATAGTGCCATTCGGCGAGATGCCGTTTTCGCCAGCGCTGACGCCTTTGCACTATGGCCAATCCTTGTTCGAGGGATTCAAGGCGCATCGCACGGCAGATGGACGGGTGGCTGTGTTTCGACCGCTCGCAAACCATGCGCGATTGAACCGCACTGCCGCGCGGCTGGCGATGCCGGAAGTTCCCGTGGAACTTTTTCGAGAAGGTTTGCTGGAATTGCTTCGGATCGACCGCGAGTGGGCGCCGCACCGCGAGGGCGGATCGCTGTATATCCGGCCTGTATATTTCGGGACGGATGATTCGTTGATGGTGCGTCCGGCGAGCCGCTATCGCCTTGTTATTTTCACTTCACCGGGCGGACCGTATTTTGGTCAGCCAATTCGTTTGCTGGCGGAGGAAACGTACGTGCGCGCGTTTCCCGGAGGGACTGGTGATGCGAAAACCGCGGGAAACTATGGCGGAGGCTTGCTTGCGGCTAAGCTGGCGCAGGCTAAGGGCTACCACAATGTGATGTGGCTCGATGGACAAGAACGGCGATTCATCGAGGAATCCGGCGTGATGAATATTATGTTCGTGATTGACTGCGTGGCGATTACGCCGCCACTATCAGGAACAATCCTTCCTGGTGTGACGCGGGATTCGGTGTTGACATTGGTGCGCGATTTGAAAATTCCGCTTGAGGAAAGACTTATCTCTGTTGACGAAGTGGTTGCGGCCCACGCTTCGATGAAATTACAGGAAGCGTTTGGAATTGGAACGGCGGCGATTATTGCTCCGATCGCTTGCATCGGGTATCGCGGAAAAGACATGGAGATCGCCACCGGGGCTCCGAATGGCGTCGCCACGAAACTGCATGCGACGTTGGCGGCGATTCAGACGGGCAAGGAACCGGATCCGCGTGGCTGGTTGCTTTATATTTAAAGCAAATTTGTGCCGGGGATAACGGCTGATGCGAGGTGGAACACGATGGGCTACTACGCATTGTTTTATGAGGTTGTTGATGACTTCGTTGCGCGGCGAGGGGAATTTCGCAAGGCGCACCTCGCGAAAGTTGCGCAAGCGTACGATCATGGATATTTGCTCTTCGGAGGCGCGTTAGCAGAACCCGCCGATCGCGCACTGCTTATTTTTCAAACCGCAGATAGAAGCGAAGTGGAGATGTTCGCGAAAAGCGATCCCTATGTCGTAAACGGACTGGTGAAACGGTGGGAGATTCGGCCCTGGAATGTGGTCCGGGGCGACGAGGCGCTCGACGGCACTGTCGCACTACGAGCAAATGAAGTCGCCAGAATGTGGTCCGCGCGCACCACCCCAGCCGATTGGCCCGCCTATCAGGAGCACTTTCACAAGAAGGTTGTGCCGGAACTGCGGGCAAACCCGGGATATCTGGGAGCTTCCCTATTCCAGCGCCGGGTCGGAGATGAGATAGAAATTCTGGTGACGACACGCTGGCGATCGCTGGAAAGCATTCGAAATTTTACCGGGAAGAATTTCGATGCGGCAGTGGTTGCGCAGGAAGCAGCCGAGCTACTGTCGGATTACGACCGCGTGGTGCGGCACTTCGACCTGGTTTTGTCGGATCGCCTGCCCGCTCCTGACACAAGCGGTTTCTAAGGCGTGAAAAGATCAGCCCGTACCGCCTGCTAATTGGGCGACGAGAAATTCCATGACAATTTGCTGATCCTGGCCCCGCTTGAGTTGATCATCCGCCTTTTGGAGGATGCGCAGGCCATCCAGTAGCCGATCCTTGGAGCTTTTTTGCGCGCTGCGGAGGGCAAGTTCGGCTTGTTCGGGCCGCATACCCAGTGCTTTGGCGGCTTGCCAGCCAGTAGTGACGCCACGAACTTCGGAAGCCTCGACCAGTTTCCGGTACATCCAGGCCATCGCACCGAGCATCTGTAAAGGTTCTTCGCCCTCACGAAGCAAGCGATCGAAAACTTCGAGCGCTTTTTTTGGCTGGCGCGAGGCAAGAAGATCCGCAACTTCCCAGATGGTCGAGGTTTTTTCGGAAATTACGAGCGTACTGACGTCCTGACGGCGGATCAGTTTTCTTTCCGCGGCAAAGGTCGCGAGTTTGTCTATTTCCGTTTTCAAGCGCATCAGGTCGCCACTGACGGATTCGGCGAGATCCTCGGCTGCTCCTGCTTCGAAATCAATTCCCTGCTCTTTTGCGAGAGACTTGGCCAGCCCAGTGGCGGCACCGATGCGCTCGTCAGCTCGATCGCTAAGACTCACATCGACAGTAAGAGACTCTTCCGTGAGAAGTTTCGCAAGGCGCATGCGCTGATCGAGTCCTGCGGCTTCCACGACCAGGATCGTAAACGGAGCAGGGTCTTGGAGGTAAGCTTCGAGAGTTTTCACCGCTTCGTCGCGGGGTTTCTCGCGCAGTTTGTCGATAGCTTCTGCTTCTTCCAGAAAGACTATCTGCACGGGAGAAAGCATGGGAAGGGTTTGCGCTTGGTCCATTGCGGATTGTGTTTCGCCGCGATCGGCGGAGAAGCGAGAAATGGCCCAGGCGCGGGCGGCTTCGGGAACGAAGCGTTCGATTAATAGTGCGCGGCAGGCGTCGCGAAGGTAGGGTTCATCACCCAAAAGCAAGACAGCAGGGACGGGCTTGCCCGTTTCCAGCTTGGCCGCAAACTGTTCGGTGGTGACGCGCGGCATTAGTAGTTCTCCGTGACGGCGGCGACGAGTCGTCCGGCAAAATCCTGCGACATGCGGTCGAAGGCTGGGTCGCCTTCCTGAAAAAAGCTGCGGACATCAGTAGAGAGTTCGTATTCGTTGCGAAATACAAAGTTGTCGTTGTGATACAGGAGTTTTTCGGTCTCACGCTCGGTGAGGGTGACGTCGCATTTCATGATAACCAGCATGGTTGTGGCCCGGGCCACGGAAGTGGTGGGTGTGGCGCTGGTGGTCTCGAAGGTGAGGGGCAAGATCTCCACGCTCAGAACCTTTCCGCGGAGGACGGCGTCGCCACCGTTTGGATCGGACACTACACGATATCGCGTTTTCGCGAGGAATTCATGAATCGTAGCGGCGGTGAGCTTTTGCTCGATGCGATAGGTGGTGGTTTTATTCTCGATCGCGGGAATGGCAATCACATGGATCGTCTTCGGAAGCGCGGAGGAGTGCCCGGCGACATGGTAACCGCAAGCGGCGAGGCAGACCGTTGCACACACTGTGAAGCCAAGCAAGGCGAGGCATTTCCTAGGTGAGGTCATACGTCGAGCCACTCCGCTAATTTGATTGCGCTGTAGGCCGGAACACGGAGGTTATCCCCAGCGCCCAAGAACCACCAGCTTTTCGGGTGGTTGGTATCGGGCGTCGGCTCGCGGAGATAGAGTGACGTCTCACCAGCAACACTCACATTGCTGGGAGCGGGTTCCCCGGCGGAAACAATAGAGAAGCCGGCTTCCTTGCACGCTTCGTTTAGCGTTTGCGCGGAAACATCCGAAGTCAGATCTACGCAAACGTTGAAGGTGGTGCCGTAAAAAACAGGAACGTGAATGATGTTTAAAGAGAGCTTTTCGTCTTCGGCAGGATCGCCGATCGCGGCACTAACTTCGGCGCGGGTGATCAGCAGCCGATCCTGCAGGGTCTGGCGACTCTCAGGGCCATAGCTCGGCAAAAGATTGAAGGCGGTTTGCGTCCCGAATACGCGGTGACCAATGGGCTGAAAAGACAAAAGCTGCGAAGTCTGGGTTTCGAGTTCCTCAATGCCTTCGCGGCCTGCTTCCGAGACAGGCCAGTAGATGACACCAACGAGGCGCTGAATACCGAATTGCTTCAGTGCAAGGGCGAGACTTGCTATAGCCATGCTACCGGTTGAAAAAACGCTGAACAGCCGCAGATTTTTGACGATTGTTTTGCCGGTCAAGGCCTGGATTTTCGGAAACCAGGGAGTGGCGTCCGGAACGGATAGCGTTGCACCTGAGAAATCGCCAACGGTCGCTCCGGCTTCTTGCGCCGGCGCGAGGCAGCGTTTGCTAAAGGCCTTGGAGCCAGTGAGGAAGACAAAATGGGCGCCACGGAAGGTGTCCTCGTCCACTTTTTGGATCATCGCTGGCTCGCCGCCTGCTTCTGTAAGTGTGCCGACGGCCACGTCTTCATCCACCAGGTGCAGATCCCAGGAGGCGAAACGGCTTTCTTCAAGCAAGGATTTCAATTCGTTGCCGAGCAACGAAGAAGCCCCGGCGATGACGATATTTTTTGAGTTTCGATCTGCGGCCATGAATTAAACAGTCCTGGCGACGAGGCGGTGACGGACAACGCGAATTATATGCAGGACGATCCCGGCAAGGGCATACGTGCCGGCGAGAATCACCAGGACGAACTCCGAATATCTCCAGATGACGGCGACCAGCAGAATGAGGAGCACGATTCCAATCGAAGGTTGCTTTCGCGTCCAGGGAATGTCTTTGAAGCTGTAGTAACGGACGGTGCTGGTCATGAGCGCGCCTAAAACGGGAAGCAAGATAAACCAGGCAATGGCCCAGGATTTATCGGAGATAGGATTGAGCCAATGACAGGAATGAACGATGGCAGCGATTACACCAGCAGCAGCTGGGGTGGGCATGCCAACGAAGTTCTTGTTGCCGCCCGGCTCCATACCTTTCACGTTGAAGCGAGCCAGGCGCCACGCGGAGCAAATCAGAAAGGTCAGACAGCAGATCCATGCGAACTCACCAAGCTGGTGATAGCGCTCCGGGGAGCCGGCGCCGAACCCGTAACGAAATCCCCAAGCGTAGGCGAGAATTGCAGGAGCGATGCCAAAGCTGACGACGTCCGCGAGTGAGTCGAATTGCACGCCGAACTCAGTATTGGCACCAACCAGACGAGCGACGCGGCCATCGAGTGAATCGAACAGGATGGCGATGCCGATGGCTTTGGCAGCGTGATCGAAATCTTCCTTGCCACCAACGAGCGCGGCGATCGAGGCATAGTAGCCGCAAAGCAAGTTGCCGACCGTAAAGAGGCTGGGAACAAGGAAAATACCGCGGCGCAGCCTGGGATTCTTGATACGGCGCTCCTGGAAAGGAATGTGGTGCTGTTCGTAGTCAGCCATAAGGTTCCCGAATGTTCCGCAACAGAGTACTACGCCCCTCCCTGGGAGCCGTCTACTTTTTCCTCGGCAGTTTTTTGCGAACCTGCCGGCTGAACCCGGGCGCCAATGCCCTCGACGATACGCGCAAGAACACTGGAACCGCCATAGACGGTTGCACCTACTTTTACGAGCAGGTCGGCGTTTTCTGGTAGCCAGAGGTCTACACGGGAGCCGAAGCGAACAAGACCGATACGCTCACCGCGGGCAACGGTGTCACCGGCTTTTTTCCAAGAGACTACTCGACGCGCGATATAACCGGCTATCTGCTTGAATTCAATCTCGCCCACTTCGCTTTGCATTCGGAAGATGTTTTGTTCGTTTTCGAACGAAGCTTTTTCAGCCCAGGCGGCGAGGAATTTGCCGGGCTTGTAGTGGAGTTCTTCGATAACCCCAGCGACGGGAGCGCGGTTAACGTGCACGTTCCAAATCGCTAGAAAAATGCTGATGCGTTTGCCGGGGCGGCCACGATTCTCTTCGTCCTTTACTACCACGACGCGGCCATCGGCCGGCGAGACTATAAGGCCTGGATCCGCGGGGACGGCTCTGTCCGGATTGCGAAAGAAGGAGAAGACAAAAAGTCCCAGGCAGAGAAGGACTGTCCCCGCCACGTAGGCGATCAGCGTGCGAAATGGAAAAGCAAGCAGACCAAGAATCAGCAGGGGAACGCCGAACGTGTAGCCTTCTTTGACCATAGCCTTCCCCGCTCCGTCACGGGAAGAATCCGCGGGAGGTTCTGGTCATATTATTACAGATACCGAAGGCAGTATGGAGCGGGCCAACGGTCAAGCTAGTGCGTAGGCCGGGGAGTATGTCTAGCGCGTACATCCGGGATGCGTGCCGCAAGACGTTCCATTTCATCTTTCACGCGAAGCTTTAATTTTTTTAGCCTGACTTCTTCGATGAGGTCTTCGGAATTGTGGTACGGGGAGAGGGAGAGTTCTTGGAGGGCTGCTTCGTATTGCTGGTGCTGCTGTGCCAGACGCTGATACTCGGCGTCTGCTTCAAATATTACGTCCCGAGGGTTCCGCTGCGCTGTTGCCATGCGTTCCTCCTCCTCACTGATTTGTGACTGCCATGTGAAAACTGCCTGAGCGCAGAGTAGCACCGGGAAGACCGGCGTCAAGGGCATTTCCGTACTAGCCTGTGGATTCGAGTGATTTCCTGTAGAGGAGAGCGGCTTCGACTGGGTCGCGGTAATAGCCCGGCCTACACCCGGCAAGACGGAAACCAAGTTTCTCGTAGAACGCGATAGCCACCGAGTTCGATTTGCGGACTTCCAGGAAAACGCTGGTGACGGCGCGGTTGCGGAAGGAGCGAAGTAGCTGTTCAACAAGGGCTTGGCCCTGTCCTTGCCGGCGTGCGGTGGGCGTGACGGCAAGGTTTAGAACCTCCCCTTCCTCTTCCGCCTGCCTGCCGATTATAAATCCGGTCGGCTGGCCGGCTTTCTCGCCAAAGAATGCAAACGTCGAAATGGGATCGAAGGCGCCACCTTGTAGCGCGCTTTCAGGCCAGTTGGCCGCTTCTTTGGCTTCGCGGAGAATGGCACTGGCTGCGGCCGCGTCTTCCAAAATGGGACGAAATGCACGAATCGTGAAGGGCAACGGATCTGATTCAGGCATCACGGTGGATCGGGCCCTTCCAGAAGACTTCCGCGTCGGAGCGGCGTACGTAGTTTGCGTCGAGATGCAGGGCATCCGTGGTGAGACCCTTGCGGGCACGTTCCTCGCCGATCTCTCCAATGAAGCGTGCCAAATCTCGAGGGCATAACTCAATCTGCTCGCCAATGGCGGCCCGCGAGTTCCATTCTGGCAAGCTCGATAGTAATTGAGGATCGAGCGAGATCCAGCGAACTGGCTCCGTTCCAGCTCGCTCGATCACAGCCGTTAGAAAATCGGCCGGTGCAATGGCCGACTCACTCTCGGCGAGCTCGAGTGTCGAGTTCGCGGTGCGGCGGTAGAGACCGGCGAAGATCTGGCCCCGATGAGCATCATAAAAGGTGGCCACCCAGTTTTTGGGGAAATCCGGATGACGAGTTATGGATTCCAACCGGGACACGCCTACGAGCGGGATCTTGTAGACCTCCGCCCATGCCTTCGCGGCTGTAAGTCCGACACGGACGCCGGTGAATGATCCAGGGCCGGTGGCAACTGCGACGAGATTTAGATCCTCGAACCTCAGCGAGACTTCGCCTAGGGCAGAATCCACCGCTGGCAGCAGCCAAGACGAATAGTCTTCAGCGGAATCGTGGCGGCGCAGAGCTACTGCAATTCCACCACGGCGGACAGCGACACTGCCACGGGGATCGCACGTATCGATGGATAAGCTGATCATGGGTGTAAGAACTTGCCGTTTCCTTCGGACCATGAGAAAGCGTTATTCTCTCAAAACACAAGGGTTGCGCGGAGAAAATCCTTTGTGAGTCACGCTAGAGAGTTTAAGAGACCTATTTTCATACCGATGCCAAACAGGGGCCGCTGCGATGTAGAGCAATTCGAGGGCCACATTTTGGTGCAACTGTCCCTATCTTCCTGATTCCACGCCATATATCTTGACTCTTGCGTCACAGTCTCTTACACTCCTTTTATCTCCTAGGGGGACAACCGAAAGCTATGGAATACAAGATTGGCGACAAGGTCGTTTATCCGAACCACGGCGTAGGGGTTGTAGAACAGATCAGTTATGGCGTTTTGAATGGCAGAACGGAACGTTACTTCATGATCCGCGTGATTTCTAGCGGATTGCGGGTGATGGTTCCACATTCGAACGCGGAGACAGTTGGTCTGCGGTCTGTTATTCGGTCGAATGACACCATGAAGGTCCTCGGTTTCCTCGAAAAGGGCAAGCTCAACTCACACCACGACTGGAAGCATCGCTTCAAAGAGAATTCGGAGCGGATGCGGACCGGTTCGTTGTTGGAAGTGGCCGTGGTGCTGAAAAGCCTGGTCTCGCTGAGCCGAAGCAAACCGCTTTCGTTCCGCGAAAAGAAAATGCTGGAGCGGGCGAAATATCTGTTGGTTAGCGAGATGGCGACGGCGCGCAATCTGACTGCGGAGAACGCGGAAGGATTGGTAGTGAAGTCGCTGGCGAAAGCAAAACTGCAGTTCCCGGTGATGCAGGAGAAGTTCGAATAGAGGTTTAGGATCGAATTGGGAATTGCAAAGGGCTCCGGGTTACGCCGGGGCCCTATTTCTTTCTTCGCTGGAACTTTTAGGCCAGTGGAAGGGTAGCCTTCGCGTTGAGAGACGGATCGGCGAAGCGGTGGCGGAGAAAGCCTTGGTGCGCGGCGGCTGCAATCATCGCGGCGTTGTCAGTCGACAGGGCTCGGCTGGGAAAGTAGAGTTGCCAGCGGCGTTCTCCGGTACGTTCCAGTAGCCGGGCGCGGAGTTCGGAGTTGGCCGCAACGCCACCAGAGACTAGGACGGTGGCAACGCCACATTCCTCCGCGGCATTCATCGTGCGTTCCACAAGATCACGGACGACAGCTCGTTGGAATTCTTTCAGCAAACCTAGAGTCTGCTCGGTACATAGAGGCAGCAGATCGGCTGGCGCGCGATGCCCAGCGGCGATGGCTTCTTCCCTTCTGTGAATTTCCTGCTGGTATTCCGGATGTTCTCGAACATGGTAGAGAACCGCGGTCTTTATTCCGCTGAAGCTGAAGTCGAGCGGGTTACCACGGGTCTTTGTGGGGCCAAATTTGACGGGCGGTTTTGCCGAAATAGCATTCGCAGCCAACTGATCCAGAATGGGCCCGCCTGGATAGCCGAACCCAAGGAGCTTCGCTACCTTGTCGTAGGCTTCTCCGGCGGCGTCATCGCGCGTTTGGCCTAGTTTGCGGTAAGCAAACGCATCGAGAGAGCCGGGAGCGGATTCTTTCACTTCGTAGAGCACGGTGTGCCCGCCGGAAACGATTAGGCAGACAGCGGGAAGCTGCGGCTCGATTCCCTGCTGATAGGCCTCGAGAAATGCAGCGCAGACATGGCCTTCAAGATGATTGACCGGAATGAGCGGCTTTCCAAGGGCGTGCGCGAGCGTCTTTCCGTAGGTGATTCCTACGAGTAATGAACCCACCAGGCCAGGGCCATAGGTCACGCCGATGGCGTCTAGATCCTGGAAATTGAGCCCCGCTTGTTCCATGGCTTCGCGGACCACCGGGACGATTTCGCGCAGGTGTTCTCGAGAAGCAAGCTCGGGAACGACGCCGCCATACTTGCGGTGAATGTCGATTTGGGAGGCCACGACGCTAGAGACAATGTGGCGGCCATCGGCGACGACAGCGGCGGCAGTCTCGTCGCAGGAGGACTCGATGCCCAGAATTCTTATCGGATTTGCAGGTCGGGGAGTCATGCTAGCGAAAATTCGATGCTAACATACCGGCGCCAAGGCCTGTGGAGACGAGGTATTCAACAGGCGATCCTGCCGATTAACACTCCGTTCATGCGGCTGCGATATAAAAGCAATTCATTCCGAAGGCCCCTTTTCATTAAGGAGATTTATCCCATGCCGTACCGGCTAACCCTTATGCTTTTCGTTTTATTCGTTTTAGTTGCTCCTTCTCCGACCAGCTATGTCTGGGCGCAACAAGGCACAACGTCTCTGCGAGGGAACGTCACTGACCCGCAAGCGTCAGCCATTCCAGGCGCAAGACTCATCCTGGAAGATACCGAGCGTGGAATTCGCATGGAAACGCAAAGCGGTGAGGCAGGCTTTTATGAATTTCTGCAACTGCCGCCGGGAACTTATATCTTGGTGATTTCCGCAGCGAATTTCCAGAGCGTCACGCAGAAGGACGTAGTGCTGCAAGTTGCGGTGCCGCGGACGATCAACATTAAATTGGCGGTGAGTACAGTGCAGCAAAGCGTCACGGTGACGGGCGCATCCATACCCCTGGTTAACTCCACCGACGCTACGCTGGGGAATGCATTCGATTCCAAACAGGTGCTGGAATTGCCGTCGGAAGGACGTAACCCGGTAGAACTGCTGAGCCTACAACCCGGTGTGACGTACACGGGCCGCGAAGTCGACCCGGCTTCAGATTCTCGCGGAGGATCGGTGAATGGCGCGCGCAGCGACCAGACCAATTTGACTGTAGATGGGATGGACAACAACGATCAATTGCTGGGAAAAGCGTTTACCGGCGTGTTGCGCATTCCGGCGGATTCGATCGAAGAATTTCGCGTGACGACATCGAGTTCCAATGCGGATTCGGGGCGTTCGTCGGGTGCGCAAGTTGCGATGACCACCAAGTCGGGAAGCAACTCGCTTCACGGAGCAGCGTATGAATACAACCGTTCCGGATTGGGGGATGCCAACGACTGGTTCAACAAGCGCGCGCAGATTGCGGGCGGAGAACCGAATAAGCCAGGCAAACTTATTCGTAACACGTTCGGTGGCGCGGCCGGCGGGCCCATTTGGAAGGACCGGCTTTTTATTTTTGGTAACTACGAGGGACAAAGATCGCGTGAATCGATACAGGTGACGCAGGCAGTGCCCAGCGATCAACTTCGCCAAGGAATTGTGCAGTACTGGTGCGACACGGGCATCAATCCCAACACAAACCTGCCCCTAGACCCGAACTGCTCGCTTAATAATTCCGCCGTGCACGTGAGCAACCCTGGTGGCAGCAGCAATGCACAGCAATATCTAGTGGCGTTATCGCCAGCGAATCTTGCGTCGTTGGATAAGGGCTGCGCGAATCCAACGCCGCCTCTGGTGGTGACCTGCCCACTTGGGTCCGGCGTGAATCCCGCGGTGCTGGCGCTGTGGAATGGGCAGGGGAAACTGTCTGACGGACAAACGATTCCGGCATATCCGCACGCAAATACGACGACGGCAGTGGGCAGTGACGGACTGAATGTTCTTGGGTATACGTTTGCCCAGCCAGAGCCTGTGGATTTGAACACCTACCTGGTCAGGCTGGACTACAATCTCACAACCAACGGAAACCATCGTCTCTATTTGCGCGGAAACCTCATGAACGACAAGGTATCCAAGGCCCCGCAGTTTCCAGGACAGCCGCCTTCCAACGTTTCGCACGACAACAGCAAGGGGATTTTTGCGGGCTACACGGCTGTGCTGTCCTCGCACTGGATCAATAATTTTCGCTACGGTTTTGTGCGCCAGGGTGTGAGCACCGACGGGCGAAACCCGTATTCGTACGTGAGTATGTGGAACCTCGCGGACCAGATTTCGTTTGCCCGGACCACCAAGGTTAACGTGCCGGTGCACCAATTTGTGGACGACGTAACGTGGACGCGAGGAAAACACACGCTGCAGTTCGGAGCAAACTGGAGGGTGATTCACAACAACCGAATGTCGAACGAACAGAATTTTTTCTCCGCTTCGCCGCATCCGACGTTTTTTGCGCCGAATGGAACGATTGCAAATACTGGACAGGACCTGGATCCTTCGATTCTGGCGTCATCGGGGTACCCACTGGTGTCGGGGGCGTATGGCGGAGCGTTCGACGGCGCGGTAACCGATGTGACCGGCGTGCTGGGTTCCATCAGCGCTTACTACCTGCAAGACAAGAGTGGCCCGATTGCTTCCGGCGCGCTAGTCCCACGGCATTTCAAAGCGAACGAAGTGGAATTTTACGGGCAGGATGTGTGGCACGCCACGCCAAACTTGACGCTCACGTTTGGCCTCCGCTACACGCTGTTGCAGCCTCCGTACGAGTCCACCGGCAACCAGGTTTCGGCAACGCCTGCGTTGGGAGATTTTTTCCTTCAGCGAGCTGCGGCAATGGAGCAGGGACAATCGTATTCGCCGACGATCAGTTTTGGACTAAGCGGACAAGCCAACGGTCAGCGGCCATACTGGGAGTGGGATTACAAAGATATCGCGCCGCGCTTCGCATTTGCGTATTCGCCGCACCGCGCGAGCGGCTTGCTGCACGATTTATTTGGAGCCAGTGGGAAGACAGCAATCCGTGGAGGCTACGGGATTTACTACGACCATTTTGGGCAAGGGGTGGTGAACACATTCGATCGGCAAGGCTCACTGGGCCTGACCACCTTCCTGGAAAATCCGTCCTACGTTACTTCCACGAACTGCGCGGCGCGATTTGTGAGTATCACGACGATTCCAGATACAGTCGCATGCCCGGCGGTCTCGGGCGGGAATCCCGTGCCAGAGTTGCCATCGGCGCCGAGTTACGGATTCCCTTTTACTCCACCGGGGCAAGGCGCGAATGGCAGTTTCGCGATCGCATGGGGCATCGACAACCACATGAAGACTCCCTACGCGCATGCGTTTGATTTTTCCGTGGCGCGAGAATTAGGAAGCGGGTTTTCCATCGAGGCGTCTTACGTAGGCCGCTTGGGGCACCGGCTGCTTCAGGAAGTGGACCTGGCGCAGCCGTTGAACATCACCGACCCCAAATCGGGGATGACCTATTATCAGGCGGCTTCGTTGCTGGCGAAATACGCCGCGGCGGGCACAAACATCAACCAGGTGCCAGCGATTCCCTACTGGGAGGACCTGTTCGCTTCCGCCGCGGGTCCTGGACTGTTTTCCTGCTCGAATAACGGAAGCAACGCTCCTTGCGCGCCGGGAACACCGCCAGGGAATCCGACCGCAACACAGAACATCTATGATCTGTTCGTCTATGAAGGAGTAAGCGGAATATCGGCGTTGCAATCCCTGGATACGAAGTGCTTTCCGGGATGTTCGCAACTGGTAGGACAGTCCGCGCCAACGAAATACAATTATTTTGATCCGCAATTTTCTTCGATGTTCAGTTGGCGGAGCATTGGGCACAGCTACTACCACGGGCTGCTGGTAACATTCCGGCGCCATACGGGCAGCCTGCAGTTCGATTTCAACTACACTTTTTCAAAGTCCATTGACATCAACTCCAATGCAGAACGCGTCAACGAATATGAAAACGGAGCCGGAACCGCGCTGGCTTACAACAGTCAAACAGTTAATGCATGGATGCCGTTCCAATTGCGGGGGCCTTCCGACTTTGATTTGCGACACCAGGCGAACGTCAACTGGCTGTACGAATTCCCTTTCGGGCACGGCCGGAAGTTTGGCAGCGACTGGGGAAAAGTGACCACCGCGATCCTGGGTAATTGGGATTTGACCGGACTGGGTAGGTGGACCAGCGGGTTCCCGTTCAGCATTTCGACTTACGCGTTTCCGACCAACTACCAGCAGGACAGCAAATCCTTTCTCGTAGGGCACGTGACCACGGACGGATATACAACCGACGTGAACGGGCAGCCGAACGCCTTCAAGGAATCTGCCATCAACACCAATTATCTGGCGTCGCAATTCCGCTATGCGTATCCCGGCGAATCCGGGATGCGCAACAATTTTCGCGGTCCGGGATATTTTGGAATTGACTTGAGCCTGGCGAAAACTTTCCAGATCACCGAGCGGCAGGCCCTGCGATTCCAATGGGACACTTATAACGTAACCAATTCGGTGCGGTTCGATGTCGGCACCATCAGCAACTACTTATTTTATTCGTCAACGTTGGGTGAATTTACGCAAACGATGACCAAGCCACGCGTGATGCAGTTTGGCTTGCGGTACAGCTTCTAGGCGGATTTTCTCACGGCCGTTTCGATCGCCGGTTGAACAACCGGAGTCATCCTGAGGAAGGCGTTGTTTGCGCGCGAAGGATCTCACGCTAGCATTCGTGCTGAATTCCGACGTTGAGATTGGTCGACGTCAAAAAAGGCCCGGGCATCAGAATGACAGCCCAGGCGCGGAACAGCCGGCAGTCGTGTTGCCTGAGGAGATTTTGCTCATGAAACGACGGATCTATGGTTACGTTCTGTTTGCATCGTTGGCGACTGCCGTCGGGCTGTTTCCGGCGTGCGGCCAGCAACCGAGTGCGCCTGCAAAAACCAAGAATGTGTTCCTGATTGTCAGCGACGGGCTGCGCTGGCAGGAGCTTTTCACCGGGGCGGAGAAAGGTTTGCTGACCACCGATCACGGAGGAAACTGGGCGAGCCAGCAGTATTTGACCAAGGAGTTCTGGCGCGAAAGTCCGGAAGCCCGGCGAAAGGCGGTCTTTTCGTTTCTATGGGGTTATGTTGCGAGCAACGGCCAGATTTTTGGCAATCAGAACAAGGGAAGCGTTGCGCGGGTCACGAACGGATACAATTTTTCTTATCCCGGGTACAACGAGATGCTGACGGGTTTCCCGGATCAGCAGGTGAACTCCAACGAATTCGGCCCAAATCCCAACGTCACGGTGTTCGAATGGCTGAACAACCAAGCAGAGTTCCACGGCCGGGTAGCGGTCTATGCCACCTGGAATGTGTTCAAGAATATTTTCAACCAGCCGCGAAGCCATCTGCGCATGCAAGTAGGATGGGACGCGCCGTACGCAGGGATATCATTGACCCCGCGACAGGAGATGGTGAATGCGTTGTATCGCACCACCACGCGGATGGATGACGAAGATGTGTACGACTCCTTTCTGCAACTGCCCCTGCTGGATTATCTAAAGGCCAAGCATCCCAGAGTTGTGTTCGTGGGCTACGGCGAGGCGGACAACTGGGCGCACTCCGGCCGCTATGATCTGGTGCTCGAGAGCGCGCGGGGCTTTGATCATTTTGTGGAAGAGCTGTGGACTACGGTTCAGACCCTGCCGGAATACCGGAGCCAGACTACGTTCATCCTGACTACGGATCATGGCCGCGGCAGCGGGCCCAACGATTGGAAAGAGCACGGAACCGAACAGAAGGGTTCCGAAAATATCTGGATCGCGGTGATCGGCCCGGACACCAAGGCACTGGGGGAGCGCAGCAATGTCGTGGCTGTGACGCAGTCGCAAATCGCTGCGACGTTGGCCGCGCTGTTAGGGAGGGATTACCGTGCCGCAGTTCCGAAGGCGGCGGCGCCGATCAAGAGTGTCCTTCCTTGACTGGCTGGCGTTTGAGTCATGGTGGCGATTGCGACGTGCGCACGGAACGCAATCGAGAGTAACTGGTACTTCGCTAGCTGGGGTGAGATACATTTCACGTTTGATTGACAAGTGTCCGCGGCCACCGCTACTGTTCTGAGACGGAATTTTTCGACTTTGGAATTCAGGTGAGTGGCAAATTCAATGGGTAGCCAAACTATGACGCAAGACTCAAAACATATCCCGCAAGACGGCGCGCCGCGACGAAGAGTTCGCAAGGCGGTGCTCCCCGCCGCGGGACTCGGCACACGCTTTTTGCCCGCGACGAAGGCACAACCCAAGGAAATGCTTACGGTAGTGGATAAGCCGCAGATTCAATATGTGGCGGAAGAATGCGTTGCGTCAGGAATCGAACACATCATCATTGTTACCGGGAGAGGCAAGAATTCGATCGAGGATCACTTCGATAGCGCGCCGATTTTGGAACGATTCCTGGAAGAAAAAGGCAAGCAGGACCAGGCGGACATGGTGCGCAGCATCGGCAGCATGGTGCAGGTGAGCTATACGCGGCAGAAGGAGCCGCTGGGCCTTGGCCATGCAGTTTTGGTGGCGAAGGATCTGGTGGGGGACGAACCTTTTGCAGTGCTGCTTGGGGACGTGCTGATTCCCGGACCCAACCCCGCAACGAAGCAATTGATCGATGTTTACGAAGCTACGGGGACAGGCGCGATCGCGGTGGAAGAAGTGCCGCGGGAGAGAACGCATCTCTATGGGATTGTGGCCGGCGAGCCGGCACCCTTGGCCCCCTTTGGCGAACGACTGCTGCGTATACGCGATCTGGTGGAGAAACCGAAACCGGCGGAAGCGCCATCGAACCTGGCGATCACCGGGCGGTATGTGCTGCCGCCGGCCATTTTTGACTGCCTGGAACGGACGAAGCCTGGCGCGGGGAATGAAATTCAGTTGACCGATGCTCTACGGATTCTAGCGAAGGAACAAGGCTTGTGGGCGTACATTTATGAAGGGATATCCTACGACGCGGGAGACAAGCTGGGTTTCCTGAAGGCTACAGTGGAGCTGGCGCTGCTGAATACGGAATTGGGCGAACCGTTTCGGGCTTATCTCAAAACTCTGAAACTCTAGATTGTCTGGAGTTCAATCTTTCTTCTTACTCGATTTCTTGTCCTTTGATTCTTTCGAGGATGAATCTTTCGAAGACGATTCTTTCGAAGACGATTCTTTCGAGGACGAATCCTTGCTGGACGGATCTTTGGTGGGCGAATCCTTTGAAGTGCTATCTTTCGCCCCTTCGCTCGTGGATTCCTTGGATTCGGATTTGTCCGCTGCGCCCGCGTCTGGCGCACCGCTCTTCTTGCCTGCGTAATCCGTGACGTACCAGCCGGAACCTTTGAACTGAATGGCCGGTGCTGAAAACATTGCCTCGACCTTGCCGCCGCAATGGGGGCATTTCTTCAAATGCGGACCGTCGACTTTCTCGATTTTCTCCGTACGGCGACGACATTTAGTGCACTGATATTCGTACAACGGCACAGGCCGACCTCCTGAGAGCGCTTCAAAAGTGCGAGTATACCATGCGCGCGGATGGCGCTCAGTTCGAAGCACGGCAGTGCCATGTTAGACTCGCGAAGAAAGAATTCTTCACAGAGCTAGCAGGGGTGCCGCAGAGTCACCGGAGACGCGAGATATACGGCTGAATCTGGAACCACACGGGCGTGGGCATCGGGATGGATGAGCGAATCATAGTCGACAAGAGTGGAGAGCAGGATAAACGCACTGGCGTTTTGTATCTCGTGGCGACACCGATCGGCAATCTGGAGGACATCACGCTGCGCGCGTTGCGGATCTTGAAGGAAGTGGACCAGATCGCTTGCGAAGATACGCGGCATTCGCTGAAGCTGCTGAATCACTTTGGAATTCAGAAACCGCTTGTCAGTTATCACGAACACAATGAAATTACGCGAGCGGCAGAGCTTGTGCATGCGATGGAGCAGGGTGCGGCAGTTGCGCTGATCAGCGACGCGGGAATGCCGCTGGTTTCCGATCCGGGACATCGGTTGGTGACACTGGCGATTCGGCATCACATTCCGGTGGTGCCGATTCCCGGAGCGGCGGCACTGCTTGCGGCGCTATCCGCGTCCGGCTTGCCGGGCGAGGAGTTTCTTTTTTTGGGGTTTCTTCCAGCCCGTACGGGCGAACGACGAAGGGCGCTGGAGCACCTTCGGATCGAAGATCGCACGCTGATTTTTTATGAGGCGCCGCACCGGATTGCGGAGACTGTCGCAGACGCACGGGAAATTCTGGGAGACCGGCTAGCTTGCCTGGCTCGGGAATTAACGAAGATGCATGAAGAGTTTCGTCGCGGGAGACTCTCCGAAATTGAAGCGGATTTGACGGAGCGGCCCGCGAAGGGTGAGATCACACTGGTCATCGGGCCCCCGGAGCGCGGTGCTGGAGGAGTGCAGGCGGACACATCGCAGACTTTGGCTGCGCGCGTAGATGAACTGATGCACCAGGCAAAGTTGGACCGCAAGGAAGCGCTGAAGCTGGCGGCGAAGGAGCGCGGAATTCCAAAGCGCGATGCGTACCGGCAGTTAGTCGATGAGGGGAATAAACAATCGTAAAGAAGGACGACCACAGAGGACACGCTAGAGCACAGAGACGTAGAATAAAGATGAGGCGGATCAGGCGGCGGATTCGGAGCGGAAGACGCGCTGGAAGCGGGGGCCGGTGAATTGTACACCGACGACGCGCCCGCCGTCTGTGCGGGCTTCGCCGACGTGGACGACTCGGCCGTGCGTTTCGAATTCGTACTCGGCGCGGCGCGAGAATTGTATTGTTGAGGGGATGCGAATTTCGAGATTGGAGCCGATGGCGACGTCGAAGCGGGTGCGGAAGGCAGCGCCGCTGCGGCAAACATTTTCGCTGGCAGTATCTTCTTCGAAGGCGAAGCCACGGGAATCGCGGCCACGGACACGAAGGGGAAGGCGGACGGAAATCCTACGTTCCGACCTCTTCCTGGCAATGCTCTCGCTGATGTGGCTCATGGGCTGGGCTCTCCCCATTGGCCGCTCTCTGCGCAAAGAAGCGCTCCACGTTTTCGACCACTTCCCCTGGAGTGCGCGCCGTATGCACGATGCGGCGTAGCTCGCTGCCGTTCCCCACGCCATGCGTAAACCAGCATGCGAACTGCTTCATTTTTCCCACACCATCAGGAAGGTTGGCGTCCAGAATTTGTCTATAGTATCCAGAAAGTAACCCGTGGCGGTCCTCTTCGGAGGGCGTGGAGTAGCTTCCCCGTTCCTGAAATTCCTTCATTTGCGAAAAAATCCACGGGTTGGTGGCGGCGGCGCGGCCGATCATGACCGCATCGCACTTCGTTTCGCGGACCATGCGCGCGGCATCTTCGGGGCACTGGATGTCGCCATTGCCGATGATGGGGATTTTTACCGCTTGCTTGGCAGCGGCGATGATCGTCCAGTCGGCTTTGCCGGCATAGCCCTGCATGCGCGTGCGCGGGTGGATAGCGGCGGCCTCGACGCCAACGTCTTCGGCTATCCGCACCACGTCGAGAGCGACGATCGAATTTTCATCCCAGCCTGCGCGAAGTTTGATGGTGAGCGGGATCTTTACTGCGGCGCGGACGGCCTCGAAGATTTGCCGGAGCAAAGAGAGTTCGCGAAGCAGGCCTGAGCCGCCACACTTGACTACTTTTTTGGCTGGGCACCCGAGGTTGATGTCGACTGCATCGTAGCCGAGGTCTTCGACCATGCGCGCGGCGTCGGCCATGACCGAGGGATTGGCACCGAAAAGTTGCGCGCTGATGGGATGCTCGTCTTCCTGGAAGTAGAGATACCGGAGCGTCTTTCGAGCGCTGCGCGTAATGCCTTCGGAACTGGTGAACTCCGTCATCAGCAGGCCGCAGCCGCCGAGGCCACGGATCACCCGGCGAAAGAGCGTGTCCGTCACGCCGGCCATGGGAGCAAGCACCGTGGCAGGGCGGATTTCGAGGTCGCGGACTTTGTAAGAGACAGGCAGCATGGGTCGAAGGAATAGTTTAGCAGGTTGGGGAGATGGAGAGTTTGTGGGAGTTTAAACATCCCGAGGGTTAAAGAGCTCAAACCTGTAAGACCGGGGAGAAGGTTTACTGTGGAGACCACAGAGATCACGGAAAATTCAAGCGAGAGAGAGGGGTTACGTCTGTTTGAGGAAGGCCTCGAGGCGGAGGAATCTGCGGCCGAGGGCGCCGCTATAGGCAGACCATTCGGGGTCGCCCGAATCGGAGGCGAGAGCAGCGCGAACTGCGGCGAGCTTGGAATCCATGTCGTCCATGTAATGAAAGACCAGGGCTTCGCGAATCATGGGAAGTTTGGGAGAGCCGAATTCGTACTGGCCGTGGTGACTTATCAGCATGTGCTGGACAACGGTCTTGAGATTCGCCGGGAAGCCTTCGATGGCATCCATGGCGCGGCTGACGGTTTCCAGTTCCATCACGATGTGGCCGAGCAACTGGCCTTCATTCGTGTAGCTGACGGAGCGCTCATAGCAGAGCTCATCCAGTTTGCCGACGTCATGAAGGGCGGCGGCCATGAGGAGCAGGTCGACATCGAGTTCGGGGTAATGTTCAGCAATTTTTGTAGCGAGGGCGCAAAGGCCAACGACGTGTTCGAGGAGTCCTCCCAGATAGGCGTGATGCATGACTTTGGCGGCGGGGGCGCATTTGTACTTCTTAGCGATGGCCGGATCAGTGACGATGGAAGCGACGAGTTTCTTCAACCAAGGATTCTTGATGCTTTCGGCGTACCCGAGCAACCGCTTGTAGAGTTCCTCGACGTCGTACGGCGTGTGGGGCATGAAATCAGCAAGATGGATTTCCTCAGGCTTTGCTAGGCGAAACTGCATGAGCGAGAGCTGCGGCTTGTTGCGGTAGATCTCGACGCGGGCGTGAACTTTCACGAAGTCGTCGCGACTCACGTCCTTCGCCGGAAGTTCGAACTGGTCCCACATGCGGGCTTCGACATTGCCAGTGCGGTCGCCCAGCTCCATACGAAGATAGGGCTTACCAGCGGCAGTATTGCGGATTTCCTTTTCGCAGACGAGGAAGAACTCCGTGACCGAAAGGTCCGCCGTCAAATCCTTGACGAACAAGTTTTTCATTTGCCCCCGGTTCTTTTTCCAAACAGCAAATACTTCTTGTGGGACTTTTTTTCTTTCGTGGCTTCGGGCGTAACGCTGACTTCCTCGATTTCGGAATTACCACCGCCGGCCATCTCCTGATAGCCCGGCTTGACCACGACATAACTTTGCTCACGGAGAGTCTTGAGGTATTCCCGAAGGGCCGGCTCCATGCGTTGGCGATAGAGGTGGTCCTTGATCTCTTCTTCGACTTTGTCGAATGGCTGAATACCCTCCTCGTAACGCTCAAGAACCTGCAGGATCAGAAAGCCCTGCTTGGTGTCAATCACATCGGTCAGGCCGTTCTTGTTCATCTTGAAGACCAAGTCTTCGAGCTCCTTAGAAAGCTCACCGTGCTTGTAGGTGCCAAGGTAGCCCCCTTGATCAGCGGTACTACCGCCGGAAAAGCGCTTGGCGAGCTGGCCAAAGTCTTCACCATCCTTCACGCGCTGAAGCAGTGCATCTGCTTTTTTCTTGAGGTCGGGAATCTCGGTGTCCTTTTTTCCTTCGGTCTTGATTTCAATGGCGCGGAGGGCAACTTGCTCAGGCCGCTGAAACTCGTTCTTGTGCTCTTCGTAATATTTCTTTGCTTCTTCGTTCCCGACGGTGATGTGTGAACCGACTTCCTTGCCGATGACATGCTGGGTCAAAAGCTTGTTGCGCATGTTGTTCTTGAAGTCGTCCCAATTCATTTGCTGGGAGGTGACGGCTTTTTCGAGCTCATCCATGTCCTTCAGATGGTTCTGAATGCGGATCTGGTCGAGCTGCTTGACGATCTCGGTCTCTACGCTAACGCCCATATCCTTGCCACGCTGAGAGAGGAGGGACTGATCGATAAGGTCGCGGAGGGCAAACTTTTGGCGGTCTTCGACGGCGACATGCAATTGTTCCGGGGTGCAGCGGCCGCCGCATTCCTGCTGGGCATCCTCGGCCGCGGAAGTTTTGGCCTTCTCAAACTCCGAGATGGTAATGATCTCGTTATTGACGCGGGCAATGATTTCTTCGACGATTTTACCTTCCGCGACCGGAGCAACCGGTTTTTTCACCTTGCCTGCGGTCGCGTCGGCTTTTTGGTCTTCCGGCACCGGTTCCGCCATTTGTGGCTTCTCGAGCGTCGGCGGATTAGAGGCGGGCGGCTTTGCCGTGGGCGGATTTTGCGCCTGTACCGATGCCGCGCAGAATAGCGCCAGGATGAATGCAGCATTCTTCATGAGATCCCTCATAGTTAAAGTTTAGCCTTCCCCTCGCAGCCCGAGCAATACGTTTCTAAGCGCCGTCGCAACCGGTTCGCCGCGTTCCAGCTCCATCCAGAGCACCCCGCTGGGGTCCAGCTTGATTCCCTTCCGCGAGCGCACCACCTTGACCACTGCCGCGGGATCGAGGTTTGTCTGCGCGTGGAACCGGAGAGCAATCTTTGTACCCTGCCGTTCGACCGAGGCGATGCGCAGTCGCTCGCTTAAGGATTTGAGCATGGCGAACTCCAGAAGGTTTTCCACGGATTTCGGCAAAGAGCCGAAGCGGTCCACAAGTTCCTTGTAGACGTCCTGCTTCTCTTCCTGAGTGGCGACCGAGGAGATGCGTTTGTAGGTGCGGAGGCGGAGATTCTCGCTCGGGATGTATTCCTCGGGAATGCGGACGTCCATGCCCAGCGAGAGAGTCGTGCGCAGCTCCGGTGTTGCGTCTTCCCCTTTTAGTTTGGCGACGGCGCGCTCCAGCATCTGGACGTAGAGGTCGAAACCAATTGCTTCGATGTGGCCGTGCTGCTGGCGGCCAAGCATGTTGCCTGCACCCCGAAGTTCCAGGTCCAGAGCGGCGATGCGGAAGCCCGAGCCGAGTTCGCTGAATTCCTTCATGGCTGCAAGACGCCGACGAGCGATATCGGAGAGCGACCCTTCGGGCGGAACCATTAGATAGGCGTAAGCGCGTTGGTGCGAGCGTCCTACGCGGCCACGGAGTTGATATAGCTCGGCCAGGCCAAGGCGGTCTGCCCGGTTGATGAGAATGGTGTTCGCGCGAGGAATATCCAGGCCATTTTCGACGATGGTCGTGGCGACGAGAACGTCTGCTTCCTCTCGGATGAATTTCAGCATGACTTTCTCAAGATCCTTCTCGCCCAGTTGCCCGTGACCCACGACAACCCGCGCCTTTGGGACCAGCTTGGTGACCAAATTCGCGAGGGAATAGATGGACTCGACGCGATTGTGAATGACGTAGACCTGACCTTTACGGACGAGCTCATTTTCGATGGAGCGTTTGAGTAGATCTTCGCTGAACGGGGCTACGACTGTTTGGATGGCGAGGCGGTCGCGGGGCGGCGTTTCGATTACCGACATGTCGCGGAGACCTACTAGGGACATATGCAGGGTGCGAGGAATTGGGGTTGCGGAGAGGGCCAGGGCATGAACATTTTTGCGCATCTCCTTTAGGCGTTCCTTGTGAGCCACGCCGAAGCGCTGTTCTTCGTCGACGATGAGCAGACCGAGGTCGTTGAACTTGACATCCTTGGAGAGCAGGCGATGCGTGCCAATGACGACGTCTACCTTTCCGGCCTCGAGATCGGCGAGAATGGTTTTTTGTTCCGCGGCGGTACGGAAACGGCTGAGCATTTCGACCCGGGTGGGAAACGCGGCGAAGCGTTTTTTGAAAGTTTCGAAATGTTGGAAGGCTAGAACAGTCGTTGGCGTGAGTACGGCTACCTGTTTGTTGTCCGTGACGGCTTTGAAGGCGGCTCGCATGGCGACTTCGGTTTTGCCATAGCCAACGTCGCCGCAGAGCAGGCGGTCCATTGGCGAAGGCTTCTCGAGATCGCGCTTTATGTC
>Ga0209526_10000118_pt1 | contig 44534 bp, 43 predicted proteins | sample JacPinW_OM2H0_M1_FD_188566 | JGI IMG/M metagenome (GOLD analysis project Ga0209526, IMG submission 188566) | Forest soil microbial communities from Algoma, Ontario, Canada - Jack Pine, Ontario site 1_JW_OM2H0_M1 (SPAdes) (version 2) | ecosystem: Environmental > Terrestrial > Soil > Boreal... | reverse complement strand
GGCGCGGCCGGGCCGATGCGGGTACAAGCCGAGAACGCAGTGTCGCAAGGGTCGCAAGGGTCGCAAGCGTCATCCGACCCGCCGCCGCAACGTGGCAACCGGCGCTAGCTGATCCAGCCGCCTTGCTGAAGCGCAAGCGTGACCAATAGCCCGAGCGCGAGAAATGGGCCGAACGGCATGGTGGTCTGCCGCGTCATCGACCGCCCGGTGAGTTGCACGACACCGGCGGCGGCGAGCGCGGTCAAGGAAGCGACCAGGAGCTGCACGGGAACGCCGGCGATACCGATCCAGACGCCGGACGCCGCCAGCAGCTTGACATCGCCGAGGCCAAGACCCTGGAATTTCCGGAACATGAAATAGAGCTGACGCAATAACCAAACGATCACGCCGATGATAATGCCCTCGCAACCGGCGCTAAGCGCGGCGGCCCAGCCATCAAGCACGGCGGCCCTGGCAAGGCCAACGATAGCAATCGCAAGATTGAGCCAGTCCGGGATGATGCCGCGACGCAGGTCAATCCACGCTAGCAAGGCGGTCGCGAGATAGAGCAAAGCAAGACAGCTGGCGGCGATCATGACGGCGTAATTCTAGGAAGGAGCAGGCTGGTTCTAGCACGCCAAAAAGCCCCCGGGGCTGCACCCCGGGGGCTTACCATTCGGCGCTGCGTCAGTCAGTGCCGGTCACGATCATGCTCGTGATCGTCGTCACCGCCGGAGGCCCAGACCACGGCGCCGGTGGCCTCGTCCAGGATCAGCTTGCGCGGGTGGTCCTCGTTGCGATCGTCAAAGTCGAACATATGCTCGAGCGTGCCGGCAATGGTGTCGAATGAGCCGCCCGGCTGAATCCGCTCACCGTGCAGCCAGTTGTCCTCGACGAAACGCAGCACCGAGCTCTGGTCGGTGAGCGTGTGGTCGACGTGGTTGCGCTTGGCGAATGGCGAGATCACCAGGAGCGGCATGCGGGTGCCGTAGCCGCAGCGACCCTGCACCGGTGCACCGAAGGCGCCGTTGAGCGGCGTCGCCGGTGTAACTTTGCCCTGCTGGAAGCCATTGGTATTGCAGACCCCCGGCCCATTAAGTGTATCGACCGCGGAGCTGAATGACGGATTTACGACCGGCGGCATCTGATGGTCGTACCAGCCATCGGAGTCGTCATAGAGGAGGACGACCGCGGTATCCGCCCATTCCGGGCTCTTCTGCAGGGCATTGATGACCTGCACCAGGAAACGCTGCTCGTCCAGCGGATCCGAATAGCCGGCATGTCCGTCCTGGAACGCCGGCGCTTTTAGGAAGCTCACCGCCGGCAGGTTATGTGCCTTCAGCGCGCCGAAGAAGTCGTGGGTGTCGTAGTTGTGGTTGGCCGGCTCCGGCGTGTTGGTTCCAGGGATGAAGCTGCGACCAATGGCCTGGACCGAACTCGGACGCGCGTGCGACGGGTTGCTGGTCGATGCATAATACTGGAACCAAGCGTGGTGCGGGATGTAGTCGACGGAAGTGAACGCCGGCGTGCCGGGTGCGGTCGGGTTGGTTTCGCGCAGGCAGTTCGTGGTGCCGTTGGCGTTGACGATGCTCAGGTCGAAACCGCCCATGAACGATCCCCAGGTGATGCCCTTGGCGTTCAAGAGGTCGCCGATGTTTTTGCCGTGCATCTGGACCTGGTCGAGGGTCGGGTTCGAGCAGACGTCACCGAGCGGATCACCGTCGCCGATCTCGGTCAGGTTACTGGTGAGATGGGCGGCGTCGCCAAATGCTTCGTGGGTCGGATGCGCGAGCGTCACGCCATCGGTCTTGTAGATGTTCTTGGATCCATCGATGCCGTTCGTTTGACCCGAGATCAGGTTGATCGCGCCCGGCGTCGAGGGACCGAACTGGGTAGTGTAATTGTTGTCGTTCAGAGCGAAATGCTGGGCGTAGTTCCAGATGGCGGTGGTGGTGTTGCCGTCAAAATATCCCATCACCAGATTTGCGCCCACACCCACCGGCGGCGGGCCCGAGGTGCCGACCCAGGCCGGAAAGCCGTCCATCTTGCCGTTGTCGTACGCGCTCTCTTCGGGGCTCTCATTGTGGCCCTGGTCGTTGGTCAGTGCCTGCGACGGCGAGAGGCGGAAGGGGTTCGACGCGCCGCCTCCGTTCAGCTTGCCGTTATTTGGCGCTGCCGGATTGGCGTTGGGATTGTTGTTGAGCAGATCGACGCCCGCGAGCGGCCCGAAATGGTTGTTGACGTCGAGCGGGTTGACGAGGTTGTTGACCTTCGGCGTGTCCTCTTTGGCCACGAACTTGGTTTCGCCCGAGAGGTTCTGCGCCTTCGGGTAGGTCCCGAAGTAATGATCGAACGAAACATTCTCCTGGAAAATGACCACGAGATGCTTGATCGGCGTCGCGGTCTGGACGCGGCGGAAATCGTCGCGGTCGCCGTCGTGATCTTCGGCGACAGCGCCGGCACCGGCAAGCATGAGGGCGAGGGCGGATACCAAACCGAGGGTTTTGGGCAAACGCATGTAGATTGCCTCCTTGTTGGATATGGGAAAAATACGATGGGCATTGGCGCAGTGATGGGACATGGAAAGCGCCGCGCGGAACTTTCCAGAGCTGCGTCACAGTGCGATGAAGGGAATGTGACTTATTGTTGAAGCGCGATTGCGGACACGGTCGCAATCGGCTCGAGAGGAGGCGCACCGCGGCGACTCTCGTCGAAGTGCAAGAGAAAAAATAGCCGGGCGCCGTCGGAATAAATCGTTCGCATCGTTGTTGCTCGCGCGCGCTGCGCGCCAATCACGTCAATCAACACAGCGGAACCAGCGAGGCCATGGTCTGGCCGCGATGTTGTCGCGCGAACGTTTTCGATCCGTCACCCAATCAGACAACGCGTGTCATCGTCGCGGAATATGAACGCGGCTGTTGCCACCATCCCACTTTATCCAACAGGAGAGAGCTATGTTGAAAGCTTCGCTTGCGCGGAGGCTCGGCCGATTGCTGCTTGGTGCATCGGTCGCAGCCCTTGCGCTTCCGCAAACTGTTCGCGCGGATGACGCAATTGAACAAATCAGGACCGCGTCGCCGATCAAGCATGTCATCATTATCGTCGGCGAAAATCGCAGCTTTGACCACCTGTTTGCCACCTACAGGCCGAAGTCGGACGACGAACGGGTGTTGAACTTGCTGTCCGAACATATCGTCAAGGACAACGGCTCGCCGAACGAGAATTTCGACAAGGCGCATCAGTTCCAGATCACATCGGCGCCGAATGGCGTAAAATATTTCATCAGCGCCGGATCAGCCAACAAGACATTATATACGACGCTGCCGGCGCCTGACATCGGCGGCGTGCCGACCACTGCGCCGTTTGCTGCTGTCCTCGGCGTGCCGGGCGGCGACCCCGGCCTGCCCGCCGCCGACCAGTTCCTGTTCGGAACCGGCGGGACGGGCCTGGCAGCCACTTTAGGCCCGGATACCCGCATCACCAACGTCAACACCCTGCCGCCCGGGCCGTTCCAGATGACGGGTCCGACCATGCCCTATGACGCCTACACCGGCGACACCATCCATCAGTTCTTCCAGATGTATCAGCAGATGGACTGTGCGATCGACCCGGAGCACGTCACGCGACACAACCCGACGGGTTGTCTGCATGATTTGCAGTCGGCGATCACCACGACGTTTGGGACGCCGCCGTCGCACGATACCGGTCAGACCATGGCGTTTTTCAATATGCAGAAGGGCGACGTGCCGTTTCTGAAATTCCTCGCCGACAATTACACCATGAGCGACAACTACCATCAGCCGGTGATGGGCGGGACCTGGGCTGACAGCATGCCGCTTGGCTTTGCCGATCAGGTATTTTACGGCGACGGCCAGGGTAATGCGGCGACTCCGCCGGCCAGCACCATCTATAATCCTGATCCGCTGCCCGGTACGTTCAACCAGTACACCGCGCGCAAGCAGTGGTTCAACTGTTCGGATCCGGTCGCGCCGGGGGTCAAGCCGATCCTGGATTATCTCGGCAAGCTGCCTTACGCCGTGCAGACCAAATGCGACGCGGGTCACTATTACCCCGCGGTGAACGTCGGTCCGGCCTGGACGCCGCAAGGCACGCCGAGCGGTGTCGGCTCGGTTCCAACCGTCACCATGACCAGCATTGGCGACCTCCTGAGTGCGAAGAACATCCCCTGGAAGTACTATGGCGGCGGCTACAATGCTTCCGGGGTGACGGCCAATCCATTCAACGGGAGCTATTGCAACATCTGTAATCCGTTTGAATATCAGCTGAACTATCCGGCGATGCGCGCCGATCATATGCGTGACGTCACTGATCTGTTCACTGATCTCAAGAACGGCACGTTACCGGCGGTGTCCTATGTCAAGCCGGACGGCCTCTTGGATGGCCATCCGGCATCGTCGAAGTTCGACCTGTTCGAGGCCTTTGCCAAGAACATCATCGAGCTCACGCAATCCAACAAGGAGCTGTGGGAAAGCACGGCGATCTTCGTCACGGTGGACGAGGGCGGCGGATATTACGACTCCGGCTTCATCCAGCCGGTCGACTTCTTCGGCACCGGGCCGCGCATTCCGATGATCGCGGTTTCGCCGTTCTCGCGCGGCGGCCACATCAGCCACGTTTATAACGAACATTCCTCGTTCGTGAAGTTCGTGGAGCACAACTGGTATCTCGGCAAGCTCACGGCGCGCAGCCGCGACAACCTGCCCAATCCGCGGATGGATGACGACAATCCCTACGTTCCCGTGAACATGCCGGCGATCGGTGACCTGTTCGACCTGTTCGATTTCGACAGGGGTCACGATCGCGATCACGGTGACGGCGGCGACCGATAGTCGCTCCAAGCAAGCGCGGACTAATCACGAATGGGGCCGGCGACATGCCGGCCCTTACTTTTTTGGCTCCTGTTGGAGCGTCAATCGCGGTGGATACGATCCTGAAAAAAAGCAAATACGGAAGCGCGCCAAATTTGCCCGTCGGTCCAAAAGGTGCATAGCCAAATTTACTAAACAAGGTGTGCTTCTCACCCACTCCATCTCTCTTGCAGGCCGTTGTTCAATAACGGTTGCACTGCAACAACAACTTCGCCCGGCGAAAAGAAACCGACGACGTCCATTGACTCGAAATATGTTTAGTGAAAATCTTCCACTAAACAAGAATACTAAACATGTTCCCGCGGCTTCGGTGACGGCGGGATCTCAGTCTGCGTGCATGACCGTCGAACGGCGAAGTGTGGTTGGCAGGACAAGCAGGCGGGTCGCCTGCGACAACAGGGAGGTTGTGATGATCCAAATGATGCGTGCATTGGGGGTGACTGCGGCTGTTGTCGCCTCGTGTCTCGGTGGTCAGGCGGTTGCTCAGACCAAACAATTGACGTTGTGCTGGGCGGCGTGGGATCCGGCCAATGCCTTGGTGGAGCTTTCGAAAGACTTCACCGCCAAGACCGGAATTCAAATGAAATACGAGTTCGTGCCGTGGACCAGCTACGCCGACCGGTTCCTCAACGAACTCAATTCCAAGGGAAAACTCTGCGACGTCATTATCGGTGACAGCCAATGGATCGGCGGCGCCGCCGAGAATGGCCACTACGTCAAGCTCAATGATTTCTTCGCCAAGGAAGGAATCACGATGGACGATTTCATGCCGGCAACCGTGGTCGGCTATTCCGAATGGCCCAAGAACACGCCGAACTATTGGGCGTTGCCTGCCATGGGCGACGCGATCGGCTGGACCTATCGCAAGGACTGGTTCGCCCGGCCGGAAATCCAGGCCGAATTCAAGAAGAAATACGGCCGCGACCTAGCTCCGCCCCAGACCTATGATGAACTCAAGCAAATCGCGGAGTTCTTCCAGGGCAGGGAGATCGACGGCAAGAAGGTCTACGGCGCCTATATCTATACCGAGCGTGGCTCCGAAGGCATCACGATGGGCGTAACCAACGTGCTCTATGATTGGGGCTTCCAATACGACAATCCCAAAAAGCCCTATGAGATGGAGGGTTTTGTCAATTCGCCCGACGCGGTCAAAGGTCTCGAATTCTATAAGTCGCTCTACAAATGCTGCACCGCGCCCGGGATGAGCAATGCCTACATGTCGGAGGGCCTCGACGCCTTCAAGTCCGGACAGGTCGCGATGCAGATGAACTTCTTTGCGTTCTTCCCGGGCCTCTACAAGGATCCCAATGTCGGCGGCGACAAGATCGGCTTCTTCGTTAATCCGAAGCAGAAGTACCAATATACTCAGCTCGGCGGGCAGGGGATCTCCGTTGTCTCCTACTCGGACCACAGGGACGACGCGCTCGCCTACATCAAGTGGTTCGCGCAGCCGGACGTTCAGAAGAAGTGGTGGGCGCTTGGCGGCTATTCCTGCCACAAGGCGGTGCTCAACGATCCGTCTTTCCCGAAGAGCGCGCCCTTTGCCGCCGACTTCCTGAAGTCCATGGATATCGTCAAGGACTTCTGGGCGGAGCCCTCCTATGCTGAGCTCCTGCTCGATATGCAGAAGCGCGTGCATGACTACGTCGTGGCCGACAAGGGCACGGCGCAGGAAGCGCTCGATCTTCTGGTCAAGGATTGGCAGAAGGTGTTCAAGGAAGACGGCAAAATTTAGCTTGATCAGGTCTCCCGACCATTGGGTCGGGAGACCGCCTCCTTGAGCGTGTATCGATCGGTGAACGACAGGGCCAACATGAGCACTCTCGCCGAGCAGGCCATTGCCCGGACGCCGCGCCGACTGGCATTGCGATTCCGTGGGATGTCCGACCGAGCCATCGCGTGGCTGTTCATTACGCCATCGGTGCTATTGCTGCTCGCGATCAATATCTTCCCGCTGTTGTGGACGATCCAGCTCTCGTTTACCAACTATCGGGCCAATCGCCCGAACGCGCCGATCAGGTATATCGGCCTCGACAACTACCGCGACATACTGACTGACACCGAGGTGTGGCACGCCATGCAGGCGACAGCGCATTTCGTGCTGTGGTCGATCGCGCTCGAACTGGTGCTCGGTTTTGGCCTCGCGCTCCTCATCAACCGGCGCTTTCGCGGCCACAGTTTCTGGACCACCATCATTCTGCTGCCGATGATGCTTTCGCCGGCGGTGGTCGGCAATTTCTGGACCTTTCTGCTGCAGCCGCAGATCGGGCTGTTCAATAGCGCGGTCGCACTCTTGACCGGCGTGGACCCGAGCTCATTTCAGATGATCGGCGACGTCGCGCTGGCTCCCTGGTCCATCATCATGGTCGATACCTGGATGTGGACGCCCTATGTCATGCTGATTTGTCTCGCCGGTTTGCGCTCGATACCGGATTATATCTATGAGGCCGCGGAGGTTGATCGCGCGTCGCCCTGGCGGCAGTTCTGGTCCATCACACTCCCGGTGGTGATGCCATTCCTGATGCTCGCGATTCTTTTTCGCGCGATTGAAAACTTCAAGATGTTCGACATGGTGAACCTGCTGACTTCGGGCGGTCCGGGATCGACCACGGAGGTTGCATCCATCACCTTGAAGCGCGAGGCCTTCGAGAAATGGCGCACAGGCTATTCGTCGGCGCTCGCGATCATTCTCTTCGTTACCGTATTTGGCGCCGCCAATATCTATGTCAAAGCCCTCAACCGGGTGAAGCAGCGATGAGCGCCGCTACCGCACATTCCGTGGCTGAGCCCTCGTCGCGGTCAAAGCTGATCGCTTCGGTCATCGTCACGACCTATGCGGTCATAACCATTCTGCCGCTGCTGTGGATCTTCCTCACCGGATTCAAGACTCCACCGGATTCGATCGCCTATCCGCCCAAGATTCTGTTCGAGCCTTCCGTCGAAGGCTACGTCAACCTGTTCACGACACGCTCGCGGCAGACGCCGGAATTCCTGGCGAGCCTGCCGCCGCCGCAGACCTGGTACGAACGTCTGGTGCGCTCGCGCAACATGGTGATCGGCGGGCCCTCCAAGGTGGTGCCGCGCTTTGTCAACTCGATGGTGATCGGGTTCGGCTCGACCTTTCTTGCGGTATGCTTCGGGACCATCGCGGCCTACGCGTTCTCGCGATTTCGCGTGCCGATGGCCGACGATCTCCTGTTCTTCATCCTGTCGACGCGGATGATGCCGCCGATTGCGGTTGCGATCCCGATCTATCTGATGTTCCGCAATCTCGGACTCACTGACACCAAGCTCGGAATGATCCTGCTGTACACCGCCGTCAACGTCTCATTGGCGGTGTGGCTGTTGAAAGGATTCATCGATGAAATCCCGCGCGAATATGAAGAGGCGGCGATGGTCGACGGCTACACACGACTTCAGGCGTTCTTCAAGGTGGTGCTGCCGCAGGCGACGACCGGCATTGCGGCAACCGCGATCTTCTGTTTGATCTTCGCCTGGAACGAATATGCCTTCGCGGTTCTGCTCACCAGCGGCGACGCGCAAACGATGCCGCCGTTCATCCCCTTCATCATCGGGGAAGGTGGCCAGGACTGGCCCGCGGTCGCAGCCGCGACGACATTGTTCTTCATCCCGATCCTGTGCTTCACCATTCTGCTGCGCCGCCATTTGCTGCGCGGCATCACCTTCGGCGCGGTGCGCAAATGACGGAGAGAACCGCACCTTATGCATCACGATGGCCGCTCTGGCTCCGCCGGGGACCTTGCGAAGCCGCGGCCATGGCGCTGATAGGCATTGGGGTCGTGATGTTGATGCAACCGCTATCGCTGAGCCTTTACAGCTATTCATTCGTCACGATCCTGGCCGGCACGCTGGGGTTTGTGATCGTCAGTCATTTTCCGGATTGAGACATGGCAGAGATCAAGGTCGAGCAGGTCACCAAGACATTCGAAACGTTCGCTGCCGTCAAGGGCGTGAGCTTCACGGTCGATCATGGCTCGTTCTTCGTCATTCTCGGTCCGTCAGGTTGCGGCAAGACCACCACCTTGCGCATGATCGCAGGCCTCGAACTGCCGACCTCCGGCCGCATCTTGCTCGACGGCGAAAACGTCACAGGCTTGCGCGCCTCAGCGCGGGACATCGCCTTCGTATTCCAGCTGTTTGCACTCTACCCGCACATGAACGTGCGCCAGAATATCGGCTTTCCGCTGCGATGCCAGAATTACCCGCGCGCCGAGATCAGACGAAGCGTCGAGGAGACGGCGAAATTACTCCGTATCGATCATCTGCTGGAGCGCCGGGTAGGCGGGCTCTCGGGCGGGGACCGGCAGCGCGTCGCGCTCGGCCGCGCCATCGTGCGCCGGCCCAAAGCCTTTCTCATGGATGAGCCGCTGGGCGCGCTCGATTCCGAGTTTCGCAGGTTGATGTGCGGCGAGCTGCGCGAATTGCACGACCGCATCGACGCCACCAGCATCTACATCACTCACGACCAGCTCGAGGCGATGGCGATGGCCGATCGTATCGCCATCATGAATCAGGGCATGGTCGAGCAAATCGGTACGCCTCAAGAGATCTACGATCGTCCCAATACGATGTTCGTGGCCGACTTCATCGGCGCGCCGCCGATGAGCTTTCTCGATATCCGGGCCTCGCTGTCGCGCGGCGCCCGTAGCATCGAGATTGATGGCGTGCCGGTCGAAATGCCCGAGGTGTTCGAGGATCGTGCCGAGGGCAGGTTTGCACTCGGCGTACGGCCCGAGAACGTGTCGTTCGCCGACAGCTCGCAACTGCGCGGCCGTGTGATCGGCGCTGAATATCTCGGCACCACACAGATCGTCACGGTGACAACGGCCAACGGACAAATCAAGGCACGGTTGCCATCGGCCAACGCGGTCCGGGTCGGCGAACAGGTCGGTCTCGCGTTGCGGCCGGACCGGCTCTCTTTGTTCGACGCCAGCAGCGGACAGGCCTTGTCCTCGGCGCTCTACGCGGGGGGACGCCATGGCTGATGTCGCCCTTGTTCAAGTCAGCAAGAGTTTTGGCGCGGTCGAAGCCGTCCGTGGCTTTTCGCTCTCGATCGCGGACGGCGAGTTTGTCGTGCTGCTTGGCCCGACCGGCGCGGGAAAGACGACGACGCTGCGGCTGATCGCAGGCCTCGAGCGGCCTGATCGCGGCAGTGTGGTGATAAAGGGACGCGATGTGACGGAGCAAGTGCCGGCCGAACGCGACGTCGCGTTCGTATTTCAACAGTATTCACTTTATCCTCATCTGACGGTCTACGACAATCTGGCCTTTCCCCTGCGTTCTCCTGCGCGGCGGATGAATGAGAGCGTGATCCGCCGCCGCGTCCAACAGGTCGCCGAGCTGCTGCATATCGAGCACAAGCTCGACAATCGGGCGACTGCACTTTCCGGTGGTGAAATGCAGCGGGTCGCCATCGGCCGAGCGCTGGTCCGCGAGCCCGCTGTCTATCTGATGGACGAGCCGCTCTCCTCGCTGGACGCCAAGCTTCGGGCCGAATTGCGCCTTGAGCTCAAGCGCATCCAGCGCGAATTGGGAACGACCATCCTCTACGTCACCCACGACCAGATCGAGGCCATGACGATGGCAGACCGGATCGGTGTCATGAACGAAGGGGCCCTGATTCAGCTCGGCACCCCGCGCGAGATTTACGAGCGGCCCAACAGCGCCTATGTCGCAAGCCGGCTCGGCACGCCGGCCATCAATCTCATTCCGGCGGAGCTTCTGCGCAGCGATGCCGTGCCGCCGAATGTGCGAACCGTGGGCCTAAGAACCGAGCATATCAGGATCTCCTCGGCCGACCGTTCGGGGCCGCTCGCCCAGGTCCACTGGGTGGAGCATCTCGGCGATCAAAACCACGTTCATCTCAAGCTCGCCACCCATTCGCTGGTGACCCTGGCGGACCCTGTCCAACAACTCAGGGCAGGGGATCAGGTCTCGCTCGAGTTTACCGACCCGCTTTATTTCGATTCCGCCGGCAACCGGGTTGGTAGTGATGGAGCAGGGGGGCGCGCATGATGATCGATTGTCAGGTTCGCAAACGCCTGTTTGAAACGGTGGCACGGCGCGTCATTGCCAACGCCGATGAATTGACCGATCTCGATCGCGCGATCGGCGACGGCGATCACGGCACCAACATGCGTCGCGGCTTTGAGGCGGTGTTGGCATCGGTCGACGAGCTATCCGCCAAGAGTCTTGGAGAGTCGCTGAAGGGCGTGGGGACGACCCTTGTCATGAAAATCGGCGGCGCGTCCGGCCCGCTTTACGGAACCCTGTTCATGTCACTCGGCAAGTCGCTGTCGGATGAGGTGACGTATGAGCAGACTGCCAATGCCTTTGCGATTGCGATCGAAGCGGTCAAGGCGCGGGGAAAGTCTGATGTCGGCCAGAAAACCATGCTCGACGTGCTGTTTCCCGTGGCCCGCGTCCTGCGCGAAGGCGGGACTGACATAACCACCCGCCTGAAGGCAACGGCCAGGGACGCCGCGGAGAAGACGATTCCCATGCGGGCGATCCGCGGTCGGGCGTCGTTTCTGGGCGAGCGCAGCATCGGTCACATGGACCCCGGTGCGCGATCTTCCGCGCTGATCGTCGACGCGGTCGCAGAATTCATGGAAGGACTGGCATGAGCGAAAATGTCGGAATTGTCATCGTGTCTCACTCGGCGGACGTCGCACGGGGCACTGCGCTCATGGTTGAGCAAATGGTCGGCCGCGAGGTTCCGCTTGGCTGGTGCGGCGGAGACCCAGGCGGCGGGCTGGGCACGAACGTCGAAGCGATCATGAAGGCGATTGAACAGGCATGGTCAGAAAAGGGCGTTGCCATTCTGGTCGACCTCGGCGGCGCTGAAACCAACAGCGAGATGGCGATTGAAATGCTGCCCGAGGAGCGGCGCGGCCGCGTCGTCGTGTGCAACGCGCCGGTCGTCGAGGGCGCAGTGATGGCGGCGACCGAAGCCGCTTCGGGCGCGACGCTTGAGGCGGTGCGTCGTACCGCCGAAGAACTGACGCCGGCGTGAGGTGGGGCAAGTATGATGAATAAGCATCAAACGTCAGTGCTGATGCGGCATGAGGTCGGGCTGCATGCCCGCCCCTCGGTCAAGTTGACCAAGCTTGCGAAGGCCTTCGAATCACGTATCGATCTTGGCCTGTCGCCGGATGGTCCCTGGATCGACGCAAAGAGCATCGTCAAGGTGATGGCGACCAAGGCGCCGAAGGATTCGACCATTTATTTTCGTGCGGAGGGGCGTGATGCGAAGGCAGCACTTGAAGCGCTGGTGACGCTGGTCGACGGAGATTTTCAGGATGGACCGTAGAACGCATCGAGCGGCCCATCGCATCGAAGGGAGGTCCGCCGCTCCCGGAGTTGCGTTGGGTCCGCTCGTGCGTCTGGCTGCCCCGAAGCATGATGCCCGTCAGCACCGGTCCGCGGCGGAGGAGCATCAGTCCCTCGTCGACGCGCTTGCGGCGGCCCAGGTGGCCCTCGCGGTGCTGGCGCGGGAAGTGGGAGACGCTGACGGAGAAGCCATTCTCTCGTTCCAGATTGCGCTCCTCGAAGACGACAATCTTGCCGCGCCGGCGTTTGCGCTGATTGCCGGTGGCGAGGCGGCGAGCCGCGCGTGGCATGCTGCGATCGATCCGGAAATCGCGTCATACGAAGCAGCCGACGATCCCTATTTCCGGGCGCGAGCATCCGACTTGCGCGATCTGCGCGATCGCGTGCTGAGGCATCTGGCCGGTGAAGCCGATCAGACCGTGCCGCCGGGCGTTATCGTTGCGGCAGACGACATGCCGCCGTCGATGTTTCTCGCCACCGATTGGCGTGACGGCGGGCTGGTGTTGCGCCGTGGCAGCCCGTCCAGCCATGTCGCCATTCTCGCCAGGTCGCGCGGCGTGCCGATGATTGTTGGCGTGGACGTCGATCATCTCGAAAATGGCAAGGACGCGATGCTCGATGGGGATGCGGGACTGCTCATTGTCGATCCGGATTCCGATATGCGGGCCATTTATTCTCAGCGCCGCGCCGAGCAATCGGAGGTTCGGCGGGTCGCTACTTCGTTCAGCGGCCCCGCGCTGACCGCCAGCGGTGAACCGGTTCGGGTCATGATCAATGTCACCGGTCTCGCGGAGCTCAAAGGGCTCGATCCTGCCCACGTCGACGGCATCGGCCTGATGCGGACCGAGTTTCTGTTTCAGGGCCGCGAAAATCTGCCGACCGAAGAGCAGCAGTACCAGATCTACAAGCGCATGGTTGAATGGGCCGCCGGCAAGCCCGTGACCATCCGCACGCTCGATGCCGGCGGCGACAAGCCGATTGCGGGTTTGACGGAGCCCGGCGACATCAATCCGTTTCTCGGCGTCCGCGGTGTGCGGCTGTCATTGCGGCATCTGGATGTATTTCGCGCGCAGTTGCGGGCGCTGGCGCGCGCTGCCGTAGCCGGAAATCTCAAGGTCATGATTCCGATGGTCACCGTGCCGGATGAGCTCTACCGCTGCCGCGCGTTGCTCGAGCGGGCCCTTGATGAGCTGCGGCACGAGGGCCAGGGGGCCAAAATGCCGCCGCTCGGTATGATGGTCGAGGTGCCGGCGGCGGCGCTTACCATCGAGGACTTCGACGCCGATTTCTATTCCATCGGTAGCAACGATCTGATCCAGTATGTGGCGGCGGCGAGCCGGGACGAACCGCAGCTTGCTGATCTGGCGCGGCCTTCGCGCGCGGTATTCGGCTTGATCCGGCACGTGGTCGAATATGCCGACGGCTGTGGCCGCGAAACCAGCCTATGCGGCGACCTCGCAGGCGATCCCGCGCAAGTCGCGGCATTGCTCGATCAGGGCTTGCGCACCTTTTCGGTTGCACCGGGAGCGCTGGGGCCCGTGCGGGCCGCGATCGCCCGTTATTCCGGGCCCGCCGCATGAGCACGCAAGCAACGCCTGCAGGTTCTCAGGAGCTGATCGCGGCTTACAAGGCCATCCTTCGGGATGTTCTGGACAAACGGCCGTCCGGCATGCGCCAGCGTCTGGCCGAGGCGCTCGGCAAGAACCGCAGCTTCATCACGCAGATTGCCAATCCCGCATATCAGACGCCGATCCCGGCGCAGCACGTTCACGCCATCATCCAGGTCTGCCATTTCTCGGTCCAGGAAAGGGACCGGTTTCTCGATGCCTATCATCGGGCGCACCCGCGGCGGCTATTGCTCCTGAAGGAACGTGAGCGGGGCAGGCGCCTGACGCTGATGCTGCCGGATCTCGGGGGCGAAAAGAACCACAAGCTTGACACGCTCTTGAGCGAGTTTGCGGAAAAGGTTGCAAGGCTGATCGAGGACTCTTGACGCCGCAGCAAGCAAGAAACGGGGAGGCCGGGATGAAGAAGTTGATCAACGCCGTCGAGGACGTAGTGAGCGAAAGTCTTGCCGGATTTTGTGCGGCGCATTCCGACTTCGTGCGTATGGGCGAGCAGGCGCCGTTCGTGCTGCGCCGGCACCTGACGCCTGGCAAGGTTGCCCTGGTGTCGGGTGGCGGCTCCGGACACGAGCCGCTTCACGCCGGTTTCGTCGGGCATGGCATGCTTGATGCCGCATGTCCCGGCCAGATGTTCACCTCGCCGACCCCCGATCTCATTCTTGCCGCTGCCGAGGCCGCGGACACCGGGGGAGGCGTCTTGTTCATCGTCAAGAATTACGAAGGTGACGTCATGAACTTCGACATGGCGCGCGAGATGTCGGGAAAGCCGATTGCGACCGTGATTACCGATGACGACGTTGCGGTGGAGAAATCGACCTTCTCAACCGGACGGCGCGGCGTTGCCGGTACGCTGATTGTGGAGAAAATCGTCGGCGCCGCCGCCGAAGAGGGATGTGGCTTGGCTGCCCTCAAGATCATAGGCGATCGCGTCAATGCGGCCACGCGTTCGATCGGGATCGCGCTGACAAGCTGCACGGTACCAGCGGCCGGCAAGCCGACTTTCGACATCGCCGACGACGAGATGGAGGTGGGTGTCGGCATCCACGGCGAGCCGGGGCGAAAGCGCGTCAAATTCAGGCCGGCCGCCGAGATAGCCGCGGAGATGGTCAATGCGATCACCGGCGATCTGGGCGAGCGGGCGCGTGGTGAGGCTGTCTTGCTAATCAACGGCTTCGGCGCAACGCCGCTTTCCGAGCTTTATCTGATGTATGACGCCGTTCGCAAACGGTTCGAAGCATCAGGAATTATCGTTGCACGATCGCTGGTCGGCAATTTTGTCACTTCCCTCGATATGGCCGGTTGCTCGGCGACGATATCGCTCCTTGACGAGGAGACGAAGCGCCGTTGGGACGCACCCGTCAATACGCCGGCCTTGCGTTGGGGAATGTAGCCCGCGAACAGCCTTCTCTTGTTGCACTCGCGGGAGTGATAGGCACACACGCGGTACCGCTAGCGATGTAATGCCGATAACGATCAAGTGCATCTGCGTGATGTCGGGCCACCCCGCCTCATCTCGCCCTGCTTTCAGAATTCCTTCCATGGTCATCATGCCGACCACAAACGATCCGGTGCAATTCGGACCGGCGAGTGACCAAGCCCGCATTTTGAGGTTCCTGACCCCCTGTGCGCCTTGCTTTCGCGGCATGAGATGTGCTCACACGGCGCCGTATTCGGAAGGTGACTGTGGCTGAGGCTACCGAGGCGGTATGGGGGCGGGGGTTCTGGCAGTCTGACCGTGCTTGTTCCACTTTGGAGTGTCGGACCAATCCGTCATGACTTTGTAATGAAGCTAGTCTTCGGACGCCAATCCGCGCTCAATCCCGCGGCTCCCCGGCCGGTTTGCCCCGTGATTTTAACTGTGATCCGATTTCATTGAGCATAGGCAGGCATCGTAAGATATGCTCGCGGCTGGATCGAATTTGTGCGACGGTAAAGGTCAGTATTCGGTTTGGATTGGTGTTCTTGGAGAAGTAGATGCAGTCCGACGCGTCGAAGAGCTATGGCCTGCGATAGACGCGGGAACGCGAAGGCTCGTCGCGGTGATCGGCGATCTCATGATCGACCGGTATCTTACAGGTAAGGTCGATCGCATCTCTCCGGAGGCTCCTGTTCCGGTCCTCGTCCATGACTCCGACCGTGCGGTCGCGGGCAGTGCCGCCAATGTCGCCGTTAATATCGTTTCGCTTGGCTGCGATGTCCATCTCGTAGGAACGCTCGGCTGCGACCTCGATGGCAGCGATCTCAAGGGGATCCTCGCCGACGCCGGGTATGGTCAGAATGGCTGGTGGCTGATCCCAATCGGCCCACCATTAGCAAGACCCGCCTCGTCGCTGGCAGGCCATAGCGGTCCGCATTGCAGAATGCGATAGGGACCAGATGCAAGACCTTGAGGACATGCTTGCCAAGCTTCTGGAATCTGCTCGCCAGCTCCCGTCGGGGCCGGAGCGCCACGCTGCGCTCAACAAGATCGGGGTATTCCGAGTCCGTTTGGACTTCATCGCCGCGAAGCGAGCGCAGCTGCAGTCGGCGAATTAAGCCGTGATCAGCATTAAGCGGTCTTGCGCCCACAAAAGTCCCATGGCCGTTGCAGGTGATCAGGCGCACCCGATCGCTGTCGCGCTCAAACGCAGCCGGTAGATTTAATCTCTTGAAGCCAATCCGGCCGCGCGTGGGGATACAGAACTCGTAAGCCTTACGCATGATACGCTTTTTGCTGGACGACATCAGGAAGATCGCTTGCAGCCAATGGCGCATCGGGACGTGGCTGGTCTCGAAGACGGTCCCGATCTTGACGGTAAAGGGCTTGCGGCACTGGTAGCACTTATAGAGGCCGATCCGGGTGCTCTTGCCTTCCATCTTGGAAATGCGTCGTGACGAGCATGCGCTGTGAGGCGCGGTTGATTCATTGAGACCGCTCGAAAGCTTGGTGTTGATGAAAGCGGCAAGCCATTTGGGGTGACGATAGATCGTCTCATTAAACCTCAGAAAGGCGCGAAGAGATCATCATCATAAAATCTCTCACATGGAGTACAGTATCCTGCGGACGAGCCTAGAACGGGGCTGATGGAGCGGCGCTAAGCGCGTTGCGCGTAAACTAAAACGGGAGAGGGGAGTACGGCGGTAACGCGCCCCCGCTAGCATAGTCGGCCGGAAGCGGTGTCGAGGCCACTTGAAGAAGCATGCTCGCCCAGGCGAAAACCCGCTGGACGGCCAGCTCTCGGCGACTGGAACGGCAAATCAATTACCTATTACACAGGGTCTTGCCGACGAGGGCTGATCTCAAACCCGCCAAAAGGGTAAATCTGCGGGGAAGCTGTAGAAGGGTTCCGACCCGAGTGGCTGGCGCTCGCGGGATTGCTCAGCCGGATCGACCGATACGGTGCCGAAAGCAGTAGTAGGAAGAGAGCCCTGTCCGCTTTGTAGTTGGCAGCCGGTCGACTGCTCTCAGAACCTTGCATGACGACAGCACCTTCGGATGTGCAAACGTGCCACCGCCATCCCCGGCCGCGCTTCTTCACGACCACTTCAAAAAGCGGAAATTGATCGACATCGCGATCCAAGGGAGTTCCCCAACCCAAACTTCAACAATTCCTAACACAAAAAGGTATGCAGAAGCTTGAGATAGATCACAGTGCAAAAAAATACGCAGGATCGCCAACATCGAAAGGATTTTGTCTCGACGGGCAACCTCTTCCGCCAAATGCTGTTTGAAACTTAAAATATTTGGGTGTAGATCGGTTCCAACCTTGGAACCGGGCCTTGGGTCAAACTGGATTATCGGGAAGACGGCTAAACGCTCAAGTTGCAGCTTTTTGCCTTCACTCGCTCGCGTTTATTTGCGACACTCTAATCTCAACTTGTGGTTTGATTGTCGAGCATTGCTTAGGAGGCCGCGTCGATCACAACTTTTTTGCCTTCCGATATCCCCCAAGCAGTGTGCGAATTAGCGGGCCTTGCCTGGGGTATCTTTTGTAAAAGGTCAGAATCTGAATGCCATCTTCCTCAAACAAGATTGCGTTGTTCATCGATGGCGCAAATCTCTACGCGACAGCCAAGACGCTCGGTTTCGACATCGACTACAAGCGCCTGCTCAAGGAATTTCAAAGTCGCGGCACGCTGTTGCGCGCATCCTACTACACCGCGATCATCGAAGATCAGGAATTTTCGTCGATCCGCCCCCTGATCGACTGGCTGGATTACAACGGCTTCACCGTGGTCACCAAGGCGACCAAAGAATTCATCGATGCCAGCGGCCGTCGCAAGGTGAAGGGCAATATGGACATCGAGCTTGCTGTCGATGCCATGGAACTCGCCGAGCATATCGACCAGATGGTGCTGTTTTCCGGCGACGGCGATTTCCGCTCGCTGGTCGAGGCGGTGCAGCGCCGTGGCGTCCGCGTCACCGTGATCTCGACGATTTCAAGCCAGCCGCCGATGATTGCCGATGAGTTGCGCCGTCAGGCCGATGTCTTCACCGACCTCGCGGAATTGCAGTCCAAGATTGGCCGCGATCCGTCCGAGCGCCCAGCCCCGCGCGAACCGCGCCATCACACGGCGCAATTCGTTCAGCGTGCGCCCACGGTAGCGTCGAGAGGTGATGACGACGGTTTCGAGGATTGATAGAGTTGGCCCAAGCATCGGCGCTATATAAGGATGCTCTAGCTACTTTGACTTAGCTAGAATCAGGTTCGATATTCTCCACATAGGCCACAGATCGATCATCCTTGATGGGTTATCAAGGAATATCCGCCTGTCTATTTGGGCTGTTCCGGCGGTTCCGAAGCCAGTGTCGTCATAACCAGGTGAATGCACCGTTTTCTTCGCGCGGCCCGCTCTGGTTACTCACGCGGCTTCAGCCTTTTTCCATCGCGTGTCGGCGTGTCGAGTGATCCTCGGTGGTAAGTTGTAGGTCTGGCTATCACAGGATTTGAAATAAGCCTCGAGCTCCGCCACAGCGAGATGCTCCCACCTTTCGGCCTGCGCCAGGCGAGACCAACTTTGTGAAGTGGACGAAAGGCCGCGGTTTGCCGATACAACGAAGCGATGACGCGATATCGGCCCAGGTTTCCATAACTACTTTCCCGGTAACAAGCATGCTCTGCTCCCCTTATTTTCTCCTGGTGGCTACGGGTGTCCCCGCAACGATTTTCCATTTCGTTAGCGGGCTTGCCCGAGCGTTCGAATGGTTTTGAAGCGGTTGATTGCTTTGGCTCACGTCGTGGTCTTGGGCCACTAACCATTCAGGCGCTGGATCTGTTTCAGTCTATCGCAAGGGGTTGGCTGATGCGTCGGTCGACCATGAGTGCGCATTGCGTGCAGTTATAATTATCGGTGCATTGAAGGAGCGGAACATCAAGGCTGTTGATCTTGCTGAGCTTGCGAGGATTGTTGATCGACGCACCAACTGACAGCCATCGACCAGCGACCGATAGCGGCGCGCCCGATGCTGCAATGCAATGTCACATCGGCGAAGAACAAAACCTTTCGTGAAAATTCTGACCTAGAAGAGTATCGTAAGTTCCTGGGCTCATTCTCCCTGGGAGGCAACCATGGCCGAAGATGAAACCACCACCGACCAACTGCGTTCAATCATGGCTGAAAATCTCGAGAAAGCTCACGGGGCGCTTGCCAATTATTTTCAGTTTGTTGAAAAGAGCATATCGGCTTCGCCGTTAGGCGCGACAGATCAAACCAAGACCCTCAGAAACTACGTGGAACGCAGCGTTGCCGCGAGCTTTGGGCTTTCGGACAAACTGTTGCACGCAAAAGATTTTCAAGATGTCTTGCATATTCAGACAGAGTTCTTTCAAACGCAACTACAGACGTTGACCGAACAATCAAAAGAGTTATGCGGGACAGCGACCAAAGCGGCGTCGAATGTCACTCGCGTTCCGATTAAGTGACGACAGGATTTGAATGCCGCGGCGCTGTACCCTCCCTTCGGCGCCGCCCGGCCCCGAAACAGGGCGGGTCGCATTGCATTTTGGCCAATTTGCCTCCCGACGAGTTTAGGGAGGCCGCTGGTGGGCGCTGGCCCGTTTCCGAAGCCAGTGGGCTAATTTGATTTGGACAGAGCTCCCGCGTCGTGGTTTTATTGTTTGCCCAACCAAAACATTGGGCGGAAAGTCGTGCAAAAAATTGTTTCATTTATCGCCATTACAGCACGCGCATTTTCGTTCTCGATTGCTGCAGCGCCGCCAACGCAAAGAAACACGGCGCTGGCCACCGATTTTGCGCGTTCTCCCTTGCCGTCGACCGCCAGTCGCGCTTGGATGGCGGACGGTCGGGAGATCAACAGGCGCGCATCTTGGCGATCATGGCCCTCACGCTTACGCTGGTCGGCTGTACGGGCGACCGCATCAAGCAGGGCGTGAACTCGCCTCGGGGATCGTCCGTGATGAGCGTCAAGGCACAGCCCGAACGAAATCAAATCAATCGGGGATTTCCTAGCTCGCGGGCGTTCGTTGAAACCTAATGCTGCACTGGCTTGCGACACTCGCCTCTTCAATCGCGTCCATTTGTTTGGAGGCCAGCGCGAGATCATTCGATCGCGGCTTCTCACCGGCAGGGGTTGGAGGCCAGACGAATACGATCGCTGGTGCGGTCGCTGTGCCATCGCTGCCACCCAGACCAGCTTTCAAGCCGGAAAGGATAAATCCTCTCTTTGAGATCTTGCGACCTTCTTCCGCCAATTCAGAGCAGGTTAAATTTCGATAGTCATTTGACGGCCAATATGCTGGTAAATCTCGTGTCAGGCCGGAGCTGCAGCCTAGGGCCGCCGCCGCGAACATCACGATGCCAATAAAGCGCATTAGTGGATTTCTCCCGAAAGCAACTCTTCAACAATTGGACGAACCGCGCAAGGTGGGCGGATGCGGTACACTGCTGTCTTGCTCTATTCCCAGGCTTCCGATTGGACGGAAGCGCCGGACTGGGCGAAGTATGAAACAAGGGCGCGAGACGGCACCGTTATAGGGTGTGAATTGGGCTCGTCCTGATCGGTGTCGGAGTTATCGCCTATGTTGCCGGCCTCTTCATGATCGACGACATTCTCGCCTTTTGTTCAACTATCAGTTGTTCGAGGGCTGCCAGTGTCGCCTTTGTAGCGAGGAGTTGAGCCTCAATCTGTTCAAGCGTTGCCTCTGGCGCGCCAACCCAAAGCTGCATCTCTAATAGCCGTTTCAGTTGAAACTGCTGATCCCTGAGCGCGATGACTATATTCATCTTGTCAGGCAATTTGCCCTCGTATGAGGTGTTGGAGTGAAGTTTATTCGATCGCTGAGTGCACGGCACTGAAGAGGTCAGCCGACCAATCGATGACTTCAAACACCATTCCGCGCCTGAGCATCTCGGCTTCGAGATCAGCGACAAATATTTCCACTCGGGAGTCTCTCGAACGCGAAACCTACATTGCTTTCCCAGCTCGCTGAGCGCATCATCAACCGCGAGCGCTCCACGGGCGCCCTGGTACATCATGGTGAGGCTATCGTTCGTGAACGCTTGATAATTCATCAGGGTCCCCGCCCTATGAAAAATCCCCACCATGTTGACTTCAGTTTTCCGGCACTCAACATTCAACTTACCAGTCCAATTCTGCACTTATGTTTGGGTGCCCGCGAGTCGATGTGCTCGGTAACCTTGATCAGCTAGGTTAACAGCCCTGGGGTCCGACAAGAGATCAAGCGCAATAATGTCCTGGTATGCACGCTTCGAGGCGGCTGCTGGATGCTGCTTCACTCGGCCTCATCTATCCGACGTTCGGCACCCGCACGGGACATGCGTCGCATGTTTCCGACCGCCGCTCGTTGTGAACCTGCGCAAAGGGAACGACCGACCGGTTCACTTGGAAGGGATCGGCGGAGCCCGAGATTTCCGAGGCCTAACCTGACGCTTTCATCGCCACATCAGGATTCCCTCATTTGCGCAAACGCCTTGGTCACAGGCCCGACCGAGCTCTCAAGTCACGCCAGTAGCGCTTCTAATTCCATGACACGAGCTTCCTCGAGACGAAGATTTTCCCTACTCGCAGCACTTGCCACCAAGCGCTCGATGGACTGGGGCAGCCCAAACGACGCTCGGAGCGATTGCGATGACATTGGAACGGGTAAGCGCAGCAGAGACGTTCCCAGATGGGTTCATCCTTGGCAGACAGACATATCCTACGACACGGAGGGGTTGGTACGTTCGTCCATTATTGCTTGAACGTTGGCAGCGAAAGATAGATCAATCGCTTCATTTCCCTGCGCGTCTTCGTCGTCATATCAAGAATGAGGCCTGCAAAAATGCTGAGCACACCAACTATCACAAGTGCGGCGCTCAGGATAGCAGTCGGGAAACGAGGTACGAGCCCGGTCTCCAGATAAGTGACGAGCAGTGGAATACTGAGCAGAAGTGCGACGACAATCAACGTCAGGCCCGAAAGCCCGAAGAAATGCAGGGGCCGTTCGTCCTTCACCAGGCGCGCGATCAGCAACATGATCTGCGCTCCATCGCTGTAAGTCCGCAATTTGCTGACTGAACCCGGCGGTCGCTCCTTATACACCGTCGCGACTTCAGTGCTCGGCATCCGTAGTTCCAGCGCATGAACGGCCAATTCGGTTTCAGTCTCAAATCCGCTCGACATCGCAGGAAACGATTTTACAAATCTCCGCGACAGAATCTTGTAGCCGGACAACATGTCGTTAAATTGCGGGCCAAAGATCTGCCGAACCAGTCCGGTCAGTAACCAGTTGCCGAATCGATGACCGGCGCGGTAGGCATCCTTGGCAGTAGATACCCTCATGGCGTTGATGAAATCGAGTCGTTCCTCGACAAGGCGCTTCACCAGCCCTTCGGACGCCGCGGCGTCGTACGTATCGTCGCCGTCGACCAGAACGTAGACGTCGGCTTCGATATCCGCAAACATGCGCCGCACGACGTTTCCCTTGCCCTGTCGCAATTCCTTGCGAACAACCGCGCCGGCCCTTTGCGCCACGTCGATCGTATTGTCGCGGGAATTGTTGTCATAGACGTAGATGGTCGCGTCCGAGAGGGCAGCGCGGAAATCCGCGACTACTTTTCCGATCGTGATTTCTTCGTTGTAACAAGGCACCAGGACGGCGACAGTCACGGGATGGGCTTCCGTGGCTTGGTCTCTGATAGAAATCGTCAAATCAGACATAGAGCCTCTCGCTTCCATTGCGCCTGAACTTCCAATCTCGCGCGGCCTTTGGTTCGAAAGGAAGCGCCATCATGGCATAGATGCCGTCTTTCGATCTTCGATTTGATAGAGCAACTTTTCAGACCGTGGTCTAGCTTCGCCCAAGATGCACTTTACTGTGAATCATCGTTGAGGTTGGCTGCGGCACTAACCTAGTGGTGGATGGTTCAGTTTGGCGAAGCACGGTACGCTCGTTGCTAGTTCCGTCACGACGCCTGTTGGATGGCTGGTTTTTGGCAGTTCGGCAGCAACGCGCTGAGCCAGCCCGATTTCCTATCCATCAGTCAAAGACCTCAGACAGCGACAGCGGCTTGCCGAGGCCGTCCTTGTTTGAGAGCCGTGGTTCACCCTCCTGTCCCCATTCGACCCCAATCTCCACGTCGTTCCACATAATGCAGCGTTCGCTGCTAGGGGCGTAATAACGCGTCGCCTTGTAAATAACTTCGGTCCTATCCTCTAGTGCGAGGAAGCCATGTGCGAACCCTTCGGGCATCCAGATCTGGCGGCGGTTTGATGCGGAAAGGGTGGTTCGAATCCAGTGGCCGAAGGTAGCAGACCGGCGCCGTATGTCGACCACGACGTCGGTTATGGCCCCCGAGACGACCCGAACAAGCTTCCCCTGGCCGTGAGGCGGGAGCTGATAGTGGAGCCCGCGCAAGACTCCCTTGGCCGAGACGGAATGGTTTTCCTGGACAAAGGTCACCGAACGTCCCACCGCCTGATCGAACAAGCGCTGGTTAAATGCCTCGAAAAACTCACCCCTGTTATCGGGAAAAACCACGGGTTCGAAGACCACAACGTCTTTAATGTCACAAGCGGTCGCCAGCATCAAAAAGCCATTTCGGTGTTGAAGCCCCTTAACAAGATTTCGACGTCGCAACGTCGCTTATTATTCAAGCCTCGAACGTTAAATTACCGAGCAAGATTTGTCTACATTGCCTTGCGTTTCCTAACGTCCGCATGGCGATCCGCGGGCGTTGCTTTTTTTGCCAATCGCTAAAGAGAACCCTGCTCGGGTCGAGAACAAGCCGTTTTTAACGTGAAGCGGAAAAGGCGAACGGCGCCAGTCAAGACTATTTCTCCGTCGCTTTCGCGCGTTGGTTCCCGATTTAAGGTGTAGCGGCGACATCAATCTTAATGCGAGAGTTTCGTTGCAAGGGCGGATGACGCCGGTATGGTGAAATCACGTGAATGTCGTCCGAGCCACCACTGCGAAGTCGTCCACGATCAGCTCACAACACCCCTAGTTCGATGGAATGAAACAATACCCAGCCAGCGTGGAAATCCTGAACGTGAAAGGGAAGCCACCCTGGGCGCAGGTTTGGCACCTATGGAATGTTTTAGTTCCCCGTCGATCCATAACAGGCAAACTGCTTTGGGGCCGAGTTTGGCGGCGCCACGATGGCCGCCATTGGATCTACAAACGTTTTGTCGAGTTCGATGATCTTAGAGATCGATTGTGAGGTCGCGCTCCAGTCGACGTGGACCGACCGAGCGAGAAGTGTGGATCGAAGTTATCTTGTCGCATCCAAACCGTCAGCGATCCGATGACGAGCGGATATTTCGGATTAATCTTGTTCGAGATCTCGGTGCGTGAGCTGCGATGGTGCTTTCGATCGCCTAGCCTTATCGCACCGACCCAAGTCGACGGGCGACTCCTAGAATTTCTGCGCCACCAAGGCATAAAACCGGAGAAGGCGGTGTTCCAAAGAACAGAAGAACAGAAGAACAGAAGAACAGAAGCTGGGATATTTGTGAAAGAGCACTTGATCTTAGGAACTGACGAACAAGACGCTGAACGGCGGCTGGATATCTGGCTGGCGGAAAACCCGGCACTTAAGGTTCTGCGGGTGCACCATCCAAAGCGCGAGCCTCATAACTGGTTGACGCGCCTCGGGGGAAGGAATGTCCCTCGCTTTTCAATCACGGTGGAATACGAAGAGGCCTAGTTACCAGTTCACGGCCGGCGCCTCCTCCGGAAGAAAATTATCGCGATCGCGACAAGCGGAGTAGCTATCAAAGCGGCCGTACGAATTTCTTCGCGGGAGAACCCAACATAAACGTGGATGATATGACGCAAGGCCGCAGCGGTCACCACCGCTGCGAACAAAATCGCGAGGAAGTACCTGAACCGGAAACTGAGTGGGTCCATCTCGTAGACCGCCCCCTGCCACGAAACCCCGACAATCTTTGCGAATTGTTTCGGATGATCAAGGGGGTTTCCATTGTGCGGTGCCGCTCAAGGGTGATCATTGCGGGAAGGATTGAACACACGTTCAAAGCGTCGATCTAGCACCCGCAGCACTCCAATTCGCCCACAACATGGTTGGCCCGCCCAGTTCTACGATCGGATCAAGCCTCCATTGGCGCCCTGCCACTCCGGGCCTCGTGCCCACAAGTGGCGATCTGGGAGTCATGAACACCTGGCGGCCTCTTGATGTGTTAGCCGAATTAAGCGCAAGGCCCTTTTTCACGACCTTACCTCCCAGTGGTTTGCGCTGCGACTCATGGAACCACGGAGCAGAAACCCTGTCTCAAACAAATCAGTACAGCGCCAACCTCAAATTGGGACGCAGTATTAAGAAGGCCGCCAGTTGGCTAGCTGCGAATCGGATAGGATAGGATAGGGCAGCGCCGCCTTCGAGAGCCCTCGATGAGAGCTAGCATCATTTTGATGTTTGCAGGAATCGTCGCGTTCATCACGCCGCGGCTCAACGTGTCGCTGCCCGAAGGCGTCAGCATTCCAACTCTACCGTCCGACATAGTCGCTGCGATTCTTGTTCTCTCCGGAATAGCAAAGGGCTTGTACGACGAACTTTACCGATGATTGAGACTCACTCATGTGAAACCTCTCAGCATCGGCACCTAATTTGCTGCGCCCGTCGATACCGCCTCTCGCATGGCCGCAAAAATCAAAACAACAAGCGCTATGAAAGTCAGTTGAGAAATTATACCGATCGGCCAAGTGAGCTTTCGTTTGGTATGAATCCAGACGTGGAATCGCTGCAGTGTTCGAAGGGGTTCCCGTGGACAAAGCCTATGCGCGAGCTGCAGGGGATCCGGCAGCATCGCTCCCAATGCTCCAAGGACCACCGAAGTCTCGGCCATAGGAGTCGCATAGAGCCAAAGCCCAGTGGCTAGGCCGACGCTGGCGTCGAGCATGACCAATCCGAGATCCTGAAATAGAGACCAGTTCAGCCTTAGTGCTGCGCCCGTGTTGGGCTTGATTGAGAGAGCGCGGAGCGGATAGTCCCAATGCGGGATAGCGTCGATTGCGAAATGGCTTGCCATTCCGCTGGCAAACGCGAGCCCCGGGTGATCCGGTATGAGGCTCGCAATAGCGGCACCGACTATCGCATGCGTAGCTAAAATCACGACGGGGCACTCTCGAAGTCACAGCGCTATAGGTTCTTTTGAACAGCGGCTTTCAAGCGTAACGAAAGTCGATAAATGCTGCCTTAACAGCAAAAACTATTTCTCTCAATCAAAAGATGAATGTCTTTTGGCGTTCCATGAAATTCGGCGACAAGTCGAATTGGATATTCAAGCAGGCGGACGATATCGGCTTGCCGGCGAAGGCAAGCGACTTTGTTTCGTCCATCTGGCCAGCTCGATTTTACGTTTGACGCTAAGGACGCGGCCAGCTGCATCAAACAACCTGACCAGCCAAAAGAGATTTAAAACCTACCTGGTGGTTTGCGGTTTAATGCTACTAAGATGCTAAGTCGCGCTCATTGGTTCGTAGCAAAGAGCCAACGCACGACCTGGCCCTGCGTAGGCGTTGTTTTGGTTACCAATTGGTTCTTGAAGCGGGCTTGTTTTGATATCGCGATTAGCCGGGTTCTTAGGATTTGGGGTTAGGCAATCGCAATGGATGAACGACGTGCAGTACAACGCCAGCGGGTTTACCAGGCGGGAACCATCGAGTTCGACGGCAGCGCTATCGACTGCACAATTCGCAACGTATCGCCGGCGGGAGCGGCTCTCGAAGTTGCGAGTCCCACAGGCGTTCCACACGAAGTCACACTGTATCTCCCGTCCCGCAACGCCCGTCAGCACTGTTACATCGTTTGGCGCAAGGAAAGGCGGATCGGCGTGGTGTTCGCCTGAAAGAGGCGGCGGCTGGCGACGGAGTGCGACGCGCACTGCCTGCGTTATCGCCCACACGGTTGCGGCCTCCGGGCGAAAATTGAATGTGTGAACTTACTAGCCCCGATGGTCAGAAGCCAATTGAGGCGGCGGAGGCGCGGGAATTGTGCCGCACCCACGGCGGTGGCTAGACGGGAAGTCAGCGAAATAGAAGCATGAAAGGCGCAGGAAGAATTATTGATCGGGTTTTGTTATTTGTCCTTGGACATCGCGGCTTCTCTGGCCAGACGCTCAGCCCTCAAACGTCTGTAGTTTCTCCGGAAGGCTTCCTGTGCCTTTTCGTATTCAGTGACTGCCTTCTGGGTACTAAAAGCCTTATGCGCTCGTTGCGTGCGTGTGAGCGCCTTATCTATTTTGTCACGCATTGATCACCTCCAAATGACGGTGACCGGCGAGAAACAGGATAGTGCGACCACGATGCGTCGCAACGAAACGCGCGCGTCAAGCTTAATGTGGACGTCGCGAATAAATTCAGGAAACTCCGTACCGCAATAATGCGGATGAAGGGTCTCCTCTCAGGTTGGGCTGTGTTGTCGTTTGGTAGAGGGAGTTCGCGCTAAGTCGACGAAAGAGTCAACGGAAGGTCTCGGCGGGAAAACTGCGTTGGGAATCTGTTAGCCGCCACCAGCGCGCTGTACTCATAGGTCTCTAACGCAATCTTCTGAGCAAGCATCACGTCTCCCGCAACTAAAGGCCCCTCAGGTAGGAAGCACCAACCCACCAAGGGCAAGCCATCGTCGCCGATTTCGTGGACGTTTGTCGTGGCTCCGTGGTGAATACGATATCGCTTACCGCTGTCACAGCCGACTACGTCAAAATATCCTTTGGCATCGAATTCCGTTCGCTGCTCGGGCGATAACCATTCTCGCAAAAGTTTTAAGCCGCGCGCTTCGCGAGTATCGAAACGCGCTCGGTAACGCTCGCGCGCACCTTGGACTTCATGGATCCATTCGACCAAGTGAGCGCCAAAATGCCGTGCCGCGATACGCAGCGATCGCAAGTATGGCAAGACAATCAACCGCCGATAAGTCGGGGGAAGAACAATGTTTCTTCTGCGGTCGGATCGAACGAGCGTGTTAGCGCAGCGTCACCTGTCGCAGTGCGGACAGCTGCGGTAAAACCAGCACCTGTCAATTTTCTAAAGCGTTCTTCAGCCCTAGCGACCGCTTCTCGGTCATTCGCATCGAAATGATGCCGAGTATCTCCAGTGTGGTCCATCACGATCTGAGTTGCCATTGCATTGCTCCCGATTTGTTCCAAGCCCACTGCCACCCGCGCAACATTTTGCGCGCAACGGTTTATGCCGGGCTAGGGTCCCAATGTTTGTCCGTCTCGTCTGGATGCACCGCTTAAAATCAATATCGCGAGGCATCTCGTTAGATCCCGAACCTGAACATACCACGGATTGGGAACCAGAAAACTGGAGAAGGGGAGCAGGAAAGCTGCAGGCTGCCTAATTTAGCGGCCGTGCCAGGCCCCGGTGACTAGCGGGACTGCTGGTTGCTTATCCGCAACAAAGAATTCGGCAGAACGGCTCACTTCATGAGCTCATATTCGAACGCCGCGCCTTCGCGACTGCTTCTGGCGATAGTCGCAGATGTGTCGCTCCCTCAGTAGGAATTGTTTAGAAATCAGCGCTACAGATCGAAGCGGCCACGTTTCCCCAGAGTGGGCCGACAGCATGACCGAGCCTGATATCTTAAGCCGGAAAATACGTGAGCTGAGGGATTGGCAAACTGTAGCCTGGCGAAGGGTTGCCGACCCCTTGCTCACTGCATTTGAACGCCGCGAAATTCGAAACCACATCCAAGAGAGCGACGAGGAGCTGCTCCGCTATTTGGCGATGATATCCGACCGGCTTCGCTTGCGGGCCCGCGCAGAAGATGTCGGCGACAGCCTCGCAAAAAATTAATTTCAGACTTCTTGCTTAGAACGAGCGTCAGGCAGCCCTGGTTGGGCAAAATCAGGACTGTCATTGGTCCATCTTGAGCTTACATCGACCCAATGATGATCCTTCTGCGATGGGTTGAGCACCCGCTCGACGTGCCGGTGCAGGAACTCGGCAAAAAGGTCCCGACCAACTCGACGACAGAGTACGCGCCAATGGGGCTTAGATTCCCGCAAAAGTAAGGGTGTGCAAATCTTGGAATCGCCTCGCTCGATCAATAACCCGTTCAAAACGGGGATCTCGAGATGTATCCGAAAGTGCTGATACTGGTCGTCTGCGCCCTAGCTATGGCGATCGTTGTACATTCGCTTGTCTATCTGAGCATTGACGCCGCCAGCCTTTCGGCAGAAATGCCCCGTTGGTAAAGCCCATTATTCTTTGGACTTGTTCAAAAGCGTTGGAACAGCGGGCGCGGGGCTAGTTATTGCCCTGTCCAGAGCGGCTGGCGCCCGAAAAGATGGCGGATCGGATAGGAGGCGGTCACACCGCCTTATCAGCACACATAAGCCTCGATCCGTAGAGGAAAAGTCCCAGAACTGCCGACTTCCGGGACGTGCTTGAGGGGGGTCGACTGGGGTTGCATTTCGACCTGGGATCAATCATGGCGATGGTCGATTTTGCCGTTCTCGCGGTCAAGGTGCTGGTTTTGATTTGGGCCGCGCAACTCGTCTGGATCGGATCGCGTTTATTGGAGCGCTTATTGAAGATTGTCGTGCGCTCTGTCTCGACGCTTGAGAAAAAAACTGACCGTCCGAACGCTGTCTCTCTATAGCGCTGATGGATCTCGCGGCGCAGGCAAAGTGTCGCGTGATGAATATGCCCTTCCGAGTCTTTCTGGAAAACCAAATATCGGCTGTCCGAGCTTAACACGAAGACATTTCAACTGTAAGGAATTGCCTTTTCGCCGGGCCTTCGAACGATCCCCAAAAACGGATGTAAGCAATCCTTCGCGAACTGGTTTACCGCTTCAACTGGGGCGGGCAGGTCGTCGCGAAGTACTGATCTCGCTCTTTGCTCTGTCGCGAAGATCCACACATAACAGCAGGTCCAAATTGTAAGCAGCGACCCTGGAGGAGGTGCCACGGTGTAGGTCCGTGCCGAGAAGTCGGCAGCGTTTGCTGCAATGACTCCAAAAATTACGCGGACCGCAATGCCGTCAAATTCGAGCTTTCGCATGATGCGCTCGATCCGCAATGGACCGCAGAGTGGAAACTTAGATGCAGATAAAAACGCAAAATTGGCAGCGAGCTCAATCCCTTGGGTGAACTTCAAAACCCTACCGCCGATCCGCGCTCCGGTTAGGAAGGCAAGCAAGCCAACAGGTTCCAACGCCCATTCGTCTCGATTATGCCTCAGTTTTGCTCCCATGATGCCGTCAGGCCGTTAGGCGAAACTCGTGGGGACGGGACAGTTTGCCAACGCGGCGATCCGGGGGTTGAATGGCTTACGCGACCGCAAACGGCCGATTGTGTCGAGGCGCTCTTTCATCGGGGCCGATCGCTTTGGTTCTTGCTGCGGTTGCTCTGGCCTCGGGAACCGCAGCATGGAAGACCCACCTCGATCCGGCTGTCTCGGGTCCTGGTTCCGCCTCGCCGAAGGACGCATCCTCGTTCTTGGATAACCGCTTCTTTGTCGGTAATGAGCCCCAATCGTTTGCGGCAGCCCCTCCGCCCAATCCCTTTTATCGATCTCTCCCCTCAGAGCTGGAGATCAAGCTACAGCAAGCCAAAGGCCTGCTTGCACAGAGATTGCTGTCTGAAGGTTCGAAAAAAACATTTTCGGCGGAGCCGCCGACGCTACAGACCGCAACCGTCGTTCCCCTTCCAAGAGCCCGGCCAGCTGAAGCAAAGCTCGAGTTGCAAAGTAGTCGATCGACTCAAGCTGACGACCGGACGCTGCTGCAAAAATTCTCCGATCTCTTTCCCGCACGGATAACGCTTGCGTCATTGGCACCCGATGGAGGGTTTCTGAGTGACGCGCCCGATCTCTCAGCTCTAGGCTACGACAGCCTCACGGCTGTCTACGACATCTCGGCTCACGCCGTCTTCATGCCGAATGGTTCTAAGCTCGAGGCGCATTCTGGATTTGGGAGTCTGAGGGACGATCCGGGACATGTGAGCGAGCCGAACGTTGGGGCGACGCCACCGGCCGTCTACGACTTGAAACCGCGCGAACGAGCATTTCATAGCGTTCAAGCTCTCCGCATGATTCCCGTGGAAGGTGAGCCCACGCGTGGACGCGCGGGGCTCCTGGTGCACAGTTATATGCTCGGCCCCAACGGGGACTCTAACGGTTGCGTCTCGATTAAGAACTACGACCAATTTTTAAGAGCTTTCCAAAACGGTGAGCTTAAACGCCTTGTCGTCGTCGCAAGCCTAAGCGATGGGGCGCGACGGCCATTGTTAAAATCGTGATCACAGGACGTTGCCGTAACGCCGCCGACGCTTCCTATTAGTAAATTTCGGCCAATTGGTAGTACACGCTGGAAAATGGCTCCGGGGCAATAGCAATACAAGCAGCTTAAGCAGGTTCACCAGTCGACGGTCGTTGCCAAACTTATCGATGGCGCAGAAAAAGAGGCCCTGGGGCCTGAACCGCGAAAAAGAGGGTGGATAACCGGCGAAACAGCATACTACTACTAAATTCTCTGATGCTTAATGGATGTGCTGCAGCAGCCTGCAGCCCGAGTAACCGGGTGCCGCCTTACCCTTACCCAGAGAAGCGAGCGCTCCGCTACCTCGATAAAGCTGCGGACAAAGAGACCGCCCGAAGACGGTCACCATGTAGGCTGTTGCAGGCTGTGCCGGCAGATAGGAGCGCGGCACAAATTAATCGTCGCTAAGCCGAACTTCTTGCTTCATGCGTTCGACGACGGTCGCGAGAATTTCGTTGGCCAACCTTTTATCGGCGTTGCCGAATCTTACGCCCCTAATCGTCCAATTGGGATCGAGATGCGATTTCGGTGTCTCGTGCCGGACAATGACCCCAGCGAAGGCTTCGCAGCCAGGCGCAGCCTTCTTGACGGCTTCCGAGATCGCCGATTCGAGCTCTGGGATAGACACTCGGCGTTCCTTACGCCGCGATTGCTTCTTCGGCGACAGGGCAGATCCCCGCTTGGTCGCAACCGTCGCGGAAAGCCTAGATAGGCTTTTTTGTATGGTCCAAGAAATGATCGCCTTAAAATTCTTCGCGGCAATCGAAATAGCGCTGCCTTCGCTGTCCTCCTTGGTAGCGTCGTGCAAAATCAGCGAAATTAGCCCAACCCAAGGGCTTAGGATCAAGATCCAAACAAACATTCTGCCATCGCTTCACCAGCAAACAAGTTGGACCATATCGTTCATTCATGGTCAGAAAGAGACCTTCCGTTTGCTTGGAAACGGTCGGCCGCCCCGCGGTTTGTCACGGATCCCGCGCTAGCTTCCGACGCCTCCAGGCTCCGGGGGGTGGTCGATCCAGGCCATCGCAGGACGCGCCCGCGTCAGAGCACGCGGCCGTACCGCGTCGGGTCTTTCCGGGCCGGGTGCCATAGAGACCTCTATGCGCAAACTATTCACGTTCGTGATTGCCGCTACTTTCTCGATCGCGGTTTCAGCTAGCTCATCCAGCTTTTGAAGACGGCGCTCGTAGCAAGATTTCCCGACCTCAGGCTCCGGGTGAAACGCTGAACGCGGCTCTCAAGCGCGAAATGGCGGTGGATTGGGCGGAGGGGAGAGCGTAATATTATCGACCTTTGAGGGGAGGATTCAATGCGATTGATTTCTTGCTCAGTAGTTTTGCTTGCGGTCTTGTCGTCGACCACCCTAGCGCAGCAGTCCCCGGGGACAACCGGTGATACGATAGGTCGCCCTCCGCCACTTCCCGGTCCGCCGCCAATTTCCGAACCCTCAACGACGTCGCCTTCACCGGCCGCTTCGACGCCGCAAGCAAGCCAACCGGCGCCCAAAGGTTATACGGGAGCATATGGGCCCCCCGGTCCGGCAACCCCATACTCCACAGGTCCGCTGCCACAGGTTGACGGCGGGCCAGGCCGAGACGTAGTGGGCGAGGACGGCTCTACAAAAACAGTGAAAGCGGTCCCATGCAGCACGGCCGCTCGTGAGACTGATGGATTTACTACCTGTGTTGGAATTCCCGATCAAAGTCCAAAAAGGCGCCGACGCTAGATAAGTTAAATCTTAGCCAACTACTCTGCGAACGCTCGTGGCACGCCCGGGCTGAGCGGTCTCGATGCGCTCCCTTTGGCTATTGCAGCGGTTTTCATGAATACCTAAATAAGAGTGCAGGGCGACTGAATTCCGGAGGGCCTCATGGCCCCGCGTATCGTCCTTGCAGCTCTCTCGATTGCGTTTGGTATCAGTCGTCAGTGCGACTGTCACCACTGTCATGCTATTAAACCTGCAAGCATGGCACCCGCACTTGGCCAATCTGGAATAAGGACAAATCATTCGAGTTAATAGAATGAAACGTCATGATCTCAAATCGATGTCAGTGGACGAGCTTTGGTCCCTCCATCAAATAGTTGCGTCAGTGTTGGCCCGCAAAATATCTGCCGAAACGGCGCGACTTGAGGAGCGACTGCGCCAGCTCGGCGAGTCTCGCGGTGCTTCGGCCGGCGTTAAGAAGCCTCACGCACGGCGGCCTTACCCGCAGGTGTTTCCGAAGTATAGAAATCCGGCGCAGCCGTCAGAGACTTGGGCGGGCCGCGGGAAACAGCCACGCTGGCTGACTGCACAGCTTAGATCCGGGAAGCACCTCGACGATTTTCGGATTCAACCCTCGTCTCAGCGCGCACGGCGCCGCTCAATGTAGTAGCCGGACCAACAAAAAGACCGCCCGAAGGCGGTCTCTCTGTAGCACTGATCGGGCCCGAGGGTTAGGCTAGGTTAAGCATCGCAGTCGAGGTGGATGGTTCGGTAGCAGCAGCCGAGATGCTGAAGTTCTCCGGTATGAATTGCCCGTTTTAATGGTCGATATATGTGGTCGGATCGCTACCGAACGCGAATTGTGTGGCGACCGTGTCTGAATACGGCGGAGGCGAACCGTTGAACCAAGGCTGAATGACGCAAATAAGTAGAGGGTGATAGACCCGTTGTGTTCGTCGCTGTCGAGAACTCAAATTCTCAATCGACACATTGTTCGACACGACGGCGCCGCCCGGCGTGAAGCAATTGGTCGTACCTCAGCGTGGAGGGTTCAAACCGGGAGTATAGGAAAATGCATTGAACGTACCCGGCACCGCAACGCCGTCCAGCTTCATGGTAATGTTTGCGATATTTGTGATGTCACGCGAACAGCTCAGCCTTACTTCGGGAGTGTCGAACGAGTCGGCGCACGCACCTTCTCTTTGAGTTCGCTGATCTCCGCTTGCGCGTATGCCGCTAGGCGCTCGGAAGGGAGCGAGCGGACCCGCGCACTGAACGCTAAGTCGCGGGGCATTTTTTTGAGTGAACTTATCCTGGCGTATACGGCGCCCGGAGAGCGTTTCAGCTTTCTAGCAATCAGACCGACCTTGATTTTAGAAGCGATGAGCTTGCGCAGTTGGACCTCTTCCGCGGGTGTCCAAGGGCGTCCTGCTGGGCGTGGGCCGACCATCGAGATTTCCCAATTAAAGCGCTTATCCAATCGCATTAAGCACGCCGTCGCAAGACGGGGTAACCGTGGCGAGATCGCGTCAGGCGTGGCGCGGGCTGGGGCTTGTTGTTCACAGGTCTGCTCAAAATATGGGCTTACGTTAAGATCTTATAGAATATAAACTATTTCCAGCTGGGTGGCGGACTTGTCCACAATGCCGACTAACTCGACGCTGTCAACGATGGAGGCGGCGCTGTTCGTTGCGTTGGTGGTCGTTCTGGCCAGTGCCGGAACGTGGGCGGCCATAGGCTGAAGACCATCGCGAAAGGAAAATTCCAGGCGATTGCGCGTTTGTACCCCCCGTCGCGCGTCGGGCCGCGAACTTGGATCTATGTTATCTTTGATGGCCTAGACCAATTCCCAACGACAGTGCTTTTTGTCTTAATGAACCTTCCGATCTCTTCATCAACTTGGCTAGCTTCGATACTGGCGTTTTGGCCTTCGAATGCATCTTGAATGATTTGATGTCCGACACCGAGTATTTTCTACGGACGATTTTCTTCTTCGTTTTCTTAGCCACTTCGATCTCCAGCATCGAATTCGATACGGTTTGATATCACCAATCGTCGCAACTTCAACAATCTCCTCGACACCCGCAGACCGGACGTCGTGACTGCGGAACGACAACCGCACATGCCGCATTGTTCGCCCGAAACGCGAGCAACGCGGATGCCATCTCAAATCCATAGCATGCGGCGATCTTGACCACCCTTTTCCGGTGCCATGGAGACTTTCATCGGCAAGCCTCTACGGTATCGGCTGACGAAAAAATCGCCTCACTCCGAAGCGTGGGACAACGCAATGAGGCGGTGTGTGTGGGTATTCCATCGGTCAAACGGCCGACCAGCGCAGGATGCGTTTCTGATTCGGGCGAGCTCAAGTCGAAAGTCCGGAGCAATCAAGTCAGGTTTTGCGTAGCGTGCCGTGTTTTTGAAACTCAAACGAGGACCGCACGAATGCATAAACTTCTCATCTTGATTGCTGCAATCTTCTCGATCGCGTTTCAGCTAGCTCATTCGGCGGATCGATTCCGGCCGCGATGGTGAGATACGCTTCTGGCGGACTTAAGACTGTGTTGGTCGCGCTGTTGCTTATCAAATCGCAGGAGGCGGCGCCGCTCGCGCAATTTGCTGACTCGTACCAACCGACGATCGTTGCGGCCGCATTGATGCCCCTGGTACGTTGAGCGGGCTAGATGTGAATCATAACTGTAAGCGTTGATCCGAAAGCATGACCGACGATGTTCCCGGAATTGTTTATTTTAGCCAGGACGGTACCCGTAGAGTCAGGATAGCCAAGGCTTGTGAATGTACCTCCGCTATCTACGAAACCTGCCCGAACATCCGCTTTTGCGGATTGCAAACGGGCAAGAGCGATTGCAAGAAACCAAAGATTGGCAGCATTCCCAGCCCGCCGAAATGACCGCCTGCTATTGTTGTAAATAGACGATTACGATTGCAAATATCAGGATCGCACCCCAGCCAATCAAAAGCTCTTTTACGTCTCGATCGAGCATGGCACTCCTCCGTTAGAGTGACTGCCTATACGACGCTCATGCCACGGTTGAGTCAATGGCCCCGCCCCAAAAGGTGAATGCCGTGACCTCACACACGGTTGCTTAGGCTATTTGCTGTTTGATGATGGCGCCCGCACCGCCGCGCGGGCCGAGTAGCCGGGCGCAACCCTTCAACCTACCCCAGGCCATGTGTGCTCGGCTACTTCGTTGAATGGCACAACGTCATGTCGCGATGGTGACAAAAAAGCACGGTCGCCTTTGGATTGGGAGCAGTATCGGTAGCCGCTGTCACCGAAAAGAAAGGCGTCGACAGTGATGACGAGCCCGTCGATGCGTTCTCAAACCACTGTCCTCAAGTTCATCGTTGTACCAAAAGTGCATGCGTCTCATCGTACGGTTTAGCCGCTCTCCGTGGTGACCAGCGGAGGGGCACTTCCGGGGCGATATTTCGTCGTGCAACGAATCCGGCTCGCTCGTGCAGCCGAGTATTCCTTGGATTAGAGTTCTCGGGGTAGCTAGGTATATTTAGGTCATTAGCTCGCTTCAGCGTCGCCTTAAGGATTGCGGACCCCAGTCCAATTCTCTGCCATCATTCTTGATTCTTGCCATGTAACATACCGGCCCAGAACGCCTTTTCCGCACTCTCAGCATCTGGCCAAGTCTCTAAACTGTATTGAGCGCCGCTCTTTGACTCCCACAAACCCATGCGCACTAGTCTGCCGGTACTTGGCTCGTAGATAGTTCTAGTGCCGGCTTGAAAGTGAATAAGTTTAGCCATCGCCTAGTCCTCTCAAAAGGCAAAACCCGTCAGGATGAACCGGCGGGTTGTCGCGTGTCAGCAACCGTAAATTCCCTCTTGCAGGGCTTTCACCCGCTTCTCGATATCTAATATCGCAAAGTCCAGCATGTTGCCGCCGTCGAATGGCATCTGGCGCATGTGAAGCGGCCCGTCAAGGCATGTACTGAGTTTTGGAGACCATTAGCGCGGCGGTCTTTCTCCAGAATCAACCAGTCGCAGAATTCGACGCCGACTCATTCGATCAAGAGCCCGGACGACGTCGCTTTTGTTGAGTACGTCGAATAGACGCTCCACCGTCACCGCCGCGCCACGCTGTCCCGCGATACATTCGCTGAGGAGGCTCCGTGCCGTCTCTAACGCGCGCAATACGGTTTCCTGATCGTCAATAAGCAAAGTTCATCCTCCGCTTTTGGACGCGACCTACTTTGTCGCATTGAAGCGGGTCCTCGTTCGAAGCCGTTCAAACTAAAATGCCGTGAATCGGCTCCAGTGGCCCAACACATTCCAGATGATCGCGAGCGAGGAGCAGCTTTCCCTTCGGCACCAGGATCGGGTCTCGTAAGGGCGGGACCAGGACAATGCGTTTCGGTGGTCCGCATCCTTGAGCGTGACAAGCTTTCGACCATTTGGCAGCTTGATCGGTTCATCGAAACGGGTCGATGCTTACCGTAGTTCAAATGTACCTAAACGATATTCGTCCCCGGCTTGATCTTTCGCTGCTGGGAGGTTCACGAGTGTGAACACTGCATTCGGATATTGCTCCCATATGGCAAGATCCTCGGTCCCAACGGTAAGCCACCCAAACGTGTACTGGTAGCGCCCCGGCTCCGTGATGCGGCCGACCTGGCTCCAATTCACCTTGTTGATACCTGACAAACCTGCCATTTTTCCCCACTCCGAGCATGATCGGGCGAGCGGTCATGGCCCATTGAAGTGCGGTTGAATACTCGTTTTTATCAACCAAATCGACAACGCGAAAGCCGCCAGTGAGGGCTTGGCGGGGTTAGTTGGCGACTTCCGCCAGCTTCAGCCGCTCGGCAGCCATCGCTCTGAGGATAGCGCGAGATTCGTGGTCGTCCGTAACCTTCGCTAGTTGAAGGCAATGGGTGGCGAAACCGACGTAATGCTCACGTTTGTCGATTGATGGGTCTGACATCTGTCCTTCCAATTGAGGTGCCCCATGGCAAAGGGTTGCGCCTGTTGGGTGACGATAGCGAGACAAATCAGCGTTCGGGCTATTTCTTCGCGCTCGCTGTGGCGATCGTCGTACATTCGCTCGTGTATCTGAGCATCGACGCTGCCAGCCAGCAGAAATACCCATCGATAAGACTGCTTACGAGACAGGGAATTTTTCGAAGATCGGGCGAGGGGCGTCCGGATGTGGCGCATGATAAAACGAGTGTTTTTGCGGCGCTGATCTTGGCCGCTTCGGCCTGCTTGGTCTCAGCGCAGGATCGCAAGGTTTCCATGATCGGGATAGGGCGCAAGAGTTACGCTCACTGGCGGTCTACGCAAGCGCATCAACTAGAGGAAACCGTCTGGACCTACGGTTTCTGGACAGGACTGAACTGCGTTACCGCAGCAAGTGATCAAACACAGGCGAAAATTAACGTGGCGGCGATAGTGGCCGAATTCGAAAAGACATGCGCTCATCAAACGTCGCAGACATTAGCCAGCGCCGTATGGACCACTTATCTTGGATCGAAGAAGTGGCCACGGGTAGAACAGCTGGTTGCAATCCTCGGCTCGGTTATGCTGCCGCCCGATCTTCGTTATTGGCGCCGCGCGCGATGCGCAGCAGAACTTCGAGGATCACAAGCGTCAGCACCATGACGACAAACACCAATACCAACAGCACACCGCGCGGCATGACTTTCGGCTCGGGATTGGGTTCGATGATGGGAGGCGGTGTGACCTGAGCGATTTCAACCCATCGCGAAACAATAGGGGGAGGCGGCTCGATATCTACCCAGCGATCGACCCACGATCGTTGCACAGTTTTTCCATCCGGCAACATCTCTGACATCGCTTCATGCCACTTGGGCTCATCGTTTTTTTTCTGAACTCCATGGACCTGACCGTATCGAGGTGTCCACGTCGCGTCCCTCTGATGAGAACGTGTCGGTGTCGCGTCCCAACAATGATCCTTGCCATGCCAGTAGAGGTGGAGGGTAGGAAACCGCTGGCGCGCCTCGGCCTGGCTCATGCAGGACACCGAAGCTTCTGATGGCGTGGCCGCCACCAACAACACAACAAGCACCGCGACACGCATAGGGTCGCTCCGTCTCGATCAGTACGGACGTCGCTCCAGCCTAAATACGCAAAGCCAGCGTGCTCGTAAGTAAAGGCCAAGTCAAATTCTCTATACAATTGAGGGTATTACTGTGATTGCACGTGGCGCGTCTACATGGTATCTGGGCCGCCGGTCTCGGCAACAATCACTCGTCCTGAGTTCCCCTTCGGGAACAAATTCGGCTTTTGAGCATTTTGACCCCGGGTTCCTTGTTCCTTGCAGTCTGAACTGAGCACTAATCCCGGGTACGAACATGCAAGAGTATTGCGCCTACATCATTGGGCCGGACGGCCATATCCTCAGTCGCATAGACCTACATTGCGCGGACGAGGGTGAAGCTAAGGAGTGCGCCGTGCGACTGGTTGACAGCCAAAACGTGGAGCTTTGGCAAGGGGATCGAAGGATCGCAGAATTTAAAAGGCGGCACTAGGCCGCTGCGGCTTGATCTTCTTTTGCGTCGCCGCGCGCCACGATCTTTAACGCATCGTCCGGCAAGGGCCGTTGCAGCGCCTTCGCCTCTTCCCACGGCGCGCGCATCCAGACGTCGCGTTCTTCCTCCGTCGTCAGGATGACCGGCATCGCCTTCGGATGGATCGGCTCGACGACGGCGTTTGGCGCGGTCGTCAGGAAGCCGTAGACGAGGTGAGGGCCGGGGATCGGTTTTGACTTGGTGCCTCGGTCGCCTTTGAACTGGGTCCAAATGCCGGCGAAGGCTGTCAGCGGTCTGTCGTCGTTGAGCGCGAACCAAACGACGTCTTTCTTCTTGGTCTCCGGGTTCGGCTCCGGCGCGTACTCGGCAAAGCTATTGAACGGGACTAGGCCACGGCTTTCCGGCTTCAGCCAACCTCGCCAGTGCGGTGACGAAGTGTTCCTGATGTTAGTAACCGGAAATCCGCCAGCACGCGGCGGCGGTGGCATGCCCCAGCGCATCATAACCATCTCGCGCTTACCACCGTCCACGCGCACAACTGGCGCCGGAAAGTCCGGGAAGACGCCGGGCATCGGTGGCAGGTTGCCGACATATCTATTTATTACGCGGAAAAGCGCAGCGAAGCCCGCGGCGAAAAAGGCCGCGAGGCCTGAACGAACCAGCGGGCGCCGCAAGGCGGGATAACACGATTACTTCAATTGTACCTTACGGATTGCTCGGCCTATAGGATAAGCCCTGCATTATGTTTTTCTCGCCAGTTTTAAATAGGCAGGACGGCTGCTACGCTTTTTCCTAGTGGAAGCTATATGCGTAAACCGCGTTGCCCCCCGAGGTGCCATGCTGGAAAGGACTCTCTTGAGAATTCGCGGTAGATTAGGTTGAGGATGGGTACCAGCATGACGTCCCCGTTTCTCCAGCCCCGAATCGGTACCGCTGGCATCGCGGATCAGACGGGCCTCGTGGCTAGAACGTCATTCCATCTGCCGCCGACGTCGGCCTCTCCCGCAAGGACATCCAGCTCGGCGCCGCCTACGGTCGTTCCTTCAAGGAACGAGGCGAGATGGGGATGTGAAAAATCTTGAAGCCTGCGATTTCCGGAAACCCCTCCGCCGCGGCCGCAGACACCAAAGCCAGAACTGCGGCCGGCACCTCTCCGTTAACCAGCCGACTGATCGCCGTCGTTCGACCCTCACTGAGTTGGACTTCCGGCGCCCCCGCAGCAACGATCGCGGTTCTAATACTGCCGTTCGACGCAGAATACCTGTTGTCGATCGCAATCGTCTTGCCGGTCAAATCGGAAACCGACGCGATGTCTGGACGAGCCATGAGAACGGCAACCAGAAGATCCGTGTCAATGGCCGACGCAGACGCGGTCTTTTCGGCATTACCACGCGCCGACGTTTCCGCGCGACTGGGCTTGTCCCTGTTATTCCCTATCATGTCCGGCGGCGCGGTTGCGGTAACCGTCAATCGCTCCGCGACCACCGTGGCGGCCGCGTTTGCAGGCGTCCTATTGGAGTCTACAGCGGCAGCACTGCCCGCGGGCTGCAGCGGGGTCTTTGATGAACCAGGTGGAAGCGGGATGCTGGATGCCGGAAGCCCGGCTTTCGCTGCGATCTTGGTGGACTTCGCTGCTCTACTTGCGAAACGCGCCCCACGGCGGGCGTGAGCAGACGCCTTTTCAGTCTTCCACGCGCTTACGGACTTGCTGTAAGGCGCCTCAGAATTGATCCTGAATGACGCCAGCTTGATCGGCGGACCAGCCGTCCGCTCGAAGCAGACGATCCCGTTCGCCTCAGTGCATGAATCCGTGGCGATCTGCGGCGGTGGCTGACGGCTACAGCCGACCAGGGTCGCAGCCAGCGCGCCAATAAGAAGCGTCCTCAAACAATCCTCCTTAAGAGGCTGAGCTCCGCCCGCATTCTTGCTGCGTGATAAATGTTTGCGCTGATCGGCTATCTGTTGTGCAGAAATCTTAAGCTCGAATTAAGCGCTACGCGCCGGCCGCGAGAAGCTCCGGCATGGTTAAAGGCAGCATTACGCGGTGTTGCAGGATGCGAGGAGTTTTTGGCGGCCGATGGAAAGCGTGCCGCGCCATATTTCGTTGAGCGATAAGCGCGAGTGCTTGATGACGGAGATGCTTATTTTCGAAACGACTGACCAACCACATCTCGGCATTGACGGCGCTGCCCGTCATAGGCCCTGTAGGTGCCGGATGTCGCATCATAGGTATGAAATTGTGTGCAGCCGGGCGGGCCGATCGTACGTTCTCGCGCCTCGCGCACAGCGCGTTTAGGCGATCTAAATGAATCGACCGGTTCGGTTACCGGTTTGCCATTAACCGGCGCCATGCCGCCCTGTTGTTTTGCAGCGGTCGTCTCTTCCGCAGCAGCAGGTTTCTCCTCCGCCGCAGCCGGTTTAACTTCCACAATCTCGGGCTTCTCAGTCGCGGCCGGCTGCTTCGCGACGGTCTTCTCCTCCGCCGCATCAGGTTTCTGTTCCGCAGCAGCGGGCTTCTCATTCTCCGCCCCAGCGGGCTTCTGATTTGCAGCCCTCTGTCGTTCGATGAACGCCTTGCATTGAAACGGGAAGACAATCTCCCCCGAAGCGGTCAGGCCGATCGGCATACAGCCCCCGGGCGGCGGCTCTTCCATCGCTGAGGGTTCTTGCGGAACCGGGCTCGGATTCACCATGCCAGTTGTCTGAGCGAGCGCCGCGCCGCTCGTCACCGTGACAACGACACACCATAGCGCACCGGCTCGGCAGGTAAAACCGGTCTGGAGGGCCAACAAGCGCTTCATGCAATCACTCAATCAATGTTCCGGGACTGCTTCATCACGCCTTCTGGGCATACTCATGGCACCATCAGGACCGGGTGAAGGTCGCGACGCGGCCGACAGATGGCCGGATAAACATAATCCGGAAAGCGCCGCCTCGGTTGTGGCGGCCCGGGTCATGGGCGTGGAGGATCTGCCCTAGAGGTATGGCAGACACGGTCGCAGAAGATGAAAATCAAGCGACCCTGAAAATCTCGCGAAAGCCGATGTTTAGACGTCTCTAGCGCTGCAATGCTCGCGAGGCCGATACGAAGGTCCGTGGTCGTTTCAGTGTGAAGAACGAAGTATCTGGTGGCGACCGCCGAGCCTTGACGACCTACTGTTGTTCTGGCTGCGAATGTTTTGGATCCTGCGTCTGCACTCTGACGTGAGACGACGGCGGCACCGGCTTACGCGTCGAGTTGGCGATCGGTAAGGGTGAGGACGCTAATGTACGAGGACGCTGCTTCTGTTCGGAAGTGGCTACCAGGCGGGCGATTTGTTCTTGGCTTGCCTTGAGCTGCTCGGCGAGGTTAGCCATTTGTTCTTGGCTTGCTCTAAGCTGATTGGCGAAGTTGACGTTGTCACGAGCCATTTTTGCCTGCGCCGCCTTAAGATCTTCGGCGAGGTCCGCGTTGTGGCGCGCCATTTCCTGCGTCGCTTTAAGATGCTCGGCTAGTTCCCCATTGTCGTGGACGATTTGTGCCTGACCCGTCTTGAGCTGATCGATGCCTTGCTCCACGTTTTCGAGTTCGCGCGCTATCTTCTGGATCGACTGTGCCAGATCAGGAGCTATTGGAGCGGCTATCGGAGCTACCGGAACTGTGCGTTGTGGCGTGGCCTGAGCCTGAGATGGTGGTTGCGCAAGTCGATCTGTCTTGGCCGCCGCGTCAAGGTTAGATCGGACCGGCTGTGCCGCTAGTATTTTCGACGCCGATGAGGTTGAAATGGGCTCCGGTGCCGCTTGACCGCGGAGTGACGGCCACGCAAAGGCGGTAACGCCGATGCACGCTACCGCTAGCAGACCTATGAGGCTCCGTAACACGAGCCTGCCACGCGAAGACCGCCGGCCAAGCTCGGCAGAGCGTGGTTGCTTGTTAGGAGGATGGGGCGTGGCTTTTTTCTCCTTTTCTGACTTGAAAGCCGTTTCATCAACCTGCGCGAGCTGTCCTACAGCGTGCCCAATCTGTTTGTGAGCTTGCGCGATCGCGGCGAGCGCGATATCGCGTGAATGACTTTGCTGCTGAGTCGCCGGGATACTCATTGGCGCTTCTTTTTCTGATCCCAGCCACCTCGAGAAAGGCGACCGCCGGATCTCCCCAGAGCCGATAAAACGCTAAACACTCAGTGCAGATTTGACCAAAACATGGCGGTATGCCACTTGCTAAAGCCTTCCGGAACGCTTGACGCCTTGGGACGCCAGCGGCGGCTCCAGGTCTCCCGTTTTCCTTCTTCAACGTGTTTGGCTGCGAACGCCGCGACCTTTGGGATCGGCGTCGGTAGTATAGGATAAGACGAACATTCGCGCCAACCGTGAGTTCATACCGCATAATTCGAGGCTCCAGTTGGACGCTTCAATCGCATCCCAACCGAGACCTTCAACCGGCAAATCCGACAACCGGCATTTCCGAGGCGGACATGCCAAAATCGACGCTTTTGAACCATTGGCGGATATGAGCCTATGGGAGCGTGGCGTAAAAGCGAAGCCGCCCCTTTTGGGCGGCTTTTCTTTTGCCCCGCGCGCGGACGCCTCTCGATGGGCACATAGCCGACTCAACAACCCTCGAGCAGAATGTCCGTGGTTGAGTTGCCGGCTCAACCGGTCGACGCAACACAGGCGTTAAATCTCTCCGCTGGGGTTTCAAATTGCAAGGTCTCACGGGGTCGTTCGTTGAGCTGACGAGCCA
>Ga0209526_10000117_pt1 | contig 44542 bp, 38 predicted proteins | sample JacPinW_OM2H0_M1_FD_188566 | JGI IMG/M metagenome (GOLD analysis project Ga0209526, IMG submission 188566) | Forest soil microbial communities from Algoma, Ontario, Canada - Jack Pine, Ontario site 1_JW_OM2H0_M1 (SPAdes) (version 2) | ecosystem: Environmental > Terrestrial > Soil > Boreal... | reverse complement strand
AAGACAGCTCCCAATGCCACGAATCCGATGCAGACGCGACGTGAAGTCTTCATGGGCCTAACAAGATATAGATAGAATTGTTCTGTCTAATCCGGTTTCTGTCATTTTGTTTTCCCCGGTCCCCATAAGGCGCGGCCTGGTTTCGCGCCGGTGTGCTCGCCATCTTTGATTACCTGCACGCCGTTTACGAAAACGTGTCTCATGCCGACGGCGTACTGATGCGGTTTTTCGAAAGTGGCGCGATCGGCAATCGTCGCCGGATCGAACACCACGACGTCGGCGAACATTCCTTCCTTAAGAAGGCCACGATGATCAAGTCCGAGATTGGTCGCGGGAAAGCCGCTTAGCCTGCGCACCGCTTCCGAAAGCGAGATCACTTTTTCGTCACGCGCATATTTGCCGAGCACGCGCGCAAAGCTGCCGTAGGCGCGCGGATGCGGATTCGATTTCAGGAAAACGCCTTCCGGCGCTTGCGACGCTTCATCGGAACAAAAAGAAATCCAGGGCTTGGCCATTTCCTTTTTCACGTTCTCTTCCGACATCACAAGGTAAATCGCGCCGATCCGTGACTCGTCTTCTGCGATCAAATCCATAATCGTTGTGATCGGATCTTTGCCGCGCATCTTCGCAACTTCGGTGAGCGTCTTTCCGGTGAGCGGTTTTAGTTTGTCCGATTTAAATCCGACCAACAAAATGTTGTCGGGCGAGCCGGCGCCGATATAAAGATTTTCCCATTGGTCGCTGTCTTTGCTGACCTCGGCGGCAATTTTTTCTCGCGTGGCCGGGTCGCGCAGCCGTTTAAACAACGCCGGGTAACCGCCGTTTTCAGTCCAAGGCGGCAAACAGGCATCGAGCCCGGTCCCGGCTGCGGTGTAGGTGTACATGTTAGCGCGGATGTTGAGCCCTTCTTTCTGCTCCGATTCGATCCGTGAAAGCAGATTGTCGATCTTGTCCCAGTTTTGTTTTCCCGCGGCTTTGATGTGATAAACCTCGGCCGGAATTTTTGCTTCCCGGCTGATCCTGACGAGTTCATCGAACGCTTCGATTAACCGGTTTCCTTCACTGCGCATGTGCGAGATGTATTTGCCTTTGTATTTCGCGGCGACCTTACAGAGTTCGATCAGTTCTTCCGTTTTCGCGTAAAACGCCGGCGGATAGATCAACGCCGTGCCGATCCCGAGCGCGCCCGCTTCCATTTCCTTGCGCACGAGTTCGCGCATTTGGTTGAGCTGCTCCGGCGTGGGCGCTTTATCCTCGAAACCGATGACATATTCGCGAATCGTGGCCGCGCCGATGAAGGAAGCGACGTTACAGGAAACGCCGCGATTCTCGAGATAACGCAGATATTCCGCCAACGTGTTCCATTTAATCTCGTATTTGATGTCGGTTTGCTGGCGCAACATGTGTTCGCGGACGCGATCGTTCACCGGACCCATCGATTCGCCTTCGCCCATGATCTCAGTGGTTACGCCCTCCCGGATCTCGCTTTGCGATCGCCCGTCTTGAATCAACGATTCGTTCGACCAGGAAAGCATGTTGATGAATCCCGGCGCGACCGCGAGTCCGTTGGCATCGACAATTATTTTCGCCTTAGCCGTTTTGAAATCGCCGAGGCCGGCGATGCGATCACCGCGGATCGCAAGATCGACATGCCGCGGTTCGCTACCCGATCCGTTGTAAACGGTGCCGCCTTTAATGATGACATCAAAGTCGGCTGGATTTTGTACGGGCGACTGAGTCTGAGCCACGACGCAGGAAGCAAATGTCGATACTAGAATGGGGAGAAACCGGAGGGACATGGTGTAATTCAAGAAGTCGCCACGTAGGATGTCGATCTTAAACCGCGGTCAGCGCCCGCGGCTACAATTACTCCTCGATTGCGCCGCCGATATCGCGCAGATGCTGACGAAAGGTGTAAGCCGGGTCGGTGGATCGCTTTTTCAAATAGTCGGCGAATCTCAGTTGTTCCCGCAGCGTCTCGCCGGCCTTGATTCGGTCCGCTTGCTTTCGTTCGGTCTGCCAGATCTTGCGCGCCGTAGCGATTAGTTTTTCTGCTGCTTCGGCGGGCGCAAAAAGGCAACCATCGTCATCCGCGAAAACAATATCATTCTTTGCGACTTCGAACTCATCAAAGCGAGCGACGCGCAAGGCGTCGTCCGTGCGCGGGTCAAGTCGCTGTGGTCCGGATGGGCAGGAGCCGTAGGTGAAAATTGGCAAACCGATTTGTCTTAATTCCGGCGTATCGCGGTGCGTGCCCCACACCACAATTCCGGACAAACCGCTGGCCTGTGCTTCAAGCGCGGTCAGATCACCGATGCAGCCTTCATCAAGTCGGCCGCCATTATCGATCACGAGAACATCGCTGTGTTCGGCGGTTTGCATCGCTTCGAGAAAAACATCGACACTGCCAAAATGTTTCGCCGGCAGCGCGCGCCCCGTCAGTCGATTGCCGGGGATGACCGGGCGAATGCCGAATGGCGCAATTCGGATCGACAATCGCAAGCGCAACGCTGCATCGGCGATCAACGGCGTGGAAAGGTCGGCAAACTTTTCGGACAACGCGCGATTATTCACTTCGACTCATTCAGCAATCTTACTAATTCATCTTTCCACAACGCGGCGAGAGTGTGACTGCCGTGGCCGCGCGTTTTGTCGCTGAGCGGGAGAACGATCGCCCGAGCGTGCGGGACGCGTTTGATTTCGCGTTCAAGAATGCCGAGCTCGGGTGGATTGATCAGATCGTCGGCGGAATTGATCGCAACCAACGGCGCGCGGATTTTTTCCAGGTTTGGTCCGGGATCATAATCCCGCGACGCTTCCAGCGCGTAAAGCACATCGTTTGTGTCATCGTCTTTCGTGATGTTAGCGACAAATTTGTCGAGCGCTTCGTCGGTTTTTGCGAGCGTCGGCGCTTCTTTTTGGCGCAGAACGGGATTGCTGCTCATGAACCAGAGCATCTCGGCGGCGGTGCGCAGACTCGGCGGCTGTCCCGCGGCCGCGGGATAATCGCCGCCGTTCCACGCTGGATCGTTACGGATTGCGTCGATAATCATGCGGCGCCAGACGCGGTTGCGCCCGGAAATCTGCGTCGGCAAACTTGCCAGGGGCATGAGCGCGTCCATGAATTCGGGATGCGTTTCGCCCCACAGCCACGTATGCATGCCACCCATCGACGTGCCCATGACCAGCCGCGCGTGATTTATTCCGAGGCCGTCGGTGAGCAAGCGATACTGCGCTTCCACCATGTCGATGTAACCGTAGCGCGGAAACTTCGTGTGCATCCCGTCGCTCGGCTTGCTCGATTTGCCGTGGCCGATCCCATCCGGCAACACGATGAAAAATTTTGTCGCGTCGAGCGGCTGATCTTTTCCGAAAAGTTCGCCGGCAAACTCGGGCCGGATAAACTGCGCGCCGCTGCCGGTCGTTCCGTGCATGATGAGCACGGCGTTGCGCGTTTTGCCCTGGGCATCTTTTTGCTGCTGGCCAAGCGTTCGATAATGAATGCGCAGCTCTGGCAACTTTTCGCCCGAAGCGAATGTGAAATCGCGGACGGTGTAATCGCCTTCTGCCGGTGCGGGATAATCTGCCGCGAACGATGCGGTCGTCGCAGCAAGAAGCGCCGCAAATAAATATCCGCAAAACGAATCAGTTCTCGCCATCGTGATCGTTCCTTAATTCTGCCGAATCGCGCCGCAAAACGCTGCGAGTCGGGGCGTTCATGACCGCTTATAACAAATGCCGGTCACGGAGTTGAGAGAAAAATCAGCGGCGAAGGCGGGGGTGCCGCTAACGAGAAAACAAAAATCTGTTCCCGAGCCGGCGAAGATTTGTAGATTACGAGCCGGAGCAATCGATGGAGCAATCCCGGTCAGTTAAGAACTTGATCGATTTCGTAGTGGAATCGGCCCAGGCGGCGCGTGCCGACGACATTCCGTTCCACCATTTGGAGTTCGATCGGGTGTTCCCCGATGATTTTTACAGGTCAATGCTTGAAGCAATGCCGGACGAGAGCGACTACCGCGCGATGTCGGGCAAGAGTAAGATCGGAAGCAGCAGGCCCGACGGAAAACCGACCCGCGCGAAAATCGATCTCTTCCCCGAGTACATCCGCCATTTGCCACCGGAAAAGCGCGCGGTCTGGGACGCAGTCGGCTGCGTCCTGCGTTCCAAAGAATTGGAGACGATGTTCATGCAGCGGCTTGTGCCGGGATTGAAACGACGGTTCGGCGCGAACTTTGCAAGAGTCCGAATGTACCCGGTCCCGATCCTGACCCGCGACATTCCAGGATACCGCGTCTTCAAACATACCGACAGCCTTTGGAAAGGCATAACCGTGCAGCTCTACCTTCCGCCGGACAATTCGGCAACGCACATCGGCACAATCTTTCACGAGCTACTCCCGGATGGGAGAAAACCGAAGAAGACACAAATGCCATTCGCGCCCAACACGGGCTACGCGTTCGCCGTTGCCGATAACACCTGGCATTCGGCCGACCCGGTCGGGCCGGAAGTAAAAACGCGAGATAGCATCCTTCTCACCTATTTCGTGGACGCCGGAGTCTGGAGATTTCTGCGCAATCGCGGCCGGCGATCAGGAAATTTGGTGCTCAACGAACTGCGCAGTTTAAGGCGCGGTTGATGCGCGTGGACAACTCCGCGCGAAGTGTCCTATTTACTGATTAAGGTCGCTTCCGCGCTGGATGTCGATCTTAGCGCGCGAGAACAACGTCTTTTTTTGTCCAGCTGTGGACCTGACGACAATGCGGACAGGTGAATTTCGGCGTCTTAACTTTGGCCGCCGCCCACAGGTTTTCTTCAATGGTCTGGCCGGTCGGCGTCAGTTTCGCCGTCGAAGGACAGCGGACGAGAAGACGTTTGATGATGGGGCCGGTCTTTATTTTCCGCGGGGATGCTGTTTCAAAGAATTTCATTTGATTTGATTAGAGCCGGTAAACGATGCGCGCTTTGTCGATGTCGTAAGGCGACATCTGGAGTTTGACGCGGTCCCCAATAGTAAGCCGAATAAAGCGTTTGCGCATCTTTCCCGAAATATGGGCGAGGACGAGGTGCTCGTTGGCGAGCGCGACGCGGAACATGGTGCCGGGAAGAACCGACCTAATCGTTCCCTCGATCTCGATTGCTTTTTCTGAGTTCATTTCGTGCGAACCGGATGCAGACCGGCCCCGAAAGTTTCGGGGACCGGCTGCGCAATCAATTCCGGATCTACCGGCGATTGCCCGCGAACGGACGGTTTGCGCCTTGTGGGCGCGGCCGCTCTTCGCGAGGGCGCGCTTCATTGACGTTGAGTGTTCGGCCGTTGAGTTCCTTGCCGTTGAGGGCGGTCATGGCGGCGCTTGCTTCCGCGCCATCATTCATGGTGACGAACGCAAAACCGCGCGATTTGCCGGTCATGCGGTCCATCATCAGCGTAACTTCGCCGACTTTGCCATGTTGTTCGAAAAGATCCTGAAGATCGTTTTCAGTAGTCTCAAAAGAGAGATTTCCTACGTACAGTTTCATTATGATTTGATGTTGGAAAAACTGCCAGCTTCAGAGCCGTTCCCGGGAATCGGGTTTCAAATCACCACTGAGGAATTCTCAGCTGACGATCTACCATGCAACGAATAGAACAGAACTAATCCAATAAGGCGCTTAGGATCGTCTGTTTTTGACGAAACACAAACGATTATTTCGGAAAGAACCAGAATTTCAGAACTCAGATTTACCAACTGACGGTGGCGTTACCGCTGGCGTCGACTGTCGCGTTGCGGCCGACCAGGCGAATAAACAAGAAGTTGGCCTCGGCGTCGCGCTCGACCCGGCCGTAAAGCACGAGTTCCGGCGCGGACGGCGCAGCTTGGGCCGGAAGCGATTTGAATGCGGTTAAATCGTTCTTCGCGACCATGACCCGAACATCTGCGAACTTGCCTTTTTTGTCCGGATCAATCTGCCAGATGGAACCTTGATACCAGTTCGGTTTGAGGTGGCGAATATCTTTGCCGCGGAAATTGAATTTCACGGCAACAAGTTGCCGGGTATGCGAAGCCAAATCCTTGCTCAAGGTTCGGACATCAAAGGTCTGCACTCCGCGCCAGGTATTGGCATCGTAACGGACGCCGGCGCAGAACGCGTTCATCGCGCCGACCACAGTGAGAACCACCACAAGAGAGAAAGTTTCTTTCATAGCGACCAACAGGATTAACGGAATTCCGAGCGCTTGAAAAGCCGGGAGATCAGACGTCAGCGAGGTGTCGCTTGAGTCGGCGGAGCCAAGGTGAGTTGCGCAGAAAAAACCTGCGCTCCGTCGGAAAAATCGATCCAGCCATCGGAAATCTTAACCACGCGAAGGGTGAGCGCGACGGAACGAATCGGCGTATGCACAACGATCGTGTCGCAATGGCGAGTCGGAGACCTCCCCCGTTTGTTCGCTCTCTTCCGCGTCGAGTGAGCTAATCAACCGCGGCTCGGGCATGCTGTTGGGTGCCAAGCGCATACAACGCTACCAAGCATAGGCTATTCCACGGGGTTTCGATCTTTTGTGCGTGGCGTTCGCGATCTGGCGGTATCGAGCGAGCAAACACGCGATCAAATCCGCTGACGAAATCGAAGGCGAACGCGTCGCTGTGTAGGTTCCCGCCTATCGCAGCAGACGCGCTTCAACTATTTCGCAAAGGACGTGCAGGATGAATTTGTGCGCTTCCTGGATGCGCGCGGTCGAATCGCCTTTCACGACAAGATCGACATCGGCGATACCGATGGTCAACCCGCCGTCGCGTCCAAGCAGGGCGATTGTTTTTAACTTGCGATCGCGCGCTTCTTCCAGCGCACGCCGGATGTTCGTCGATTTTCCGCTCGTCGTAATCGCGATGAGTACGTCACCAGATTTTCCGAACGCGCGCACTTGTCTCGCAAAAATTTCTTCGAACCCGTAATCGTTTCCGGTCGCGGTAAGCAAACTGCCTCCCTGCGCGAGATTGAGCGCCGGGTAAGGCCGCCGATCCTCGATGAACCGGCACGCCAGCTCGGTGCAAAAATCCGCCGCATCGGCCGCGCTCCCGCCGTTGCCACAGACGAGGAGTTTATTTTCACTCGATAGGCAGTTTGTAATTAAATCCTCGGCCGCTGCGATTTGTGCGTCAAGATCGACAAGTGATTGGAGCGTTTTTGTGGCCGCAGTGATCGCGGCCGACAAAATTTTCGAGTTATCGGGGCAAGACGGCATTGGTGTCTAGAATCGTCGCGAGAAAGTGGTGCGCGGTAGAGGTTTCGAACCTCTGACCCCTACCGTGTCAAGGTAGTGCTCTACCACTGAGCTAACCGCGCATAAATTGGGAGGCAATTATGTGGCGCGGCGAATGTCTTGGCAAGCGACGGCCGCAAGCAAGGTGTCGATCTTGCGATTGTCGGCTACGCGGCCAGTTTGACGGCGTCTCTGTGGCCAAGAATGCGGACGGTTTCTTTGAGTTGCTCGATCTTGAGCGGCTTCTTCAAAACGGTGATGGGGCCTTTGGCCAAAATGCGGTCGAGCATCGCACTGTCAGGATAGCCAGTGATGACAATGATGGGGCAATCCGGTTGCTCTTCTTTAAGGGTGTCATAAACATCGTCGGCTGGCCCGTCCGGCAATTTTAAATCGAGAAAGACCAAATCGAACTTTTGTTTCTCAATCGCGGCGAGCGCTTCCTTGACTGTGCCGACCACGACGCGGCTGAAGCCGATTTTGCGCAGGAAGACTTTGAAAAGGTTTTGCAAACTCTCATCGTCGTCGACCACGAGGACGGTGGGTTGACCGGCCTTATCTTCTTTCAAGATGTCCTTGTCGAGGGAGGACTTCTTAATTCGCCAGCGGCCGCCGATCTGAATGGCAGGGAGCTGGCCGCGCTGGACGAGATAATAGACGGTAGGTAACGGTATCCGGAGATATTTGGCCGTTTCCTTGACCGTGAGGAGATTATGCATGGGAGGAAATCACCAATTGGCGGGAAAATGGGCAAGACATTTCGCTTGGGCTAAGCATTATAAATTCTAGAATCAATGTCAATATCTCTTTAGCCGAACTGGACAAAAGAATATTTTAGCAGCTCGCCCGAAGGGAATTGGCGATCTTTGCCCTGAGGGTCGATGACTCGCGCCTGACACTAGCGACTGGACAATACGGGGCGTCAGGGTGACTATTCGAACTCCGATGAGCGCTTTGTTCTTCAAGCGGTTTTTGCAGCGGCCATTTCAAATCGCGTCCATCATGCCCAGTTCCAAGGCGATGGTGGAGCGGGTGGCGGACAAAATCGATTTCGATCGCGCCCAGGTCATTGCCGAATACGGGCCGGGCGAAGGGGTGCACTCGCGCGAAATCGCACGCCGGATGCGGCCGGACGCGCTGTTACTCCTGTTCGAACTGGATCCGGCTTTCTCCCGCGATTTGGAACGACAATTCGCCCAGGATCCGCGCGTGCACGTAATCAACCAGAACGCTGCGCGATTACCGTCGGAGCTACGCCGGCGCGGAATCAAGAACTGCGATTACATTCTTTCCGGTATTCCGTTCAGCATTCTCAAGCTGGACAAGAAACGCGCCTTGCTGCAAAAAACCCACGACGCGCTCGCGCCTGGCGGCAGGTTCATTATTTATCAGGTTACGAATGAACTGAAGCAGCACGCCAAACTTTTCGACCGCGCTTCATCGGAATATTTCCTGCAAAATCTCCCGCCGATGTTCATCACGGTTTTTGAAAAGGCCGACCAGCTGAATGGCCAGGCCCGTCCGACATTCCAGCAGCGACCAGTTTCCGCGAACTATCGGGCATGACCGGCGGCCGGACGCGGATGGAAAAGGACTCTATGGGCGAAGTGTCCATTCCCGAATCCGCTCTCTACGGCGCTTCGACTCAGCGTGCCGTGCTCAACTTTCCGGTGAGCGGCTATCGATTTTCGAGAGAATTCATTCGGGCGCTCGGTTTGATTAAATGGTCGGCCGCGCAAGCCAATCACGATCTTGGATTGCTCGACGCCGAGCGAAGCGCGCTGATCGTGCAAGCGGCCGAGGAAGTCGTCGACGGAAAACTGGACGACCATTTTCCGCTCGACATTTTCCAGACCGGTTCCGGCACGAGCACGAACACGAACGCGAACGAAGTGATCGCGAATCGTTGTGCGCAACTGGCCGGCAAACCAATCGGCGCGCGCGAACTGGTGCACCCGAACGATCACGTCAACATGGGCCAATCGAGCAACGACGTGATCCCATCGGCCATTCACATCAGCGGCGCGGAACAATTGAAGAACTGTCTGCTGCCCGCGCTGGAAAAATTGCACAACGCTTTGGAAGCGAAGGCGAAGGAATTTTGGGAGATTATCAAGATCGGCCGCACCCATTTAATGGACGCGACGCCGGTGCGACTCGGCCAGGAATTTTCCGGGTATGCGCAACAAATCGCCTACGGAAAAGAGCGCGCGCAGAAAGCCATCGAAGTTTTGCGTGAGCTTGCGCTTGGGGGCACTGCTGTCGGCACCGGCCTGAATCGACATGTCGATCTTCCGAGCAAAATGATGCGTCACCTGGAACAGCGGACCGGCATCAAATTCTACGAAGCGAAAAACCATTTCGAAGCGCAAGGCAGCAAAGACGCAGTGGTCGAGGCCAGCGGCCAACTCAAAACCATCGCGGTGAGCTTGTTCAAAATCGCCAACGACTTGCGCCTGCTCGGGAGCGGACCGCGTTGCGGCATCGGCGAGATTCAACTTCCTGCTACCCAACCCGGCAGCTCGATTATGCCCGGGAAAGTGAACCCGGTGATGTGCGAATCGATGATGATGGTGTGCACGCAAGTGATCGGCAACGATGCCGCTATCACGTGGTCGGGTGCCAACGGCAACTTCGAGCTCAACGTCATGATGCCGGTCATGGCGCATGATCTCCTCGAATCGATCCGGCTGCTGGCGAATGTGACCGATGTTTTCTGCGAGAAATGCGTGACTGGAATCAAGGCAAACAAGGCGCGTTGCGAAGAGTTGGTGGAATTGTCGATGGCGATGGTGACAAGTCTCGCGCCCAGGATCGGCTACGATCGCGCCGCGGAAATCGCAAAGGAGAGTGCGAGAACTGGTAAGACCGTGCGCGAAATCTGCCGTGAGAAAAAAGTATTGCCGGAAAAAGAGCTCAATCGCGTGCTCGATCCTGTATCGATGACCGAACCGGGCGGCACCGGCTCGGCTGGGGGTTAAACTTGGCCATGAAGAAGATTTTTGTCGGCGCGGCGCTGGCGCTGATTTGCATGCGTTTTGTTGTTGCGGCCGATACCCGTATCGATGTGTCACGTGTTATCGATAAAACCGAAGCGGAATCGATCTTAGGCGTGCGAGTCAAGAATTCTACGCCACGCAGTGGCGATGGAAAGGACGGCTACTATTCGAAGTGCAACTATTACAGCGCGATTCCGGGTAAATCTCTCGTCCTCCGCCTGCACCAGGCCGCTGCCGGCGGCGCGATTGATCCGCAAAAGGAATTGGAACTAGTGGCCGCGAGCGGTGGCTCGATGAAACCGGTTGAAGGTCTGGGCGACAAAGCGCAAATGTTCAGCGGCGGCGGGGACAATGGCGTTGTCTCGCGCGTCTTTATGCTTTACGTCGTGAAAGGGAACGCTTTCATCATGATCGGGCTCCGTGGAATCGCTGATGAATCGTTGGCGCTGGAAAAAGCCAAGGACGTTGCGCAAAAGCTCCTCCAGCATCTTTGAGAGCTGCGAAGCGCAACCTTCAACGGCGCTGTGCGATGAATTCGGGGGAAAGTTGTGTGAGCGCCGGAATGGAGGAAAGATAGTTTCATGAGACGAGCAGTGGTTTGGATAATTTGTGTGGGCATCTATTCCGTCGCAGCTGCCGCGGATAAGATTGACGTGTCGACGATCATCACCAAATCGGAGGCGGAGGCCATCTTGGGTGAACCGGTCAAAGATCCGCAGCACACCAACAAGGAAGGCAACGACGGCTTGTACGATTCGGAGTGCAGCTATTATGCGCTGAATGGGGATAAAGCGCTTGTGGTCGATGTGGTCTTCGCCGCGCCCGGGATCGCCGAGAAGATATTTTCCGCGGCCACCTCGGGAGAGACCAATGCGACAAAGGTGGATGGTCTCGGCGACAAGGCCGTTTTTTATGAGCACGCAGCGACGCTTTACATCCTGAACATCGTGAAAGGAAACACCATGATTACGGTCGGCATGCATGGCGTATCGGCAACGGCCGCGCTTGAACAGGAAACGTCAGCCGCGAAAAAGATTTTGGCGCATCTTTAGCAGGCGCTTTCTTTCTATCGTAACGGGCCATGGTAGCCAAACTTGACGGACCGCAATTTTCCGGCGGCGCGAACATCGCGATCAAATGTCCGACCAATACTTACGAGCAAACCGTCGCCTTTTATCGCGACACCCTCGCTTTGCCATTGATCGAAGAAGAACCGGACGGCTGCATTTTCCAATTCGGTCCGAACCGGCTCTGGATCGACAAGGTTGCCAACTTGAGTCAGCCGGACATTTGGCTTGAGCTGGAAACGAACGATACCGAAGCAGCCGCGGCCTTTCTAAAAGTGCACGGCGTCGATCGCCGCGATGAAGTGGAACAATTGCGCGAAGATTTCAACGGCTTCTTTGTGTCCGCGCCCAACGGCGTGATTCACCTCGTCATCGGCCACGAGGAAGCGTGATTGTAAATGTGGGAAGGGCCTCTTTGTGTCCCGGCTTTCGCGGCGCTAAGGCCGCTCCCACATTAGACGTTGCGGCCCATGATCGCGAGATCGCGCTCGACGCCGTCGAGTAAAGCCACGTGCGGAAGCAAACCCCAGCGATCAAACCCAAGTTGCTCAAACAAGCGCAAGCTCGCTTCGTTGTGCGCGAAGATCAGGCCGACCATTGCCGTGATTTCGAGCTGCGGAGCGCGCGCAATCGCTTCTGTTAATAATGTACGGGCCACGCCGCGTCGGCGGAACTTGTGATCGACATACACGCTCAACTCGGCCGTGCCGCTATAGGCACAACGCGGTAGAAAACTCTTGAGCGTAAGCCATCCGGCGATTTGTTCGTCTATCTCCATTACCCAAAATGGATGTCGGTCCGGTGAATGTTCCGTCAACCAACGACGTCGACTTTCGACCGTGACTGGATCGAGCTGCGCCGTAGACATGCGCGTGGCGATGGCCGCGTTGTAAATGTCGATAATAGCGGGCAAATCGGCTTCGACCGCATCACGGATTTTCATTTCTTCTGCGACAAGAGCACTCATGCAGTGCGAAGGAACGCGGCCTCGAAAGTCGGCTGAAATGCGCCGGGCTCGGTCTCGCCGATGCGAAAGCGCGGACTGATTTCTGATTGGCTGGCACAATAGACTTCCATGTCGGTCTTGCCGCATTTCTTCAGCGCTGCACGGATGGTCCCAAGCGCGAGGTCGGGCGTATTGCAATCGCGGCTGAGATGGCCGAGCACCACGCGTTCGATTTTTCCGGGAAGTAGCTCTTCGATCACGGTGGCGGCGGCGTTGTTGGAAAGATGACCGTGCCGCGATTGGATCCGCTGTTTCACCGGCCAGGGACGGTGCTTATCGTTCTGCAAAAGTTTTTCGTCGTGGTTGGTCTCGATCACGAGTGTGTGAACCTTGCGTAAACGCTCGACGATCATTTTCGTCGCATAACCCAAGTCTGTAATAAATCCCAGGCTGCTGGAGCCGGCGTAAAACGCGAACCCGATTGGATCGACTGCGTCATGCGGCACCGGGAAAGTTTGCACAAGAATGTCGCAGATGGCGAATTCGGCGCCGGTGCGGAAAATTCGCCAGTTCCGATATCGATCGAGCGCGCCGCCGCCACACCGGATCGCTTCAGCAGTGAGAGCGTTGCAATAAATGGGCACGTCCAATTTGCGGCAGAGAACTTCCAATCCGCAGACGTGATCGCCGTGCTCGTGCGTGAGCAAGACGCCATCGAGCTGTTCCAGTGTCACGCCGCATTGCTCGAGGCGGCGCGCAATCTGACGCGCGCTCAGTCCGCCATCGATCAGAATCTTGCAATGATCTGTGGCAACGAGCGCGCTGTTTCCGGCACTACCGCTCCCGAGCATGGTCAAACTGAACACGCCGGTATTTAGTGACCGCGTTGCCCTTTTCGCAAATAGAATTCGCGAACCGGGGCGATTAAATTTCGCGGTCAGCGAGTGCGAGGATGCGCTGCTTTTTGGCGCCGTAATCGAGCGAGCGGAAGGCGCGAATTTCTTCCAGCCGGCGCATTCCGTTTAGAGTGTCGAGGTACTGCGTGTAGCTGGAGGCGAGCTCGGTCGTTTCGAGATAGCGGCCGCGCAGATTGTCGTTGTCGAAAGCGTGTGGACAATTTCTGGCGAACAAATGAAAGCGCAGCCAGCGGCGATCGGTGCGCGAGACGCGTTGTGTTTTTCGGAAAAACGCGACGAACAAAAGCAGCACAAGATAAGCGTCCACTTGAGCTTGCAGTTCCAGATTGCGCGCAAAATCTTCGGAACCAATCTCGCGCGCACCGCTTTTAAATTGGAGCGCAGCATGGAGCGCGTGATTGATTTCTTCCACGAACATGATCAGCGACCGGATGTTGTGATCGCTTAGACCGGCGCGGGGATCGTGGCGCTCGAGTTGTTCGATGAGCCAGCGCGAGTAATAAATGCCGACGTAAAGGCGATCATCGGCCCGGCGGAGAAAGGTGCGCGCAAGCTCGCTCAATTCGCGCGCTGACTTCCCGGCCAGGATCGACAATTGTGCGCAGCGCTGCCGATCGATCAGGCAATCTTCCAGATTGATCCCGACTTGCGCGTAAGTCCGCTCGAACAAACGCTGAATTTGACTGAAGAGCGTCTCGTTCACAAAAGGAGCGGCGCGGTCACGTCCTCATCGAGATTAAGCAACCGGTCGGAGAGCTGGTTGAGCGCGAGGCGGACATCGCGAAAACGGTCGGCCAGTTCTTCGAATACGTCGTTGAGTTCGCAGCGGCGCGCAGTGGCATGCGACGCGACGAGTTGATAATTAGTGCGCCCAACCTCTTCGTAAAATTTCAGATCGGGGCCGCCGCGCAGACTGCGGCGTTGGGTGTTCTCGTGGAAAATGCCGCTGATGAAGAGCGAATAATTGCCGACATGCGCGCGAAGCAGGAAGGCCTGCTCAGGGGTGGCGCGGGTGAGCGCGATGAGCATGTCGGAGATGTATTCGTGGCCGCGATTGTCGATCTTGTCCGGGGCCTGTAACCGATTGGCCCGCGAAAAAGTTTCCAAAAGCGACCCGACGTAATCGCAAAGTTTCCGATCAGCAACACCAGCTTGCTGCAAGACATACCGGGCGAGCACGTAAAAATAAAACTGCGACGAAATGCGAAGCTGGCCGGCGTTGGACAAAATTGCATCGACCAACCGGGGATGATCTAGAATCGAATCGCGCGTTTCGGTATCGCTAAGAAGATCGACCAGAGAAACGTGATCGATTGCCGATCTGGCCAGCGTACGCACGACAAAATCGAAATCCGCGGCCGTAAAACGCGCCCGACAATTCGCTCTGATCATCGGGAACTCAGTATGAGCAACGGATATGCCAGTGGCAAGCCGGTTTCGTTTTTGCCGCAAATCATGATGGCGATCTTGGCGACGAAAAAATGGAGTGGCGGAAGGGGTGGGATTCGAACCCACGGTGGGTTGCCCCACGCTCGATTTCGAGTCGAGTGCCTTAAACCGGACTCAGCCACCCTTCCTTCTCGTAAGATCGACAATCACTTCCGGGGCGATACAGGTCAATTATGAGATGCGTCGGGGCGTTTGCAAATGGGCGAATCAATCCGGTTTCAACCCCCTCGTTGCAAGCCCGATTGAAGGAGAATTTCGTGATGTTTTGCGAGGTCCTTCGGTGGTCGGCGCGATCTCGGGATGAGCACAAAAATGTTACAATTTTGAGCTTGATTTGGGTGCGATTTGCCCCGCATATTGTGTGTCCGCGGAGCGGCCTGCGCTATTACTTGTTGTCGACCAGAATTCACAGGTAATTGGCCTTGGCTGTTCACGCCTATTTACAAAGTTATCCACAACCGCAGCCGCCCACCAGCCCGCCATGATCCAACTTAAACCTGGAATTCCGCCTTCCGCACTGAACAAACCGCGCAAATCATCCGATCGTCGAAGTGATCGGAAAGCGAAAAAGAAGAGCGGCGGCTTGCATTTCCAGCGCGTATTCAGCGACGCCTCGGTGTCGCCGTTCGATCAAGCGGAGTGGGAACGCCGCACCGCAGAAATCACGGACGACAGCGGCCAGGTGATTTTCAAACAGGAAAATGTGGAGGTGCCGAAAAGCTGGAGCGCGCTGGCGACAAAGATCGCGGTGTCGAAATACTTTTATGGCGACATCGCGCACGGTCTTGATCCGCAAAAAGGCGGCCGGGAAAGTTCCGTGCGCCAACTGATTCATCGCGTCACGCGTACCATCACTGATTGGGGCATCGCGGACGGCTATTTTGCCGACGCGGCGACCGCGGAAATCTTTTACGACGAGCTGACCTGGCTTTGTTTGAATCAGCACGGCGCGTTCAATTCACCGGTGTGGTTCAACGTCGGTTTGTATCACCAGTACGGGATCGGGAAGAACGCCGGCGCGGGCAATTATTTTTACAATCGCGAGACTGGGAAAGCCGAGCGCGCAGTGACGCAGTACGAATATCCGCAAGGCAGCGCCTGTTTCATTCAGAGTGTGGGCGACACGATGGAAGACATCATGCGGCTGGCCACGAGCGAGGCGATGCTTTTCAAATACGGCAGCGGCACGGGGACCGATCTAACTACGCTAAGATCGACAAGGGAAAAATTGAGCGGCGGCGGTAAGCCGAGCGGGCCGCTCTCGTTCCTGAAAGTGTACGATCAGGTGGCGAACGTGGTGAAAAGTGGCGGCAAAACACGGCGCGCGGCGAAGATGAACACGTTGAAAGACTGGCATCCTGACATCGAAGAATTCATCGACGCGAAGCAGAAGGAAGAGAAAAAGGCGTGGGCGCTGATCGAGCGAGGTTACGACGGCAGCTACAACGGCGACGCTTACGGCTCGGTCATGTATCAGAATGAAAACTTAAGCGTCCGGGTGAGCGACGAATTTATGGAAGCGGCACTGGAAGGCCGTGAGTGGTGGACGCGCCGTGTAACCGATGGTCAGCCGTGCGAACGCAAAGAGGCGCGCGCGCTTTTGCGAAAAACTGCCGAGGGCACACACGTTTGTGGCGATCCCGGGATGCAGTTCGATACCACGATTCACAAGTGGCACACGTGCAAAGGCACCGATCGGCAAAATTCCACCAACCCGTGCAGCGAATACCTTTTTCTCGACAACACGGCGTGCAACCTGGCGTCACTGAATTTGCTCAAATTCAAAACACCGGATGGCGCGTTCGACGTTGAACGATTCAAATCGGCCGTGCGGATTTTCATTACCGCGCAAGAGATCGTGGTCGACAACGCGAGTTACCCGATCAAAGAGATCGCGGAGAACTCGCACATCTTCCGGACGCTCGGACTTGGTTACGCGAACTTAGGATCGCTGATTATGAGTTACGGATACGGCTACGACAGCGTGGAAGGCCGGGCATTGTGCGGCGCCATTACCGCGATCATGACGGGTGAAGCTTACGAACAGAGCGCTCGCATGGCGCAAGCGATGGGACCGTTTCCGGGTTACAAAGACGCGCGTTGTAGCGGTGTGTCCAAGCCGGCGGCCAAGAACAACGTCGCCTCGATGCTGGAAGTAATCGATTTGCACCGTTGCGCCGTCAGCGAGATCGCCGACGTAAAGGAATTCGCTTACCTTAAAAAGGACGCTGCCAAAACGTGGAACCGAGCGGCTGAGCTTGGTAAACGGCACGGTTATCGCAACGCGCAGGTAACGGTGCTGGCACCAACCGGAACGATCAGTTTTCTGATGGATTGCGACACGACCGGGATCGAACCGGACATCGCGCTGGTGAAATACAAACTGCTCGCCGGCGGTGGCATGTTGAAAATTGTCAATCAAACAGTCAAACCAGCGCTGGAAAAACTCGGTTACAATTCTGAGGAGATCGAGCGAATCATCGCGCACGTCGACGCGTTCGACACGATCGAAGATATGCCGGACACGGACGGATCGACAATTTCCTCCGGATTGAAGCCGGAACACTTGTCGATCTTCGATTGCGCGTTCAAACCGTTCAAAGGCGAGCGCTCACTCAACTACATGGCGCATCTGCGAATGATGGCGGCGGCGCAACCGTTTCTGAGCGGCGCAATTTCCAAAACCGTTAACCTGCCGGAAACGGCCACGGTCGACGACATCATGAGCAGTTACATCGAAGGCTGGCGGCTGGGATTAAAGTCGATCGCGATTTATCGGGAAGGCTCGAAACGGTCGGCACCGCTCAACACGCGCAAGACGCGCGACATGGGCGCGGGTGGAGATGTCGATGTTGCGTTCGATATCACAATGGAGCGAGACGAATTTCAGAGACGCATTCTCGAACTGGAAGAAGAACTCGGGATGCTGCGTGGCAAAGTGGACAAGCCGTTGCGGCATCGCATGCCGGACACGCGCATGTCGCTAACGCACCGGTTCGAGATCGCCGGGCACGAAGGCTACATCACGGTCGGCTTGTATGAAGACAATCAGCCGGGCGAGCTTTTCATCACGATGTCGAAGGAAGGAAGCACGATTGGCGGATTGATGGACACGGTCGGCACGCTCACTTCGATCGCGCTCCAGTACGGCGTGCCGCTGGAGAGCTTGGTGAAGAAATTTGCTTACCAACGCTTCGAGCCGAGCGGGTTCACGAAAAATCCTGATATTCGAAACGCGACCAGCATCACCGACTACGTTTTTCGCTGGCTCGCCTGCCAATTCATCAAAGGTTACAAGGAAGCGACCTCGCCGAGTCGCGGGCAAACGGAATTGCCGATGAAAGAAATCCCTGAGATGGAAAAGAAGGCGCTCAATCGACCGGTCTCGGATCTCGCGCGGACCGGGGAGAAGGAGTTGATCGACGTGATCACGAGTAATTCGCCTAACGAAGGCAATCCGCAGCTCGCGCCATTCGGTGGCAGCCATGCGGATCGTGTCCAGGAAGCGCTCGGCAGCATGTTCATGGACATCGTCTGTTCGCATTGCGGCAGCGATAAAGTGATTCGGGCAGGCGCCTGCGGTGTTTGCACGGAGTGCGGAACGAGCCAGGGCTGCAGCTGATAGTGGTCGTCGGAGCAAGTCTTTTCGCCGACTAGTTACACGCTGCTCATTGGACAGGGGCAGGCGAATAGCTAAACTTCGTGACTCGCCATTGGCCAGGCGAACTCACATTGTTTTGCGATGACTGAAACCGAAGCTCAACGTCAAAAAGAGATTCAACAGGCGGAGGAGCTCCTTTTCGCCGGACCGCAGGCGCTCGGTTTTGCCAAAGGCCTTTTCCAGGGCCATTTCGTTTCGGATTGGGTGATGCCGTATCCGCGAATTCCGGCGGCGCAACAAACCGAGCTGGACAAATCGCTGGCGGAACTGCGCCAATTTCTCGACAAAGATCTCGATCCAGTGGCGATCGATCGGGAAGCGGATATCCCGCGGAAAGTGATCGATGGTCTTGGACGCATCGGCGTTTTAGGGATGACTGCGCCGGTCGAATACGGCGGACCTGGCCTCACGCAGATGGCGAATTGCAAAATTCTCGAGGAGATCGGGAGCCGCTGCGCATCAACGTCAGTTTTTGTAAACGCCCATCACTCGATTGGCATTCGGGCACTGCTGCTCTTTGGAACGCACCAGCAAAAACAAAAGTGGCTGCCGAAATTGGTGACGGGCGAGCAGTTGGGCGCGTTCGCGCTGACCGAGAAAGAGGCGGGCTCCGACGCGGCCAATGTGCAAATGCAAGCCCGTCCCAGTGAAGACGGCTCGCATTTTATTTTGAACGGCGAAAAGCGTTACATCACCAACGCCTCAATCGCGCAGGTCTTGACCGTGATGGCGCGCACGCCGGTACCGGGATCGAACAAAACCGCGATTACCGCTTTTTTGGTCACGCCCGATATGCCGGGTTTCGAAATGCTCGAGGCGCGTATGCCGAAAATGGGCATTCGCGGCACAGCCACGGGGCGATTCGCGCTCCACGATGTGAAAGTGCCGAAGGAAAATATTCTGGGGGCACCGGGAAAAGGCCTCAAAGTTGCGCTGACCGTTCTCGATTTCGGCCGAACCACATTCGGAGCGTGTTGCACCGGCGCGGCCAAGACGTGTTTGCGGCTGGCAGTGGAGCACGCGAACACGCGCAAACAATTCAACAAGACGCTCGGGAACTTTCACCTCGTGAAAAAGAAGATCGCGCGCATCGCGGCGGACGCCTACGCGATGGAGGCAATGACGACGGTCACGGCGTCGCTGATCGATCGCGGCTTGGAAGATTACATGATGGAAACGGCGATGTTGAAAGTCTTTACGACCGAGCGTCTTTGGGAATGTATCAACGACGCGTTTCAGATTTACGGCGGCTCAGCTTACTTTGTCGATCTTCCACTGGAGCGGATGATGCGCGACGCGCGGATCAACCAAATCGGCGAAGGCAGCAACGAAGTGCTGACGTCGTTTGTCGCGCTGGTCGGGATGCGCGGACCAGGCATGGAGTTCAAGGAAATTTACGACACGATGTTAAGACCGTCGCGCGCCGGAATTGGAAGGGCCTGGAATGCGGGGATGAATCGGCTTGGCGCGACGGTACGAGTTCCAGATGTGCCAGTGCGAAGCAGCGAGGTGCGGTGGTTCGCCAACCAGCTCGGTCGTCTGATCTGGCGTTTCAATCTGGCGGTGAATCGCGCGCTGATCGTTTACCGCGAGCCGATCCTCGATATGCAACTTGTCCAGGAACGGATCGCCAATGCAGCGATGGATCTTTTTGCATCGACCTGTGTGCTTAGCCGCTGGGATTCGGAACTGCAGTTTGCGCGCCGAAACGGTGAATCGGGCGCGCCGAAAAATCGCGAGGCCGAGCTTTTCCTGCGGCAATCTTTCCGGCGCATCCGCGGTTTTCTCGGCGGACTAAACGATAACGACGACAAAGCGATTCTAACAGCGGCGGACTCGGCTCTCGGCGATCGTTAAGAGTGTCCGGGAGCGGCCGGAATTTGGCTCGCGTTCACGCTACGCTGGCGCAGTTCTAGCTCCCCTGAGGGAATGCACCTCGCAAAAGCATTGCAGAATTGTTTTAACCGCGTCGCTGTTCGCGGCGACAAGACTCGATTTCCTACCGTGCAAACATTTGCCGTGGAGGCATGTGCGGCCGGCAGATACGTCCTACAATTCGGATCCGGTAACGCCGATGTAACCGCGCAATTAAAGCGGAAGCTTTGTCACGTTACAGCTATCGGTCTCGACGGCAGCCCGCGCCGTAGAAAGTCGAAATCGTTCATATCTGCACCGCGCCTACCTGAGAACGTGGCGTGGTTCGATCAAATTTTGCTTATGGATTTGATCGAGCATTTGCGGGATCCGGAGCGCTTCATGGGGTATCTGCGACGAAAAATGGCGCGACGCGGTTCGGAAGTCATCATTGCCGCGTCGAATTTTCGTTCGCTTGCGACGCGGCTGCTGTTTCGAATCGGAAATTTCAAATACAGCAAACCTAACATTGCGCGGCCGCACCCGGTCACATTCAAATCATTGCGGGAGTTACTGGAGCAGACGGGTTACGAAGTGGTGGAGACGCGGGGTCTACCGGCGCCATTTCAATTGGCCATCGGGGATAATCGCTGGAGCCGCGCGCTGGTAAAAGCGAATCAGCTGTTGCTGACAATCTCGAAGCATTTCTTTTCCCATCAGATTTGCATTCGCGCCCGTCCGCTGAGGCAAGCCCGTCCTTTGCCAGAGCAAACGATCTCCGAGAGCGTGCCGTTGCACCCACCGGTGCTCAGTCGCGTGGCCTGATTGGTCAGGTTAAGGCGATTTTAAGATGTGGAGCGCGCGGAGCAAGCCTTCGCTGATCAGTTCGTGAAGCGGAAATTGAACCGCGAAAATTACGTTCTGGCTGCGCCGATTCAGCCCTCGGCTGGAAGTCTAGCGCCGCCCTGCAAAAGCCGCGGTTCGCGCGGACTAGCGTCGGTCCATCTCGGCTTGGTAGTTGCTCAAGTCGCGCGCGAGGAGTTCTGATAGCATGCAATCATCAGTCAAAGCGAGCGCGCGATTCACAGTTAAAATCGCGGCTGATAAACGCCCGGCTTGTGCGTAACTCGCTGCCAAGGTCCGAAGCACGACCGGATGTCTGGCACCTGTGCGCTGCCTAGCTCTTTCGGCGAGTGCGGCCGCCTCGACGGCATTTCTGCAGTCAACATGGCTACTGGTGGCCAAGGTCCACGCGAGCGCATTGAGCGCGGCAACGGAATCCGGGTCGATTTCCAGCGCGCGGCGGTAATGAGCGATAGCAAGATCATCGCAACCAGTCTGCAGGAGTAGCGCTGCCAAGCGGACGTGACCGGCGGCGTCTTCGGGGGGTATATCGAGAGCTCTCTCGTATTCTGCGATCGCTTCCGCGACCTCGCCTGCCCGGATCAGCATCGCTGCGATGTTGGAATGGGCATCTGCGAAATCTTGCTGCAATTCCACTGCTTTGCGGTAATGAATGAGCGCCTCATCGAACTGGCCTTTTTGAGCGAGTGCGTTTCCCAGACTGTTGTGGATGATCCCTGGGTTCAGGTGACAGTGGCTGCCTGGATCTTGTGGGAATGCGCTCAATGCCTTTGCATAATGGGCAATTGCATCGTCCACGCGACCGTGGCCGATCAAATACTCAGCAATATTGTACTCGGCTACGTTGTTATCCGGTGCCACAGCCACTGCATGGTTCCAGAGTGACTCCGTATCCTTCCAGTAAGACGTTTGCGTCCAACCGCGCCAGGTCAAAAGACCAATGATGACCGCGGCCAAGCCTGCCAACATCTCTCGGCGTTTATTGAGTGAATTTAGGAGGTCGACAGCCGCCCAAGTCAGCGTGACCAACAAGCCGATCTGCGACAAGTAGGTGTAACGATCGGCGTGCGCCTGCAACCCGACTTGGACCAGACCGATCACCGGCAACAAAGAAATCAGGTACCAGCACCAACCGACCACAATGTAAGGAGCTCGTCGCCGCACTGCCAATGCGAATGTGGTTATTGCGGCCACGAACATAAACGCGAGCGCCAATGCGAGGCCGGAAGCATGGTCGCCCGCGTATGGGTAGAGAACTGCGAGCTTCGTTGGCCAAATCATTTGCCCGATATATGCGACGTAGCTGATTAGCGCGTTGCTGAGTCGTGCCGTAAATGGCAGCTGGTTGCTGTAGTCGATGGTCGCTTTTTGCACGATCAGTGTCGCAGCGCTGCATCCAGCAGAAAGAAGTAGGAGCGGGAGCTTTTCAAAAATCGGAGCCATTGGCAGCGACCGTGACGCTGAAAGCTCGCTGTAGAATCGTTTAAGTGGCCAGTAGTCCAGTAGCAGCAGCAGCAGTGGCAGGGTCACAAGTATCGGCTTCGACATCAGGCCAAATGTAAAGATCAGAGCAGTGCAGAGATAACGTGTGACGGATGGCTGACGGACATAATGGACATAGGCCGTCAGCGTTAGCATGAAAAAGACGCCGCTCAGCACATCTTTCCGCTCTGCTATCCAAGCAACCGATTCTGCGCGTAACGGATGAATGGCAAAAACAGCAGCGACAAAAGCGCTGCGCCAGAATTCCCCCGTCATTGCGCGCAACACCGAAAAAAGGAGCAACACCGCAGCGACATGCAGCAAGACATTGACGAGATGATGACCGGCCGGATCCAAACCAAACAATTGGCAGTCGAGCATGTGTGAAATCGTTGTGATCGGGTGCCAATTTCGCGCGTGAGGCTCGGTGAATGCCGCAGCAACACCGCCCGCCGTTATACCGGCGGTGATCCGTGGATTGTTGTAGACGTAAGTCTGGTCGTCGTAGGCGATGAAATCATGACCAAGGGTTTGAGCGAATACGAGCCAGGTAAGTCCAGCCAGTATCAGGTAGACCGACAGAACGTCATACCGCAGGCGGACGCGCGAATGGCGAGTAAGTATATGAGGTGAATTCATCAAATGCGGGCAATTTGTTTGCCTGTGGGCCGGATATCGAAACATCCAGCGCTTGGCATGAGCATATCCGTGGCCATTTTTGCGGCGCAGGCTGGTACGGCAACGCAGTAGACACAGCCGTCTTTTGAGCGGTGAGTACCTGTATGCTTCATTGGCGCAAGCGATTGCCGATCATAAATGACAAAGACTAAGGAACTGGAACGAGAATATGCCATGCGCTTCGCGCGGACCGCGCAATATCGATTCGGCGCCTGGAGCATCCTGATCCGAGATTTCTTCTCGAAGTGGATTCCCGAGAATTCAGTCATTCTCGATCTCGGTTGCGGCTGGGGGGAGTTTATCAACCAAGTGACTGCCGACCGGAAATATGGGATGGACCTGAACCCCGCCTCCGCAAACAGGCTGTCTCAAGAGGTGACGCTTTTTTCGCAAGACTGCTCGGCGACGTGGCCCATAGAAGACGCACATCTGGACGTCGTCTTCACCAGCAATTTCTTTGAGCACCTGCCGACCAAAGAGGCTTTACGACTGACTCTTGTCGAAGCCTTTCGTTGTCTCAAGCCGAATGGTCGCTTGATTTGCCTCGGCCCAAACATGAAGTATTTGCCCGGCCGCTATTGGGATTTCTGGGATCATTACCTCCCGTTAACGGAACTGTCGTTGAAGGAAGGATTGGAGCTGACGGGTTTTAAAATCGAGTTTGTCGCGGGGAAATTCCTGCCTTACAGCATGTCGCAGGGATTTACGCCGCCGCTTCTCTTCCTTCATCTTTATCTTAAGTTCCCGTTTTTATGGCGGATAGTTGGCAAACAATTCTGCGTCGTTGCCCGCAAGGGGCCCCTCTGAATAGCGGGACGTCCGGTCGAGTTTCAGGGTAATACCCGATAGCTCCTGGAAGTCCGACCTGCTAGGCTGGCCTGATTCTAGCTGCGGAAAAGGAATGCGCCTGGAGAAGCTGGAACGCATCGCCCCGCAACATGTCGGCCTTGCCGGCAAACGCCTGCTTATTTTGATCGTCGCCTATAACGCGGAGACGACGATCGAAAAAGTGCTGAAACGCATCCCGGCTTCGCTCCATTCCATGGATGTTGAAGTATTGATTATCGATGATTCATCGCGAGATGGCACTTTCGCCAAGGGTCTGCATTACCAACAGCGCAACCCTGCGTTCAAAATTACTGTCCTCCGCACTCCCGAGAACCAGGGCTATGGCGGCAACCAAAAGCTTGGTTATCGATACGCGATCGATAACGGCTTCGACATCGTGGCGTTGATTCACGGCGACGGTCAATATGCGCCGGAACAATTGACCGACTTACTCAAACCGATCGTTGATGAGACCGCAGAGGCGGTTCTTGGCTCGCGAATGATCGACAAGCGGGCGGCGTTGCGCGGCGGGATGCCGTTCTATAAATGGATTGGCAACCAAATCCTGACCGTATTCCAAAATACGGTGCTCGGCACGACACTGTCCGAATTTCATTCTGGCTATCGACTGTATTGCACGAAAGCACTCGGTCAGATTCCGTTTGAGAAAAATACGAACGATTTCCATTTCGACACCGAAATCATCATTCAGCTGGTATTGAAGAAACTTCGCATCGTCGAGGTGGCGATCCCTACATTTTACGGCGACGAAATCTGTTACGTGAATGGGCTCAAGTATGCCTGGAATATTTTTAAATCGACAATTAGGGCGCGGCTCTGCGGTCTTCACCTTTTTTACGATCGAAGATTTGATGTGCAGTCTGTAGAAGAAATCTACGATCTAAAGCTTGGCTTTACTTCGTCGCATACGGTCGCGATCAAGGCTGCGAAATCAGGGAGCAAAATTTTGGATGTCGGTTGCGGCCAGGGCTTACTGGCGGCGGAATTAGGGAAAAAAGGTTGCTGGGTAACTGGAATGGATCGGCACATTCGAGACCGAAGTGACCACTCTTCCAACACCGACTTCATCCAATGGGATCTCGATAGGCGCGAATTTCCGGTAAATGTCTCCCAATTCGATCAAATTTTTCTTCTCGATATCATCGAGCACTTGAAAGAACCCGGCCAGTTTATGGATGAATTGCGCTTTGCCACCGGTTGCAAACGTCCTGAAATCATCCTGACAACCGCGAATGTCGGTTTTTTAGCGACACGCCTGATGTTGTTGTTTGGCCAGTTCAATTACGGAAAAAAAGGAATCCTCGATATCACTCACACGCACCTGTTCACATTTCGCTCGATGCGCGAGTTGTTAACCCAGTCAGGCTACAAAATTCTGGAAGTGCGCGGAATCCCGGCGCCATTTCCGGTGGCGATCGGAAACAATGTCGTATCGCGCGCCTTGCTTCGGCTCAATGCCGCGTTAATTCGGATCAGCAAAGGGCTGTTTGCCTATCAAATTTTCATTCGGGCCGAAGCCATGCCCACGGTCAACAATTTGCTGCATGAAACGATCTCCAGCAGCAACGCATTGAAGACAGCAGTCCTCGGCCAAGCGGCTTGATCGCGCTCTAGGGCGATTTCAAAATGTGCAGCGCGCGCATGAGGTCGCGCGTGATTAGTTCGTAAAGCGGATATTGGACAGCGAGAATGTAATACTGGCGAAGTTCAATTGCGCAGATCAAGACGACGGCGGCGGCGAGAACGATGTTCTGGCCACGCCGGAGCGGTGCAACCAGCGCGACAAGCGAGCTAAAAGCGAGGAATCGTAACGGCATGTCCCACATATTGGCGTAGCGGAGGTTCATTCCGTATTTTACGTTGCACATCACGAGATAACTCGCCGCGATAAAGATCGACATGTAGATCTCGGGCTTTTTCGTGCGATCAAGCCGAAAGATTGCTCCGAGGGCGAGAATTAAAATGACCGGGCTGACGAGAAAAAGATCGACAAGGTAACGGTACCACGGCCCGTCCCCGGTTAGGATGGCGTAAGGCGTCTGGGAAGCTTTGCTCACGAGCAATCGGTAGATCTCGATTAGATTCATCAAGCCGCCGGCCAGAAACACCAGAATAACGACGCCGAGCAACGGCCCAGCGATCGTTCCGAGCAATAGTTCGCGCGTGACGGTCCCAAATTTCAGCCAGCGATTTGCCAGGATGAGGACGACGATGGCGAGCCAAACGAAAACAGAGTTCTCCTTAGTGATAACGAGCAGGCCGAGCGCGAGTCCGTAGCCGACCAACCGACGCCAATCGCGCGGCGCCTGCAAAGTCTCCCAGAGAAGCCAAAGACAAAGCAACGCCCAGAACGCGAAGAAGCCATCGATGAGCGCATGTTGCGACATGTGAAGCTGAGTCGGCGCAAAGGCCATGAGGGCGCCGATTCCAAGTGCCCATGTCGAGCCGCGCAACCGCCAGGCCATCATTACCGCGAGCCCCAGGGTAAGGACGCTGAAGAGCGCGGACACTTGACGAAGGGCATCGAGCGCGTCGCATCCGAAGAGCGAATGCCAAGCGTAAGCTGCAAAAATATAGAGAAAGCGAACCGGAGGAAGAATTGCGTTGGTCAACTGCTTTTGTGTCGCGACGTACCCTTCGACCATGTCGGGATACGAACTAATTCCATCCTTCACCAGCGAGTTGACGTACGCGCGGTAGAGACCTTCATCGAAACCGACTTGTGTAAATGCCGGCTGGGGATGGACGGATGCCAGTGGATGAAACGACCCGCTGCTCGCAAATGTGCGCGGCGGCAGGCGCAAGAATATTCCGATGGCGAGAATCAGCGCCAGGATAGCGATGTCGATCGTGCGCCGGCGCGGCTGAGTTTCGGTCATTATTCGCGCGCTTCAGCGCGCAACGTTTGAAAGCTGAAGAGACGCAGCGAAGGATTCGCCGCGTTCACTTTTTTCCAGAAAAGAACCATACCGAAAATGAGTGTGGCCCAGGGCCAGAGCGACCACGGCGTCCAGAGGTCGACCAGCTTGTTCGTCGAAATGGCGAGGTACCACGGGAACCCGTCCGCAATGGTGTTGTAGAAGGAAAAGAGGAAAATCGAACTGGTGACGACAAGCCAGGCGTAAAGGCTTGGCGAAAGAATAAGAATGAAGGGCGCGAGCCACACCATGTATTGCACCGCGACACCGGGCGCGAGCACGAAGAAGATAATCCATGCGTAAGCCATCGAATCAATCACGGCGCGTCCCGGAAGGCGACGACGACGCCATGCGATGACAAACACGGCCGCAACGATGCTTAGCTTGAGCAAGAGAGCGGTGGCTGCGGCAGCCGGAGGCAAGTTGAAAGCTCCCGTGACATTGAATTGCGACCAGTGCGTGAGGCGCAGCCAATAGGTAATACCCCATTCGCCCCAGAAGCTGCCGTAGGCCAACACATTCTTAAGCAACAACGTTGGAAATTTAATCAGCGGCTCGATACACATCGTTACAGACAGCAGCACGAACGGAATTGTAAAGCGCAGCGCTGCGCCGCGCGCCAGCCAGAAGAAAAAGATAATCGGCAACAAGAGAAGCGGGATCACTTTGACTTGGCAGCTCAACGCGAAAAAAATCCCACTGAGAACTGGCCGCTCGCGCAAACACATGTACGCGGCCAGAACGAGAAACATCACCACCACTGGATCGGTGTTGCCGTGAAATCCGGAAACCATCACTGAGACCGGGCTGATCGCAAACAATGCCAGTGCCCAGCTCGGAATTCGCAGACGTTCGTCCGTCCGCGATAGCCGCATTAACACGAGCACAACAACAAAGTCAGCAACAATTCCGGGCAGCCGGAGTAGGAACGGGAACGTTAGGCCACAAGAGCGAAAAAATTCCTGATGCGAAAGGTAACCGATTAACTGCAGATAATTCGCCGTTAGAGGAGGATGGTTGAAAGCCGGAAAAGTTTGATAAGTCCACTCGAGGCCGTGATCGGCCAGAGATCGACTAAACATGTAAAAGGCGGCGACGTCGTTGGTGCCGAAAGTGTTGAGGGCGATCGCGAGCTTGAGCACAGTCGCGACCAGAGCCAGCGCCATGATCCAGAAAGCGGGGCGAGTCGCCGGTCGATCGGAGATTCTCAGTCTTCGTTGCGTCGAACAAATGATCGGCACATCGCTCGCACTCAATGGTGCAAGCAGCGGAGACGATGGGGTCGATTCCATTTCGCGAATGCTGAGCAGCTTCAGTGCCTCGGTCTGCGGGGTTATCGCGACAGTCCGTTGTCGATCTTATCCTTGAGTTCGCGAAATTCGTGCTGCTTCGGACTCAACTTCAGCGCTTCTTCGATTTCGAGCCGCGCATTGTCGCGATCGCCTTCGGCGAGCAGCGTCTCGGCGAGCAGATAATGCGTCTTGGCATCGCGCGGCGCTTGCGTAAGCGCGCTTGTGAAAAATTGGTGCGCGTCCGAAAAGCGGCCGGCTTGGAGCATCATCACGCCGAGATTGTTGAACGCGCCCTTGTGTCGCGGATCGATTGCGAGCACGGCGCGATAAAATGATTTCGCTGAATCCGCATTTTTCTGCGCCATCCGCAAGTTGCCGAGCGCGAAGTTGGTCTCGGAGTTGCCGGGAACGTACGCATAGGCGAGAGCGAGTTTCTTTTCTGCGAGCGGCAGATCATTCGATTCGAGCGCCTGCCAGCCGGAATTGTAAGCGTCGAGCGCCCAGAGCGAAGGATTGCACTGCGGCCAGGCGACGAAAATCGCCGATCCAACGAGGAGCGCAAGATAAGTGGACCCAATACGCAACCCGTTCGCGCAAAGCGCCTGCCAAAAGATCAACAAGCCAAAGGCAGCGAAAATCAGCAGACCCGGCACAGCGACAAGACGATAACGTTCGGTGACGAAAACGGTGAGAAGGGCAAACATCGACAATAAGATCGCGGCCGTGATCCAGCGTGATTGTGGCGCAAGCCACCAAGCCAGTAAGATCCCGGGAATTGCCAGCGCGGCAACGATCCCGAAATAAATACCAGGCAATATGACGCCTTGCTCGCGCAGCGCGGTAATGATGCTCAGATCGTCATATTGAAATGCGCTCCAGAAATTGCGCAGCTTGAGTGCGAGTAGTTTCAGCCAGTCGGTAAAGTGCGAGGCGACATAATCTTTCGCTTTGACCGACCAATACGCAGAAACCTTGGAGCGTTTAAGGCTGTGGCCAGCGGCCGCTTCGGCTTGCGTGATCGAGTCTTGCAACATGGCAGCCTGGCCGGCACGCAATCCGGGAGGGAAACGGGGGTAACCGTTCGCAGTCGGATTGTTACCGATCCAGAAATTGATTCCGCTATGGGCGGAGAGAAAAACAGGGTCGCGTGCCACAAAATAATTATGAATCCAGCATGGTGACGAACCCAGGCCAACACCGGCGATCAAAAGGACGGTGCGCACAGCGAAGATCCGCCCGAGGCGAGCGTCGATTTTCGATCTGAGAACCAGAACGCCGAGAATCAGGGGAACGAGGACGAAGATCGTGGCGACGCCCATTGCCGTGACGCCGATGAGCAGGCCGAGCAGGAAAGATTCTTTTTCCCCGGGCGCTCGGTTGCTCCGCACAATTCGCCAAACGACCCACCAGAACACGAAAACAAACCAGACCGTCGGCATCAGGATGACGGCATAAGCTTGAGCGGGGATAAAGAAAGCCCAACCGACCGCCGCGACTGTACCAACGATCCGCGCTTGGTTTACACTCGCCATTCTTCGGAGCCAACTTGTCGATGTAAGGCTAACCGTTGCAGCCGCCGGAAAGATCTGTTGAGCTAGTCGATAAATCAGCACGGCAATGCCGGCGTCGAGGCCCGCCTGCAACAAACCGGGCACAAACGGGTTGTAACCGAAAATTCGGTAGAGCAGAGCGAGCAAGTAGGCGTAAAGCGGCAGCCCGTAGAAGGCGAAATGGCCCGTGACTTCGCCCCGCAGAATTCGTTGGGCCCAATCGTCATAAAAATGCATGTCACCGCGGGTGGGGAGCAAGAAGGCCGAATGGCTCAAGCGGGATAGGGCGAAAAGCCGCAGGAGAAAAACCAGCGCAAAAATGAGGTGGCTCAACCCCAGGGAGAAGGGCCCGATTCGGAGTCCAAATTTCACCCGGTTTGGCATTAACACTGCTTCATAAAGGCCTTGATCCGCGATCGGTATCGCGGAGCGCAGTCAAACAAACAAAAAACAAAGAAAGCAATAGCATGTTAAAAGCCATTAATAAACGCCGCGGGGGCTTCACCCTCGTGGAAATCATGATCGTAGTTGCGATCATCGCGTTGCTCGCAGCGATCGCCGTGCCTGGATTTCTCCGGGCCCGCAAACGCTCGCAAGCCACCCGTATCCTGAACGACCTGCGAATGATCGATTCAGCGGTTGACCAATACGCGATCGAGACCAACCGGACAACCGGTGCGATTGTTAACGTCACCGATTGGACGAACTATCTCAAAAAAGGTTCGCTCCTTTACAACAGCGGCAACAGCATCCTGGGCACGCCCTACGGTGCACAAGCGGTTGACACCATCCCAACGGTGCGACCGGCGGACTACGGCACCTTGTCGGACGTGGCCGGCCTCGGGTTTTGGTCGCCCTACGGTCCCTAGAGAATCTCACGATTCATTCTCCTGTCATTCGTGCGAACGCCGAGTGGCAGGGAATGAGTTGTGAGCGCCGAGACAGCTTGCGACTCGCTTGGTTACCGAAATCATAAATAAATAACGAAAGAATCGCACTTATGTTAAGAAAGTTTCAAACAAAAGTGGCCGGCTTCACGCTGGTCGAAATCATGATCGTTGTCGCAATCATCGCGTTACTCGCGGCGATCGCAGTTCCCGGATTCCTCCGGGCCCGCAAACGCTCGCAAGCCAGCCGTATCCTGAACGATTTGCGAATGATCGACTCGGCGGTTGACCAATACGCGGTCGAAACCGGCAGGACCACCGGCGCCACGGTTGCCGTCACTGATTGGACGAACTATGTAAAAAAAGGTACGCTCCTTTACAATAGCGGCAACAGTGTGTTGGGAAGTTCTTACGGCCCTCAAGTGGTTGACATCATTCCAACGGTGCTTCCAGCGGACTATGCCACATTGTCGGACGTGGCCGGCGTCGGGTTTTGGTCGCCCTACGGTCCCTAACTGGAGATTTTCCTCCATGCAGATGCGTCCTCTTCCTGAGCGAAGAGGACGCTCGTGCATTTAACCCGGAATCACTCTGCCGATGCCGGCATTAACAATCCCACTAGCAAGACCTCTGATCGGCAAGCCGAAAGCAGGAGGAAATCGCATGCAAACCTCCGTGCCGATCTGTCGCCGCTTCGATCTGCCGCGATTTCTCTATCGCGACTGGTTTCGGTGCCTGTTTCTCGCGCTGATCGGGTTCATCGTCCGTTTGCCCGCGCTACAAGGGCAGCGCATTTGGGACGATCAATACCTGGTTAAAGACAATCCATTTATAAAAAGTCCGTTACTAATTTTGGAGTCATTTCGCCACTACTTATTTCTCGATTCCTATTCATCCCACTATCGGCCGGTGCAGAATATCTCGTATTTTTTCGACTACCTGTTTTGGAACACGAACGAGTTCGGCTTCCATCTGACGAACATACTCCTGCATGTGAGTAGTGCGATTCTGCTGTACTTTCTTTTGCAACAACTCATTCTGTCGTTTCGGTTTTCTCGATCTCGACAAGCCTTGCGATTGGAAGCACTCAGACGCGCTCCGTGGATCTCTCACAGTGCCTACATAATTGCGTTGCTTTGGACCGTTCATCCTGTGCACAGTGCAGCTGTAGACTACATTTCGGGACGCGCCGACAGTCTCGCCTTTGTTTTCGCCACAAGCGGATGGCTTTTGTTCTTGCGGGCTACCGACAATGCGAAGGGAGTCAGTCGTATTTTATTGTACTGCTTGGCGACCGCTTCGGGGATGTTGGCGCTTTGTTCTCGCGAAATCGCGCTCGTTTGGATTCTCATTTTTGTCGGCCATCTAATTTTCATCGAGCGCCGAATCCAATTTCGAATTCGCGTTGGTGCACTGATCTGCTGCCTTGGACTTGTCTTGATGTACGTTGCGATTCGACACTTGCCATCGGCTAGGCAAGCATATCCGGCTCCAGTGGATTACACGCCGCCAGTGCGCGCAGTTTTAATGGCGCGGGCGTTGGGAGATTATGGTCGATTAATGGTTTGGCCGTCCAATTTGTACATGGAACGCAGCGTCGCATCTGCCCAGATCCATTACCTGAACCGTGAAACCTGGCGAAACACGATCGGCCAAGAGTATTTATCGATTCTTGGATTGATCGTCCTCGCAGCGTTAATTGCCGGAAGCATCAAGAAAGATCGTTGGCAATTAATGCGCGTGTTCGGCGGAGCATGGTTTCTGGCCGCGTATCTTCCTATATCGAACATCGTACAGCTTAACGCGACGGCGGCGGAACATTGGTTGTATCTGCCCAGCGTGGGTTTACTCATCTTTGCTGCCGGCTGCGCTTTTCGACTGCCGATCCGCTGGCGCCCTTTGGTCACAACATTCGCAGCGTTTGCTGTTCTTACCCTTAGCGCTCGCAGTTTCATTCGAAGCAGCGATTGGTCGAACGAAGAAACCTTCTACAAACGGACTTTTCAAGCAGGGAGTAGAAGTGCGCGGGTCGCCGTTAATCTCGGTCAGGTCTACGCCGCCCGTGGAGCCTATGCTGAAGCTGAGCGGATATTTCGCTCGGTGCTTGAGCAAAATCCCGACTACCCGGTGGCGCAAAATAATCTTGCCAGCGTCCTTGCTCGCCAAGGAAAGAACAAGGAAGCGGAAGCTTTGTTTGCGGTTATCGAGAAAAATTCCGCCAGAACTCGCGAGGAATATCCTAGAACCTGGTTGGGCGCTCTAAACCTGGCCAATGTTCGACACAACGCTCATAACGACGACGCTGCACTGGCAATATTGGAGCGGGCGCATAACGATTACCCAGAAGTTTGGGAACTGATCAGTTTGAAAGCCGAGATCGTGCGCGAAAGACAGGGACCTGATGCGGCTTTGCACTTGGTCGAGGATTTTGCGCGGGCAAATTGGTGGCATCAGGGCGCGGCGCTCGCGCTCGGACGTTTGTGCGCTCAAAGCGGAGACGAAGAGCGTGCCGACGCGGCCTTGCGCCTGGCAAGTCGTCTCGATGTGCATGGTACAGATGCATTTCGGCTGATGGTCGAGATGCGGGTACGCGAGAACAAGCTCGATGATGCTTTTCGAATCCAGCGACGCGCTGTTGCACGCCAACCGGATCAACCCAGTCAGTACGTTCTGCTTTCCGATATTTTGGAAAAAATGGGGCGCAACGCCGAGGCGCGTGCGACACTTGCACAAGCATCGCGGCTTCGTGCTTTGGTTCAAAGCCAGGTAACAGCGAACGGAAACGCGTTGCTGACGCCGCGCTGATTTGTTAGCAATTGCGGCTCGCTTCGGCGATGTATGGCCGTGCGCATTTACACCGATAAAGATGTCGATCTTGCGTGGCTGAAAACGAAAACCTGTGCCGTGATCGGCTTTGGCGCGCAAGGCCATGCACACGCGCTGAACCTGCGCGACAGCGGAATCCGAGTCGTAATCGGCCTTTACCCGGGAAGCAAATCGCGTGCGGTTGCGCGTCGTTACCGTCTGAAAGTTCTTGATACATCTGGAGCGGTTCGACGTGCCGACGTCATTTTCCTCGCGTTGCCGGATACGAAAATGCCTGCGGTTTACAAGAATGAAATCGCACCCCATTTGCGTCCCGGTCAAACCTTGCTTTTCGCGCACGGCTTCGCCATTCATTACCGAACAATCGTTCCACGAAAAGATGTCGATGTCGTGATGGTCGCGCCCAAAGGTCTTGGTCTGATGGTGCGTCGCGAATTCGTGCGCGGCCGCGGTGTGCCGGGTCTAATTGCCGTTCATCAAGATCGAAGCGGGCGTGCCAAGCGGACAGCGCTGGCCTGGGCGAAAGGGATTGGGTGCACCCGCGCGGGCGTGATTGAAACGAATTTCCGCGAGGAAACAGAAAGTGATCTTTTTGGAGAACAAGCCGTGCTCTGCGGTGGGACCAGCGCACTTATCCGCGCCGGCTTTGAAACGCTGGTGCGCGCGGGTTATCCGCCCGAACTCGCGTATTTCGAGTGTCTGCACGAGCTCAAGTTTATCGTCGATCTTATTCACGAGGCCGGAATTAATGGAATGCGCGCTCTCATTTCAGACACAGCGAAATGGGGCGAATTAACCGTTGGTCCGCGCATTATTGATGAAACGGTGCGGAAACAGATGGAAAAAGCGTTGCGCGAAATCCGCTCGGGAAAATTTGCGCGCGAATTTATTCGGGAAATGAAAACCGGTCGAAAGATTTACGCGAAGTTACTTCGCGCTGCGCAGAAACATCCGATTGAAAAAGTAGGTCGCAAGCTTCGCGGCCTTACAACTTGGAAAATAAAAACCCCTTGACCAGCGCTCTCGCGCTGGCAGCGCACCACTTTCCGCGAGTTACTTCGCGGAAACTAATCTATTATTGGTGGCCCCCGATATGATCCAGGGCGCATGCGGTGGTCGGAATGACGGCGAGTCTGTTACAGGGCTGCGCAATCGCGGAACCTGTGATGTAGACATAGCATGCTTTTCGCACCGTCTTTACAGACGGCTGCTGCTTCATCGGCGTCACTACGTTTTTGCTCGGATCAGCAAAAACCGAAGCGCAAAAGGCGAGCGAGAGCGCCACGCTTGCGCAACGGATCGACCAACCACACAAGCCACTTGGGCGTTTTGCAGTTGTCATATGTAAAGTGTGGGCCTTTTAGCTGTCTTAGGCAAGTAGAAAACGCGCCCCTTAAGTTACTCTTCCCAAAGAAAATGTTCCAGACGGAGACGATTAAGACGCTCTCGGGCTTCGTCGCTGCGGGTGCCGCCGGCCGCCGCCAGTTTTTGGTAGACTGCAGCGGCGGATTGCCATTTGGAATCTTCTTCCAATAGCCGGCCGGCATTAAACCCGGCTTTATAAAACCAAAAGAATTCGCGTGGCCGGTCCGGGCGTGTTCCTTCTTCCAGGACCTTGTAAAATGTGTCGAGCGCGGCGGCATGATCCGCTTGCTTCTCCAGGCAAACGCCCTTTTTAAAAAGCGCCTGATTGCGCCAATGAACCGGTTCGTCCCGGTTGATCGCGAGCTGATCGTAAACTTCGATCGCGCGCTGGTAAATCTTCGGATCGTTTGCGCCCATCTCGAAGAAAATGTCGCCCTTGCCGCAAAGCGCCTCTCGCTTCTCCGCCGGACGCGCGTCGCCTTTTAAGACCTCGTCATACAAAACTAGGGCATCCTGCGTTTTGCCCAGTTTGCGTTCGATCACGGCTTCCTCATTGCGCGCCGCCCATTTGAGCTCGCCATTCAATTGCACCACCCGATCGAAAAGAACAATCGCCTGATCGAGTGAACGCGCGCCCATGCTGGCCATGGCGGATTCGGCTGCGAAAAACAAAGCCTTTTCTGTAAGCGGCCCGGCTGGATTTTGCGCCGCTAACATTTCGAACTGCGTTCGCGCGTTCGAAAAATCCTGCTGGCGATAATAAACCTCGGCTAGTTTCATGCGCACAGTTGGGACGAGCCCGGACGCGCTATGTTGTTCAAGGAATCGCTTAGCTAGATCGATTATTCTCGCGTCGTTCGAGCCGGCTGAGTCTTCGATCCAAATCGCGAGATAATCGCCGCGCTCGGCGGCCACCGCAGTTGGTTTTATTTCCACCGCGCGCATCAAATTCTTCCGCGCTTCATCCAGGCGCGGCGGCGCCGCGTGAAACGCCAGCTCGGCCAAAGCAACCCAGGCTTCCGACGCGCGCTTGTTTCCTGGGAAATCGCGCAGGAAACTTTGCAGGGAATCCGATGCTCGCGGATCGCCGTTCGTCGCCTTCACCAATCCCTCTTCCAGCCGCAGTTCGGCGCGCGATTCTTCGTCGCCATCTTTCTTCGTCAGCTCTTGATAATCAGCTAAAAAATGGGCCTGTTCGCCGAGCTGCAGCCAACCCAAAGAGGCGTTGAACATCGACACCGTCGCGAACGGAGATGGGGAGTGCGCGATTTGCTCAAATATCGCGGTGGCGGCGGCGAATCGTTTGGCGCGATACTGCGTTTGCGCGCTCAGCAAGTTGATTCGATCGAGTAAGACCGTCCCGGGTTGGAGTGCGCGCGCATCGTTTAGGATCGCAAGCGCTTCGTCGAAATGTCCATCTTGCAATTCGAGCTGCGAGAATTCGAGAAAGGCGGGAGCAAGCGCGGTGAACTTGGGTTGGCTGCGCCGCAGGGTAGCAAACAATTCCAAAGCACGATCACGCCGGCCGGCCCGAAGCTGCAGGCGAGCCAGATACCATTGCGCAAAACCGCGCCGTGGCTGTGCCGGATCTCGCGTCCATTTCTCTAATTCCGTGCGCGACGGCTTTCGCTCTGCCCGATAAAGCTCGTCCAATTTCGCAAAGATGCCCGCCAGATCGATATCTTGGGGGTGGTGCTCAACAAAATCCTCCAGTACGTCATCGCCCGTTTCCGGCGTCTGCAATTGCAAGTGCGCGTCGGCAAGGGTGAAGAGCGCGGCGAGCAGAACGGCGTGGCTCGCTCCCTCCGGTCTTTTTAGTAGCGATTCCAATGTGGCGGCCGCTTTCTCTGGCGCATGAGAAACCATTTCCAAACGTCCCCGCAGAAAATGGCGCTCTTTTTTGTTGGCTGTCGATCTCGCCTGCATTTTATCGAGTAATCGTTTCGCATTGGCCGCATCCGATTTGTCGAGAAACAGTTCGGCGGTGCGCAACTGGGCACGGGTGCCCCATTGCCGATCGCGAAAGAGCGAGGAGAATTTCTGCAGCGCCTCGTCCGTTCGTCCTAAAGCGCGCAACATTTCCGCCTCGCCAAAAACTGCATCGGTGTGAAATAGTGCCTTATCATTCGCGGTCACTTCTCTGTAAAGCGGGAGCGCTTCTGCCGGCCGATGTAAACCGGCGAGTGCTTGCGCGCGCCAAAATTTTGTCGATGACACAGCGCGCAATCGTGGATGATCAAGCAAATTGAGCGCGTCTGCCGGCCGGTTCGACGCTAAGAGGGCTTCAGCAAGTCTCTCGGCCACGGCCTGCCACTCGGGCTCGGACGAATCTTTATTGAGCAACGCTTGCAATCGAGCGACCGCAACTTCCGGAACGCCTTCGAGCAACGGCGCGGCCGCGGCGGCAAGGTCCGCTGAGTCTTGCGCGCGCGATCCTGCCGCTACAAAGAGCGACAATGCGACGAGAAAGATCAGGAGCGTTTTCATCGTTTGTGCAAGAGTGGCCGTAAGTATTTGCCGGTATAACTTTTGGGTAGATCGACAATCGCTTCAGGCGGGCCGACGGCGATAATCTCTCCTCCGTCCTCGCCGCCTTCCGGTCCGAGATCGATGATCCAGTCCGCACACTTAATCATTTCGAGGTTATGTTCGATGACGATGAGGGTATTGCCCGCGTCGCGTAATTTCATCAGCACGTGCAGCAACTTTTCAATGTCGGCGAAGTGTAATCCCGTTGTCGGTTCGTCCAGAATATAAATGGTGCGTCCGGTCGCCTTCTTGGCCAACTCGGTAGCGAGTTTTACCCGTTGCGCTTCCCCGCCGGAGAGTGTTGTGCCCGCCTGGCCGAGCCGGAGGTAACCGAGGCCCACATCGAGCAGCGCGTTCAATTTCTCCGAAACGCTGGGCACGTTGCGGAAGAACCTTGCCGCTTCGTCGACTGTCAAATTGAGCACATCGGCGATATTCTTGCCTTTATAGGTAATCTCGAGCGTCTCGCGATTGTAACGCTGGCCGTGACACACTTCGCACTGCACGTAAACATCCGGCAAAAAGTGCATCTCGATTTTGATCAAGCCGCCGCCTTCGCAATTTTCGCAGCGACCGCCTTTCACATTAAAGCTGAACCGGCCAGCATCGTAGCCGCGCACGCGCGCCGCCGGCAGCTGGGCGAACAATTCGCGGATCGGGGTGAATGCGCCGGTATAGGTAACAGGATTGGAGCGCGGCGTTCGGCCAATGGCGCTTTGGTCGATCACGATCGCCTTGTCGATCTGTTCGACCCCGCGCAACGCGCGGTATGCACCTGGTTTCTCTCTCGAACTGTAAAAGCGCCGAAAAAGCGCGCGGCGCAGAATGTCATCGACCAAGGTTGATTTTCCGCTTCCAGAAACGCCGGTCACGCAGGTGAAACAACCGAGCGGAAACGCCACGGTGACGTTTTTCAAATTGTTCTCCGCCGCGCCCAGCAGTTTGATCCAGCCTTCGTCGTCGCCTTGATTCGATCTTGGTTTTGTCCGCTGCTTTGGAATGGCGATGCGCAAACGGCCGGAAAGATAGTCCGCGGTTAAAGAATTTTTCGCGCGCAGAATGTCTTCGAGTTTTCCCTGCGCCACGATCTCGCCCCCGCGCGGTCCCGCGCCCGGGCCAAGATCGACAATGTGATCGGCGGCGCGGATCGTTTCTTCATCGTGCTCGACCACAATCACTGAATTCCCGAGGTCGCGTAACCGTCGCAACGTCCCGAGCAGCCGGGCATTGTCGCGTTGATGCAGCCCGATGCTCGGCTCATCTAGTACATATAATACACCAGCGAGCCCTGAGCCGATCTGTGTCGCGAGTCGGATGCGTTGCGCTTCGCCACCGGAAAGCGTGCCGCTCTCGCGATTCAACGTGAGATAGCCGAGTCCGACTTCGACTAGAAATTGCAGCCGCGATTGAATTTCGCGGACGACGTCCATCACGATCTTTTTCTGCTGGGCTGTCAGTTCGAGATTGTCGATATAACGCGCGGCCGCCGCGGTGGTCTGTTCGCTGAATTGGTGGATGTTCAGCTCACGTCCTTGTCGATCTTTAACTGTAACGGCGAGGATTTCAGGCTTGAGCCGGGCGCCGCCGCAGACTTTGCACGGCTCCCGAGTCATGAACGCGCGAATGCGGTTGCGTGTGAATTCGCTCTCAGTTTCCTGGTAAAGCCGTTGCATTTGGGGCACGAGACCTTCAAATGGTTTGGCGACTTTCTTTTGGCCATTGCCCCCGAAATTCATTTCGATTGGCTCGCCGTTGGTGCCGAAGTAGAGCGCACTTTTGAATTCGTCAGGCAGATCCGAAAACGGCATGTCCTCATCGATATGGAAATGTTTTACCAGCGCGCCCTGCAAGTGGCCGTAATACGCCTTCATTCGTTTGTTGCCGCGACGCCACGGCGTGATTGCGCCTTCCGCGATCGTTTTAGTTTCATCCGAAATCATTAAATCGGGATCGACAACGAGTTGCGTCCCCAAGCCGTGGCAAGCCGGACACGCTCCGAGATGGCTGTTAAACGAAAAATGTTTCGGTGTGAGCTCGCCCAGCGTGAAGCCGGTCTCGGCGTTGCCGTAATCCGTCGAGTAACGGGTTTCTTCCCAGGTTTCTCCGATTTCGGCGTTGAGCGTTGAGCGTTGGACGCTGGACGTTTGCCGCAACACGGCAATCTTGTTCCCACCCCATTTCAAAGCCGTCTCCACTGAGTCGGTCAGGCGAACCCGAACGCCATCGCGCACGACTAACCGGTCGACGACCGCTTCGATGGTGTGCCGTGCGTTCTTTTTCAGGCGAATCGGCTCAGCGCGGCTGAGCTCGATGGTTTCACCGTCCACCCGGACGCGAACGAATCCTTCGCGTCGCACTTTTTCGATGACGTCGCGAAATTCGCCCGTTTGATTTTGCACCAGCGGAGCGAGCACGACGATTTTTGTTTCCGGCGGGTAGCCAAGGATTTGATCGACAATCTGCTGCGGCGTTTGCCGGTGGATCGGTTGACCGGTTTGCGGATCGTGCGGCTGGCCGACCGCGGAAAAAAGAACGCGCAGATAATCGTAGATTTCCGTCGTGGTCGCGATTGTTGATCTTGGGTTCGCGCCGGCGCTGCGTTGTTCGATGGCGATAGCGGGCGAAAGGCCTTCGATGAAATCGACGTCCGGCTTTTCCATCTGGTCGAGGAACTGCCGGGCATAGGCGGAGAGGCTTTCGACGTAGCGGCGCTGCCCTTCGGCGTAGAGCGTATCGAAGGCGAGCGACGATTTTCCGGAACCGCTCAATCCGGTGATGACGACCAGCCTCTCCCGCGGAATTTCGAGGTGGAGATTCCGCAAATTGTGCTGGCGCGCACCACTGATCTTGATAACTTGCGCAGGCATCGGGACGACAAATCTCGAACCTTTTAGTCAAGCACAACCGCTTCTTTTCTCCAGTAGAAATCGCCCCGTTTATGAGTGATCCCGACCGCACCATCACACAAGAAGAGCTCGCTCAATTGCAACGGAAGTTCAGCGAGATCAAACATTCGATTAACAACGCGCTCGCCGTGATCATGGCGCTTTCCGAAATGTCGCAGCGCCGGCCCGATTACTCGGAAAAGCTGGCCACCACCGTGCTAAGCAAAGCGCCGCAGATCGTTTCCAGTTTGCAGGAATTCACGCAAGCCTTGAACGAAAAAGCTGGCGTAAAACCGGAAGGCGTTTCCGGTAAAGCTCAATAGCGGTTGCAAGAAAGAGCCTGCAGCGCATGCAATCTGCGCCAAGCAAAAACATCCTGATTGTCGAGGACGAGCGGGACGTCGTCGATCTGCTCGTGCTCAATTTGCGGAAAGCGGGCGGCTTCGCTGTTTCGACTGCGAGTGATGGCGCTACCGGTCTCAACAAGGCGCGCACCGACAAGCCGGCTTTCATCATTCTCGATCTGATGTTGCCGAAGATGCCGGGCCTGGAAGTCTGCAAGATTTTGAAGAGCGATCCCGCAACCCGCCATATCCCGATCATGATGTTGACGGCGAAGGCCGAAGAAATCGATCGAATTGTCGGTTTGGAGTTTGGCGCTGACGATTACGTGACCAAACCGTTCAGCCCGCGCGAAGTGGTTCTGCGCATTCAAGCGATTTTGCGGCGCGGCGAAGCGAAGCCGGAAGAGGACCACCTCACGGCCGGTCCGATTACGATCGACCCGGAGCGTCACGAAGTTTCCGTCGCCGGCAAGCGTGTGAACCTGACCAGCCTCGAATTCAAGTTGCTGCGTACGCTCATGCAACGGCGTGGTCGCGTGCAAGCGCGCGACCGCTTACTCAACGAAGTCTGGGGTTACGAAAGCGTCATCGACACCCGAACGGTCGATACGCATGTCCGCCGCCTCCGGGAGAAACTTGGCAAAGCCGGCAGCGCGGTCGAAACCATTCGCGGTTTCGGTTATCGTTTGCGGGAAAAGTAGACGCGGATGTTTTGGTTTCTGCTTTGCGCGATTGTCGGATGGACAATCGTACTTGCGTGGATCGCCTGGCGACAGTGGATCGCGCCGTGGCGGCAAATCGAGCAACTCGTTAGGCAGACCGCGCGTCGAGAAACGCCGAGCACATTTCTGGTCGGTGGCGCCGCGACATCGCGCCGCGTCGGTTTAGCGCTGGAAAATATTTTCCAGCATGCGCGGGAACTCGACAAGCAAATCGCCAAGCGCGAGTCAGGCACGCAAACGATCTTTTCAGCGATGCAGGATGGATTGCTGGTTGTCGATTCGGACCGACGTCTCATTTTGGCGAACGAAACGTTTCGAAAACTGTTCGTGCTCCCGGAGACTTCAGCCGGTGCGCCGCTTTTGGAAATTGTTCGGGACCCGACGCTCGATCGCTTGATTGCCGATGCTTTGCGAGCGGGCGAACCGCGACGAACCGAATTAGCCCGGGCGGATTCGCAACTCGAGCTCAACGCGGTGCCCACCAGGAACGAGGCGGGCGAGATTACCGGCGTGGTAATCCTGTTTCACGACATCACTCAGCTCAAACAGCTCGATCAAATCCGGAGCGATTTTGTCGCCAATGTTTCGCACGAGTTGCGCACGCCATTGTCGATCTTGCGCGGGTACATCGAGACGTTGCGCGAGCATCCGAAACTCTCGCGCCAGGAATCCGCTGGGATTCTGGACGTGATGGAGCGGCATTCTGAACGTCTTGGTTTGATCGTAGAGGATTTGCTCACGCTCGCCCAATTGGAATCGGGCAATTCGAATCTGCAATGGAGCGACCTGCAATTATCGGAGTTGTTCTCTGGCGTGATGCGGGACTGGGAGAATAAGTTCGCGAAGAAACAGTTAAAAGTGGTTGTCGATCTTCCCCGCGATTTACCGATTATTCGCGCGGACGAAGCGCGTTTGCGGGAAATTTTCGATAACTTGCTCGATAACGCGGTGAAATATTCGCGGGAAATGGGCGAGATTCGTCTGCAAGCCGGGCGGCGCAATGATCAAATAGTAGTGAGCGTGACCGATAATGGCATCGGCATCGGAAGGGAGGATTTGCCGCGCATTTTCGAAAGGTTTTATCGCGCGGACAAAGCGCGCAGCCGAGAGCTGGGTGGAACAGGTCTTGGGCTCGCGATCGTCAAACACATCACACAGCTCCATGGCGGCCGGGTTGAAGCCGAGAGCGAGTTGGGACGCGGAACTACCATTCGTGTGATGCTGCCGGTGGATGGCGTGCCTGATCGCGCTGCTGTCACAGAATCGTAACATTAAAGACATTGCCGGTTGCGCGGTCGTTTCGCATCGTCGTCAACGTGGAAACAGTCGCCCCGCGGTTGTCGATTTTGCCGGAAAAGAGCGCATCGCGCCGCCGTCGCCGTTTAAGTGCCGAAGCGGCGATCAAAGCGTTTTTCGGCAGCAACGCCCTGGTCGCGATTGTCGTGCTTGCCTTGATCACAATTTTTCTGTTTCGCGAAGGTTTCGGATTTTTCGGGCAAAACCTGGCGAATTTACGCCTGTATCGGCGGGCTGGTCTGGAGTACGTGGACATCATGCGTGGGCAAGCGCAGGCGCACTCGGCGTTGGTGCGCGCGCTCAACGACGTCCGCGTGCGCGGAGGCGGCGGGACCACGGTCGAGCTCGATCGGTTTGCGACGCAATTCAGCGACGCGGGTGAATTTCTTAACGCGCTCGTTTCGGACGCGGGTGACCAGGCGCTGGCCTTGCGTGAGGCGATGGCAACACGCGAAGGTCGCGGAGGCGACATCAATCGCGGCGAAAACGAGGAGCCCGCAGTGGCTACATTGCCGCTCAACGAAGAGCAATCGCTCGCGGTCTTGCAGGCGAACACGGCAAAATTCGCTCAGATTACGTTATCGATGGGCGAACGAATTCGCGCGTTGCTGAACGCAGCGCCGCGATTGAGCGACGCAAAATCACAAGCGTCATTTGAGAAATGGGAAAAGCGAGTTCGCGATTATCTGGCCGGTTTGCCGGGCGCGGCGCAGCGGTTACATGAGTGGAACCCGCGTGTGCCGGTCCCCTGGTATCGTTCGGTCGCTTCGTTTCTTTTCGGGAAGGATTGGACCACAGCGAGTTTCTGGCAGGATTGGTACGGGATCATTCCATTGCTTGTTGGATCGATTATGGTGGCGTTCGTCGCGCTGTTCATTGCCGTTCCGTTTGGAGTTTTCTCGGCGATTTATGTGAGCGAAATCGCGCAGCGCGGCGAGAAAAGTTTGATTAAGCCTTACATCGAATTCATTTCTGCGATTCCCTCGGTCGTGCTCGGATTTTTCGGGATCGCAGTCGTCGGTCAGGCGGTGCGGACCGCGTCTCACTTGTCGATCTTGCACTGGGTGCCGTTTTTTCCGATCAGCGAACGGCTGAACGTTTTTACCGCCGGCTGTTTGCTGGCGCTGATGGCGGTACCGACCATTTTTACGCTGGCGGAAGATGCGCTCCGTAATGTGCCGCGCGGCTTCAAAGAAGCTTCTTATGCGCTCGGGGCAAACCGTCTGCAAACCATTGTGCGCGTTCTGGTGCCCGCGTCCCTTTCTGGAATTATCTCCGCGATTCTGCTCGGTCTTGGTCGCGTGATTGGCGAGACGATGGTGGTGCTGCTTTGCGCCGGCAATCGCATTGCCATTCCCGATTTCACACAGGGGCTGGGCGCATTCTTTCAACCGGTGCACACGATGACCGGAATCATCGCGCAGGAAATGGGCGAAGTGGTGCGCGGGAGCATTCACTATCGCGCGCTGTTCATGGTGGGGCTCGTTCTTTTCGTGATCACCCTCGGCATCAATTATTCCGCGCAGAGACTCGTCGCTCGTTACCGAATGAGCATTGGTTGAAATGATTACTGTGTCGTCCAAGCAACGCCGGAGCCGCCTCTTCGAGCGGATCGTTTTCTGGTGTTTTCGTATCGCGACTTATTTGGTCCTGGCGTGCGCGACTTACATTTTCCTCGATATCACGATCAAGGGCGGTCGCACCGTGTTTACGAGCCACGCGCCGTTCGTGAACGTGAAATTTCTCACCCAAGCTCCGCAAACGCTCTACGTCTTCGATTACCACGGCCAAAAAATGGAGTTGAGCGACAGCGAATTCCGCGAATGGAAAACGACCCACCAGGAAGATGTCGATGTTACGAGCGTCGCTTATTCGGCCGGCGGCATTTGGCCGTGTATCGTCGGGACCGCATTGCTGGTTGT